>Ga0210408_10000208_pt1 | contig 84490 bp, 74 predicted proteins | sample IncBWH4MmetaG_FD_155471 | JGI IMG/M metagenome (GOLD analysis project Ga0210408, IMG submission 155471) | Forest soil microbial communities from Barre Woods Harvard Forest LTER site, Petersham, Massachusetts, United States - Inc-BW-H-4-M | ecosystem: Environmental > Terrestrial > Soil >...
GCTTCGAATACTCCATGGCGAGACCGTAGCGCGCAAACGCATCCTTCGGATTCTCGGTCAGGATGTCATTCAACGCGGCGATTCGGTCCATGGTGCAATTCCCCTCGCAGACGAGGTTACTACAAAGCAGAGTCAAGGCACGGGCGGAGTTTTCGTCAGCTAGTCAGCGCGGCTCGGCGTGATTACAATGGCGAGTCCCAACAATTACGCCCGAGGAAGAGTCCGAGTTGGCCTGTCCCTATTTCATGCCGGTCGCAAAACTGGAGAATGGCAGCTGGCCGCATCCGGCGCGCCTTCCGCTCGGATGCGGATGGAGCGGCCATTGCACGGCTCCGGGTCATGAGGACGCCATTCCGTCGCAGGATATTCTGCAAACCTTTTGCAACCTGGGCTATGCCAGCAGTTGCGGTTGGGCGCCTGTGGAACGTCGCTGGGACGCAGTGCGATTTGCTGTGGTTGCCCCGGCCAGGAGTTCGCGGGAGCAAGATTCGATTCCGTCAGAAAATGCTGCGAGAGTTCTTCGCCTCACTGTCGTTTATGAACAGAACAACCGTCCTGCTGGTCAGGGAGAACTGGAATTCGATCTCTTGACGGCGGCCTGGTTGCGCCGCCACGAGGATGCTCGCATTCAAAAGATGGCGGAGTGTTTTCTGGAATCCTATTTGAGAAAGAGAAGCTGACCCGCCATTAAGCGATCTAAGCAGAACGAAGGAAGACTATGTCCGAAGACCACTTGATTCCACGGCCCGTCCGAGATTCACAATCAGAAATGGCGGAAATCGTATTGCCCAACGACGCCAATCCGCTGGGAGCGCTGCTTGGCGGACGCCTGATGCACTGGATTGACCTGGCAGGAGCGATGGCTGCGCACCGCCATGCGCGCAATCATGTGGTGACCGCGTCGGTCGATCACATCGATTTCCTGGTGCCGGTGCGCGTCGGAGATCTTGTGATTCTCCGGTCATCGGTGAATCGCGTATTCCATACTTCGATGGAGGTCGGAGTGAAGGTTTATGTGGAAAACTATATTGCCGATACGGCGCGGCATGTTGCCTCCGCGCATCTAACCTTCGTTGCCATTGATTCGGCGGGGAAGCGGGTGCCGGTGCCTCCGGTGATTCCCGAGACGGAGGAGCAGCGCCAACGCTACGACGATGCTGGAAGACGCCGTGAAATCCGCAGATCTGAATTGGAACGAAGGCGCAAGCCACGCTGACTTCCGCCACGAAATGTGATTTGGATCACACCTAGCCCTCTGGCAAATATTTAGCCTAGTCGGTCGCCGAGGATTCTGCATGGATAGTGCTCTCTTAGTACACCGCCTTCACTTCGCATTCACCATCACCTTTCATTATCTTTTTCCTCAGCTGACCATGGGGCTGGCGCCGCTGATTGTGGTGCTGAAGACGCTCGCTCTACGACGCAACGATGAGACCTACAACCGCGCTGCTCGGTTCTGGGCGCGGGTCTTCGGGATCAATTTTGTTCTCGGGGTGGTGACTGGAATCCCGATGGAATTTCAGTTCGGCACGAACTGGTCTCACTTCTCGCGCTTTGCCGGAGGAGTCATCGGTCAGACACTCGCGATGGAAGGCGTGTTCGCGTTTTTCCTCGAATCTGCTTTCCTCGGATTGTTTCTGTATGGCGAGAAACGGCTGGGCCCTCGCGGCCACTGGTGGTCGGCGGTGGCGGTCTTTCTTGGTTCATGGCTCAGCGGATTTTTCATCATCGTCACCGATGCCTGGATGCAACATCCAGTGGGATACACGACGGCGGCGGATGGATCGGCGCAGCTCGCCAGTTTCTGGGCATTGATGTTGAATCCCTGGGCGTGGTGGCAATATGCGCACAACATGAGCGGCGCGGTCATCACCGGGGCATTCGTCATGGCGTCGGTGGGAGCGTTTTATCTGCTGTGGGGTAAGTTTCAAGAATACGGCCGAATATTCGTGCGGGTCGGGGTGGTGGCGGCTCTGATTGCGAGCGTGCTGCAGGTGTTCCCTACGGGCGATGGCCAGGGGCGCATGGTGGCTTTCGAGCAACCGGTGACCCTGGCTGCGATGGAAGGCCTGTTCCAGGGCCAGCCCGGAGCGCCGATCGTTTTAATCGGACAGCCGAATGTCGAAGAACACAAGATCGACAATCCGATCCTGGTGCCGAACGCGCTCAGCTTTCTGACCTATCGCCGGTGGAACGCTGAGGTGAAAGGACTCGATGCGTTTCCGCAAGATCAGTGGCCGACGAGTATCGAATTGTTGTATTTCAGTTACCACATCATGGTGGGGTTGGGGACAGTGTTCATCGCCATCGCTGTCGTGGCGGCGTTTCTGATGTGGCGCGGCAAGTTGTTTGGTAGCCGCTGGATGCTTTGGATTCTGCTGCTGACGTTGCCATTCCCGTACATTGCCAACACTGCTGGATGGATGACTGCCGAACTCGGGCGGCAACCCTGGCTGGTGTACTCGCTGATGCGCACGGTGGATGGCTATTCGAAGACTGTTTCGGCGGGCAACGGGATTTTCACTTTGCTGGGATTTATGGGGATGTATACGGTGTTGGGCATTCTGTTCCTATTTCTGGTGAGGCGGGAGATAGAGAAGGGACCGGAGGCGCAGGTGGAAGCAGGACACTGAGATGCTTGGCAAGGGAGGGAAAATCTTGCGATGTGGCGCGCGGTATCGACGAGTCCGGATGTGTGCCTCTGCCGGCGGACAGCAGATTCCTCGCTTTGCTCGGAATGACAAGAGTTTGGTTGGGGTGAGAAAGGTTTAGAAGGAGAGAAGATAGAAATGGAATCACTCTGGTTTGGCATCGTCGCTTTCATGATCGCGGCTTACGTCGTGCTCGACGGGTTTGACCTCGGGGCAGGCGTCATCTATTTCACTGCCGCTCGTACTCCTGCCGAGCGCCGGGCCATCACGCGCGCGATTGGGCCCGTCTGGGACGGCAATGAAGTATGGTTGCTGGCTGCTGGAGGCACGCTCTATTTCGCATTCCCGCTGCTCTACGCCTCCAGCTTCAGCGGTTTCTATCTGCCTCTGATGATTGTGTTGTGGCTGCTCATGCTGCGTGGCATCGGCATCGAATTGCGCGCTCACATGGACAATCCCGTCTGGCAGGGATTCTTCGACTTCGTGTTCTGGGGATCGAGCGTGCTGCTGACAATTTTCTTCGGCGCCGCTTTGGGGAACGTGGTGCGGGGCGTCCCTCTCGGTCCCGACCAATATTTTTTCGAACCACTGTGGACTGACTTTCGCGTCGGAACCGACAACGGCATTCTCGACTGGTATACGGTACTGAGCGGGGTGATCGCGCTGGTGACGCTGACCGCGCACGGTGCGCTTTACATTGCGGCGAAAACAGGAGGCGACTTGAACCTTCGCGCCCGTACGACGGCGAAATACGCGTGGCCGCTGCAGCTTGTTCTGACTGTCGCGGCACTGGCGGCGACGGTTTCGATCCGTCCCGGAGTGCTGGACAATTACAAGCATCACATGGTGGGATTCGTGATTCCAGTGCTGGTCTTCGGCTCGCTGGCCGTGATGATGCATGGCATCCTCAAGCGCGTGGACCACATTGCGTTTCTGGCGTCCTGCACGTACATCGTCAGCATGCTCGTGGGGGCGGCATTCGCTGTCTATCCGGTGTTACTGCCGGCAAGCACCGACCCGGCGCGCAGCATTACGATCTACAACGCGGCCGCTGGACATCACGGACTGAGCGTCGGACTTGTTTGGTGGATACTGGGAATGATTCTTGCTCTCGGATATTTCTTCTTCGTCTACCGGATGTTCCGGGGGAAGGTGCGGATCGAGGGGGAAGGGTACTGAGTGTGACGGCCTCCGTTGTAAGTCACACGCAGCGTCTCGGCACAGTGATAGCATCCCCATGATGCGAGCAGTTGTCTATCGCCGCTACGGTCCGCCTGACGTTCTCACGCTCGAGGAGATTGGGAACCCGCTTCCATCTGAAGACGAAGTCCTGATCAAAGTTCGCGCGGCTTCGGTCAATCCATACGACTGGCACTTTATGAGAGGCGAACCCTATCCTGTTCGCATGATGGCCGGAGCGCGCCGGCCAAAGAACCCGCGACTTGGGGCGGATGTGGCCGGTGAAGTGGAGGCGGTCGGCAAGAACATTGCGCGATTGAAACCAGGTGACGCGGTGTTCGGGACGTGTCAAGGATCGTTTGCGGATTACGCGTGTGGCTCAGAGTCGAGGCTGGCGATCAAGCCAGGCAATGTTACCTTCGAGCAGGCGGCCTCGGTCGGAATTGCGGCGATGACCGCACTGCAGGGTCTTCGCGACAAGGGGCGAATTCAGCCGGGGTACAGAGTTCTGGTCAACGGGGCGGCGGGAGGAGTGGGGACGTTCGCCGCACAGATCGCGAAGTCTTTCGGCGCCCAGGTGACCGGCGTGTGCAGTACGAGAAACGTGGAGATGGTGCGTTCGATCGGAGCGGATCACGTTGTTGATTACACTCGCGAAGACTTCACCGAGGGTAGGGAACATTACGACCTCATTCTCGACTGCGTGGGGAATCATTCGTTGTCAGCATGCGGGCGAGTGTTGGGTCCGAAGGGGATTTACGTCGCGGCCGGAGGGAAAGCAGGCCGGTGGATGGTTGTGGTGCTGGGTAGAACGATCACGGCGAAGATGTTGTCGTGGTGGGGGAGTCGGAAGTTTCTCTCGCTGCTGGCGAATATCAACAAGGATGACTTGGCGCTCGTGGGCGAACTCATCGCTACTGGGAAGGTGACACCGGCGATCGACCGGCGCTATGGGCTGAGTGACGTGCCTGACGCGATCCGGTATTTGGAAGAGGGACACGCGCGGGGGAAGGTGGTAATCAGCCTTGGATAGCGGCTCAAGGCAGATTCGCGTGAATCCCGAACCCTTCAGAGACTTTTCGGAGTTGCTTGTCTCTTGTCCATAAGAGCGTAGGTTGATTCAGGAAGACGGAAGCAATCAGATGTGCGTCGGTGAGACCGATGCCGAGGCTGTACAAGTGACGAGCCTCGATCATCAGACGCAGTTCGCTCGTGCGTGCCACACGCACTTGCGGAAGCTGGTCCAGCATCGCGAGCGTTTTAGCGCGGTCTCGGAGTGATCCCAAAGCGAGTTCGGCTACGATCCAGGGATGGATCACAATCTGGGCCGAGTTCAGGGCCCGCTGCAGTTCTTTGTTGCCGGAGCGGAAGTGGTCGATCCAGATCGACGTGTCGGCGAGGATCAATGTTTTCCTTGCCGCCGGCGAGGAGTGTTTTTCAATCTGGGCATGGAGCCACCCAGGGCTGCCAGGCGGCGGGCGCTTTCTCGCTCGATCAGGGCTTTGAGGGCTTCACGGATCAACGCCGTTTTTTCCGTCGTGCCCGTGTATTCCTGAGCGGTACGGATGAGATCGTCGTCGAGGGCGATGGTAGTTCGCATAAGGATTCTGACGCACCAAGCATAGCATCAAATGATGTCGAAATCGACTCCTACAATTTCTCCAAGAGACACGCCTGTAGAAACGGGCCTCCTGTCGCATACTCCGCCTGTATAATCAATTCTTGGGGTTCTGCATCATCTCCTCAACCCAGTTCTTAATCCGTATCAGGAGCTAATCCTTTGAGCGCACATACGCCGCATCAGCATGGACCGGGACCTGCCCAGCCGGGGCCGCAACCGCTACCTGGAGTCGACGCCATTATCGCCGTCGGGTCGGGCAAGGGAGGCGTTGGCAAGACCACGCTGTCGGTGAACCTGGCCGTCGCGCTTGCCAAGATGGGACACAAAGTTGGCCTGCTTGACGCAGACGTCTATGGGCCGAACGTGCCTCTGATGCTGGGCACGAACTCGCAGCCGCGCATGGTGGGCGAGAACCGCATTGAGCCCATCGAAGCGTTCGGGCTGAAAGTGATTTCTGTGGGATTCCTCAATCCTGGCGACAAGCCTGTTATCTGGCGCGGGCCGATGTTGCACCAGATCATCCGGCAATTTCTTGGCCTCGTTGAATGGGGAAAGCTCGACTACATGGTGGTCGACCTGCCTCCCGGGACGGGGGATGTGGCTTTGTCACTGGTGCAGACGGTGCCGCTCACCGGCGCGGTGGTGGTTTCGACGCCATCGGACGTTTCGCTGCAGGACGCGCGCAAGGCGATTGAAATGTTCCGGCAGATGAAGGTGGATATCGCCGGCGTGGTCGAGAACATGAGTTATTTTGTGTGCCCGCATTGTTCGCATGAAGTCGACATTTTCTCGCGCGGCGGGGCTGAGTTGATGGCGAAGCGCTTTGATGTGCCATTCCTGGGCAGCATCGCGCTGGATCCGGAAGTGCGGAAATCGGGGGACGGTGGCAAGCCGATCGTGCTTGAAGGGGAAAACTCGCCGCATGCGAAGTCGATTTACGAGTTTGCGCGCAGGGTGGTCGAGCGCGTGGGCGAGATCAAGGCTAACGCCCCGGGTAACGTGATCCAGATTCAGTAAAGATCATTCACCACAGAGGGCACAGAGGTACACGGAGGAAATGCTCCGTGATCCTCTTTAGGTTAGCTTTTCTGGAATCGATCGAGTCTCCAAATTGCTTCGGGTTCGCGATCCCGCAAGATCAACTCGGCCATCATCGCTCCTATCGCCGGACCGTGTTTGAAACCGTGACCTGAGCCTCCGCCGAGCAGCCAGACATTTTCATTTGCGGGATGGCGGTCGATGACGAAGTGACTGTCGGGCGTCTGCTCGTACTGGCAGACGCGGGTTTCGATCAATGGAGCATCGCGAAGGGCAGGGAATCGGAAGGCGACGTACTCGCGAATGTCCTTTAGCGTCTCGGGATCGATCACGCGCTCCCCATTGGTCGGATCGAAATCCGGGCCGCGGGTGTCGTCGGCGATTTTGAAACCACGGCGGTCGCTGCCGGGAATTCCGTAGCGAAATTTGCCGCGATGGTCGGCCCAGACGGGGAGGTTGGGATCGTGAAAGCGAGTATCGCCGGGCGGAGTGCCGAAAAAGAATACGTCCTGCTTAGTGGCTTTGATGAACGAACTCACCGCCTGCGGAAACAGTTGCCCCAGCCACGGTCCGCAGGCGAAGACGTAGCTGTGGGCTTTGAGTTGGGAACCATCAGCCAGAGACAGGCTGCGGAGCGGCACATCTTCTAAGCCGCGTCCAAGGACGCTGGCTTGGCGATAGCGGCCTCCTGCCCCGACGAAAGCCTCAACCACGGCTACGCAACTCGCCCGGGCGTCGAGATAACCGCATTGCGGTTCGAAGATGCCCCACTCGATGCCTTCGAAGTTGATCTGCGGCCAGCGTTTTCTCAACTGCGCCGCCGAGAGTTCCTGATACTTGATCTTCGCTGCCCGCAGCATCTCAACCGAACCGCGCTCGAACGCGTCATCGCGGCCGGCGGCCATCCACAAGACGCCCGGGCGGTGCAGAAACTGCCGCTTCCACTTGCGTTCGTTCTTCGCCCAGAGCCTTAGAGAACGGGCGGCCATCTCGGTGTATGGCTGGTCGGGGCCATAGGTGCCGCGCATGACGCGGGTTTCGCCGCCGGAGGAGGAACGTGAATTGCCGGGGCCCCAGGCGTCGATCAGAGTCACGCGGGCGCCGCGTTCGAGAAGGTGCAGGGCAGTCCAGCCGCCGAAAGCTCCGGCGCCGATGACGGCAATGTGGGGTTTGGAGTTCAAGGTTTCAGAGTCTACTAGGTGACGGAAGAGGATAGCAGGAAGTTCAGGATGGTCGTCACATCCCGGGCTTGCTCGAGGGACGTGAGGAATCCCTACCCCCGGACGACCGGGGCGCGGGTAGGTATCCTTCGACTGCGCCGGCGTTGCGCTCCACTCCGGCTCCGCTCAGGATGACCGAAGTACAATAGTGATGGGAACGGCCGACCAACGCTGCCGAGGCTTGTTCGCCTTGCTTGACACGGTTGCAACCCGTTCCTAGAATCCAAGCAGGATCATAACTTCGATCCAAAACCTAAGCTTCTGCATCTAAAATAGTTAAGGAATGGACCCAGAAGCTCTTGCTCCCCTCGGCACCCGGCGCCCGATCTGAGACAATTGAGAAGTGACGCATGCCCGCTGACCCCAATATCGGGAATCGCGAACGCGAAATTCTGACTGCCATCGTTGAGACTTTTATCTCTACTGGCGAGCCGGTCGGATCGCGGACGCTGGCGCGATCGAATCGCGAAGGATTGAGCCCGGCTTCGATCCGCAACGTCATGGCGGATCTTTCTGACGCGGGATTCCTCGATCAACCGCACGCCTCGGCAGGCCGCGTGCCCACGACAGAAGCCTACCGCTATTACGTGGAGCAGATCTCCGGTAACGCGCGTCTCGCGCCGCAGGAAGAGACAATGATCTCCGACTCGCTGGCCGGCATCACCGACGTGCAGGAATTCATGGAGCGCACTTCGCATGTGCTCTCACTGATCTCGCGAAACGTCGGCGTGACCGTGGCAACCAGCGGCCCGAAGAACGCGCTGGAACACGTCTACTTCTCGCGTCTGGGGGATCAGAAGGTGCTGGCGGTGGTGGTGACTCGGTCGGGCCTGGTGCGCGATCGCGTTCTGCGGCTGGATCTGCCGCAGAGCGATCTCGACCTGGCTGCGCGTTACATCAATGAGAATTTTCGCGGCTGGACCATGGAGTCCATGCGCGGGGAACTCGGGCGCCGCATCGAAAAGGAGCGCAGCGAATACGATCGGCTGATGAATTCCATCGAAGCCTTGTATAAACAGGGAGCATTGGCGGCCGAGCAAGGATCGCAAATGGTATTCGTGGAAGGTGCGTCCAACCTGTTGTCCGGTGAGAATGACCGCGACCGCCTGCAGGAGATGCTCAAGACGCTTGAGGAGAAAGAAAAAGTGGTACAGCTTTTGAGCGCCTACCTCAACGTGAAGCAGGAAGCGGTGCGAGTCGTCATCGGCCTCGACGAGGCCTTGCCTTCCATGCAGAATTTCGTATTGATTGGCGCGCCCGCTCATGCGGGAAATGAAGTCATGGGCTCACTGGCGGTGATCGGGCCCACTCGCATGGACTATCAGCACACGATCACCGCGGTGTCTTACATTGCGCGTCTCTTCGACAAGATTTTGAATGAATCGGAGTAATGAAGCCTGTTATGGGTAAATCGAACGGAAAACCAGAAGTTGAAACGCAAGGCTTGGATATAGAGCACGAGCTCCCACCGGCAGAAAAGGACGACGCATCGTCCGCTTCCAGCCGCGGAGCCGTTGCTGAGCCCGCGGGCCCAGAGTCAGAATTGCAGAAAGTGAAAGCCGAGCGCGATTCGCTGCTCGACCGGTTGGCCCGGGCACAGGCGGAGTTTGAAAATGCCCGCCGCCGTGCCGCAAAAGAGCAACAGGACTTTCGCGACTTCGCGATGGCGGACGCCATCAAATCTCTGCTGCCCGTGATCGACAACTTCGAACGCGCGCTGCAATCGAAGTCTGAGGCTGCCGACTTCCGAGCCGGCGTGGAACTCATCTATAAGCAGTTGCGCGACGTGTTGACGAAACTCGGAGTGCAGCCCATCTCGGCCAAAGGGGAGCAGTTCGATCCGCATATTCACGAGGCGATCGAGATGGTTGAGACTCCGGACGCGGCGGATCACGAAGTGCTTGAAGAATGGCAACGCGGTTACAAGTACAAAGACCGCCTGCTCCGTCCCGCGATGGTGAAGGTTGCGAAGAATCCCGGAAAATAAGTGGAACTCTTTCCGTTGGACCACGAGCAAGGAGAGCCATGCAGACGATTTTTCCCATCCTGCGGTACAGGGATGCGCGGGCGGCGATTCACTGGCTGTGCGCGGCATTCGGCTTTGTTGAGCGCTGTTGTATCCCGGACGACGGGCCGTTCGTGCGGCATGCGCAATTACAGCTTGGCGAAAACATCATTATGCTTGGGTCGGTTCGGCCAGATGATGGCATAGCGAGTCCTCAAGCTTCAGGAGCGGCGACGCAGATGCTGGCGGTATACGTGAAAGACCCGGACGCGCATTACGACCGGGCGAATGCTGCGGGTGCGAAGATTTTGTATCCGCCGAAAGATACGGATTTCGGTTCTCGCGAATATCACGTGCTCGACCTCGAAGGTCATCCCTGGACGTTTGGCACCTATCGGCCAGCCGTGGACTAAGGCTTGAGCAATCTTCAGAAGGAACTGATTTGACGACGAACGCAAAACGCGATTATTACGAGGTGCTGGGGGTGACGCGGACGGTCACCGAGATCGAATTGAAGTCCGCTTACCGGAAGCTGGCTTTGCAGTACCATCCTGATCGGAATCCCAACAATCCCGACGCCGAAGAAAAGTTCAAAGAAGTCAGCGAGGCGTATGCGGTTCTCGCCGACACGGACAAGCGCGCAGTGTATGACCGCTTCGGCCATGCCGGATTAGGCGGCGCCTCGAGCGGCGGCGCCGGTTTTGATCCGACCGTTTTCCAGGATTTCAGCGACATCTTCGGGGAATTTTTCGGCTTCGGCGACATGTTCGGTGGTGGAGGACGCCGGCGCAGCCGTGTGCAGCGCGGTGCCGATTTGCGCGAAGATCTGACGCTCGAGTTTGAGGAAGCATACTTCGGTACCGAATCTCGGGTGACGGTTCGCCGCCACGAAGCCTGCGAAGAATGCCGCGGCTCGGGAGCTGCTCCCGGCAAAGGGCCGACGACCTGTCGCTCGTGCAATGGCCGTGGCCAGGTTCGCTACCAGCAGGGATTCTTCAGCATCGCGCGCACGTGTCCCACGTGCCAGGGAACCGGCAACGTCATCACTGATCCCTGTCCTAAGTGCAAGGGCGAGGGCCGACTGCTTCGCCAACGCAGCGTCGACGCGAAGATTCCCGCCGGGGTGGAAGACGGAACTCGCATTCGTTTCGGAGGCTCGGGCGAAGTGGGCCAGTTCGGCGGTCCCGCGGGTGATCTATATGTCGTGCTTCACGTGAAGGAGCATCCGTTCTTTGAGCGCGAAGGCAACGACCTGCATTGCGTCGTTCCGATCTCAGTTGCGCAGGCTGCAATGGGCGCAGAGATCCGCGTGCCCACCATGGAAGGCGAGCACACGCTGAAGATTCCCGAGGGCACGCAGCCAAGTACTACCTTTCGCATCCGCAACAAAGGTGTCCCTGTATTGAACGGTCATGGCAAGGGCGATCTCTATGTTGAGGTCCGAGTGCAGATCCCCGGCAAGCTGAACAAGCGGCAGAAGGAACTGCTGCAGGAGCTCGACGTTCTGTTGAAGGTCGATAACCAGCCGCTGTTGCGCTCGCTGCTTGGGAAGGTGAAAGATATCTTTCAGTGATCTGGTCTGCTTGCGCGGTGCACAGGACTCAGAAGTTATCTCACAATGGACCGAACGAGTAGCCTGCGCCTTCCCTCAGGGGCTAATGAGTGTGCGTGAGAACTCGTCTTTCGCCCCTTCGGGGCTGGATCACTTTCTACCCTTACCCGCGGCTTGCGCCGTGGGCTGTATTCTTGCGCCGCTTTGCGGCTGGATTCTCGTACGTTTCGCTCCACCGTCTTCCCCGAAGTCTAGTTCTCATGGACACACTGAAGCCCAAGTCGTTTGTAGCTTAAACGGCACGGCTAAAGCCATGCCCTACCCGGAATCCATTTATGAGATCGCTTCTTGCTACTTGGCACTCGCATGACCCGTCGCCGATGGATCGCTGATCAAGTCTCGGGCAACCGAGCTGCCCTCACTGGTGCTCACGCCGACCACCTGGTCCGCGTCCTGCGCGCACGGGTTGGGCAGGAGTTCGATATCGTTGCCAACGGAGTGGTCCGCCGAGGCGTAGTCGTCGCGCTCGCAGACAGCCTGGTTGATTTCGAGCTCGGGGAAGAAATCCCGGCGGCACCGGCAGCGATCCATTTGACCTTAGTGCTGGCGATCTTCAAGTTCGACCGCATGGAATGGGCGATTGAGAAATGCACGGAGCTCGGGGTGACACGAATTGTTCCGGTGATTGCCCGGCGAACTGATTCGCACCTAGTGGCTGCCTCCGCCAAAAGAATTGAGCGCTGGCGCAGGATTGCTTTGCAGGCCGCCGAGCAATCCCGTCGCGCGTCTCCGCCGGAGATCGCTGATCCAATCAAGTTGCGCGAGGCGATGGCGCTTCCCGCCGGACTGAAAATCGTTTTGTCCGAGGCTGAGGAACAGTCCCAGTTTCGCGATATTCAACCTACAGGGGAAGTCCTGCTGGCCATTGGTCCCGAGGGTGGGTGGACGGAGGACGAACTGGCACTCTTACAGGCGAATGGCTGGCTCTCCGTGTCCCTTGGTCTGACCATCCTACGTGCCGAGACCGCGGCCATCGCGGCGACTGCCCTTACGATGTCGGCTCTCGATCGATAAAATGTTCTTATGAACAGAGGACACATCTATTTCGAAATACTGGCCGACGATCCGGCACGAGCGGTTCGTTTCTATTCTCAGGTGTTCGGATGGAAGTTCGATGAGATCAAAGGATTGCCCGTCGCCTACTGGCGCATCGAAACTGGGGGGTCGAGAGGTGGACTGCTGAGGCGGCCTGCGAACACTCCGTCGCCGCAGAGCGGCACGAATGCATTCCTGTGTTCGCTCGAGGTCGAAGATTTCGACGCTACTGCGAAAACCATTGAGCAACTCGGCGGAATCGTGGCGTTGCCCAAATTTGCCGTGCCGAATACCTGCTGGCAGGGGTATTTCGTGGATCCGGAAGGCAATACATTTGGAATCTTCCAAGTGGATCCGAAAGCAAAGTAGCATCTCCCCTTCGATCTCCTTTGTGGAGAACCGGCTCCGCGGACGTCGCGAGAAAGTCAAAATCCCCACCCTGTCGCACAAAACGCGACAAGGGTGGGGCACCCTCTGGAGCTGTGCAATTCGGCACAGGTTTCCTCATGTCGGCAGGTGATATCCTGCCCGCAATGGCGTCAAAGTCTAATTTCCGTTCTGCTCCCTTTGTTCCGGACGAGCGCCAGCGTGAAGCGATCGAGCACGTTAACGGTCCGATGCTGGTCGTCGCTGGAGCCGGCACTGGTAAAACGTCGGTTCTGACCCATCGCATCGAGCGGTTGGTGAGAGAAGGGCATGCCCGCACCGACGAGATTCTTGCGCTGACTTACACCGTCAACGCCGCCGAGGAAATGCAGGAGCGGGTCCGCAAGTTGTTGGGTGGAAAAATCGTACAGGCGCTGACCTTTCACGATTACTGCCTGAAACTGTTGAAGCGCGTAGGTAAAGATTTCGGGGTGCTCGATGAGAAGGACCTCTGGATTTATCTACGCCGCCGCATCCACGACCTGCGTCTGGAGCACTACATTCGCGCGGCCAACATTGGGCAGTTCCTGAATGATCTGCTGGAGTTCGTTAACCGGTGTCACGACGAATTGGTGACACCGGAGAAATACGCAGACTATGTCGAACGCATCGAACGGCGCGAAGTTCCGATTCCACGGATGGCGAAGTCCAAAACTGCGATGGATGATCAGGAGGTACTGGATCGATGCCGGGAGATTACCCGGGTATTCTCGACGGTAGAGGGCTGGCTCGCGGAAGAAAACCTGGGCACCTTCAGTCATATGATCACGCGGGCGCACGCCCTATTGCACACTGACGACTCTGTGTTGGCCGAGGCACGCCGCGGCGCACGGTTCATCCTTGCCGATGAATTCCAGGACGCCAACTTCGCCCAGATCAAAATTCTGACGCGCCTGGCGGGTGCCGATGGGAATCTGTTTGCGGTGGGCGATCCCGACCAGTCGATTTACCGATTCCGTGGGGCGTCGAGTGAGGCCTTCGAAGTCTTTTATCGAAATTTCCCTACGGCCAAGCGTGTTGTGCTGGAAAAGAATCGGCGCTCGATCACTCCGATCCTCCAGACGGCTTTCACGGTCATCAATGAGAATCCTCCGGTGTTCGCCAAGAGTGGCAGCGGCGCGTTTGTGTATCACCGGGTGCCCCTGAAGTCCGCCCGTGATGAGGAGTCTGCCGCCTCCGGATTGCAACCGGCAAACCAGCTGGTCACTGCGATCGTTCTTAGGGATCGAGGTACGGAAGGGCCCGACCTCGTCGCTTATCTGCGCGAGGCGCAGCGGAAGTCGAGGTGCAAGTGGTCGGACTTCGGAGTGTTGTATCGCTCCCACCTGCACCGCGACGATCTGGTGCGGGAACTAGCGGAGGCGGGGATTCCATTTGTGATCGAGAGCATGGATATCTCGGATACCCCTGAGGCTCGCGATCTGTTTGCCTGCTTGAACGTTATCGTTTCCAGCGGAGATGACGTCAGCCTGATGCGGGTGGCGGGCTTGCCGTGTTTTCGAGTCAACCCTGAGCAGTTGCGGCAGACCCTACGTGCCATCGCGCGCGACAATCGTGAGGCCCAAGTCGTGCCTCTGTTAACGGCGCTTGACCGCGTCGACGGCGGCGCAGAGGTCGTAGCGCGGGTGCGGCGAGTGCGTGAAAGCATCCAAGGTCGCAACGCCAAAGGACGTGCTGCACTCGACATTGTGGTCCGGGAATTTGTCCTCGACACGTCCTCGCCCATCCTGCAGGCAGCCTTGCATTTTGTCGAGGACTGGGAGAAGAAGAAGATCAACAAGACTGCGGACCTCGAAGAGCTCGTCGACTATCTCGGCTATTTTCGGGAGGCCAATGGTGTCATTCCGCTGCGGTCGGACGAGAACGAAAACGCAGTTCGCCTGATGACGGTCCACGGGGCCAAAGGGCTTGAGTTTCCCCACGTCTTCATTCTGCGCGCCTTGTCTCCGTCTTTTCCGGCTTCGTACAAGGAGACACTCGTTGCCTTCCCACGGGAATTGCGCGATCCCGATTCGCTGACTGAGGCGGATGACAAAACGTTGCATGAGCAGGAGGAGCGGCGCCTGTTTTATGTGGCGATGACCCGCGCCCGGGATTCACTGCGTATCTATGCCCGCGAGGGAACTGGCAAAAACGATAAGACTCCGCCGGGCTATTTGCGGGAGTTGATCAAGAACAAGGCTGTGGCGCCATGGTTCCGCGCGATTCCGGCGGGGGGTGCGCAAGCGACGCTCGACATAGCCGCTGCGGCGTCCCCACTTTATCCCGAAGAATCGCAAACCACCCGCTGGTTCGAGCTGGCGGTTTTGGAAGGACTGCACAAGCGCCTGAGCGCGTCGGCTGTCGAAACCTATCAGCGCTGCGGCTTGCAGTTCAAGCTGGAGCGGGACTGGCGGATCGCTGCCAAGCCTGCTGCGGCCATGCAATATGGGGCCGCGATTCATCGCGTGCTCAAAACTTATTTCGAGTCGATTCGGCTGGGTCGGCCTAAGACCGACCAGGAAATCATCGAACTCTTCTGCATTGATCTGGCCAGTGCCGGGATTCAGGAAGAATATCAGCACGAACTCTACGAGAAGCAGGGGATCCTGCAGCTGCAGGATTTCCTCTCGAAGGCGCGTTCGATTCCCGCGTCGCAGGTTCTGCACACGGAAGAATCCTTCGAGTTCAAGGTCGGAGAGACGACCGTCGTCGGTCGCATTGACCGGATCGACCAGCGCCCGGACGGAACCGTCGCCATCATCGACTACAAGACGGGCAAGGCGCGCGATCAGGAATCGGCGGATGAGAGCCTTCAGCTGTCCCTGTACGCCATAGCAGCGAAAGAGAAGTGGAAGTACAACGTCGGCGCTCTGATTTTTCACAACCTGGAGGAAAATGTTCCGGTCATCACCTCGCGGTCGGAGTCACAATTGCTGTCGGCTCGCGCCTGCGTGGAAGATGCGGCCCAGGGAATTGCCGACGGTGTGTTCGAGGCCAAGGTGGGCCAGCATTGCGGCTTCTGCCCGTATCGGAGTCTTTGCCCTGAAAAGGAAAAGCGCATTCCACGGCTGGCTATCGCGAAAGCATGAGTTAGTTTTGTGCCGATGCTTTGACCGCGTCGAGTTCTTCCCTGAACCTGAATCCTTTCCCAAAAAAAACTTAGGGGACGCATGGAGCGTCCCCTGTTGACTTCGTACTGAACTTGCTAGTGTTTCTTTTTCTTCTTTGCCTTTTTCTTGGTTGCCATTGTTCCTATTCTCCCTTCCATTCTTCATGGAAATGTGCAGTGGTCGTTTACTGCAACTAGTTGATGTATAGAGTTAATGAAAAATGAAGTCAAGAAAAAAATGACGATCGATTCGCGCAAGTTGTGGCACCAAAGTCACGACGCAAGAATTTCTTCGACGAATGTCAACCATTATTTTGCAGAAAACGTTCGCGAGATTCCGAGTTGCGACCTCGTTGATCGAACCATGACGATAAATTTCCGATTGCACAAGGGGCAAAACCTGCAGAAGCAGAAGTCGGACGTTGGCAGGTGCAGTGACTCCCATGAAGCCAATACTCGCAATTGCTCATCTATAATAAAGGCGCGAAATCTTCGCGAGGAGCCCGATTCATGGCCTCTTTTGACGATGTTGTCATCATCTCCGGTTGTCGCATTCCGGTTGGAAAATTTCAGGGCAGCCTCAGCGATTTCAGTGCGCCGCAGCTGGGCGCCATGGTGGTGCGCGAAGCGGTGAAGCGCGCCGGTATCGATCCCGCACAAGTCGATGAATGCATCATGGGGAACGTCATCTCCGCCGGACTTGGTCAGAATCCGGCGCGACAGGCCGCAATCTTCGGCGGACTCACTCCCGCGACAGGTGCCATGACAATCAACAAGGTGTGCGGTTCAGGATTGAAATCTGTGGCGCTCGCGGCGCAAGCGGTCGAAACCGGAAACAGTTCGATCGTCGTTGCGGGCGGAATGGAATCGATGACCAACGCTCCCTATCTTCTTCCACAAGCACGCAAGGGATACCGCCTGGGCAACGCGCAAGTGATCGACTCGATGGTGAATGACGGGCTGTGGGATATCTACAACGACTACCATATGGGCATCACGGGCGAGAACGTCGCGGAGAAATATGGAATCACCCGGGAAGAGCAGGATGAGTTCGCGGTGAATTCTCACCGGAAGGCAGTGGCCGCGATCAACGAGTGCCGCTTCAAGGCGCAGATCGTGCCGGTCGAGATTCCGGCGAAGAAGAAAGGTGCTCCTCCGACAATCTTCGACAAAGATGAGAGCCCGCGCGAAGACACGACTATTGAAGTCCTGCGCTCGCTCAAGCCGGCATTCAAAAAAGATGGAACTGTGACGGCGGGGAATGCGCCCGGAGTAAACGACGGTGCCGCCGCAGTGGTGGTCACGAGCGCCAAGCGTGCCGCGGAGCTCGGGGCCAAGGCGATGGTGCGCATCGTTGCGCAGTCCACCAGTGGAGTCGAACCCAAATGGGTCATGATGGCTCCGGTGGGGGCAGTGCGACAGATTTGGGAAAAGACTGGATGGAAGAATGAAGATGTCGATCTCTACGAACTGAATGAGGCTTTTTCTGTGCAGGCGCTCGGCGTCATGCGCGAGCTGAAGCTGAATCCGGAAAAGGTCAACGTGAATGGTGGAGCGGTGGCTATCGGTCATCCGATCGGGGCGAGCGGTGCGCGGGTGCTGGTGACGCTGATCTACGAGATGATCCGCCGGGATGTGAAGCGGGGGATCGCGGCGCTTTGCCTTGGCGGGGGGAACGCGGTGGCGATGGCGGTGGAGCGCGACTAGCTGGGTACGATTTTCACCACAGAGGGCATAGAGGGTCACAGAGGAGTTTCTAGCTTACTTTCGCTAGAGGCAACGTCACGGTGAACATCGCTCCGCCTTCCGGAGCATTAGCGGCTTCCACGCTGCCGCTGTGTTCCTTCATTACCGACTTGCAGATACTCAGTCCCAGTCCGGTACCGCGTCCGGGGCGCTTCGTGGTGTAGAACGGATCGAAGATGCTTGGCAGATTTTCTTTCGGGATGCCCGGTCCGTCGTCCTGGAAGCTGACCCACACGGTGCTGGTTCCTTTCCCGAGACGGATGCGTAAGGTTCCCCGGTCGCGGGCCTCGCGGATGGCCTGCTCGGCATTCACGATCAGGTTCAGAAACACCTGCATCAACTGGTGCGGATCACCCAGCGCGTAAGGCATTCCCGTCTCTTTAAGGAAATCCACGGTGATGTTGTTTTTACGCAGGGAATAGGCGTGCAGGTTGAGCGTGCGCTCCACGATCTCGACCAGATTGATGCGGCTCTTTCCGGGCGCCGGCGGGCGCGAGAAGTAGGTGAGGTTCTGGACGATCTCGGCGGCGCGCCGTGCCTGTTGCTGCAGCATCCCAAGTTGCTTGCGGGCAGTTTCGTTGGTTTCCGTGTCCTGTAGGAGTTCGCTGACACCAAGAATGCTGGTCAACGGATTATTAAGTTCATGGGCCACACCGCCGATCATGGCACCCATGGCGGCCAGGCGCTCGCTCTCGACGATCTGCTGTTCGAGCTTGCGCTCGATGGTGATATCGCGCAGCGAGAAGATCACGCCGCTCATCTTTCCTTCCGCGTCGGCCAGTTGGCTGCCGGCGGCGCGCATTGTCCGGCCGCTGCCGTCGCGATGCCGCGCGGCGAACTCGGCGGCTCCAAACGCCTGATCCCCCGAAACCAGAGTCTGATACAAGGAGACCAGATCGGGCGCGTGATCCGCCATTTCGGAGATCTTCCTCCCCAACATTTCGTCCGGCCGGTAGCCGAGAAGAGCTTGCGCCCGCGAGCTCACGAAGGTATACCGCTCCTCGAGGTCCACCACCAGGATCAGATCGGGGAAACTCTCCAGCAAGCGGCTGCGGAACTCCTCCTGCTGGGCCAGTTGGCGCTCCATGTTGCGTTTTTCGGTGATGTCGACCAGAGTTCCCTGGTAGCGGATGATATTTCCAGCGGCATCCCATACGGCGCGCGAGGAATCGAGAAAAATGGCGGGCTTGCCATCTTTGCGCCGCAATTTGATTTCGCGTGTGCGAACGCCGCCGCGGTCATCGACCGCTCGCCCTAACACCGGAGTCCCGCCGTCGAAGCTCAGCGCTGCCGGTTCGACCGAAAGCAACTCCTTTTTATCGGTATAGCCGAGCATGCTGACAAGCGCCGGATTCGCATCCAGCAACTGTCCTTCCGGCATGCTGAAATAGACACCCTCCTGCAGGGTTTCGAACAATTCCGTGAAACGCAATTCCTTTTCGCGCTGTTCGGTGATATCCCGGCCCAGGATGCTCGCTCCGACTACCTCATCTCCCTTGAGGATCCCGTTGAGTACGCAGTCGAAATAGAATGGGCGCGAGTTGTTCTTCAGGCGGATACGGACCGTTCCAGTCCAGCGTTTCCTCTCGAGAAATCGTCCCAGTCCACGTTCGATTTCGTCACGCGCGGGCTCCTCCACAAAGTCGTAAACCTTGCTGCCCACCAGTTGCGAGTATGTCAGCCCCGTAAGCTCTGCGACGCGGCGGTTTACGGTTCGGAGCGTTCCGTCGAGAGAGACCGCGCAGGCCGGGTCGTCGAGCGAATCGATGAGCTCCTTAAAGTTGCGCTGCGAGCGCATGATGACCTGGCTGAGCTGATCAAGCTGCTCTTCAGAGGGTGCCGCACCGACGTGCTCCTGCAATCCGCGGAGCAGTCCCTTGAGTTCGTTAACCTCGCGGCGCCGGCCATATGCATAAGCGGCGAACAGGATCGAGAGCGCCAGGACGCCAACGGGAATGGCGCGCAGTTGAAAGGGTATGCCCTCCAGCCGCTCCCAGAGCAGAGCCACCAGGGCGACCGACAGAAAGACCATGAACAAGAGCACCCATCGCCAAAGCTGAGACTCCTCCTGATCAAGACTTCCTGGCGGATTGGGGCGGGGGGGAAGGACTGGGTCCGGACTCATAAGGAATAAGGATTTTTCCTGAAGGCCCATCCTAATGCACCGGAATCAAGACCAACAACCGGATTGTTTTGCTTCTTGGTACCGGAGGGCAGTGGACCTTCGCCCAAAATGGGACATGAATTTCTCCGTGCAAAAGCGGCCATTTCCGGGTTTTCCACAGCCCTTAGTGACCTCCGTCACAGCCAGCGCTCCTTACAGACAGGTAACGTTTCTGCTGAGTGCAATGCGAGGATCCCCCTGCTCTGACTTGGCGGAGTGGAGGGATTTGAGTAGTCCGCACCTGTCCCATGCTCTACAAGACCCTTAGCGCGGCAGTCTATGGCATCGACGCCAATATCATCCAGGTGGAGGTCGACTGCTCGGGCATCAAGTGCGATCAGGACCACTTCCACACGGTGGGCTTGCCTGACGCAGCCGTTCGCGAGAGTCGCGATCGGGTACGTGCCGCTCTGAAGAATTGCGGCTACGATATCCCGCCCACGCAGATCACCATCCATCTCGTCCCGGCCGACATCAAGAAAGAAGGCTCCGGATTCGACCTGCCGATGGCGCTCGGCATAGTTGGGGCTTACGGTGGCCTGACCAAGAAAGAGATCTCCGATTGCCTTTTTGTGGGAGAGTTGTCACCGGATGGCGCGGTTCGCAGTGTTCGAGGCGCTCTGCCCATTGCGGTCGAAGCCCGTGGCCAGAAGATCTCGCGTATGGTGGTCCCCGAAGCCAACGCCAAAGAGGCGGCGATGGTCGGTGGGGTCGATGTCTATCCCGTCCCGCTCACTCCTCGACGTCATTCATTTCGTGACCTCGGGGAACGGAATCGTCCCGGTCAAAGCGGATAGCGAGTCTCTGCTGCGCGAGTCGCAGCAGTTCTTTGTGGACTTCAAGGATGTCCGCGGACAGCAGACGGCCAAGCGCGCCATCGAGATCGCGTGCGCCGGAGGCCACAATATCCTGATGATCGGGCCGCCCGGCTCGAGCAAGACGATGCTCGCCAAGCGCATGCCGACCATTCTGCCGCCGTTCAGGTTTGAAGAGGCACTGGAGACGACAAGGATTCACAGCGTTGCCGGGGTGCTGGATTCTGGCACCGGGCTGGTTGGAACGCGTCCCTAGCGCTCTCCACACCACACCATCTCCGATGCCGGACGGATCGGCGGAGGCGCCATTCCGCGTCCCGGAGAAGTCTCGCTTGCTCACAACGGGCTACTGTTTCTCGACGAGCTGCCGAAGTTCCCACGAAACGTTCTGGAAGTGTTACGTCAGCCACTGGAAGACGGAACTGTCTCGATAGCCCGCGCGTCGATGTCGCTGACCTTCCCGGCGCGGTTCATGCTCGCCGCGGCCATGAATCCCTGCCCCTGCGGGTTCCACAACGACCGCACGCGCGACTGCCAGTGCACGCCTCCCATGATCCAGCGCTACATCTCGAAGATCTCAGGCCCGCTGATGGACCGGATCGACATCCACATCGACGTCCCGGCGGTGAATTACAAAGAGATGCGCTCCACCACGGAGCCCGAAGGATCAGGCAAGATTCGCCAGCGCGTGGTCAGAGCTCGCCAGAAGCAATTGGATCGATTCGCCACGTCGCGACAAAAGCTTTATCGCAACGCCCAGATGAGTTCGCGCCACATCCGCAACTTCTGCGAACTCTCAGCTGACTGCGAGCGTCTGATCGAGCGGGCGAGGACGCAGCCAGGACTCAGCGCCCGCGCCCACGATGGTATTTTGAAGGTCGCCCGCACCATTGCCGATTGGGAGGACGTAGCCGCACTCGGGCCAAAGCACATAGCGGAGGCGATCCAGTACCGTAGCCTGGACCGGACGTATTGGGCTTGATGAAAAGAAGCCGCGAAACGGCGCAAGCCGTGAGAGCCGAATTCGACTCGGACTAGTCAGCTCCGAAGGGGGTGCGAGCATGGGCCATACGGCTACGAACGCACTCGTCCATTTCATCTTTAGCACCCCGTCACAGAGCGCCCCAAATTACCCCTGAGATCGAGAGCAGCCTTCAGGCGTAGCTAGGCGGGGTGTGTTGTCTGCGCTTTTCCCACTCTGAGCTGCGAAACAGGTACGGGCCGACTTCGATCAGCCGCGGCAGCATTTCGAACACTGAGATCGGACTCCACGGAGTACCCCGGCGAGTGCGGTATCCTCGACGATTGATTTCATCGGCGATGCGGGCGTAGGAACCCTCCTGAACCAGGAGTTCCATCAATTGCACCAGGATTTCCCGCTCTTCGGGATTTTCTTCTAAGCGTTGGGTTTCGGGCTCAATCCGCAAGCCGAACGGCACCTCGTTCGGCAATTGGTTTTCGGAGGTTTCAATCTCCCTCTCCCATTCGATCGCCACCAGCTTCCAGCCTTTCTCGGTCTGCTGTTTTAGATCCGCGTCCGTCGGTGGGCCTGAGACCAACTGACGTACTCTCTCTGTCTTCTTCATGTCTCGACACCTTTCCCAGGAGATCTCGAGCCCTTGGCAGCAACCGAAGGTCCGGACCCCGCGGGGGCAAGTCCTGATCCTGCAACATGTGCGTTTGTTCAGGCCTAGAAAAATCGTCCGCTGGCGGACGGAAGTGTCCAGAATCAGACAGCGCTTAGAGAGACTTGGCAGGTGTTGCCGGCTTCGACCTGGCTAGAGAGACGTTGCAAGCAACGTCTCTACGGATGCGCTCTACGGATGCGCTTTACAGCGTCTCCTTGAATTTGAGAAACTCATTCGTGGAATCCAAATCCCCGCTCAACCAAACTTTAGTAACCCAGTCGATTGTTATCCTCGACTTTGGAGCGCAATACACACAGCTCATCGCGCGCCGCATCCGGGAACAGAACGTGTTCTCGGTGGTGCTGCCCTGCACAGCGTCATTAAAGGAAGTGAAAAGCTACAATCCGGTCGGGATTGTGCTCTCGGGAGCGCCGTGGTCCGTTTATGACAAGGACGCTCCGCCCGCCGACGTGCACGTGTTCGACATGGGCGTGCCAGTACTAGGCATTTGCTATGGGTTGCAGTTCATGGTGCATACGTTGGGCGGCAAGGTGCGCCCGGCGGACAAGCGCGAGTACGGTCGCGCCGAAATCGACATTGTTTCGGATTCCGTGTTGTTTCAAGGTCTCGCCAAGAAGCTCGCCGTGTGGATGTCGCACGGGGATGAGGCGCTGGAACTGCCTCCCGGCTTCGAGTTGATGGCGAAAACTCATTACGCCGTCGCGGGCATTCAAAATGTCGCGAAGCGGTGGTATGCGGTGCAGTTTCATCCCGAGGTGCACCACACCCCACAGGGTACGCAGATCCTCAAGAATTTTGTGTTCGAGATCTGCGGCGCAAAGCCTATCTGGACGGCGCAGCACTTCATTTCCTCGACCATCGAGCAAATCAAGCAGCAGATCGGTACGGGACGCGCCATCTGCGCGCTGTCGGGTGGCGTGGATTCATCGGTCGCCGCCGTGTTGGTCGATCGCGCGCTGCGTGACGCGAAAGGGAAGTCTCGCCTGACCTGCGTGTTCGTGAATAACGGTGTGTTGCGCAAGAACGAATTCGAAAAAGTGCAAGCCACCTTGCGCGACAAGCTGGGTTTGCACCTCGATGCCGTCGACGCCACCGATCGCTTCCTTGACAAACTTGCGGGCGTCAGCGATCCGGAGAAGAAGCGCAAGATCATCGGCAATGAGTTCATCAAGGTCTTTGAGAAAGAAGCCCGGCGCATCGAGAAAACTGAAGGCAAGGTGAAATGGCTGGTGCAGGGAACGTTGTATCCCGACGTAATCGAATCGCGTTCGGTGCGCGGACCGTCGCAGGTGATCAAGTCGCACCATAATGTTGGCGGTCTGCCGGAGAAGATGAAGCTCAAGCTGATCGAGCCTCTCAAGGATCTGTTCAAAGATGAGGTCCGACGCATCGGCCGAGATCTGGGCATGCCGGATGAAATCCTGCGGCGTCAGCCGTTCCCGGGACCGGGGCTCGCCGTCCGCGTGCTGGGCGAGGTCACGCCCCAGCGCCTTCAGTTGTTGCGCGAGTGCGACGACATCGTGGTCAGCGAGATCAAGGAAGCCGGGCTCTATACGAAGATATGGCAGTCGTTTGCGGTACTTCTGCCGGTGATGTCGGTGGGCGTCATGGGCGACATGCGCACCTATGCTTGTACCTGCGCGATCCGGGCCGTCAGTTCTGAGGATGGGATGACGGCGGATTGGGTTCCGCTGCCGCACGAAGTGCTCAAGACCATCTCCACTCGTATCGTGAATGAAGTGAAGGGCGTGAATCGCGTGGTATACGACGTGACGTCAAAACCGCCGGGAACAATCGAGTGGGAGTGAGTCGCGGACCTCGGACCTCAGCCTTTCTCGCTGAGTCATTCCTCTTCGAATAACGAAGGTGTGGAAGTCCACTTACCAGTTTGCTGTTACTTCCGTTTACTTTCTGCACGATCTTTCCTTGCTCTCCTACCGGATTCGTCCTACAACGGCAATCACAACCAAAGCGACCAATGTGTGATTGCTTGGGTTGGACTGATCTTGGACGGTGCAAGACATGTTTCATCCGGTACGAACGATCTCCTTCCGCGCTGTTCTTCTCTTCCTGTTAACTTCTGCTGTTGGGGTCTATTCGCAAACCTCCATTGATGATGTACACGTAGTTCCGCGGACTCCGGGGACCGAACTGGCGACCGCAACAGCCGGGCCGCGGCTTTCGGGCGCCGGGCTGATCCGAACCAGCACCGAGCTGGTGATGGTGCCCGTGACGATCACCGACGACAGGAACCGTCCAGTGACCGGGCTGGATCGCGATAATTTTCAGCTTTTTGAAAACAAGCAGGCGCAGGAAATCAAGAACTTCTCCAGCGAAGATTCGCCGGTTTCGATCGGCATCATCATGGATGTCAGCGGCAGCATGGCGAACAAACTGGAGCGGGCCCGCGATGCGGTGCACCAGTTCTCCGAGGCTTCCAATCCTCAAGACGAGTTTTTCATGGTCACCTTTTCCGATGCTCCGCGGCTGGCCACTGACTTCACCAATCGGCCTGAGGAGATTGAGAACGCGCTACTGGGGGCGCAGCCGAAAGGCCGCACGTCCCTTTTAGACGCAATCTACATGGGAATCCACAAGATGAAGGACGCGCATTACTCGCGCCGCGCCTTGCTGATCATCTCCGATGGCGGAGACAATCACAGCCGTTACAGCGATCGCGACGTCAAGCGTGCGGTCCAGGAAGCTGACATCCTGATTTATGCCGTGGGCACGTACGATCGGTACGCTACCGCACAAGAAGAGTTGCTCGGCCCGGAGCTGCTGCAGAACGTGGCCGGGGTAACCGGAGGCCAGGCCTACACCCTAAGCAATGTGGTCGAGCTGCCTGAAGTCACACGCGCGATCGGTACCCGCCTGCGTCACCAATACATGTTGACGTACCGGCCGCAGACTCGCTCCCGCGACGGAAAGTGGCATAAGATCAGTGTAAAGTTGCGCCTGCCTAAGAAGTGGTCCTCGTTCCTGCGCGTCAATGCGCGTACGGGATATTACGCCGGCGCTGAGTGACGCCTACCAGAGCGGTTCCGGTCCTTGTCCCCGAGGGATAGCCTCGCATAGTATCGAAGCTGGGCGCTGCATTCTGTGGGGATTCTACTCAGCATCTGAAGGTCTAAGTGCTATTTCCTTCCGTCGACCTACGCTGGTCGCGTCGAGTGTTAACTCGGCTCGGGGCGTTGCTTCTTGTCTCTTCGATTCGGGCGCAAACTCCAGCGGACTCGCCCACGGCAACAATCAAAAGCAGTGTGCGGCTGGTGCAAGTCGATGTGATTGCGAAAGACAAACATGGGAACCCGATCCCAGGGCTTGAGGCAAAAGACTTCACCCTCTTGGACGATGGAAAGCCGCAGAAGATTAGCCATTTGTCGATCGAGCGCGCCGAATTTTCCACTAGTGGCGAAAAGGTTGTTCCGGGGTCAACGAACCATGCGACCCCAACGGCCTTCTCGAATAGCCGTCCAGAAAATGCCGTTCCAACCGTTATTCTCTTCGACGTTTTAAATACAGCGGTGGAAGATCAACCCGCGATGAAGAAGGGCCTGCTGCAATCGCTGAACGGGATCAAGGAAGGAACCCCGGTCGCCCTGCTGATTCTTGGAGACGACCTCACGGTGGTAAGCGATTTCACAACCAGCACGATTTCGCTTACCAAAGCCGCCGGCAACGGACTGGGCCTCCGCGCGGAAGGTTTCGGACCTCCAATCACCGCGCGCAAGACAGGGAATCCCGTACGCGACCGTATGATCCTCAAAGCTACATCGCAAGCATTTCGCGTGGAAGATCGTGACCGAATGGTTCGCACCCTGGCGGCCCTGAATTTGATCTGCGGTCAGTTGGCGCGCATGCGAGGTCGGAAGAGCCTGCTCTGGGTCACGGGCGGTTTAAGCGCGTCAGGACAAGCGACTGAAGTAGAGGACGCGATCGATAAGCTGAATGATGCCAATGTCGCGGTATACACCGTCGATGCCCGCGGAGTGCTGCTTGACCCCGGGCTCACGGCGGAAACAGACACGAACGATTTAACTGGGCCTTTGCACGAAGAAAGAGATTTGACACGGGGCGATGTTCTCGCCGTGATGTCTAATAGCACCGGTGGCGTTGGCTACCACAATACCAACCGCCTCGACGGAGCGATCAGCCAGGCATTGGGGGACCGCAGCCTCGTCTACGTGCTCGACTACTATCCCCAGCACGGGGAGTGGCGCGGGAAACTGCACAAGCTCGAGGTGAAGACGTCGCGGTCCGGAGTGCGCCTCCGTTATCGCGCCAGCTATCGAGCAACCCTGCCCGCGCGCCCCAATGCGCAGGAACAGCAGCAATTGCTGGCAGAAGTCGCATCGTCTCCCCTGGACTTCGCCGGGATCCATTTCACCGTAGAACTTAAACCCGGACACCCCGCCGATCCCGAGTTCGTATTGCATGTGCCGGCAGAAGAACTGCAGTGGTCCGCGGACGAAGGAAAGATGGTGGCAAGTCTGCAGGTGTGGTTCGTCCAGAAACGTTCTGCGGGCGAGGATCTCGTTACAACGGGGTCGAAAAGCGATTTTCGATTATCCGCGGATGCATATCAGGGAGCAGTTCGGGATGGAATAGCCTTCGCTAGTGATCTGATTCTGCAGCGCTCAGCCGCGAAGGTTCGTGTGCTGTTACGCGACGGAAACTCCGGAAAGATTGGGTCGGTCGATGTGCCGGTCGATTCGAATATTGCTGCGCAGTCGGCTCGCTGATCGCCGCGCGAGGTTCGGGCGGGTTACTCGTCCCGGTGGACCGTTTCCATAGAGAATGCGGGCAGGCACACTGCGACGTACTCTGCTCCGCCGTCTTCCGGAGTTGAATAGCGGACCCACTCGCCGGCATGAGCGACGATTGCCTGTCCGGCATGAACGTCGAGTGTTCCCCCCTTGTGCTCGACTCGCAGCGTTCCTTTCAGAACGATGGTGAACTCGTCGAACTCGGGAGTCTGCCCGGGCTCGAGCCATCCCTGTGGGCTGCGCATGTGGGCGACACTGGCCGAGGATGTTTTGGAATTCACGCGTCCGACATATTCGTCGATGATTTTTGGTTTGTTTCCGGCGGCTTGAATGCGCGTGGGTTGCGGGATCAGAGTCGGCATGGTTTTGATTTCGGCGTCCGGATGTTCGGAGCACGGAATTCCTAGACTACAACAGATCTGAGGGAAAGAAGGGGTCAGGGGCTAGGGGTCAGTAGTCACTACTAAGGCAAGAATTTCTTGAGGCGCGATCCTCTAGCCCCTGACCCCTAGTCGCTGGCCACTGCGTCATGGGCACTGATACGGAGTTCCGGGTGTTGGCGGCGTGCCCGGAATCACCGTAGGCGGGCCGGGGATTCCGTCGGGACCGGGTGCTCCTGGAATGACGGTGTCCGGCGTCCCTGGAGTGCCGGGCGTATAGCAGGTTCCGTGGTCAACATTTTGCGGAGGCGGCGGAGGCAGAGGCCGTGGCGCAACTGGCTGTACGACGACTGCGTGCTCCTGCGACTGGCGCACGGCTTTCGCCACTTCGTCCTGCGGCAGAGTCACCGACTCCTGCAAAGTCATCTGCACGGGCGCTCCCGCATCGAGATAGAAGTGATGCCCGCCCACGAGCAGTGTGATGGAGGCGATCATGCCGGCGGCCCCTCCGATCGCTGCTCCAATCGCCGCGTCTTTGCCCTTGCTGCCAGGGATCGGCATACTCGAGGTAAGACATCCAAATTGCGCCGGGTTACATCCGGCAGGGATGCTCGAGGTGAGAGTGCCTTGCGAAGTGCCGACGGAATGGCCGATCAAAGCTCCCAATCCCACGCCCGCGAGAGGGAGAATAATCGCTCCACTAGAGCGCTTGGAGCCGGGATCCTTGATGAGGTAGCCGTCGGTGGTTTCCAAAACGATGGGACCGGCGATGGGAGTCACGTAGCCGTCGGGGAACGTGATGGACATCGATTGCAGACGCAGTTCTCCGCGCCCACCACGTCGCTCAATCTTGTCGACCATCCCCTGAACGAACGTGCCCGCCGGGATCACCACTTGATTCCCGGCATCCACCGGTGAAGTGACTTGAGCGTAAATGTCATCTCCGTGCCGGATGTAGCGAGTTTGCACCGGCTGGGTAAGCACAAGGGCGAGGTGAGTGCCGGCAGGGATCGTGATGTTGCTGCCCTGAGCGTCGACCTGAACCTGAGCGGGGTCGGACGACGCGGGCGGTTGCGATTGGTCCTGCGCGAACGCAAGCGGAGACAGCAGGACCGCCCCGATCGCGGCGATCAGTGTCTTGTAAATGGAAGGTTGGGAAACGAAGTTTGAGAGTTGTTGGAGACTGGGGTGATGGTGTGTCATGAAGCACCTCCCCTCGAAAGCTGTGAAGTCTCGCTTTCGATCTGCGGCGGATCTCATTGATTGGAACCCGTCTCGCGATCATTAGACTCGCCAGTCCGTTCGAACGGTATCGCGATACGCGGTAAAGGTTTGCAAAGAGTGCGTAGCGAAGTGTAAAGCATGGGTCTGGCGGGCGCCGTTAGGGAAACTAGAAAGCCCGAAGCCGCAAGCTGTCTACAACGGCAGTGACTGCAAGGCGAGGTCCACGGCACGATTCATCTCCGCTGGAGTCGCGCCGTTGACCGCCTGAACACCCAGACCATTCATGACGATGATGATCAAGCGGGCGAGGTCTTTGGGATCTACGCCCTTCTTGAGGTCTCCTTCTGTCCGGGCGCGCTGCAAGCGTTTCTGCAATTGCGCGAGCCCGGCCTTTCGCGAGTCGACCATCGCCTGTTTCACTTCTTCGTTTCCCGAACCGCAGGCAAGGCCGCCTTGGATGGAAAGGCATCCCGGAGGATGACTAGGGTCGCTGAGAAACTTGACGCTCATCCGCAACAGCGCTTCGACTACCGCCCGCGCAGTCTTCAGATTGAGAGCTTCGGACATGAATGACAACGGACCGGCGCCGTATTGCTTCATCACCCTTCGGAACAATGCCTCTTTGTCTCCAAAGGTGGAATAGAGACTGGAGCGATTAATCTTCATCGCACCGGTCAGGTCGTCGAGCGATGTGCCTTCGTATCCCTTCTGCCAGAAAACGCGCATGGCTGCGTCGAGGGCTTCGTCCTCCCGAAAAGTTCGGGGACGGCCCATCTTCCCCGGGCTGGCTTTATCTGATTCCATATCTTCTTGGATGCACTTTTATACCATCCAGTCCAAAAAAGGTGAATCCCGACTGAGTCGACACACATCTGAACCGTACGGTTCAAAAGTGACCGAAACGGAGGAATCATGGCAGGCAAGCTGGAAGGCAAGATCGCACTCGTTACCGGCGGCAGCAGTGGAATCGGACTGGCCACGGCACAGAACTTCGTTACAGAAGGCGCTTTCGTTTACATTACCGGCCGGCGCCAGGCGGAATTGGACAAAGCCGTGAAGGCCATCGGTTCGCAGGTGAAGTCTGTGCGTGCCGACTCATCAAACCTCGATGATCTCGACCGTCTGTTTGCTCAGATCAAACAGGAGAAAGGCCGGTTGGATGTGGTCTTCGCCAACGCAGGCGGAGGCAGCCTTGCTCCTCTGGGCTCGATCACCGAGGAAGTCTACGATCAGACCTTCAACACCAACGTGAAGGGCGTGCTCTTTACGGTGCAGAAGGCGCTGCCGCTGATTCCTGACGGCGGATCGATCATCCTGAATGCGTCTATCGTTTCGCAGAAGGGCATGGCGGCATTTAGCGTGTACTCCGCCACGAAGGCGGCGGTACGTTCTTTCGCCCGGAGTTGGACAACGGATCTGAAAGACCGCAAGATCCGGGTCAACGCCATCAGCCCGGGCCCGATTGACACGCCGATTCTTGATGGACTGGCGGAAAGCGAAGAAGGGCGCCAAGGCATAAAGGACCATCTGGCCTCGATCGTGCCGCTCGGCAGGATGGGCCGGCCGGAGGAGATCGGCAAGGCCGCGGTGTTCCTCGCGTCTGAGGATGCAAGCTTCGTGGCGGGAGTGGAGTTGTTTGTGGATGGCGGGTCGGCGCAGGTGTAAACCATTCACCACGAAGGACACTAAGGTTCACGAGGGAAGACATCGGCTACTTAGGGCACGGATGGACGCGGAGGAATAGCTAGATCTACCTTCGTGTTTCTTCGTGCCCTTTGTGGTCAATGGGTTGGTTCTGAAATCCAGCGGGAGATTGCGGTAACCAACTTGCGCGGGGCGAATCGCGTGGATTGCGCGACCAGCCAGTTATGAGCGCCGCTGATGGCGAGGGTGCGTCCTTCCATGACGGCGCGATAGCCGTCGAGCGCAACTCTTTCGACGTTCATGGCCCCGAGCTGTTTGAAGACGCGAGACTTGTCATTCCCAGCGCGTTTGGCGAAGCCGGTGTGGGTGGCTCCGGGGCAGAAGCAGGTTGCGGTTACGCCAGAGTTGCGGACTTCGTTGGCGAGTGCTTCGGAGAATGAGATCACGTAGGCCTTGGTTGCATAGTAGACAGCCATCAACGGTCCCGGTTGGAATCCGGCGGTAGAGGCGACGTTCATGATACGGCCAGTGCGTCGTGCGAGCATGGCGGGCAGGAACAGGCGAGTCAGTTCCGTTAGAGAGGTGATGTTCAGCTGAATCTGGCCGAAGATTACGTCGGTCGACATTTGCGCGAATTCGCCGAAGGCGCCGAAGCCCGCATTGTTGATCAGAATGTCGATGGCGATGCCTTCGGTCTGAAGCTGATCGAAAAGGAACTTCGCGGCTAGGGGAGTGGCCAGATCGAGGGCGATCGTCTTGACCGTGACATTCTGCGCGCGCAGTTCGGTCGCGATCTGCGCGAGCTTATCGCCGCTGCGGGCTATGAGTATGAGATTGTGATGATCGCGGGCGAAGAGTTTGGCGAGCTCGTATCCGATGCCGCCGGAGGCGCCGGTGATCAGGACTGTGGACATGACGCTATTCTAGCGGCGTTCGTGTAGCTCCGGACGCCTCGTCCGGGGTTGCGCGCGAAGCGCGCAATGTGACGGTCAAAAGCGTGGGAGATGCGAGAGAGTGACGATACGCTGAGAACACAATCCAGAACTCATGCCGCGGACACGCGTCGCTTTGCTCCGCGGGGCGGACGAAAGCGTCCGCCCCTACACGAGCGTTATGCGTGGACCAGTTCCACTCCGTAGATCGAGTGCCAGCTGGTGGCGGCTTTCAGCTTGTCGTTGACGTTGTTGATGTTCTTCACGCCTTCGGTTTCGAGCCATTTGCGGAATGCAGCTGCACCCTGCTTGGCATAGACCGGGATACCATCTTTCCAGGTCGCGCGCCCGCACAGCACCCCGTTGAACTTCACGCCGGATTCACCAGCGAGTTCGAGCGTCTCGCTGAATTCGGCGTTGCTCACACCAGCCGAGAGGTAGATGAATGGCTTGGTGGCAACGTTGGCGGCCTTGTGGAAGTGATCAATGGCTTCTTTCTTGGTATAAGCCTTGGTACCGCCGAAGCACTTCACGCCTTCCACAAATTTCATGTTGACCGGCACTTCGACTTTGAGCACATCGACTCCATAGCGGTCTTTCGAGAATTCGTGCATGCTCTCGGTGACGATGTGCGGCTTCTTCTTGGCGTAATCTAGGCCCTTTTCGTCGGCTCCCTCTTCGTATCCGACGAACTCCAGGAAGAACGGGATGTCGTTGGCGCGGCACTCATCGCCGATGCGCTCGACCCAGGCGTGCTTGACCTCATTGACATGCTTCGGATCGTCCGGCGTGTAGTAGAGCAGAATCTTCACGCAATCCGCACCAGCCTCTTTCAGGCGGCGCGCCGACCATACATCGAGGAGGTCGGGCAGGCGGCCGGGGCCCGTCTTGTCGTATCCGGTTTTCTCATAGGCGAGTAGCAAACCGGCATTCTTGGCACGGCGCTTCGCCGCGGGCAGGCCCCACTCGGGATCAAGCAGGATGGCGGTGGCATGCGGGGTGAGAACTTCGGAAACCAGCGACTTGAACTCTTCCATCATGGCGTCGGTAACTTCGCCGCCTTTTTCCTTGGCCAGCGACTTCTGCAGCGAGCCGCGCTGGTCCATGGCCGCGGCTGCGATGACGCCGCGTTCGTTGGATACTTTCTTGAGGCCGGCAAGTTTGCCCGGGGTAAGCTTCATGAGACTCCTCCTGATAGGAACGGGATGAATGCTGGAAACTAGTTATTGTAAACCAACGAGGTGGGAAATCCCCTCCGGTTTTTCGGCGTTTCGAGCCCAAATTCCGGGTTCAGGAAGTTACCGGACGATGATCTAAATCGTCGCCTCAGTAATTCCGGAAGATAGATGAGGCATCAAGAAATATCTGCGCACCAACAGCGGCCGCATGGCGGATGAAGTGTCTCTGTATTCGGTGACGGCGGTCACTGAAAGTGGCAGCGCTTACGGCTATAAGCGTGAGAGTCACCGCCCGGGTGACACCGATGCTGCTTTCACTGATGATCGTTTGCGCGGTGGGAGCAGTCCTGTTGTTCTTGGGTGTCTTCGACGAACTTCGCGAGATCTGGACCCATCCTGACCACAAGGACGTCGACGACTGGTGGCACCATCCAAAGCCAAAAGGGTAGATCCGAACTAACCGCAGAGAGCGCTGAGAAATGCCGCGGAGTTCGCGGAGAACGACTCCCGACCTTGTTCTTACATCAGGCACTCGGGCCAGGGGATGGTGGTATAGTGGTATGACCGCCTGCTCCGGTCTCCGGATTTGTAATCCGGGCGAAAATTCAGTATCAAACTCAAAGACTTACCTCAGGTCGAGGAAGAGGGAACCGTTACCATGCCGATTGCGACCATCAATCCCGCTACTGGGGAAGTGATCAAGACCTTCCCGGCACTTTCTGAAGCCGAGATCGAAAAGAAGCTGCAGCTGGCGGTGAGCACCTTTCGAGCTGGGCGGACGACTCCATTCGCAACCCGTGCGCAGAGAATGCTGAAGGCCGCGCAGATCATCGAGCGGGACAAAGATAAATTTGCGCATCTGATGACCCTGGAGATGGGAAAGACGTATAAGTCCGCCTTAGCCGAGGCCCTCAAATGCACCACCGCCTGCCGGTACTACGCCGAGAATACCGAGCGGTTCCTGGCCGATGAGGTGGTCGAGACGGGCGCGAAAAAGAGTTTTGTTCGGTACCTGCCGATTGGACCGATCCTCGCCATCATGCCGTGGAATTTTCCTTTCTGGCAGGTATTCCGCTTCGCCGCTCCGGCGTTGATGGCGGGCAATGTAGGCCTGCTGAAACACGCTTCGAATGTGCCGCAGTGCGCGCTGGCCATCGAGAGCATTTTTCTGGAGGCCGGTTTTCCCGAGGGCTCTTTTCAGACGCTGTTGATTGGCTCGTCCCAGGTGGACGCTCTACTCAACGACCCACGCGTGGTAGCAGCGACGCTGACCGGCAGCGAGCAGGCGGGCATTCAGGTGGGCATCGGCGCGGCCAAGCGGATTAAGAAAGTGGTACTGGAGTTGGGCGGGAGCGATCCATTCATTGTGATGCCCAGTGCCGACCTCGAGGTGGCTGTCTCGACGGCGGTGCAGGCCCGTATCCAGAATAATGGGCAGTCGTGCATTGCGGCGAAGAGGTTTATCGTTGCCGAGCCGATTGCGGACGAGTTCGAGCGCAGGTTTGTCGCCAAGATGGAGGGTCTGCAGGTGGGAGATCCGTTCGACGAGAAGACTGAACTGGGCCCGCTTTCGACCCCTGACGCGGTCAAGGATCTCGATGCCGACGTACACAAGACCGTCAAAGCCGGGGCGAAGTTGTTAACCGGCGGACATCCACTGAAGCGCTCGGGAAATTTCTATGCCCCGACTGTGCTGACGAACATTCCGAAAGACTCACCCGCCTACGGGGAAGAATTCTTTGGCCCGGTGGCTTCCATCTTCCGCGTGAAAGACGCTGGTGAGGCGATCCGGCTGGCGAACGACGTGCGTTTCGGCCTCGGCTCGAGCATCTGGACCAATGACGAGAAGGAGCGGGAGCGCTTCATCAACGAAATTGAAGCCGGGATGGTGTTCATCAACAAGATGGTGGCATCGGACCCGCGTATTCCCTTCGGCGGAGTAAAAGCCTCGGGTCACGGACGAGAGTTGGGGATGGTAGGCATTCGGGAATTCGTGAACGCAAAGACGGTGTGGATCGCGTAGACGTCGCGCCGTCACGGAGTCGGATGATCGGTCGGCGGGGAACCCTCCGGCGCATCCTCGGTCAACAAATCGAGCCACGGGCAAGCATCGGAGTCCAGCCGGTGGACTGCCGCCTGCATCGTGTCTCCCATCTCGTCGTACCGAACTCAAACTACGCGATAACGAGCCTTCTTCCTTCCGTAGAGAATTCCGATGACGTCGCCGGACTTGAGATCAGCATCGAGTCCGGACAGTAACGCTCCAGACAAGCTGATGTCGCGCGCATGAGGCTCTTGCAAAAAGCGCTCTCCCTGGGTATCGACGCCCCAGACCATTAAGGGAAGATTGAATGGCTTCCGCGGCTCGCGACGACGGTCGAAGGTGCGAAGGATACCCATAGTGGCTCCCCCACCGTAGCGCCGCCGCTTTGCAAGGTAAAGGTTACGCAGACGTCGAAGGCAGTCTAAAGTCGGGGCCACACTTCCATTTCGGGAAGGTTCAGGAATGGTACGTTGAACAACCGGCAGGCTCTCACTTAGGCCTCAGCGTAAGTCCGTTCAAGAGCTTCTGCTGGTTGGCGATCAATTCCTGCACACCTTTGCGCGCCAGACCAAGCATCTTGGCTAACTGCGCATCGTCGAAGACCTCGTGCTCGGCCGTGGCTTGCAGTTCCACCATCTTGCCGCTGGCGGTCATAACGAAGTTCATGTCCACATCGGCCCGGGAGTCTTCTTCGTAGCAGAGATCGAGCAGCGCTTCGCCGTCGACAATCCCTACGCTGACGGCCGCGACGAATTCCTTGAGCGGAACCGCGGGCAAAGTTCCGGCCTCTACCAGTTTTTCCAGCGCCAAGCCTAAGGCGACGAACGCGCCTGTGATCGAGGCGGTGCGGGTGCCTCCATCGGCTTGAATGACGTCGCAATCGATCCAGATGGTGCGCTCGCCGAGTTTCGCGAGATCAACCACCGCGCGCAGCGATCTGCCGATCAGGCGCTGAATTTCGTGGGTGCGTCCGCTCTGACGTCCCTTGGAGACCTCGCGGGGCGTGCGTGTCAGGGTGGACCGGGGAAGCATGCTGTATTCGCTCGAAATCCATCCCTTGCCGGAGTTGCGCATGAATGGCGGGACCGCCTCTTCGATTGACGCCGTGCAAATGACCCGCGTGTGGCCCACTTCAATCAGTGCCGAACCTTCCGCCATGGTGATGAATTCGGGAGTGATGGTTACGGGGCGAAGTTGGTCGGGAGAACGGCTGTCCGAGCGATAGAACATGACTGGCGATTGTAACTGATCGGGCACCTGTCCCTTTGGGAACCAGCCGATAGCTGAACGACCGGCTGAAAAGTTGGGAATTCCTCCAGGCAACCCTTGCTATCCATTCTCCTTCTGAGCATAATACGCGGCAAGTATTGCGGTGATCGCAGGGAAACTCTGATCGCGGGAGGTTCTCGTGCTGAGATCGACTCTGCATTTTTCCAACCGGCCCGTTGTCGCAGCCGCACTTTTCTTCTTCTTGTTGGTTCCACTGGCAGCGGCCCAGCTCAACTGGGAAGGACAAACCGGTGGCCTTATTACTCCCTTCGCATACACCAGTTCGTCCTCGATGGGGGTGGGGCGCCCGCAGTTAGCACTGCATTATCTGAATGGCGGACCGGTCCTGGGGAATGACTTCCAGGTTTCGATCACCGCCGCTTTCTCAAAATGGCCGAAGGTGGATTCACGCGGACTTTCAACATCCTGGGGAACGACGAACTGGCTCCGCTGTTCGCCAATGGGTTCAATGCGGCGCACATCAAGTTCCGCGTGATGCCGGAAAACGCATGGCACCGTTCGTTCGTTCCGGCACTGGCGGCGGGAGCGATCGTGCGGACTCAAGTTCGCCGCGTCACGGAAGTGACAGAGCGCGAGAATACGACAGCGACGGATTTTTTTCTGGTGGGCACGAAGACCATCGTGAATATACGGGTGCCGATTGTGTTCAACCTGGGTGTGAAGCTGACGAACGCCTCCATGTTTGGTATCGCGGCCAATTCGCCGGGATGGGAGGTCAAGCCTTTCGGGGGTCTCTTTGTCGCTCTCAAGGCACCGATGCACAGTCGATTGACTCTAGGCGCAGAATTCGCGCGCCAGCCGCGACAACTGAAAGAGGTTCCTGGGACTGTGGTTCCTACCACGCTCAGCTACATGATCCGTTGGCGGCCCGGGAGCGATGTCCCGCTGACACTCGAACTCGGGTTGGTGCATCTGGGAAACAACCTGGGTGCGGGCTTTGATATGGACGCCAGGCACCAGCTCATTGTCGGAGCCAGCTACCACTTCTAATAAGCTGACAATCTCCCTACCAGGATTTGGCCCACAACAAGTTTCCACATCTTCGAGGATGCGGCAACGCCCATCCTGCTTTGACAATAGATATATCTATAGATATACTCAACGATAGATCGAATGAATGGATCGAAAGGTCCTTGGGAGGATGTGAGTATGTACGGTAGATGTGGAAGTTGGTGGCGCGGTGGAATGGGAGCTCCTTTTATGGCGGGAGCTTTTCCCTGGGGCCGTGGCGGGCGGTGGGGCAGATTCTTCGGGCCGGGCGAAATCCGGCTAGCTCTGTTATCGATGCTCGAGAGCGGTCCCAAGCACGGATACGAACTGATGAAAGAGCTCGAGACCAAGTCTGGCGGCATTTACAAGGCGAGCGCTGGAGCGATCTATCCAGCGTTGCAGCGGCTGGAAGATGAAGGAATGCTGATCTCCGATGCGGCGGCAGGAAAGCGCACGTATTCGCTAACCAACGAGGGTCGAGCCGAACTGCAGAAAGAGGCAGAGACTGTGAAGCGAATCTGGCAGCGGGCAGAGCAGGCGGGGGATTGGGCGCCGTGGATGGGGATGGAAGGAGCCGAAGTGATGCGTCCCGCGGCCGATGTGATGAAGACGGCGCTCAAGGCCGCAACTCGTGGGTCGCATGACTCGGCAAAGGTCGCGAAGATCCGCGAAATTCTCGAGCGAACGAAGAAAGAGATCGAAGCTTTGGAGAAGTCGTAAGCTGAGCACGGCTTGTGTAGCCCCGGACGTCTTCGTCCGGCGGTTGTGCGCATTGACGGCGCTTACTGAGGGTCGACTGCTGGTACGACGGCCAGCGATGACACGCGTCGCTTTGCTCCGCGGGGCGGACGAGGCGTCCGCCCCTACACAAGCGCTACTGACCACTCTGCAGTTGCGTTGCTAGCTGATTGACTGCCGCTACGTCGTAATAAGAGGAGAGGTCTGCGTGGCCCGCTAGCGTGTCGCGTTGTTTCCCATCCACGAGGATCTTCACCTTGAGCAGATTCGGCGTATTCACTGAGACCGTCTGAATCAAAGATGCCACAGTCAATTGCTCGACCAGTACGCCGGAGCGGTGGGTATCGGCGAAGGCGGAATTCAGATCGATGACGGCGACTCCGGGATCGACCAGATAGACGCTGCGAATCTCGGCGCCTGCGCCTAGGTGGTGGGGCGAATTCTTATCCAGATAAATCGACAGCAATGCTCGTAACAACTCTTCGGCACGCTGTTGCCGGCCGGAGGGCATGGGGATCTGTGCCGACTCTCCGCGCAAAGTACCGTCGTCGTCGCGAGCGATGAATAGAACGACTCTCTCACTAGGTCCGGAGACAGGCGGAGCGAGCGGACGAGTATCGACCGCGGCAGCGGGAAGTGGAGCAGCGACACTCTTCCGCATATGCCACGCGTAAAGACTCAGACCGAGGGCTGCCGCCAGAAGGATAGCGAAGCCGATGATGAGATGGCGCGGGATCATAGTCTCCACCTCATGGGGCGTTTCCTAGCTGGTCGCGGACAGCGGCGATTGCTGTGGCGACCGCGCCGGTGACGAGTTGCTGGTAATCGGGGGCAGTCAGTTGAGAAAGATCGAATCCTTGCGGTGCGACCTCGATCGCGAGGGCGGGTCCGGTCAGGTTGTTCAAGGGCCTGAGCGCAGCGGACAGAGTGCGGACGGGAAGTTGACGCTTCTGCAATTCACTCGCTACGGCCGACGCGGTGCTCTGGCTCAGGGGCAGGGTGGGATGTTGGGCCGTGGTCCACGAGCGGAAGGGGCCGCGGTCATCTTCTCCATAAGGAAGCAGCGCAGTGTAGACGCGCACACCGTGGCCGGTGGAGGTGGCGTGTACTGCGATGTAGATAGCTGCGTGGTCGGCGTTAGCGAAGACCGCACGCTGATCGACCGAGAGGTTCGCGTCGGAGTCGCGCAGGACCAGGGTTGAGATGCCGCGGCTTTCCAGTTCCTGCCTCAGGCTGCGCGCCAGAGCCACAGTCACGTCTTTTTCGGCCAGCGTGGTACTCAGAGTCTCCCCGTGGTCGTCCCCGCCGTGGCTGGCATCGACGACCGCGAAATAGCGGCGGGGTGCAGGTGCGGCAGGAGGGGGCACCGGGGCTGTGGGCTGTGGCGCGGGCGGAGGATTGGTTGCGGCGGCGGGCGTCGTGCTCGGTGGGGGCGTTGAAGTGGGCGAAATGACCAGGGTACGTCCTTCATTCGCGAACAATGCGATCACAGGAACGGAGGCATTCACGGTGACCACAGCCGCGCCGTTGCTTTCGAGGTATGTGGCGGAAGAGATCACCTTGCTGCCGAAAGTCAGCGTGGGTGACGCCGGGCCGACGAGGGGCTCGCGAGAGAACGTCATTCGCAGCACGCCAGCATCGGTCGCAATGGTCGGGTTCACAGGCGCCGTGAAATGGAAGACGAGTTTCGGCGGATTGTCGCCAGACAAGGATGCAGTGAAGTGTGTCGCAACGCTTCCAATGAATAGCCGGTCGGAGACCTCGTGTAACGAAACAGGACCACCGAGAATGCGAGGGAGCAAGGCGCTCAGAGAGCCCACGGGCACGAGGCCGCGCTTGTTCTCGATCAGAAATTTTCCACCGAGATCCGCATCACGACCCTGGATGCGCGCGCGAGCCTTGTTCACTTCGAACTCGGCTTGCACACTGTTGTAGCGCAAGCGCCAGCGGGAATTGTCGGCCTTGGCGGTGACACGGCCCAGCGGTTCGAGCAATTCCAGCAGGGCAACGTAGTCGTGCCCTTCTCTTTGAACCAGGGGTACGGAGTAGTTGGCGGCTGTGGAGTAAACCGAAAGATGCTTCTCAGGTGCTCCCGAGACAAGCAGTGAGCATAGAAACAAAAGCGACGATATTCGAAGCAGAGTGCGGAGGCGGAACCCCTCCGCGACAGCTGGCGAGGCGTCGTTGCTATCCTGGCTGCTGCTAGTACAGTGCATAGGCGGTGAGTCCACTAAGCAACTTTGGATAGAAATCGGTGGACTTCTGCGGCATCACCTCGCCCGCTAATGCAACCTCCCGCATTTTCTGAACCGGGCAGGGATTCATCAGGAAGGCGATGTCAGCCGCTTGCTTGCCGTTTCCTTTTCCACGAACTGCGGCAATCGCCTCGGCTGCTTCGCGCACATACGACAGGTTCTGCTGATTGCGAATCGATTCCTCCGACAGTTTCAGCACGCCTTCCAACAGGCACTTGTGTAACTGCACGACGTCGAGGGATTGCTGGCGTTGTGAAAGCCCTGAGAGGAACCTCGCTGCGGCTGGTTTCGGGGAGCGCAACACAAAAGCCTTGTTGGCGGTGACACCAAGTAGTGCATTCCCCACACGACCATGCTGCTCGAGCAGAGCAGTCGCCTTCGCCGTATCGATTGCGGGATCAGTTTCTTCGACCTCGAAGAACTCGCGGCTCGCTCTTTGGAACTCGTCCGCCGAAAACGACGGAAGCGAGTGCACGACCCGATGAGTAGGGAGGATCAGCAGTCCCGGATCGTTCAGGTTGACGAAGGTCATCATCACAAACTCATAGGGAGCATCCCTGTTGGTTGTGCTCGAAGCAGCCCGGCATTCGTCGCGGAAGTTCAGCGCGGTCTCATAGCGGTGATGTCCATCGGCGATGACCAGCTTCTGATCGCGCATTTTCGACTGCACTGACGCGATGACGGCGGGATCGGAGATCTGCCAGACGCGATGGGCCACTCCGTACTCATCAGCCACGTCGACCATCGGACGGTTGGAAGTGGCAAGGAAGGAGTCGATCTCTCCGGAATCTTCGTAGAGAAGGAAGAGCTGCTCGTAATGCGCGCGAGTCGCTCGCAGCAAGTCGAGGCGATCAGCTTTTGGCTTGGCTAGAGTCTGCTCGTGACGGAATACTACTTTGGCGGAGTAATCCTCGACCCGGCCCAAGGCGATGAATCCCCGGCGCTCGAAGCTCTTGCCCGATGGAGCGGTAAAGGTCTGCGAATAGGCGTAGATGGAGGGAGCGGAATCCTGATGCAAGATGCCTTGCTCGCGCCATTGCCGGCTAAGAGATGCCGCCCGGGTGTATACGTTGTCCGTCGTATTGTCACCGGGTTGGGAGCGACCCAGAATAATACGGACGAGATTAAACGGGCTGGCAGCGTAGTACCGCCGCTGCATAGGCTGGGTAATTTTGTCATACGGTTGGGTAACCACCTGCGCGGCGGTTACCTTCTGCTGGTTGTAGCGAAGCGCACGAAATGGACGGATGTCAGCCATAGGAAACCTTTGATTGTAACAAGTTACACGTAGAGGCCGGGAACGCCCGCCAGACGCGCGTTTTGCGCCGGATCGAACTGGTTTAACGGATTCGGTGTTATGTCTCCGAAATTTGACAAAAACTCTGCGACACCCGTCCCAAGCTGTGCTAACATCCGCCGAATAGAGGTATCTATGGCCCGCCTGGATGGACGGCGTTGGTCACCTCGCCCTGAGGCCCGAGTTCGACGCGGTATTACGGTTCCCGCTTGGGGTTCGTCCAGAGCCGTGTGCCAGAAAAACCAAATCACTCCAAGTCTTGTGCGTTGCGTGTTCCTGGCGCTTGCGGTTTTTGTGTGCATGAGTCTTGCCACGTTTGCTCAGACCGACGTCAACGACGTGCACGTTCAGGCACACGAAGTTGAGAAGCCCAAAGCGCCGCCTAAAGAGAACGTCGTCACGACTAAAGATGGTTTAACCACGCGTGTTCGTCCGCTGAAAGTGGACGTAGACCTGGTGCTCGTGCCGGTAACCATTACGGATCCCATGAACCGCTTGGTGACGGGTCTGGAAAAAGAAAACTTCCAGCTTTTCGAGGGCAGCTCGGCCCAAGAGATTCGTACTTTTTCCAGTGAAGACGCGCCGGTTTCCCTTGGGGTAATCTTCGATTCCAGCGGCAGCATGAGCAGCAAGATGGACCGCGCCAAGGAAGCGGTGGTGGAGTTCTTCAAGACCGCCAATCCGCAGGATGAGTTTTTTATGATCACCTTCTCCGACGAACCGGAGACGGTGAGCGAATTCACCAATTCCGTGGACGAGATCCAGAACAAGCTGATTTTCGCAATTCCCAAGCACCGCACGGCGCTGCTGGACGCCATTTACATGGGCGTCAGCAAGATGCGGCAGGCCAAGTACGCAAAGAAAGCTCTGCTGATTATCTCCGATGGCGGCGACAATCATAGCCGCTACACGGAAAACGAGATCAAGTCGGTGGTCAAAGAAGCCGACGTAATGATTTATGCAATCGGCATTTATGATCGGTACGCGTCTGCCCTGGAGGAGCGTCTCGGTCCGCAATTGCTGAGCGAGATTACCGAACTCACCGGGGGCCGTGCCTTCACCATCGACAATCCCAACGACCTGGCGGATGTGGCCACAAAAATCGGCGTCGAGTTGCGCAACCAGTATGTACTTGGGTACCGTCCAACGAAAGTGGTGCGCGACGGCAAATGGCGTAAGATAAAAGTGAAACTGCTGCCACCGAAAGGACTGCCGCCTCTACGGGTTTATGCCAGGACGGGATATTACGCGCCAGTGGAATAGGACTTCGAAGGTTCTGCTGCTTCTCGCGTTAGTCCTCTGCATCGGACGCATAACGTGTGTGTCGGGCAGGGCACAGGAACCCGCAAAGCAGGACCAAAGCAAGCCTTCCAGCAGCGAACAATCCTCGACCGAATCGCAGGAGAATCAGAACGGCCCTGACAACAGTCAGGGTGTCTTTGTCTTCCGCAAAGACGTCGACGAAGTGATGCTGCATGCGACTGTCGTTGACGACAAGCAGCACATCATCACCAATCTCGACCGCACCGCCTTCACTGTGTTTGAAGACGGCAAAACCCAGAGCATCATTTCGTTTCATCACGTGGACATTCCCGTCGCGATGGGTATTGTCATCGACAACTCCGGGTCGATGCGCGAGAAGCGGAGCAAAGTGAATCAGGCGGCCCTGAACCTGGTGCGCTCCAGCAATCCGCGGGATGAAGTTTTCATCGTGAATTTCAACGATGAGCAGTATCTCGATCAGGATTTCACCCACGACCTGCTGAAGTTGAAGGAGGCGCTGGAGAAGATCGACGCTCGTGGAGGAACCGCGCTATACGACGCGGTTGTGGCTTCGGGTGATCATCTCAAACAGAACGCTCGCCTGGAAAAGAAAGTGATCTTTCTAGTCACGGACGGAGAGGACAACGCCAGCAGCGAGACACTGGAACAGGCGGTCAAGCAGTTACAACTGGAGGGCGGGCCCTCGGTCTACGCGATTGGAATCCTCGGCGACGAGGACCACCCTAAGCGCGCCAAGAAGGCGCTACAGATCATTGCCGAGCGCACCGGCGGGATCGCGTTCTTCCCTAAAACGTTGGATGAAGTCGATAGCATCAGCCGCACGATCGCGAACGATATCCGCAACCAGTACGCGATCGGTTACAAGCCGCTCAGTCCCAAGAAGGCTGGAGAGTTTCGCCAGATCCGAGTAGAAGCCAAGGCTAAGGGCCACAGTAAACTGGTGGTTCGCACCAAGAGCGGATACTATGCCGGCGCCGAGGCCGCTTCCAGTTCCTCAAAATAACCGCTAGCGCCCGGCCTGCTCCAGCAGTTGTGCCGCCGAATCGATGAGTGCCGATTCCTGTTCCAGCGCTTTCGCCACGCGTTCGATCTCCTGCTCGGCCTCGGAATATCTCTTCTCTTCAATGCCTTCGCGCACGCCCGGCATCGTCTTCACTCCGTATCCGCTGTAGACGCCGGGAGCGTAGAGCAGATGCTTATACCAGGGACGCCGCGGAAGGCCGTCTTCATTCGTCAGTTTCCGTTCACTGTCGATTAGCTTCGCATTGAGCGCCCGCAGGGTTTCCGCCTGGACCTCACTCAATCCCGACTGCCTTTGCGACAGCGCCTTCTGATAACGCTTGGCGCTACGAGTCAAAATTTCCACCACATTCTCCATGGGGGCAAAGTTCAGATGCGGCGGAACTTCCTCTTTAGGCGGCGCGACCGTGGGCCGACGCGGATCAAACGTGGCTTTGAACACTCCTTCGTCGAGTTCCTGATTGCGCTCACGAATCTCGTCCTGCTTGTCGGCCAGGAGCTTCTCTAAGTCTTTTGTGTACTTCTGCACTGTGTCGGCGAAATCAACAAAGTCGTAGGGTAGGACTTCCGCGTCGGCTAACCGCATCACCGAAGTTCCGATCGTCTGTGAAAGGGCTCGCCCGTAGACGAAATCAGTGTCGGAGAAGTGCGTATACCAATAGAAGTCGTCGTAGACCGAATGGTAGATGCCTTGTTCGTCCTCGCCGCCATAGCCGAGATTGAGGCTGGCGATGCCGAGATAATCGAGGAATCCAGTGAAGTCTGTGCCTGAGCCAAGCGCATCGATGCGCAGATCGGCCCGCTGGCGCAACTCCTTGCGATCATCGGGCTTTGCATTCGCGATCTGGGAAAGATGCTGGCGCTGCCACACCGTCATCTTAGCTTCAGGATCGTCGATATCGCGCGCGACGCCGTTGATGAACTGTTCGAGGCTGTGCGATCCAGCCATTTCGAAAAGTCCGCGATCGTTGCCGTCGGTGTTGATGTAGACGGCGGCGTGCTGGCGTAACTCGTCGGCATGGGCCTCGACCCATTCCGTGGATCCCAGCAGCATCGGCTCTTCCCCGTCCCACGCGGCGTAGATGATCGTGCGCCGTGGCTGCCATCCTTGCTTCAGCAGCAGGCTCAAGGCGCGAGCTTCTTCCAAAAGGGGGCTGGTGCCGGAGACTGGATCTTCGGCGCCGTTCACCCAAGCATCATGATGGTTGCCGCGAATGATCCACTCATCCGGAGCAACGCTGCCGGGGATCTTTGCGATGATGTCGTTGACAGGTTTGATATCCCAGTTGAATTCCAACTTCAGATGGACTTTCGCCGGACCTGGCCCGACGTGATAGGGAATCGGGAGAGTTCCGCGCCACTCGTCGGGCGCCATGGGACCCTTCAGAGCGGCAAGCAAGGGCTGCGCGTCGCCGTAGGAGATCGGGAGTACAGGAATCTTCGACAGGCTCTTCGATTCTTTCAACGATAGGCGCTTGGCATTGGTGGTCGCGCCCACACCGGGAGTCAATGGATCGCCCGGACTCGCGGAAGCAAAATCCATGACGCTGCCGCGCTGAACGCCATCCGCGTTGCGCATGGGCCCTTGGGGGAAGACGACATCGCGCGCGTAGCCATCATCCTGGGGCTCGGAGTAGATCAGGCATCCAATGGCTCCGTGCTCGGCCGCGACCTTCGGCTTCACGCCGCGCCAGGAGTGATAATACTTCGCGATCACAATCGCGCCCTTGACCGAGATGCCTAACCGGTCGAGTTTCTCGTAGTCCTCGGGAAGTCCGTAGTTGACGAATACCAGCGGTGCCGTGACGTCGCCGTCAGGGGAGTACGCGTTGTAGGTAGGGAGTTGCTCCGATTTCTGGTTCGAAGTTGGATCCATGGCTACGGCGGGTTCTTCCAACTTGGCCGTGTACCTGGCGGGCTCAACCATCTCGAGCACGCGCACCTTCGGAGTAGGGAAGAGCACGTTGAAGGTTTCAATGTGCGCGTTGAGCCCCCACTCCTTAAAGCGTGCGAGGATCCATTCGGCGTTGTCTTTGTCGTAAGCCGAGCCTACATGGTGCGGGTGTGCGCTCAGCCGTCGCATGTTTTCGCGCAGGTTGACCGGGTCGGGAATGGCGCGGAACTTGGATTCCCAATCGCGTTCGGTTTGACTGGATCTCGGAGAGTAGCCGACGAGGGTCGATTCATCGGCAGCGAACGCAAAAGAAGGAAGAATCAGTACAAGAACCAACAACACGGCGGCGCAGCGTCGCATGCAGTTCCTTTCATTAAGGAATTGGGCGCGCTAATTATAGACGGACTGCAATCCACCCGTTTGCACGAGGGGAATGAGTCCCCCAGTGTTACCCTGATTGACGATTCTGACCTCAGCCCCGTACCCTGTAAGGTGAGTTCGAAAAGCTCAGAAATGTCCCGCCTGCGCGTCGCCGACGACATCACTCAACTGGTCGGCGAAACCCCCATGCTGCAACTCAAACACCTGGTCCCTTCCGGATCGGCGGATGTCTTCGCCAAACTGGAGTACCTGAATCCGGGCGGCAGCGTGAAAGATCGAGCAGCGATTGGGATCATTCGCCGCGCCGAGCAGGAGGGGAGACTCGCGCCGGGAGCCACCCTTGTCGAAGCTACGGCAGGCAATACCGGCATCGGTCTGGCGCTGATTGGAGTGAATCGCGGATACAGGGTGAAGCTCTTTGTGCCCGAGAAATTCTCAGAGGAGAAAGTCATGATCATGCGTGCCCTCGGGGCGGAGGTCTTCCGAACTCCGGACGCCGAGGGCATGCAGGGAGCCATCAACGCGGCAAAGGAACTCGTGGCTGGAGATCGTTCGGCATTCATGGCGGGGCAGTTCGAGAATCTGGCGAATCCCGATTACCATTACGAAACGACTGCGCAAGAAATTTTCGAGCAGATGAACGGGAAGGTCGACGGAGTTGTTATCGGTTGCGGAACCTGTGGCACGTTTTCGGGGGTTGCCCGCTTCGTTAAGGAGAAATCTCCGCGAGTGTTTGCGGTTGCCGTCGAAACGCAAGGATCGATTCTCGGCGGCGGGAAGCCTGGTCCGCACAAAGTAGAAGGCATCGGTTCCAGCTTCATCCCGAAGACATTCGATCCCTCAGTTTGCGACGAAGTGATGATGGTAATGGATGAAGACGCGTTCGGAATGGTGAAGACGCTGGCAGCCCGGGAAGGCGTGCTGGCAGGGTCGAGCGGAGGCGCGGCCGTTTTTGCCTCGCTCAAGGTGGCGGAGAGGCTGGGGGCCGGGAAGCGGGTGGTGACGATCATTCCGGATTCGGCGGAACGGTATTTGTCGAAAAAGATATTCGAAGGTGGCATCTAGGCGGCGGACCTCGCGGCCTTCATCCCCATGAAAAAGACGAAAGAGCTTGGCTTTGCGACGCGCGCAATTCACTCGGGGCAGGAACCGGACCCATTGACGGGTGCGGTAACGGTCCCGATCTATCCAACGTCCACCTACGTGCAGCAAGGGATTGGGGAGCACAAAGGATACGAGTACTCGCGGGTATCCAATCCGACGCGAACGTGCCTGGAGCAGAACCTGGCTGCACTCGAGGGCGGAGTCGCAGCGCGCGTCTTTGCGAGCGGCATGGCGGCGATCCATGCGATCGTCAGCATGCTGAAGTCAGGCGATCACGTTGTCTGCGGCAACGACCTCTATGGAGGAACTCCGCGGCTGTTTAACCAAGTGATGTCCGGCTTCGGGCTGGAGTTCACTTACGTCGATACGTCCGATGCGAAGAACGTGGAGCGCGCCATCCGAAAGAGCACGCGCATGGTGTATGTGGAGACGCCGACGAATCCGCTGATGCGGTTGAGTGATCTGGCCGAGATCAGCGCGATCTGCCGGCGCAAGAAGCTGCTGCTCGTGGTCGACAGCACCTTCATGTCTCCCTATTTTCAGCAGCCGCTGGAATTAGGTGCGGACCTGGTGGTGCATTCGACCACCAAATTCCTCAACGGGCACAGCGACGGGTTGGGGGGAGTCGTGGTCTGCGCACAGCAGGAGCACGCAGACAAGCTTGCCTTCCTGCAAAAGGCCGCGGGAGCGATTCTCTCGCCGTTTGAGTGTTGGCTGATTTTGCGTGGAGTGAAAACGCTAGCCGCGCGCATGGAGATACACGACCGCAGCGGGCGGATCGTCGCCGATTTCCTCTCCAGGCACAGGAAGGTGAAAGGGGTCTTCTATCCGGGACTGGTGGATCATCCGCAGCATGCGCTGGCCAAGCGCCAGATGAGCGGATTCGGATCGATGATCACATTTGAGACTGGGTCGCTGAAGAATGCGAACAAAATGCTCAAGCAGGTTCGAGTCTGCTCGCTCGCCGAATCGCTAGGGGGAGTCGAAACGCTGATCTCGCATCCGGCGACCATGACCCATGCGGCGCTGGGTGAGAAGGGGCGCAAGGCGATCGGGATTACCGACGGGCTGGTAAGGATCTCGGTGGGGATCGAGAATGTGAATGACATTCTCGAAGATTTAGACCAGGCGCTGGCCGCAATCTAGCGCACTCTGCCCGAAGCCTTCACTTCACCGAGTCATCAATCCATTGTAGGTACGAAGTGCTGCCGTCGTCGACGGGTAACGAAATGCACTCCGGCACCTCATAGGAGTGGAGTCCGCGGATCGCATCGCGGACCTCGGTAAAGTTCTTCACCGTCGTCTTCACGATAAGCAACCATTCTCCGGCCGACTCAACCTTGTTCTGCCAACGGTAAATCGACTTGATCTCGGGAACTATGTTCACGCACGCCGCCAGCAGGTTTTCGACGAGGTATTGGGCAATCCTGTTTGCTTCTTCCTGGGAACCGCAGGTGGTGAGGACGATTCGCTTGTCAGTCATATAAAATCAGCCGTCAGAACATGGCTACTAGCTTCTAGCTCCTGGCTCCTAGCTAAAGCTCGATTGACCAGCAGCCAGAAGCTTCGGGGCGGAGATCAACATGCTAACGCAAATCAAGTTTGGCACATCGGGATGGCGATCGGTGATGGCTGAGGAGTTCACCTTTGCCAACGTGCAGCGCGCGGTAGGAGGGATTGCCCGGTATGTGACTTCGCAGAAGCGCAAGGGCGCGCGCGTCATTGTGGGGCGTGATCCGAGATTCCTGGGCGAGAGCTTCTGCGCGATGGCGGCGGACCTTCTCGCTTTTCAGGGGATCACGCCGCTGGTCGTAGCCGATCCCGCGCCGACTCCGGCCTTTGCTCATGCTGTGGTCGCCAATAAGGCCGATGGCGTCATCAACTTCACCGCTTCGCATAATCCTCCGGAATACAACGGCATCAAGTTCTCGACGCCCGATGGGTGTCCCGCGCTGCCCGAAGTAACTCGGCAGATCGAGGCGGAGATCACGGCCGGAGACACATCCGCGACCTCCTCGGATATCATGATTCCTGGTCCCGTCGCAAAGGACACGCTGAATCCCAAGCCCCCATATCTGAAGCGCCTGGGCGAAGTCGTGGATCTCGATGTAATCAAGAAAGCTGGATTGAAGGTTGCTTTCGATCCCATGTGGGGAGCGGCGCGCGGCTACTCCGATGAACTGCTGCGCGGCGTTGGACTGCAGGTCACGACCGTTCACGACTACCGGGACGTGCTTTTCGGCGGACATGCGCCGGAGCCGGACGATCATTTGCTCGAAGATCTGCGCAAGAAGATGCGCGAGACCGGAGCGCAGATCGGGATCGCAACCGATGGAGACGCCGATCGCTTCGGCATCGTGGACGCCGATGGGACCTTCCTGCAACCGAACTATGTGATCGCCATACTCTTCGACTACCTGGTCGAGAGCCGTGGCTGGAAAAACGGCGTGGCGAAATCGGTTGCGACAACGAATCTCATCAACGCGCTGGCGAAGGCTCATGGTGTGGAACTGCACGAGACTCCCGTGGGGTTCAAGTACATCGGCGAACTGATCATGCAGGACAGGATTGCGATCGGCGGGGAGGAGAGTGCGGGACTGTCGATCCGCCATCACGTGCCCGAGAAAGACGGAGTTCTTGCCGGCCTGCTTTGCTGCGAGGCCGTGGCGCGAAGAGGGAAATCCCTGGGAGAACAACTGAAGGCAATCAGTATCAAAGTAGGTTCCTTCTACCCAAAGCGGGAGAATTTCCGATTGACGCCCGAGGTCAAAGCAAAGTTCACTGAAAAGTTGAGGTCTGATCCACGCGAATTCTGTGGGCAATCGGTAAGCGAGGTCGTCCGCACCGACGGATTGAAACTCGTCTTCAACGACGGATCGTGGGTGTGCTACCGCTTGTCAGGAACCGAGCCCGTGGTCCGCGCTTACACCGAAGCTCGCAGCGAACAGGGTCTGGAGAAACTGAGCACGGCAGCCAAGAGCTGGATTTTCGAATAACGCCATCGTGAAGCCGTTTCCTAAAATCGCGAAGTGTCCCAGTGCCGAGGATGGTTGGCGGGCCATGGTCGAACGCGCGCCGCAGGCCGAGGCTCTGGCCGCGACATGGATCGTTCGGGTTCGTCCGTTTACTCTGCAGATTTATGCACTACGCCGGCGGATCGCAACCGCCGCGGTGGCTCTGCTTGCCGCATGGTTGTTTGTCCACGTTATGTTTGGCGCGAACGGAATGGTCGTATACCGGCAGAAGCGCGCAGAGTATCAGGAGTTGCACAAGCACATCGGGCAGGTGCAGCAGGAGAACGAGCGCTACACGCAGCAGATCCAGGGACTGAAAAGCAATCAGACTGCAATCGAAAAAGAGGCGCGCGAACAGTTGGGATACGCCAAACCAGGAGAATACGTCTACGTACCCCCGGCCGCTAAGCCGACCCCTCCTGCCAATCACTCTGCCAAGAAGTAGTCCTCCCGGCCATTTCTGGCATGCACCTTCGGAGTATCGCTTTGCCGCCGTCTGCTGACACATGCGGCGTTTCCCTGTGGTATATTTCCTCAGTTTCACTTCAACGACCAAAGAAGGGATCTGCCGTTCAAAGACGACGGCGTGATCGCCTGGTGTTCAAATCTCTTGCGGTGTGGGGCCGCAATCTGAACTGCAAAAAGGAGAACAAAGGGTCATGAGAAAAGTGCTGCTGATTTGTCTTGCCGTTTGTTTCGTGCTTGCTTTGTCGGCGCTGGCTTTCGATGACATGGGTAAGAGTTCAACCGTCAACGGATGGGTGACTGACGCCAAGTGCGGAGCCAAGGGCGCCAACGCCGGTGGTGAGGCCTGCACCAAGAAGTGCCTCGCTGGCGGAGAAAAAATGGTCGTCGTCACCGATAGCGATCAGAAGGTTCTGACGGTCCAGAACCCGGATGCGCTGAAGGGACACGAAGGGCATCACGTCGCGGTTACCGGTACGATGGGGAAGGACTCCATCAAGGTGGCAAGCGTGAAGATGCTGTAAGTGAATCTGCGGATTTCGAGGGGCGGCTTGCGAGCCGCCCTCTTCTTGTGTAGGGGCGGACGCCTTCGTGCGCCCCGCGGAGCGAAGCGACGCGTGTCAGCGCTGTCCGTCAATCCACAGGCTTTGCAGGAATTGGCAGCCGTCATTGCGCGCAACGTCGGAAGAAGGCGTCCGGGGCTACACCCAGCCGGCGTCGATCACGAAGCTCTGATTTGTTATGGCGAGGCTTTCATCGGAAGCCAGAAAGAGAACGAGTTTCGCAACTTCCTCCGGTTGAATGTCCCTCTTGATCGCCTGCCGGTTCAGAATTTCCTTCTTGTACTCTTCCGTAAACCAGAGACGGCGTTGCTTCTCGGTGGAGATGGCTCCTGGCATCACACAGTTCACACGGACGCCGTCCATTCCAACCTCGTGAGCGAGCGCGCGCGTCATGCCCATGATTGCGGCCTTCGCTGTTACATACACCGGGATCCCCATAGAAGGAATCACCCAGCCAATCGAGCTCATGTTGATGATGGATCCGCGCTTCGCCCGGCGCATGCCGGGAAGAACGGCCTGCGTCATGAAGAACTGGTGCTTCAGGTTGATCTGCATGCACCAATCCCAGAAATCCGAGGTCACCTCTTCGATCTTGTGGCGCTTATCGTTGCCAGCGTTGTTGACGAGTACGTCGATTGCGGGGTGGGCGCTGAGTATTTTCTTCATCACCGACTGGAGTTCTGAAGTATTCGTGAGGTCACAGTGGAAGTTTTCGGGAGGAACACAGCCGGGTTGCCGCAATCTCAGCACCAGAGAATCGGCGGCGTCATCCTGAACGTCGAGAAACAGTACGAGGGATCCCTGCCGAACAAATGCCTCGACGATGGCCTCTCCGATTCCGCTGGCTCCTCCGGTGACAAGAACAACCTTCCCTTTCAGGCTGCTGTACACAGCGGAGGGTGAGGGTCGTTCCATTTGCGCCGACTATTTTACGACGCCTTCCAGCGGTGAACTGGCCGTGGCATAGAGCTTCTTCGGCATGCGCCCGGCGAGGTACGCCTGCCTTCCCGCGATGACCGCATGCTTCATGGCTTCGGCCATCAGCACAGGGTCTTGCGCGTTGGCGATGCCGGTGTTCATCAGGACGGCGTCTGCGCCGAGTTCCATGGCGATGGTCGCATCGGAGGCCGTGCCGACGCCCGCATCGACAATCAGCGGCACGCCGCTGATCATCTCGCGCAGGATGCGAATGTGCGCGACGTTCTGAATGCCCATGCCGCTGCCGATGGGCGCACCGAGGGGCATGATCGTGGCGGCGCCGGCATCGATCAAACGTTTGGCGAAGACAATGTCGTCGGAAGTGTAGGGGAGGACCGTGAAGCCTTCCTTCACCAGCACATGCGTGGCGTCGAGTGTGGCCTGCACGTCGGGATAGAGGGTGGCCTGATCTCCGATGACCTCGAGCTTAACCCAGTCGGAAAGTCCCACTTCGCGTCCCAGTCGCGCGGCACGGATGGCCTCGTCGGCGGTGTAGCACCCGGCAGTGTTGGGCAGCAGGAAGTACTTCTTCGGATCGATGTAGTCGAGCAGCGATTCCTTGCTGCGGTCGAGGTTCACACGGCGAACCGCGACCGTGACCATCTCAGCGCCGCTGGCCTCGAGCGCACGCGCAGTTTCCTGGAAGGATTTATATTTTCCCGTGCCAACAATGAGACGGGAGCGGAAGGAACGTCCGGCAATGATCAATGAATCCGACATGAAGTCATTGTAATGAAAGCGTGGTCCTCAAGCACAGGGCGAACCCCAAAGTGGAGTACGACGGCAGGCTGGGAAATAAGTCGATTTACGTGCTAATTTATTGCGCTATGTGGACGCCGAGAGTAGTTCTAGCGATTGCTGTGGTTGGGTGTTTTGCTGCAGCGCAGGCTGAGAATCCATCTACCATGGGGCGCAGACAGCGCGCCCTAAAAGAGTTCCACGACGGTGTGCTGTTGTTACACGCCAGTTCCATGCTCGACCTCACGAGCGATGGGTTCCGCCAGGATCCTTTCTTCTATTACTTTACTGGCCTGGAGAATACCGTCGGAGCTCTTCTCGCGATCGATGGAAATAGAGGGGAGAGTTGGCTCTTCCTTCCGTCGAACCCGCCGTATCAGAAGAGCGGCTTGCAGCCGGAAGTTCAGCCGGGCGTGGAGGCCGCGAAACGAATGGGGCTGGAACATGTTGTCGATTGGTCTGAACTCGAATCCTTCCTGGCAAAGCGGGCTGGGACGTCGCAGTATTTGTATTATGCCGAGGATGTTCCCAAGTTCGCGGATTTGCCTTCGAAGTTGCTCAGTACAAAGTCGCCCGACGCTCCAAGTTGGCTGCAAATCATCCTGCAAAGATGGCCGGCGTTCGAGGCTAAAGAAGTGAGTTCACGAATTGAAAACCTGATGGAAGTTCAAGATGCAGAAGAGATGGTCGCTTTGCGCATGGCTGCCAAGTCAACGGTCGCAGCCGTAATGGCCGGCATGCATGCAATTCGTCCCAATGCCTCGCAACGAAGTGTCGAGTCGGTAATCGCGAAAACGTGTTGGGACCAAGGGGCGCGCGGTGTCGCATTCTGGCCGTGGGCTATGGCGGGAGATAACGCGGTCTTCCCCCATCCGTTCTTTTCCATGACTCGTTACGACCATTTGAATCAGAACATGCGATCGGGGGACTTGGTTCGGCTCGATGTGGGTTGCGAATGGAACCACTACACCGGAGACTTGGGGAGGACGGTTCCGGTCTCGGGCCGTTATGATGACGGCCAGCGCGAGACCTGGAGCATATTCGTTGCAGCCTATCACGCGGGCGCACAAACACTGCGCGAAGGAGTCACTATCAATCAGGTGTTCGATGCCTGGCGGAAGGAACTCCTGAGTCATCGGGCCTCGGCGAAAACCGTGCTTGCCCAGCATGCGATCGACGCCTGGTCGGATCGCAAGAACATCCCTTTCTGGCAGGTGCACACGACCAACCTGGTGGCCGCGCTCCCGACCGAGCCGCTACGAGCGGGTACTACCATCAACTTTGAGCCGATCGCTGCGGTAGACGGTCAGGGATTTTTTCTGGAAGACATGTACGTCATCACTAACAATGGCGCGGAACTCCTAACCCCCAAAGTCCCTTATTCTGCACAGGACATCGAAGCTGCAATGCGCTAGCCATGGTGAAGGAAACACGAGCGGAGCCGACGAGCGACGCTAGTCACAGGCGCCCCCGGTCGCATCTCTTCTGCAGTTCCGATTTCGAGCTATTCGTTCTTGAACAGATCGCTTAAATCTCGCGTGGCAGCATCTCCCGCGGCTCCTAACAGCGGCGTGACGGCGAAGATCTCCTCGACAGTCTTCAGCGTGGAGCTGTGGTCGTAATAGATGGTATTGCTATAAGGTTTTTTCCCTCCACCCTTGGCGAAGGGCGAGAGCAGGAACATACCGATCGGGCCGTCACTGTAGGCGCCGCTGTCTTCAGCTTCATCCCAAATAATGAAGAGCGCTCCGCCGGCTTTGTATTCCGCTGATTCTGTGATGAGAGGAACATTCTGTTTAAGCCAAGTATCGCTGCGCAGAGTGTTGTCGGAAGGTTCGGTCTTGTCACAGGGAGAGACACCCTCGTGCCCGTCGTGGCACAAGTTCGGGGTGATGAAGTTGAACCTGGCCGACGTCTGGTTGGCCAGATCGGTTGCTAGTTGGTAATACGGACGGACGTGAGCAATGCATTCCGCGGATTTCGGATTTAGTCCGCGATTGACATCGCTGAAATAGACAAACGCGAGGTGCTCGACGTCGAGGTACGTAAAATCCAGCGGACAAACATCGTAGACCGGGCTGCCGAAGTCGGGTTCGGCGTAGGCGCGCCAGGAAATTCCCGCTTCCTCGAGAAGTTTCACCAGGTGCTTGTGCGTAGTGAGTTGCGGCTGGCCGGGCTGGGTATCGGCTAGAACGCCAAAGTTCGTTCCGGCCTCCAACCACAAGTAGTTCGGCTGACTGGGATGGTTCCCTGGGGGATTGTAATACTGCTCGGTGTGCGCCGAGTTCGCGAGCAGCTGGCCATTGATGTAGGGAGCGAGAGGGTTGCCCTTGATGTCGGGAGCGCCGAAGGTGGCGCCAGAATTGTTACCCGTCCAATTGTGGTTTTCCATCAAGATGATCCAGACGGTTTTCACTTTGCTCATCTGAGCCTGACTGATGACAGGCGTCGCGACAAGCAGCATTGCGCAAGCGCATAGCTTGAGGGCTTTTTGGAAATTCTTCATCGTGCTCCCCTTTTTCGGATGGCTGAAGCTACGGGTAAGTATTTGTAGGAAAAGGTTATTAAGTGGAGATGAACGGAGGATTAATTGTTTTCCACCGTGTCACAGCGGTGTGATTGCGACGCACAATCTAGGGAAACTATTAGTCTCGCCAAGTTCTTTTTCATGAGTTCAAGGACTCGGTTGTTCGGTGTCGGGGCGGCGGCAAACTCATCAGACGCTCGCCGTTTCTGCCTGCGCGTATAGTTCGTCGATTTGCTTCTTGTAGCGCTCCTCGATGACGCGGCGGCGGAGTTTTAGCGTCGGGGTCAGGGCGCCGTTGTCGAGGGTAAATTCATCCGGTACCAGCATCACTCGTTTAAGCTTCTCGAACCGAGCCAAATTCTGGTTCTGTTCTTCGACGATGCCTTCATACAAGCTCTGTACTTTCGGATTCGCAACCAATTCAGCGCGGGAAGAGAACTCAATGCCATTCGCGCGCGCCCATTCTTCGAGGCGCACGAAGTTGGGAGAAATCATCACGGCTGGGAATTTCCGGCGGTCGCCAAGGATCGCGGCGATTCCTACATACGGATTGAGCTTGAGCGCGTTCTCGATCGGTTGAGGAGCGATGAACTTTCCACCCGACGTTTTGATCAAGTCCTTCTTGCGGTCGGTAACGGAGAGATATCCGTCGGCGTCGATGTTCCCGATATCTCCGGTTTTGAACCATCCATCTTCGAGCGCAGCTCTCGTTTCTTCGGGGCGGTTCCAGTATCCCTTAAAGACGGATGGTCCGCGTACCAGGATTTCTCCATCGTCGGCGATGCGGACTTCGAGATTCGCAAGAGTCTTGCCCACTGTTCCGATGCGGTGGTTCACGGGCGTATTCACTGCGATGACGGGTGAAGTTTCGGTGAGCCCATAGCCTTCGTGGATTCGAATGCCAACCGAGGCGTACCACTCGGCGAGTTCGCGGCCGAGCGGCGCGCCCCCGGAAATGAAGGTCTCAACTTTCCCGCCCATGCCAGCCCGTATTTTCGAGAACACAAGTTTGTAAGCCAGTCTCCAACTGCGAGAAGTTGGGATCTTTCCCGCAAGAATGTCCGGCTTGTGTTCGCGCCCAACGGCTAGTGCCCAATCGTAGATGGTGCCTTTGGGGAAACCCTGCGCCTGGCGCTCGGCTTGGGCGTAAATTTTCTCGTAGACACGCGGCACCGCGACAAAAAGAGATGGTTTGACCTCGAGCAGCGCTTCGGGCAGGCGCTCGATGAAGGGGCAATACGCCAGCGTCACTCCGTGATACAGCATGGAGAAATCCACGTGCCGAGCGGTGATGTGGCAGAGGGGTAGAAACGAAATGCTCACCAGCCCGGGGCGCATGTTGAAACCCAGCAGGGAACACTGAATATTGGAGGCGATGTTGCCATGCGTCAGCATCGCGCCTTTCGAAGTACCCGTCGTGCCCGAGGTGTAAACGATCGTGGCCAGGTCATCGGGAGTAATGGCGCGGGCTTGCCCTTCGATCTCCGCGTCGAGATCTTCAGGGCCTTGCTGTGTGATGTCGCGCATCGTCGCACATCGGTCTGCGAGAGGAGCCAGGTCTCCAGTGAATTCGAGTTCGTCCATAACCACGACCTTTTCGATGTGGGTCTTGGACAGGATGGAAATGACCTTGTGCAACTGCTGGCCGGACGAAACGAAGATCACTCGGCAACCGGCATCGCCAAGTGCGAAGGCGGTCTGGTCCGCGGTGAGCGTTGTGTAAAGCGGGACGGTAACTGCTCCGATCAGCAGGCTGGAGACATCGGCGATCGGCCACTCGGGGCGATTTTCGCTGAGGATGGCGATGCGATCGCCCGGATGAATTCCCCAAGAGCGAAGAGCGGCGGCGGAGCGGGCAACTTTCTGAGCGAACTCACGGGAAGAAATGGGCAGCCATTTCCCAGCCTCGCGATAGAGCATGATCTGGTCGAGATTGCGTTCGACCGCGGCGAAGAAGATGTCGTTGAGAGTGGCGATGGTCATCGCGTCGTTCGGGGCCTGGCGAAAAATCGCGCGCCTGATCTGTGGGAACTGTACTGTTTTTGGGATGCTTTCGGCAATGTGAAACCGGCAAGCCATCGTTACCCAAGTCGCTTCGTGGTAACCAGAGTGAGACAACGGTCCCCCGCGACAGAGGTCGGGGCGCGGCGTTGTGGTCTGTTTACTACAACCGTTCAGGCAGGTTAAGCTAAACGGGACTCCCGTGGGGGGAGTTCTACATGAAAAGAAGGCTATCAGGCCTGCTGGCAGGACTTCTGCTGGCGGGCGCGTTCGCAACGACGACCCCTGCATTCGCCCAAACCAAGAAGGAGGGTTCGAGCATGCCCAAAGTCGGCGACACCGCTCCTGATTTCGCGCTGAAGTATTCCGACGGCAAAGATTTGAAAGAGGTAAAACTCAGCGACTATCGGGGCAAAAAGAACGTCGTCCTGGCATTCTACGTTTTTGCTTTCACCGGTGGTTGAACGCAGCAAATGAAAAACTTCCAGCAGAATCTGCAAAAGCTGGAAGCAGCCGACACCCAGGTCCTGGGTGTGAGCATGGATAGCTGGTTCTCGAATAAAGCCTTCGCCGATCAAATCGGAGTTACCTTCCCGCTGCTCAGTGATTGGGGCGGCAAAATCACCCGCGAGTACGGAGTCTACAAGGACGAGTATCAGGCGCCGCGCCGCGTGAACTTCCTGATCGGGAAAGATGGAAAGATCATGGAAGAGCAAGTGGACAAGGACGCGATCGATCCCACGAAGATCGTCGATGCCTGTCAGCGGCCGAAGATGAAGGAGTGAGGCCTCCAGAGTCTGCGAATTCAGGGGCACACTCGATGGGGGATGTGCCCCTGGTTCATTCTAGCGACGCTCGTTAGCCGCGATCGACGGTTGCACAAAACTCAGTCCGACCGAAGGGCACACATCAGAAAACTCCGAGTAGTCGAACGGCTTTGCGTTTTTCGGCTTGAAGTTTTCCATCCAGTCAACGAGCTTGGCGATGGGCGGGGGAAATGGGGCCTCGTCGTCGCCGTTGACCCATTGCAGCCGGCGCGGAGGCCCTGGGTCACTGCGTGGTCGCCCTGACGGGGCCGACTCAAATTTGAATGCAGGCGGAAACTCGATTTGCGAAATCTCTGCGGTGAAGTTCTCGGCATGATCCCGAATCATGCCTGGATTATTCGGCGGCAACGATCGCAATGCGGATCCTGCCAGCATTTTCTTCAACCGCAGCAGCTGATCGTCGTCCATTTTGCCTTTCAACCGGATCGGATCTGGCAGGGCATTGCTCAATGAGACGATGCGGTAATTTCCATCCTGAGAGACGGAAATACAGATCTGTTGTTGAAAGGGTGAACGCTGGTAGGAGAGACGTACGAGAAGGTCAGGGTCTACCGAGTGGTATCGCTGTTGAGCCTAGACGTTGATGTTGCCAAGAAGAAAAGTGATCAGGAGCAACTTTGCAGCAAGCCGCATGGGGGGACCTCCGGAACACCGCGGTTCACTGCCAGGATAATACGATTGCTCGGCCGGCCGCGGAAATGTTGTGCGTGACTATCTGTAACCCGATGGCTTTTCATACCTTCAGCGACACTGGAAACTAAACGGTCCCTATCGGGTTTATAGGGAGGTGGGTAAGATCAACGTGTACGGATTTCGGTTCCGTCAAGGCGGAGATATGAAAACGCACAAGTTGTGGGCGTGGACGCTTCTGTTGGCCAGTTTTGCCTTTGCTTTGCAAATTTCCACCATTGCTCTAGCACAAGATGACGACCAGGATCAGGCACAGGATCCTCCGGGCCGCGTAGCGCGGCTGAATTATTCACAGGGTTCTGTATCGTTTCGTCCGGCGGGAGAAGATGATTGGGTTACGGCAGTTCCGAATCGTCCGATCGTGACCGGCGACGACCTGTGGGCGGACGAAAACTCTCGCGCTGAAGTTCATTTAGGTTCGTCGGCGATCCGACTGGGACCGCAGACGGGAATTACTTTTCTCACCCTAGACGACAACAATACGCAGATCCGGCTGGCCCAGGGACAGCTCATTTTACGCGTGCGCCACGTGGACGACGACGACAGTTTCGAGATCGACACGCCGAATATTGCCTTCACCCTGTTGCAGCCGGGCGAATACCGCCTTGACGTGAGCCAGGACGGAAGCCGGACCGAGGTCACGACCTGGCACGGCCGCGGACACGTTACCGGTGGAGGCTTCTCCTACAACGTTGTCGCGGGACAGACCGCGAGTTTTACCGGTGATCAGGATCATCTCGATTACGACCTGAACCAGGTTCCCGATCGAGATGATTTTGATAATTGGGCCTTTCAGCGAGACGATCGTGAAGACCGTGCCGATTCAGCGAATTATGTTTCCCGCGAGATGACCGGGTACGAAGACCTGGATGAATACGGCGATTGGAGCTATGTCGCAGGATACGGGCCGTGCTGGCATCCGCGCGCGGTGGTTGTCGGATGGGCTCCGTACCGCTTCGGACACTGGGTCTACGTCGGCCCGTGGGGCTGGACGTGGGTCGAAGACGAGCCTTGGGGATTCGCGCCGTTCCACTACGGACGATGGGCGTCAGTAGGCGGCGGATGGTTCTGGGTGCCAGGACCGGTTGTGGTGCGTCCGGTGTGGGCGCCGGCTCTGGTGGCGTTTGTCGGCGGCGGCCCGGGCTTCCGCTTCTCGGCTGGCGTTGGCGTGGGATGGTTCCCCTTGGCCCCGGGAGAAGTGTACGTGCCGGGGTATCGCGTCAGCCGCACGTATGTGAACAACGTGAACATCACCAACACGACGGTGAATGTCACGAGAGTCACCAATGTGTACAACACAGTGATCGTTAACAAGAGCACAACGATCAACAACATTACGTATGTGAACCAGCATGTCACGAATGGCGTAACGGTCGTGTCGCATGACGCCTTTGTGAATGCTCGTCCGGTAGCGCAAAACATCATGCGAGTCGAGCCGCGAGAAGTCGTGGCTGCTCCTGTGACTCGCGCAGTGGCTGCAGAGCCGGTACGGACGAGTGTGATCGGAGCGGGACGTCCGGTGGCTGTGAGACCGCCTGCGGCCGTGATCAGCCGCCCTGTGGTGGCGGTGCGAACGCCGCCCCCGCCGGTGCGTCCCATTGACCAGCGGCAGGCGCAGGCTGGCGGACATCTGAATGAGCAGACGCTGGTCCGGCCAGTCGCGCCTGCGCGTCCAGCTCCGGTAAATCAGACGACACGACCGCAGCCGAACCAGGAAGGCTTTCGGCCGTTTGGGCAACCAAACGCCGGGAACAGCACCGACGAAAATAACCGGGTGAAGCCGACGCTCAAGCCCCAACCGCGGGTGTATGAACAGCAGGGAACTCCCGTGGAAGAGAACCGAAATGTGCCGCAGCCGGAGAATCGGATGGCGCAACCACAGCCGAGTCGTCCGGCGCAGCCGGACAATCGCGAGTTCCGTCCGCCGCAGCAACCGGTTCCGCAGGAGACTCATCCGTTAGTTCGTCCTGCGCCTCCGGTGCAACAGCGCTCACCACAACAGGAACAACAGCAGGAGCAGAAGTTCAATCAGTGGCACGAACAGCGGCAGGCTGCGCCTCCGCCACAACCGAGACCGCAGCCGTCGCGGCCGGAACCAAAGCCGGAGAAGCCACCCAAGAAGTGACTTTGACGCTTGGGGCTTGCCTTGTGATAGGGTTCGCATGAGGTGCGAGTGCGAACCAGGTAGCGAGCGATGAAAACGCCGGGAGCGGCTCACCCTCTCCCGGCGTTGTATTTTGTGGTGTTGGATCTGGCGAGGCAATGAGCGAAGCAAAACGTCCAACCTTTAACTGGATGGATCTTCTGTGGCTCCTGTTTCTGGCGGGGCTAGCGCTGCTGCCCCCGGTAAGGGAGTACCACAAACAGTTCATCCTGCTGGCGTTCGGCGTGGTTCAGCTTTGCGAAGGATGGCTGGTAGATCGTCTTCAAGTGCGCGGTGCTGCGTATGTTGTTCTGATCAAGATTGGGTTGGCAACTCTGCTTGTCAACCACACCGGAGAGCTCAGCATCAACAGCAGTTACTGGCCGATTTACTTCTTGCCGGCGGTAACGGCCGCCGAATATTTCTCGCCGTGGGCGACTCTGTTCTGGACGACCCTAGCGTCCGCCGCTTATTGTTCCTACCTCTACCTGGACCCCGAGGTTCAGGAACTGGAGATTCCGGCGGAAAGCTATGGCCTGCTCGCGATCCGGATATTGTTCTTTTTCTTGGAGGCGATGTTGGTGAACCGCTTCGTTGTGGAAAGCCGCCGATTGACGCAGCAGTATCAGGAGACAGCAGAGACGCTGGCAGAAACGAACCGGCGACTGGAGCAGGCACAGGCGGAAGCGCGGCGATCGGAACGACTGGCGGCACTGGGGCAGCTTTCCGCAGGCTTAGCGCACGAGATCCGCAATCCTTTGGGCGTGATCAAAGGCTCGGCGGAGATGCTGACGCAGAAGCTCGCCGACTCGAATCCACTGGCCACCGAACTGGCAGGCTACATTTCAACCGAGACGAACCGGCTGAGTGCCTTGGTCACCCGCTTTCTCGATTTCGCGCGGCCATTGCATGCTGATCTCGCACCGAGTGATATCTCCGCAGTGCTGGATCGCGCGTTAAATGATGTCGCGCAGTTCTGGAAAGGGGCGCCCGTAAAGGTGGAAAAGGAGTATCAGTCCAGTCTGCCGCAGGTTGCGCTCGATGAGGCCCTATGCGAACAGGCGTTCGTGAATATCATTCAGAACGCGTATGACGCGATGACTGCCGAAGGCGGCGGAGTGTTGCGCGTTCAGGTGAACCCGGCGCGGCGCAGCACCCGGGATCGAGACCGTGTCGATGGAGTGGAAGTACGCATTGCCGATTCCGGGCCGGGCATCCCGCCTGACTTGCGGGAGCAAATCTTCAATCCGTTCGTGACAACTAAGAAGAGCGGAGTGGGATTAGGTTTATCCATTGTTTCCAAGATCATCGACGGGCATCATGGTTCAATCCGCATTGAAGATTCTTTTGGCTCGTCCGGGGACGGGAACAAGAATCGGGGCGCGTGTTTTGTCATGTTCTTTCCCGCAGTAAGTCAGCACACGCCTATGGCAGAAAAAACGCATCTGGTGATTTCGTGAGAAGGAGCTGAATCGAGGATTCGGAACTCATGCCCGCCATTCTGATTGTCGAAGACGAAGCCAAAATGCGCCGCTTGCTCGAATTGAATCTCGGTGAAGATGGCTTCACGACCTTTTCTGCCGAGGATGCCGAGACCGGCCTCAAACTGCTGCAGCAGAATCCGATCGATCTTGTCGTGACTGACCTGAAGCTACCTGGGATGAACGGGTTGGAGTTTCTGCAAACCGTCAAGCGGCAGAATTCGGCTCTTCCCGTCGTGGTCATGACTGCATTTGGGAGCGTTGAGACCGCTGTTGAAGCCATGAAGGCGGGAGCGAGCGATTACGTCCTCAAGCCATTCTCCCTGACTGAAATGCGAATGGTCATTCACAAGGAACTGGACGTCCGCAATTTGCGCGAAGAGAACCGGTCTTTACGGGAGGCCCTCGGCAAGCGCTATGCGCATCCCAACGTGGTGGCGCGCAGTCCGAAGATGCAGGAGGTGCTGGCGACGCTCGAGCGCGTTGCTCCGACGAACGCGACTGTGTTGCTCGGAGGCGAGAGCGGAGTTGGCAAGGATTTGATTGCACGCGCGATTCATGAAAAGTCTCGGCGTGCGAACGGTACATTTCTGAAGATCAACAGCACCGCGATTCCAGAGAATCTGCTGGAAAGCGAGTTGTTCGGCTTCGAGAAGGGGGCCTTCACCGGCGCTGTGGCGAGCAAGCCGGGCAAGTTCGAATTGGCCGACAAGGGAACGCTCTTCCTGGATGAGATTGGCGATGTGCCTCCAGCAACCCAGGTGAAGCTGCTGCGCGTCTTGCAGGAGCGTGAGTTCGAACGGCTGGGAGGGACGAAGACGGTCAAGGTTGACGTCCGCCTGATTGCTGCTACCAATCGCGATTTGCGCGAAGCGCTGGAGCAAGGAACCTTTCGGGAAGATCTGTATTACCGATTGAACGTTGTGCCGATCGACATTGCGCCGCTCCGCGAGCGGAAGGAAGACATTCCCGATCTGGTGAATCTGTTCGTCTCGCGGTTCGCCGGAGAGTCGGGGAAAGTTATCGAAGGCATCAGTCCACAGGCGATGCAGATGCTGGTGAATTATCACTGGCCGGGCAATGTGCGAGAGTTGCAGAATATCGTCGAACGGGCATCCGCGCTCTCCAAGGGGCCACAACTGGAAGCCTCGGATATTCACATCGATGAGCGTCCCTCGAAGTCGGGGAATGGGGCGCCCGGATTTCTTCCCGAGGGCATGACTCTGGAGCAATGGGAAGACGAGATGGTGCAGGAAGCTCTGCGGCGGGCGAACGGGAACAAGAGCCAGGCGGCGCGGTTGCTGGGATTATCGCGCAACGCGCTACGGTACCGGCTGTCGAAAATCGGCATTGCCGATGAGGCCGAGAAGGAACCCTGATACGGTTTTTTCCAGTCGCAAAGTGCATGGGTCTTTCCCTTGGCTCAGGATGGCAAGTGCCGGACTTACTCCGATTTGAGCAGCATGCAGGTGACGTCGTCGTGCTGGGGAGTGTTGCCGACGAACACATCCAGATCGCTCATCAGGCGCTTCAGAAGATCGTTAGGCGGCAATGCCTTTCCCGCTTCGAGCGTGGTCAGCAAGCGGGCCTCGCCGTACTCTTCATCCCGCACATTCACAGCCTCGACCAATCCATCGGTAAAGATGACGAGCCAGTCTCCGGGAGCGAGGGTGACAGTCGCAGCCTGATAGGTGGCCTCGGGCATGATTCCGAAGGGGAGGCCACCGACATCCAGGCGCTCGATTTGTCCACTGGCACGCCTGAGGATGGGATTATTGTGGCCGGCGTTGATGTAGTGAACAGTCCGATGCACCGCATCGTACTCGGCGAGAAACGCCGTGGTGAAGCGCAGGCCTCCTTGGCTGTTGGAGCAGGCATAGCGATTCATGTTCGACGCAAGCTCTACAAGGGGGACCTGAGCTGTAGACAGGGTTTTTAGGCTGGCTTGAAATGTCGCCATCAGCATGGCTGCGGGAATGCTTTTGCCGGCGACATCAGCCACGGCGAGAACGACACGATTCTCTTCAGGCGTTTTGCCGGGCCGGGGGAAGACGTCGTAGTAATCGCCCGCGACGGTGTTGGCTGGGCGCGTGGCGTACGCGATGGCGAGCCCGGGAATCTGCGGAGGCGCGCCGGGAAGGAGCCAGGTCTGAATTTCGCGCGCGATCTGCAAATCGCGCTTCATGACCACACGGTCTCCAATCTCAAGGATCAGAAGCAGCAAGAGAATCAGAGCGCCCCAGAAGTGAAGATCGAACTCCGTCGTATAGACCTTGCCTCCTTCCCCGCTGTACTGAAATCCTGCGTGAGGGACGATCAGCAGAATCAGCGCCACAAGAAGCAGAACGCGGCGTACGGGAGAAAGTTTCTCAAATACCGCCCAGAAAAATTCCTTGATGACATGCAGATGATGACCGCGGCGGGTCAAGCCTTCGGGCGTTTTGGCAGCGACGTCGTGGGAATAGAGGCGATAGCTGGCGCGGGCTTCGGATTCGAATTGAGACCAAAGCTGGCTGACCTCGAGCCCTTCGGTCACTCTGCGCCAGAAATTCTTGAGGTGGACATTAAGCGGGATCGGGTGCGCAGCCGGCTGTTCAGTTGGTGGGGAGGCGGTCGCCATGGGTAAGAGGGAATTATAGAAGCTTTCTCACGGACGAGTGGGGCCCCAATCGCCCGATGGCTCAATCTCCCAATCATTCAATTCAGTTTTCAGAACAGGTTCAACTGCTCCTCGAAAGCCTGGACCGGCCACTTCGTGGCGAATGCAGAGCGCTCGCGACGGTGGGCGCGGGTGAGTTTGTACTTCTCACGGAGGCGTGCAATGAGCTGCGACAACCGCTTTCCGTAAGCAGGAGTGAGGAACGCGCGATCCTGATATCGCTGCCGATAGTTGTCCGCCAGATGCGGAAAGTTTTGCTCCAGGAAAGGCAGGAAGATGGCAGCCGAACAGGGCTTCAGGAAAAGCGGGTTGGCAAAAACATAGTCGGCGCCTGATTCCGCAGCTGCGCGGATCAGAGCTTCGAGATCCCCTGGCGAATCGGTGATTCCAGGCACAAGCGGTGAGCAACTGATACCGACGCGCAATCCGGCCTGCGCGAGCGCACGGACCGCTTCAAGGCGGAGGTCAGGCCGCGGCGCGCGAGGCTCCAGAATGCGAGCAAGATTCACGTCCAAAGTCGTTATCGTGACGTGGACGGAGAGGCGACTCGCCTGCGCAACTTCTTTGAGTAACCCGAGATCGCGGACGATCAGATTCGATTTCGTCACGATACCGAGTTCGAATCCGCGATGGCGCGCAAATTCCTCCAGAATTCCGCGGGTAACTTCGTAGCGGCGCTCGGCTGGCTGGTAGGGGTCGGTGGCGGTGCCGAGAGCGATCGATTCATCCGGCTTAACGCGGCGCAGATCATGGCGCAGCAAATCGGCGGCGTGCTGCTTCACGTAGATTTTCTGTTCGAACTCCATACCGTCGCGCATCTCCATGAACTCGTGGGTATAGCGGGCGTAGCAGTAGCGGCATCCGAACTCGCATCCACGGTAGGGATTTATCGTCCAGGTAAAGGGCATTTGTCGCTTGCTGACGCACCGGTTTAGCAGAGATTTCGCCGGTAGCGTGAAGTATTCGACGTTATGTCCTTCGCGCATGGATTCGCCCTCGGAGGCCAGGCCGGCAATGCCGACCAGTCGCGGTTTTTCGGGAAGAGGAAGCAAGGGAACCGAAGCCATAGTTTCGCCGTTTGTTCGCCTAATAGTAAAGCGCTTCGACGTCGTGGTCAAGTCCAACCGGGGATAGGAGACAGAGACGACGAAACGACACACCTCTGTTGATTAGATGGTAAACATTTGGAGACATTTTGGACGAAACGACGCGCCTGGGGTGATGATTTGGTCATGATCCGCTGGGGACGTGTGATTTGGGCATAGATGCTGCGATGCGCGTTGGGGCGTGGGATTTGGCGTGGATGATCTCACGGGTGGATGCGGATTTGGGGGCGTGGGAGCGAACAGACAGCGCAAACTTGTGCAGAGGTCCTGATTACGTAAATCATCCCAGTCCGCTCTCACAGCGTATTCTCTGGTTCGTTCCCCCGTCTGCACGTAACTCGGGCGCAATTTCGCTAAGGCTCACAGCCTCCTCAGTGCGCTGCCCATTTTGACAGTTGTCGGGGCATTGCAGCGTCTTTAGGATTGCCACGTCGAATAACAGACGGGTGCGAGGCGGTGGATGGACGATTTCGCACAAACCTTTGAGCATCTCTTGGGTAGGTTGGACGGGCCGTTGCATTTTCGGTTCATCTTCCAGCCACTTATGGCCGCCCTCCTCGCGATTTGGGATGGAAGACTGGACGCGCGTGCAGGGCGGAAACCTTTTCGATTGATGACCGAGGCTGCGCAACGGCGTCAGGTGCTGATGAGCGGCTGGAAATCGGTTGGCAAGGTTTTCGTCATTGCTCTTGTTATTGACGCTGCCTACCAGGTCAAGGTCTTCCGCTGGTTCTACCCAGTCCAGGCATTGATGGTGGCTACGCTCCTCGCAATTGTCCCGTACTCTTTGCTCCGGGGTCCGGTCAACTGGCTCACACGCGCTCGGAACAATAGGGTTGCCCCTCTATCAGACTAGTGGAGAAATATCGCGGTTGAACTCACCGACAGGTCAATGACTGCTACGCCTGGTTTCGTAAACTCAGCAGCGAGCTGACACTTTTGCGAGACCGATCTTGAGGGCCGCAAGTAGCGCATTGAGACATCCTACGGAACCGTTAAACGTGGGATGTCGATCATTTGGCTTCGGTAGTCATCCACATTAGCTTTTACTGCCTAGCCATTGCCAGGTTCAGCCGTTCCTCCGGAGTGATGAAGTGATCGTGGACGTCCTTGCCCAGATCGATCTGCACCCAATTGACCTTCCCGTTAAATATGCTGGTTTGGCGGGTATAGTCTGAGCTGACCGGTGTAGCCGTATCGCGGCCAACATCGGTCGTCTCATCTGCGGAAAACGCCAGCGGAACCGTGCGTTCAACGCGGCCTTCACCGACCTTCTTGCCATCGTAATAAAGTCTAACGTTGCCGCCCTTGGCGAGGCCGCCACCATCGTAGGCAAACTCCATTCGCACCTGGTGCTTACCGGTTGGAATTGGCTGACTCGCCTCTGTGCTAAAAGTCTGGAGGCCAAAGAAGTTATAGGCGAACTTTGCTTTTCCACCTTTGGCGTAGAGACTTATGCCGGCGAACGCGCCGCCCTGGTGAATGATGACGCCTTCCGCTCCTTTCGCTGGCACCTCCACCTCAGCGGTGATCGAAAATGACTTGTTCTTCATGACCAACACACTGTTCTCGCTCAACCGTCCCATCCCGCCAAACAGCAGTTGCGAGTTGCCTTTGACGAGCACTGGCCGGCCAGCCAAGTCGGCATTGAAACGCTCGATTCTGCGGTCGTCGATCGGTAATACGTTGTACTTGGTCGCCTCGATCAACCACAGACGCTGCAATTGGTGCAGCTTCTCCGGCATTTCCTTGGCGAGATCGTGGGCCTGAGTCCAGTCCTTGCTGCCATCGTATAGTTCCCACACGTCGTCATCAAAGGCAGGCAGTGTGGCGAGTGCCCACGGAAGGGAGTGCCGGGTCACGGCGCTCCAGCCCTGATCGTAGATTCCCCGGTTGCAAAACATTTCGAAATACTGGAGATCGTGGCGCTCGTCAGCTTTGGCATCGCCGAATGAGTAAACCATGCTGACGCCTTCTATAGGGGCCTGCTCCACGCTGTTGACGATCGTCGGCTCCGGAATGCCGGCCGCTTCCAGCACCGTGGGCGCGACGTCAATCACGTGGCAGAACTGCGAACGAATCTCGCCTTTTGCCTTGATGCCCTTGGGCCAGTGCACAATCGTCCCATTGCGAGTGCCACCCCAATGCGATGCCACCTGCTTAGACCATTGGTAGGGCGTGTCCATCGCGTGTGCCCAGGCCACGGCGTAGTGGTTGTATGACTCCGGGCTACCAAACTTGCCGATCCGCTCCGTCAGGAACTCGGGAGTCTCAATGCTACCCATACCGTTCGCCGTCAGTATCTCGTTGAACGTACCGTTCAGACTACCTTCGGCTGAGGCACCGTTGTCGCCGATGATCACGTAGATCAGGGTGTCGTCGAGAATCTTGAGGTCCTTGAGCGTGTCGATAACCCGCCCCACATGATGATCGGTGTGCTCCAAGAACCCGGCATAAACTTCCATCTGGCGTGCCAGCACCGGTTTCATTTTCGGGTCGACTTCGTCCCAAGCCTGAATCTCGTTAGGCCGCTTCGTCAACTCGGCATTCTGCGGAACGACGCCGAGCTTCTTCTGCCGCGCTAAACTCTCCTCGCGCAGTTTGTCCCACCCCTGGTCGAACTTTCCCTTGTATCTGTCCGCCCACTCCTTGGGCACATGATGCGGCGCATGGCAAGCACCAGGCGCGAAATACACGAAGAACGGCTTGTCGGCCATCAGCGCTTTCTGCTGCCGCGTCCACGCGATCGCTTTGTCCGTCATGTCCTCCGTGAAGTGGTAGCCCTCCTCGACCGTCTTCGGCGGTTCCACTGGTGTGGTGCCTTCATAGATTGAGGGGTCCCACTGGTTAGTTTCGCCACCGATAAATCCATAGAAATACTCGAATCCTCCTCCGCCGGTCGGCCACTGGTCGAATGGACCCATCGGGCTGGTCTGCCAGACCGGCACTTCGTGGCACTTTCCGAACTGCGCCGTCGAGTAGCCGTTCAACTTGAGGGTCATCGCCAGCGACGCCTTGTTCTTGGGCAATGGAGCTGTAGCCGGGCGCAGAGGTGGCGAATTCGGTGATGCTTCCCATCCCGACCGAGTGATGGTTGCGACCGGTAAGCATCGCTTGCCGCGTCGGCGAGCAGAGAGCCGTTGTGTGGAAACGGTTGTATTTCAGTCCGCCGGAGGCGAGCTTCTCGAAATTGGGTGTCTGACATGGTCCGCCGAAGGCGCTCGACGCCGCGAAGCCTACGTCGTCGAGCAGGACGATGAGCACGTTGGGTGCGCCCTGCGGCGGTCGCAGCGGTTCGATTGGTGGGTACGTCGTGTTGGGATCCTTCGCGTCGTAGGTGGTCAGGCCGATGTGCGTCCGGTCCGGGATAAATGCTTCGTGAGAGCTTAACACCATGATCTGACATAGAGTACCCTCCAGCGATTCGGTACCTTGTACGTCCCATGAGAGGGTGTCTCGGACCTAGGTCATCCGCCACTGGTATTTCTGCCAGTCCGGCTGTAAGAGTTGACAGTTTTTCGATCAGACCACCAGAGCTACTCTTTTCTTTGTTTGCCAGAGAAGGAGATCAGTATGGCGGCTCAACGAATCTCAACGTTCCCTGAAGGCCAAACTCAAACAGGGATTTCTGAGCAAGAGGCCTACGAAATCTCCAAAGACGCGTATATCTACGCCTATCCGCTTGTTCTGATGGATACCACCATTCGGCAGGGCACTAATTATGCCGCCCCGACTGGAGTAGTGACTCAGGCGCCATACAACCAGTTCAGCCATGCAAAGGCGTTTCCTCCAGCGGATTTTAAAGCGGTGGTTCGCCCGAACGTCGATACGCTCTACTCCGCTGCCAATCTTGACCTCGGCCCTGAACCGATGGTGCTGTCGGTACCGGCAATAGACCGCTTCTTTCAGTTGCCGCTGTTAAGCTTGTGGACCGATGTGTTCGCTGTCCCAGGCACGCGCACTACCGGGCGACAGACATCGCGCAATTTCTTGCTCGTCGGACCCAACTGGCGGGGTGAGGCTCCAACTGATCTCGAAATCATCCGCTGTCCCACCCGCTTCGTGGGCGTCGCTGGACGCACGCAAACGAATGGTGTGGCTGACTACGACAACGTTCACAAGATTCAGGCAGATTACAAACTCACCCCGCTCTCGGCGTGGAAGAAGGGCGACTACGTTGCACCACAAGGAAAAGTCGATCCGGAGGTTGACATGAAGACGCCGCCTCCCGTGCAGGTTGAGAATATGGATGCGGCGATGTTTTTGGCCCGCTTCGCTGAGTTGCTGAAGGACAATCCGCCGCAACCGTGCGACTATCCAATGATTCATCGTCTGGACCGAGTGGGCTTCAAAGTCGGCGGTAGCTTCGATATAAACGCGGCTCCACCTCCCATCAAGGCCGCGCTTGAACGTGGTGTGGACGACGGGAAAACACTAGTTGCCAGACTGGGCAAGAAAGAAGCGGGAGAGGGAGGCAAGGGTTGGGTTTACTCCACCAACTCCGGTGCGTATGGCGTGAACTATCCATACCGCGCTGCGGTCGCTTACTTCGCTCTGGGCGAGAACCTGCCACAGGACGCCGTCTATCCATCCCTGACGGTCGATAGTGAGGGTCGTACGCTTGATGGCAAGAGCAACTACGTCCTGCACTTCGACAAAGGTAAGTTGCCGGCTGTTGATGCCTTCTGGTCTGTAACGGCTTACGACACTGATGGCTATTTCATTCCCAATACCCTGAAGCGTCAGGCTCGCGGGGATCGAGACAAGCTCATCACCAACGCTGACGGCACGCTCGACCTTTACATCCAAGCAGAAACGCCCGGAACGAACAAGGAAGCGAATTGGCTGCCAGTGGCAAAGGCACCATTTACCTTGCTGATGAGGCTCTATTCGCCTAAGGGTGAAGTCCTCGATGGAACATGGACTCCCCCGGACGTGAAGAGACAAGAGGCGGGCGCAGGGAAAAAGGTGGCGTGACAGCGGTGTCGCTCTTTCGATTCCGTTTGGCTGGCTGTCCGCTGCAAAACTGATTCGGCCCATCACCGTTACACTCAATATCCCCCCGCACGCACTAGATCACCCCAAGCCTCTGGAGAATTGACTTCAGCAGTTCTTGATTCCTCCGGCGTGGCCGACTGCGCCCAGCCAATGCTTTTACGAGCATCGAACGGGACCTGCCGCTCACTCTCATTAGGGCCGCTATCGGAATATTCTTCAGTATGGGTAGAATCATGGTCTGCCATTCATCTCGGTTGGGATCTGGATATTCCGTGTACACGCTCTCGGGTGAGTGAATTACGCCTGCTTCCATCTCTTCGAGCCGATTCGATTCCCTACCGATGTAAATGATTCGTTCGACCCGCACGTGTCGTCGGCGCAGCAGCCCAAAGCTCTGCTTGCCGCTGGGCTTTCCCTTCGCATCCGCGCTCTTCGCTCCGAGATGGAATTCGTATTCGCGCAAAACTTCGCCGTATGTCTTTACGCGTGCGACGCCTCGACTGCCGTGGAAGCCCTCCGTCGTGATCTCATACTGTTTTCCCGAATATTGGTCGATCCATGGTAAGTGGTAAGTCAACCCAACACTCGGGATCGGGAACGTAAGGCGCTACCAGATGGAACTTTTCAGGATCAACGTCGAGTGGATACCCAAATGGTTTCACATGGCACGACAACAGGAAGTCGAACGGTTTTATCCGATTGTTGTATTTCTTTCCGCGATTGAGCCTTGCCAGCGAACGCATTGCGGTTGGACTTGTAATTGGAATGCGTCCTATTGCAGGCAGATGCTCGAACCCCAGCGGCTGCGCGGACAGACCCGACGTCCGGCGAATCACGCTCATCCACGCTTGACGAATCCAATCCCGATCCTCGCTCGCTGGATCAAGCGGGTTTCTCAAATGACCGAGACCGTGCTCGGACCATCGGTCCTCGTGATTGTTGATGCCCTTCTGAAGGAGGATGGGGTTGCCGTCCTCATCGCGTAAGAAAAGCGCATACCGCTTCGGGGAGATAGCTAAACAGAAAACTTGTCGCTGTTGGCCAGTTTCCGGATCATAGTTGTCACGTTCTATTTTGAGGATTGAACGCGAATTGTCCGTGTAAGGATTGAGTCTCACAAAGCGTGAAACGATTTCAGCGACTTCTCTCCAAGACAGAGCCCTAACGGCGCTGCGGCCGTCTGGCATCCCGAAAGGACCTCCCGGACACGGAACTAGCCCACCGTGCTCCGTAGCGACAATCGCCATCGAATCCGTGTCCTCCATCACATAGGTTCCGTGGAGCCTGGAAATGCAGTCGTCAAGCAAAGCTAGCATTAGGCGGGCCCCGGCCGTGATCAACGAACCCAATGGCGAAAACCAGAATTCGCCCGGAAACTCGGGGTGAGCGACCTTGCACGTGTACGGATCACGATCTATGCCATGGCAAGTGACTTCGACTTTGTCATCCTGATCCTGGCGATCCATCTGCGCATAGATGCCAAAGCAAGTTGCACTCGCGAGGATCTTTAAGGCTTTATCAAGCCGCTTGGCTTCGATGGCGGAGAGGTGGCCGCGTGGCGAAAGGCTGAGGCGTTCGTCCACGATAACTCGGAAAAAATCGTCACGCTCTGGGTCAACCTCAACCATACCCCGCAGCTTAGTCGGGACGGCTTCAAATACTGTTCCGGAGGGGTCGATCAAGAATGCATCGACAATTTCAGGTAAGCGGCCAGTTGCAAGGATGGAAGCGACAACATCGGGAATCGAGTACCAGAGTGCGTCTTCTTTATTGGCGTAAACATGATTGAGGCCGACCTGCCAGTCGTTGCTTGCTGCGCTGAATTTGCTTCGGATAGGCAACGCGTCCCCGTTCGGCACGATTTTGGCGAAGCCGTTCATGCGCGTCCATGTTTCCGGCTCGAACAGCATGGCGGGAGTGAGTTCTCGGAGAAGTTCTTCGACCCGATCCTTGCAGTGCTCAATGACGCGGATTTCACGGGCGACCACGAACGACCACAGACCCATCAGGGTATTCACGGTGGAATACATCGATAAAAAATCCAGATAGACCACAGGGCAGACAACCTTACGAATATGCACGCTGGTTCGTCCGCCAAAGAATGCGGTTTGCGCGTACCCGAGATATTCCTTTGGAAAGTTCGGCTGCCGATGGAGAATGGGCTTAATGCCCATCGCTCTCAGGTAACCCTTTCCGATTGAAGCCGGAGAGAACGCGTGCGTGGGCGAGAGCGGTATCGGGTGCTGTTCGAACTCTCCGATCAACTTCGCGGCAAGTTCAGACATTACCAAACCATCTCGACGGATGTCGTCGATCGATTCCTTGGTGGTGGCAGCGCGCCGGACTGTCTGCAGTTTCTGATACTCCACACCAAACGCTTCGCAGGCTGCTGGCAGAGAATACCCTTCATCCGTGGAGACATTTTGGACGATGTGACGCGTGTGGATGTGGACGATGGGAAGGTGCCTGTGGGGAGGTTGGCTCAGGAGTTGCGCCACGCAACCGGGGCAGATATCGGGGGGCTGCTTCAATGAAAGTTTTCCACGAGCATGATATTCGCTTCATTGAAATCGTTCTGCACGTATACGAGAGAATGGCCGTCGGGAGCTAAAGTCACTCCCCACCCAGCGGTTTTTTCTAAATCCCAGAGCGGGGTTAACTTGCGACTATAGACGTCAAAGAATTGGATTGTTCCTTGGGGATGAGTTGTGAAACTGATTAAATAGATTCCCTTCTCGCAGACTACCCAGTCCCGGAACAGAATGCTGTTGAAATCGGCCAAAACGAGAGCTTCGTCTCCCCCCTCGACTGGCATTTTCCATATTCCCGGGACATCGTATTTTGTGTGATACAAAACCCGGCCATCCGCGGATTCGAAAGCCTGCAGTCCGCCGTTCTTCGTAACCTGCTTCGTAGGTCCTCCAGCAATTGGGACTTTCCACAGCTGAAACCGCACAGGCGCGGCACCCCGAGTTGAACCGAAATACAGCCATTGCCCATCTCGTGACCAACTCGGAGCCAGATTATCGAAGCCCGGATTGGTCGGCAGAAGGCGAGCCTGGCCGGTTGCTACGTCCAGTAGATAAATCTCACTCTGCTCGTGAGGGTGAAATTCAAAGGCAATGTAGCGTCCGTCCGGTGACCATTGCGCAGCGCCTGCGATGATGTGCAAGGAAGTCAACTGGCCACAATTAGATCCGTTCGCATCACATGCCCAAATCTCCCAATACCCGAGGCGATCAGACTCGAACGCGATCCGCCTTCCATCCGGGGAAAAGTGTGGGCGCATCTTATTGCCCGCTTCGGAAAGCAAAGCTGTCGGGGAACCGCGACGATGTTTCTCATCGCTCAAATCCAACTGCCACAGATTCTCTTTCGTAAAGACGTGCTCGTATACAAGTCGACGTGCTCGCCGCGCAACCGACGGATGAATCGCACCTCCGCCGACGCCCGCGATCGCTGTTGGCGTGCCGCCAGAGACGGGCAGGCGCCACAAAGACCCACTCCGCTCGTATTCATTTCCCCTAGAGAAAATGATCTCCTTTCCATCGGGAGTCCACGCCAAGCCGGCTTTGCTCCGAAGATCGTGAGTGACTGGCTTCGGCTCACCACCTCTTGCTGGAACTATGTAGATGTCACCGGTCGTCCCGCCAACGTTGTCACGTTGAAAGGCGATAACCTGGCCATTCGGAGAATAGGCTGGAAGATAATCCATGTGCCTATCATCCGGCCAAGTGAGCAGACGAGTTCTGAAATCACCCATCGAAAGCAGCGCAATGTGAGAATGGATTTTGTCCTTGTTGTTTTCTGTGAACGCGATGGTCTCGCCATCAGGCGACCACGCCAAACCGGACGACTCCGGCCACGTATTTGAAGGTCCTTTATAGATGCGATGTTCCGTTCCGCCAAGAGCAGGGATCGTATATATGCCGGTGCCGTCGTCGGAATAGCGATAAAACGCTATCTGTCGTCCATCTGGAGACCAAGTCGGAAATCGGTCCCCGGGGTTGTTCGTCAGACGAATCGAGTTCTCACCACCCACCAGGGCCGTATAGATACCAAAATTACTTTCCTCGCCTGCAACAAACGCAACGCGATCCCCGTCAGGTGACAAGGCCGGGTCTCCCGCATTTCCGTGATACACGGCCACCGGCAAGGGCTCTCCTGAAGCCGAAGGAGATGCTGAGGGGTTTCGGGATTTCAGCCAAATAGTCACACCGACTACAGCCAGAAGCACCAATCCAAGCCCCAGTCTTTTCGGCGAAACCGTCCGATGTAGATGCCTCGCTCTTCCGCTCGCCTCACTTATCTCACCAATTGATCTTTCGATAGGCGCAACGAAGCGATAGCCGCGACGAGGCAGTGTCTCAATATAGGTCGGGCGTTCACCATCGTCGCCGAGTGCCTGACGGATTTTAGTAATTGCAGTGTTGAGGGCGTGATCGAAATCAACGAAGGTTTCTTGAGGCCAAATTTGAGACCGAAGTTGCTCACGCGTAACCAGTTCGCCTGAATGTTTCAGTAAAACGGCTAGCACCTGAAACGGCTGCACCTGCAAGGGGAGCTTGGTGCCGTCCTTTCGCACCTCTCCAGTCTCCAAATCAGCCTCAAAGGGGGCAAAGCGGTAAATGTGGTGAGAAGTTTGAGGCCAGGCAGAAAACAGAATCTCTTGGCGATTGGGGCTCGCGACAGGCACTACCGGGAGCAACAGCCGGTAGCCCCTCTTGGGAATGGTTTCGATGACAGTTGGACTGCCGGCTTTGTCCGCAAAAACTTTTCTCAATGCTGAGACGCAGCGGACGAGCACATCATCGGTGACGAACGTATCGCGCCACACTTCGTGCACAAGTTGCTCTTTAGTAACCACCTCGCCGGAACGCTGCGCAAGGCATACCAGAACGCCCATCATCTTTGGCTCAAGATGGATGGTCCCTTGATCGCACACAATGCTGTTCAACTGGGGCTGAACCCGCCAGGCGCCGAGTTGGAAATCGGATTCCATCAGTCCCATCCAAACCATTTTGGCCATTCATTATATGCGGTGTTGCGTTGTGGCCCAGCGCAAAAACCTCGGCAAACCCTCGGCATTTCCTCGGGACGTTAGTCGGGTCGAACTGCTATCTCTGCATCAGCGTGGGGATAGGGGTTCGATTCGGAAAAGCGCACCTCAAGCCTTCCGAACTTGTGTCCTGCGTTGCATTGCCGAATCCAGCGTTCGGTCACGAAATTGTTCCACGCAGGGCGGGAAACGAAACGAGCCGCCCCTGCGAAGTCCGGATCACAACGGAATGCGCGAGGTCTGAAGACATGGTGAGGATCAAACGAGCTCTCTTTGCAGCTACGTTGATGTCGATGCTGTGGTTCGATGCATCGGCCACCACCAGAACCCAACAAGGCACAAAGCCGTCTCTAACATTCGCAGCTCGCGAGACTTCGTCCATCACAGAGCGAGCCCAACAGGGAGATCCGCAAGCCGAGTTCCAATTGGGTTCGTCTTACATGACGGGCACAAATGTTTCGCTGGATTACAAGAAAGCTGTCACATGGCTGCAAAGGTCGGCAGACCAGAATTTCCCGGATGCAGAGTTTGTGCTCGGTTATCTCTACCAACACGGCAAGGGAGTCAAGAAGAACTATCGGGAAGCCATGCGCTACTACACCGCCGCTGCTGGACACGGCCACCCGACGGCTGAAAACAATCTCGGCTCCATGTATGTACGTGGCGAAGGCGTCCGCAAAGACTTCAGCCAGGCAGCCGAGTGGTATCGAAGAGGAGTCAGCCACGGCGGAATCGTCGCCGCCTGCAATCTTGCGTCCTTATATTTTCAGGGCAAAGGCGTTCCTCGTGACTATGCTCAGGCGGCAACCTGGTTTCGCGCCGCTGCCGCGCGCGGCTATCCTCCGGCACAGGAGAATCTCGCCTGGATGTACTTCACCGGCACCGGAGTGAATCTGGATTTCTCCGAAGCCGCCAAATGGATTCGCCACGCCTCGGAGCTCGGATACGCGCGGGCTCAACTGGATTTAGGTTATCTGTATGAACAAGGCAAGGGAGTCCCAATCGACCACGTCGCCGCCTACATGTGGTACAAAACCGCTGCCGACCGAGGAGAGCACCGCGCCGCCGCGGCGCTGAAAAGCCTCTCGTCCCTGATGACCGATGCACAAATCAAACAGGCCACAGCCGCCACTGCAAAACTGAAAATCTCTACATTCATCGGTTCAGAAGACAACCGCTCGGATTCGTTGGGCAGCGGCTTGATCCCACCACGCTGAAACTTAGATTTGGAACTAGGGGCGGCCAGTGCTTCAAGTCATGCGAAGCATCCGCGTTATCTGGCGACGAACTCCTCCGAGCTTATTGATTGGCGCGTTTTGACGATTGTAGGGAGCCCGAAAGGCTCGCAGGTCAGCCGATTCAATTGGGGCTGAACTCGCCAGGCACCAAGTTGAAAATCGGAATTCATGAGGACTGTCGCCCGAGGTGGTCGCCAATTATTGTCCCCGATTTCCTGCACGGCGGTCCAAGAACCTCGTCCAAACCTCGGCGTTTCCTCGGGACGGTCACTCTCGTACCTGTTAATTCTACGGAGGCATTTCACCAAGTATCTGATCTTTGTGGGGGAGGACATGAAAACAAATCGAGCTTTCACTGTTCCTATCGCGACATTACTTCTGTTGCTGGCGGTTCCCGTTGCTCTTACTGCACAACACACCCGCTACAAACTCATCGATCTAGGCACCTTCGGCGGGCAAGCGAGTTACCTTTCGAACGGGTTCGACGGCATCCAGAATCGCCACGGAACGGTCGTGGGTGCGGCGGATGTGGCGGCAGCCGACCCCGACCCGGGATTTTGTTTCAACTTCGATTGTTTTGTGTCGCATGCATTTCAGTGGCGAGACGGCAAACTCACGGATCTCGGTGCGCTCGCGCCCGGCTGGAGCAGCGTGGCTCTTTGGATCAACGAGTCTGGGCAGGCCGTAGGCATTTCAGAAAACGGCATGATCGATCCACTCATTGGGTCTCCGCCGATTGGGTTTCCGGAATTCCGGGCCGTGCTCTGGCAGAACCGAGGGATCACAGACCTGGGAACGCTGGCTGGGGGATATGAGAGCATCGCCAACGCCATCAACAAACACGGACAGGTCGTCGGGTTCTCGACCAACACGGTGTCAGATCCCTACTCGTTCTTTCCGTTTCCGGGTACCACTCAGTCGCGGGCATTTTTTTGGCAGAGCGGTGCCATGCAGGACTTGGGTACGCTAGGCGGTCCGGATGCGAATGCGCTCTTCATCAACGATCACGGGCAGGTTGCTGGTAACTCTTACACCAACACGACGCCGAATGCCGTACCGGATGCATGCAGCGGGTTTTCAGCCAACCTCCCAACACAGGATCCTTTCGTGTGGAAAGACGGCCAAATGACGGATCTGGGAGGCCTCGGCGGCACGTGCAGTCTGGTAAGCGGCCAGAACAATCGAGGCCAGGTGACAGGTCAATCGGACCTGGCCGGGGACCTCGCGTATCACCCGTTCGTTTGGTCGAAAAGACAAGGCATGCAGGACCTTGGAACACTGGGCGGCAATACCGGCCTCACGAACTGGATCAATGACAATGGAGACATCGTCGGCAAGGTGGATCTCGCCGGTTCACTCACGCCCCAAGATCACCATGCGGTGTTGTGGCGACATGGAGTCATGATTGACCTGGGAACGTTCCCCGAGGACACATCCAGTAATGCTTATTTCGTCAATTTGCGCGGTCAAGTCGTCGGCACGTCAGAAGATCGGGCACACATGGTGATCGGAGTGGGCGAACACGCGTTTCTGTGGGAAAACGGAGGTCCTATTGTCGATCTGAATACGCTGATTCCGGCAGGATCGAGTTTGCAACTGACGTATGCGGTGGCGATCAACGAGCGTGGAGAGATCGCGGGCTTCGGTGTACCTCCAGGTGTTCTGCCAGAAGAATATGAAACCAAGGGACACGCGTACGTATTGATCCCGTGTGATGACGATCATCCGGGCAATTGTGAAAACGAGGCGCCTGGAGCGGCTGCTTTGTCGATGGGCACGGAAAGCCGGAGAGTCGAAATCCTTCGATCTCCAGCTCAGTGGCGGCAGGGCTTCCGACTTGGACGGCCTGCATTGCCCAAGCCTTGATCCCGCAAACCTGATTTGTCCCAGAGGTGGTGCGGTTTTTCGAAAAACAATGGCGGTCGCGGCTCGTTACGGTCTCGTCGTAGTTGTGTGTGTCGGAAGTTCGCGATTCAAGAAGACAACGCGCTAGACCACCCCCAGTCGGCGGAGAGCTGACTTCAGCAGTTCTTGATTCCTTTTCCGTGGTCGACTCCGCCCAGCCAACGCTCGCCGCAGCATCGAACGGGATCTGCCACTGACTCTCATTAGGGCCGCCATCGGAATCTTCTTCAGTATGGGGAGAGTCCGGGTCTGCCATTCATCTCGGCTGGGATCTGGATATTCCGTATAGACGCTCTCGGGCAAGTGAATTACGCCCGCTTCCATCTCTTCGATCCGGTTCGATTCTTTGCCGATATAAACAATTCGTTCAACCCGCACATGTCGTCGGCGCAGGAGCCCGAAGGTTTGCTTGCTGCTGGGTTTCCCCTTCGCATCCGCGTTCTTCGCACCGAGATGAAATTCGTACTCGCGCAGAACTTCCCCATAGGTCCTGACGCGTGCGACGCCGCGACTGCCGTGGAAGCCCTCCGTCGTGATCTCATACTGTTTTCCGGAGTATTGATCGATCCACGGCAGATCAACCCAGCACTCGGGATCGGGCACGTAAGGCGCAACAAGGTGAAATTTCTCAGGATCTACGTCGGGCGGATACCCAAACGGTTTCACATGGCACGACAATAAGAAGTCGAATGGTTTTATGCGATTGCGGTACTTCTTGCCACGGTTGAGCCTTGCCAACGAACGCATGGCGGTTGGACTCGTGATTGGCACCCGTCCGATGGCAGGCAAATGCTCAAAACCCAGCGGCTGCGCGGACAGACCCAACGTCCGGCGAATAACGCTTATCCACGCTTGACGAATCCAATCCCGATCCTCGCTTTCCGGGTCAAGTGGGTTTCTTAGATGACCGAGACCGTGTTCGGACCACCGGTCTTCCTGATTGTTGACACCTTTCTGAAGCAGGACGGGATTGCCTTCATCATCCCGCAAGAAAAGCGCGTAGCGCTTGGGGGAAATTGCCAGACAGTAAAGCTGCCGCTGCTTGCCAGTTTCCGGGTGATAGTTGTCGCGTTCGATCTTGAGAATCGAGCGGGACTTGTCCGCATACGGATTGAGTTTTGCAAAACGCGTCACAATCTCAACGACTTCTTTCCATGACAGTGCCCTGACAGCAGCGCGGCCATCGGGCATCTCGAATGGGCCTCCCGGACAGGGAACTTACCCGCCATGCTCCGTGGCGACAACTGCCATCGAATCGGTGTCGTCCATCACATAGGTTCCGTGGAGATTGGAGACGCACTGGTCAAGCAATGCCAGCATCAGACGGCCCCCTGCCGTGATCAACGAACCCAACGGCGAGAACCAGAATTCACCTCGGAACTCGGGGTGAGCGACTTTGCACTCCCATTGAACAAGCCCATAGACCGGCGTGTCGAAGGGCACTGATCCGTTGCCTGTGCGCACCGCATATCGTCCCGTCAACAGCGCAGCCCGGCTCGGTGTGCATTGGGCCTCGACGTTGAAGTTGAGGAGGCGCATACCTTCTGCGGCCAGTTCGTCGAGGCGGGGAGTGGGTGCGCCTCGTAAGATGCCGCCGCCATAGACGCCAAGCTCGCCGTAGCCGACGTTGTCCATCAAGATGAGGACGATGTTGGGTTGCTTGTTAGCCGGAATGGATCTGTTCACTTTGGCCTCCGTTGCCGCACAGAGATTCGGCTATACCGATGCTGCCAAATCGGGGTTAGGCAAGCGTATGAGCACTATGCTGTTGTGGCGACTGGGAAAAGTACCAGTCCGCGCGTCACATCATTTCCCAATATCTCCACATGTTTGTCATCTAGTCAACAAGTCAACAGAGGTGTGTCGTTTCATCGTCTCTGTCTCCTATCCCGTCAAGTCCAACCGAGGTTAGGAGACAGAGGCCCGCAAAGTTGCACCCCCTTCCCAAGCACCTATTCGGTCGAGTTGTGTTCCTCGACAATCGACCAGTGACAAATGGATGTGGAATTAAATCGAAAGAACTCGAAATTTGAGCGCAAAACGCCTGATAACGACAGCCGTGGGCTAGTCTTGACTGCTATCGCTGTAATGCTGTACCTTGACAGCGATACAGTGATTGCAGATGTTCTTTAAGCTAAATCCAACAACTGGGCAGCCTCTTTACTTGCAACTGATGCAGCAAATCCGGCACGCCGCCGAAACCGGCGCATTGCAGGATGGCGAGCAACTGCCCGGTATTCGGACGTTGGCGGAGGAATTGGTTGTAAGTCCCAATACAGTCGCGAAAGCCTATTCTGAACTGGAACACGAAGGAATTCTTGAACTGCGGCAAGGGTCTGGAGCGTTCCTCACATTAAAGCGCCGAACCCGATCCCTAACAGACCACGTGCAGGTTGCCCGGCGACGACTTCGCGAATTGATCGAGCAACTGCGGGAGCACGGGCTTATGGATGAGGAGATCAGGCGAGCTTTCGAGGCCGAGTTACTTTATCCGGCCGAGGTCGTGAGGAAGTGATGAGGAACACACCCGTAATTCTGACCCACGATCTTACAAAATCGTACGGCACCGTAATGGCCGTCCACGGACTAAATCTCTCGGTCGAACCGAACCGCATTACAGCTTTTCTAGGTCAAAATGGTGCTGGCAAGAGCACCACGATCAAAATGCTGCTTGGCATGATCCGGCCCACTTGCGGTGAGGGGACAGTGCTCGGAAAGCGCATTGCAAATGCTGAAGAAAACCGCGAAATGCGGCGAAAAGTTGCTTACGTTGCGGAGAACAAGCCCCTTTACAGTTACATGACTGTCGAGCAAACGGTGCGCTTTGCGAGTTCGTTCTACTCCGATTGGCGCGCGGATGTCGCCACCAAGCTCCTCAGCGAATACAGATTACCTAACAAGCGGAAGGTGAAATCGCTTTCCAAGGGAATGCGGACCAAACTCGCCTTGCTGCTAGCGTTCGCTCGCCGCCCTGAGTTGCTGATTTTGGACGAGCCGAGCGAAGGGCTTGATCCGGTAGGTATCGAGCATCTACTCCAAACTTTGGTTGCACAGTCGGCAGACGGCGTCTCCATTTTCTTTTCTTCGCATCAGATTGCCGAAGTTGAGCGCGTCGCAGATCATGTCTGCATTCTCGACAATGGCCGACTCCTGGTGAATGCTTCCCTCGACCGATTGCTGCAATCCTATCGACGGATTGACTTGGCTTTTCGGTTCCCGCCCCCCGAGCAGGAGTTCCGCATCGCGGGCGTCGAGAGAATCCGAATAAGTGGGAATGCACTGAGCATCCTTGCCAGCATGAATGCGGAGGCCGTGGTTGAGCGAGCACATGATCTCAATGCGGTTTCTGTCGAGGTTGCACCGGTGGGATTGCGGGACATCTTCCTTGAGACGGTAAAGGAGAATTGAATCGTGCTCTGGTACAAGGGTTGGCTTGAGACTCGCTCCAGATTCTTAACTTGTTTGATAGTCGTGACCGGATTCTGCGCTGTATTCATTCACTATACTCAAGGATACCTTCGCCCTGAGTGGAGAGTAGATTTTCACCGTTTAATGCTTGTTGCTCACCAGTATCTCGTAATCATATGGATTATTTCGGTTGTCCTTCTGGGAATGGGTGGACTCGTCCGTGAAAAGGCGAACGGTTCGTCATCACTAACACTGAGTCTTCCAGTAAGTCGTGCGCATCTGCTGGGCGTGCGAGTCGCGATAGGCGTTCTTGAAGCGATCACCTTGGGAGTCGTGCCATGGGGGGCTATCTTCCTGGTTTCCTTTGCTAGCGGGATGCCGATTCAATTTCAACAGGCTCGATTCTATGCGCTCTTACTGGTCAGTGGAGGCCTGGTCTATTTCGCGATGGCAGTGCTCGTTTCTTCATTACTGGAAGGGGAATACACGGCTCCGGCTGTCGCATTCGGATTGGTATTCTTGACGATGATTCTATTTGATCTTTGGCTCCGCGACCTCAATCTTTGGCGCTTCGTATCGGGCGATTTTTACCTTGATCGAAATACGTATCTTCTTTCGGGACCATTTCCGTGGAAGGGCACGGTAGCATGTTTGGCCGTCGCCGCGTTGATGCTGATCGCGTCGGTCAAGGTTTTAGAGGAACGGGAGTTCTGAAGGGTCAGCACGATTTTACACTCACTCCATGAAAAGAGGGTGCCAAGAGTTCCAAATCCGTGAAGAAACTAGCTGTCATGGCGGTTCGATTTGATTGCGGGGTTGTTGGCCTCGGGGGCAATTGACATAACATCCCCATTTTCACTCGTCGTGTCCTGTGGGGTTTTGAGTGCAATGGCCTGTGGCTGTTGAAAAAGTCCGGTTTCCTTCCCAACAGCCAAAATGTGTGGGATACAAAATGCTCAGAAAATCAAAAAGATTATTTCTAGGGCATCCTGGAGCAAAGTTTTTTCGGTCATTTCTCGGCGAATGAGTTTTTCAACAGCCACGCCTGATTGCAACGTTTACCTCTCTTGCAAATCCAAATAGTTTATCTGGGGTACTAGTGGGAGGAAACGGGTGATGACCAGTGAGCGTCGCGGAACTGCCATCGTCCCTCGCGATACTCCACAAGTCCGGTAAAGTATCCCGTTTCGGTAACGCTGTGCCCGGCGGTGTCGACTTGGATCTCGCGCCACGAGACCGCGACCACGACGAACTCGTTGGTGAGCGGATCGACACGCAAATCATCTCCCCACTTCAATTCAATGTGACGGATGGTTTGGGCAAACGTGCGAGTACCTTCCTGTGCAGCAGCGGTAGTGGGGAAGGCTATCTGGCCATTGACGGCCATAAAGAATGCGGGACTCGTATCGAAGTATTTGATCCAAGCCATGGGGCCATCCTGGGTGACGGAATGGGCGACGGTTTGCATGAATGTGCGCACGGCTTGGTCGACCGAGGAAGCCCCGTCCGAGGTCACGGAGTGGGAATGGTTCGCGCCAGGCGCGCAAGGAACGCAGCCTGCCAATGTGACCGCCAACAACAGAGAACGGATTTGCAGCTTGTGCGAAAGGAACAGAACAGAAAGAACGCGAGTCGGAGACGACATAGAAACCTCCATCGACCGCCGAGCCTGAATAGGGAGGTATAACAAAGGGAATCTAGTGCGGTCAATTGGCGCAAAATCCCGACAACGCTCAAAACCCCTGAATGAGGCATCAGTGGATCTTACTAATCAACGATATGGCACTTTTGGGGTAAGGAATGTAGGGTATCCAACGCTACCCTATTGCCACGGTATGATTCCGACGAATATTCCTCAAAATGATGAGCGACACATCCGCAAGCCTCGAGGCAGTTGCTGAGCAGTTAGCGACGTTAAGCAAAACGTTGAGAAACAACGCCGACCCGGAAAGCAGACGTGCTCTTCTAAGAACCTTCCGAGTGTTGCTCGCCGAGGCCGACAGAGTCATTGCAG
>Ga0210408_10000211_pt1 | contig 84165 bp, 58 predicted proteins | sample IncBWH4MmetaG_FD_155471 | JGI IMG/M metagenome (GOLD analysis project Ga0210408, IMG submission 155471) | Forest soil microbial communities from Barre Woods Harvard Forest LTER site, Petersham, Massachusetts, United States - Inc-BW-H-4-M | ecosystem: Environmental > Terrestrial > Soil >...
GGGCTTGGCTGACCTTTAGTTTGGGGTCGTCATGCGTGCAACGTTCCAATCGTCCCTATTGGGCCCGCATGCGGACTGCCCCCGTCCGAACTGCTATCGAGCCGGAGAGGGTTCTACTTGTGGAGGTTGCAGGTGACCGCTGAGCGAAGCTAAATTAGTGCGAGAGTTGGAACTGCAGATGAAAGGACGGCATCTCGATGGAACCGGCCTCTCGATTCATCGATGAGAAGGTTAAGGAACTTGGGGACTGGCGTGGGAAGAGGCTCGCGAAAGTGCGCACAATCATACACGAGGCAGATCCTGAGATCGTCGAAGAGTGGAAGTGGGCCAAGCCGAAATCGCCGGGGACTCCTGTCTTTTCCCACGGCGGCATCGTCTGCACGGGAGAGACTTACAAGAACGTTGTCAAGATGACATTCGCCAAGGGCGCTGCATTGAAGGACCCTTCCGGTCTATTCAACTCAAGCCTCGAGGGGAATGTGAGGCGCGCCATCGACATCCATGAAGGCGACAAGATCAATGAGGCGGCGTTGAAAGATCTCATCCGCGCTGCAGTGGCGCTCAATCTCAAGGGCACGAGTAAGCCGAAGGGCAAGCCGCGGAGAAAATCCTCACCCATTCGACAAGCTCAGGGCAAGCTCTAGATTTCGCAAAGAACGCGAAATTTAGAATGGGGCACCCGGCACCCGGCCATCTTGCCTCTGGCCGCGGTTACCTGGGTTCGAACTTGGGTGCGCGGATGTTGCTATAATTCCTAGGTGGGGCAGCAGTCCATGTTGCTATTGGAAAATCACCTGGGGAAGCGTGTGCTTCGGCGGTGGGAGATTGCCGTCGTCGTGCTTGCGATCTGCGGGCTGACGTTAAGTCTGGCGACGCGGACCTTCCGGACGAGTCTCTCCACGGGGGCGATCGTTAAATCGATCTCGGGACAGCCGGTCCGGCAGCACATGGATAGTGACGCGGCGAAATGGGTTCCGCCTGTTTCGACGTTGACGGTGCTGGAAGTGCCGGTTTTTTATCCGCGGTTCGCACCTGCTGGGCCGCCGCTGCCACGTCTCTACTACGAAGAAAGCCTCTCTAATCGTCCTCCGCCCTTTCATTCCTGAATTCATCCTTATTAGGGTTCTAAATTAGGTTTGATTTTTTCGGTTGGTGTACGTCCAGCGTGTACCGATCAAGGATCGCACGTTCTCAAGTCATAAGCCTGACTGGAACTCCGAATCGCACCTTTACTTTTGAAAACTGGAGCCGGCGCGACCAGCCGGACAGGGGAACGAATGAATTCAAAGCAGAGAATTGCGGCGATTACCGCGGTTGTGGTCGTAGGACTCATCGCAGCGCGCCTATTAACGAGGCCGACCACGAAGGCGGACGCGTCCGATGAAACGCTTCCGTCGGCCGCGGTGGCGCTGGTGAAGCGCGCGCCGATCGAGAATGCGGTCACGCTATCAGGCGCGTTTCACGCGTATCAGCAGGTGGATGTGCACGCCAAGGTGGCTGGCTACATTCGCAAGATTTATGTGGATGTGGGCGATCACGTGAAAACCGGGCAAACGCTCGCGGTTCTGGAAGTGCCGGAACTGAGTGCCGAGGTCACGGGGGCGCAGGCCGGCTTACGACGCGCGAAGGATTCGGTAACGCGGGCGCAGAGCAATATACACAGCGCGGAATCTATTTATGCGGCGTATCACGCGGCCTACACGCGTTTAAAGCAGGCTTCGGAGACTCGGCCTGGACTGATCGCGGAGCAGGAACTGGATGACTCGATGGCGAAGGACAAAGATTCCGAGGCGAAGGTTGAGAGCGACAAGGCTGCCTTGGCGGAGGCGCAAAGCCAGCTTTCTGTGGCGGAAGCGGACCTGCAGCGAATGAATGCGTTGGAAGATTACACGCACGTCACGGCGCCGTTTGCGGGCGTGGTGACCAAAAGATACGCCGACACGGGGACGATGATTCAAGCCGGGACTTCTTCCGATACGCAATCGATGCCGGTGGTGCAACTGGCGGAGTACACCAAGCTGCGGCTGGTGGTGCCGGTGCCGGAGTCGGCGGTGCCGGGATTGCAGTTGGGCAGCGTGGTGCAGGTGCATGTGACCGCGATGAATCAGGATTTCGAAGGGAAGGTCGCGCGCTTTGCGGATGCGCTGAACGATGAGACGCGCACGATGCATACCGAGATCGACGTGAAAAATGCGGACGGGACGTTGAAGGAAGGGATGTACGCGGAGGCGAAGCTGATTTTGAAGCAGCACAAAGACGTGCTCACGGTGCCGATTCAGGCGCTGGACAGGAATAGTTCGGGAGCTACCGTGTTGATTGTCGATGCACAGGGGCGTGTGGCGAAGCGGCAAGTCAGGTTGGGAGTGGAGTCGAGCGATCGGGTGGAAATTGTAGCTGGGCTGGCGGATAACGACCGGGTGATCGTGGGGAACCGCGGTGAGTTCCGCGAAGGAGAAAAGGTGCAGCCCAAGGTGGTGAATGAGATGGCGCAGGGATCGGAGGGCGGAATCTAATGTCAGGATTCGCTATACGGTATCCCTTCTTCATTATTGTTCTTTGTCTGATGGTGGCGATTGTGGGCACGGTGACCCTGGTGCGAATGCCGGTGGACCTGTTCCCGCCGATCAATATTCCGGTCGTTGTCGTCGCGACCTTCTATTCGGGAATGCCGCCGCAACAGATCGAGACCAGCATCACGAATCCATTCGAAAGATTCTTTACGCTGGGGAGCGGGATCGATCACATCGAGTCGAGATCGCTGCCGGGCGTGAGTTTGATCAAGATCTACTTCCAGCCGGGAACGAACGCAGATTCGGATCTTAGCGTGATTTCGAATCTCGCGATGGCGGATCTGCGGAGGCTGCCTCCGGGAACTCTGCCTCCCGTGGTGCTCAAGTTCGATGCGTCGAGCTTGCCGGTGTGCCTGATCACGTTGAAAGGGCAAGGACTCGATGAGACGCAATTGCGCGATCTGGGACAGTACACGGTCCGCAACCAGATTGCGAGCGTGCAGGGAGCGTCGGTGCCGCAGCCGTTTGGGGGACGGTACCGGCAGATCATGGTGTATGTCGATCCGCTGAAGCTCGATGCGCACGAATTGTCGGTGATGGATGTGGTGCGCACGGTGAACGAGAGCAACCTCATTCTGCCCGCGGGCGACGTGAAGATCGGTCCGATCGATTACAACCTGTACACCAATAGCCAGGTTCCGAACGCAGACGACATCAACGACATGCCGATTAAGACGGTGGGGCAGGCATCTGTGCTGGTCGGCGATATCGGGCATGCGAAGGATGCGCAGCAGATTCAGACGAACGTTGTGCGCGTGGATGGGCAGCGGTCGGTGTATCTGCCGATTCTGAAGCAGGGTGGAGACAGCAACACCATTGCCGTGGTCAACGGAATCCGGGATGCGTTGGCGAAGTTGGTCGATGTGCCCAAACAGCTGGTGGCGAAGGTGGTGTTCGATCAGTCGGCGTTCGTAAAGATGGCAATCGAGAACCTGCTGCATGAGGGCGCGATTGGATTGGTGCTGACTGGGCTGATGGTGCTTCTGTTTCTGGGAAGCATGCGGGCAACGGCAGCCGTGTTTCTGTCGATTCCCTTGTCGGCGTTGGCGGCTTTTATGGCGATCAGCGCCGGTGGCGGGACGGTCAACACCATGGTGTTAGGCGGGCTGGCACTCGCCTTTTCGCGATTGATCGACAACTCGGTCGTGGTTTTGGAGAACATCTTTCGACATCTGGAAGAGGGCGAGGCGCCCGAGGTTGCGGCTGAGAAGGGCGGACAGGAAGTTGCGTTGGCGGTGCTGGCGGCGACGTTGACGACCGCCATAGTGTTCTTCCCGGTGATCTTTTTATACGGTGTGAGCCGGTTCCTGTTTGTGGCGCTGGCCGTCGCCGTGGTCCTTTCACTGCTGGCATCGTATCTGGTGGCGATGACGGTGGTGCCGCTGTTTTGCGCCAAGCTGATCAAGAAGCATCAAGCGGACGAGGAATGCGGAGAAGGCGCGATCGGCGCGCGGTTCGGAGCCATCGCAACCAAGTTCAACCATTACTTCGAGAAGGTAGTAGGGAAGTACGACCGCACACTCAGTACCGCGCTGCTCAAGCCGGTCGCGACTACGGTTGGGCTGGCGGGCGTTTCCATCATGTGCCTGGCGATGTATCCGCTGATGGGCGTGGCATTTTTCCCGCGTACCGATCCTGGACAGTTTGTCATCAACTACAAAGCTCCCTCAGGGACCCGGATTGAACTCTCGGAGCAATATGCCCGCAAGATCGAAGACGTGGTTCGGCAGGTGGTGCCGGACGACGAACTGGGAATGACGGTTTCGAATATCGGCATCACGAGCGACTTCTCGGCGATTTATACGCCGAACTCCGCGCCGCACACGGGATTCGTGCAGGTAAGCCTGAAAGAGGGGCACAAGGTCGGCAGCTACGAATATATGCGGCAGGTGCGGAGAAAACTTCGGGAGGAGGTGCCTGAGGTCAGCGCGTACTTCCAATCGGGTGGGCTGGTGGATTCGGTGTTGAACATGGGCATGCCGGCGCCCATCGATATCCAGATCAGCGGGAGCAGTTTGCGGCAAGGCTACGCGACAGCGGCGCAGATTGCGTCACAGGTGCGAGCGTTGTCGGGGGTAAGCGATGTACTTATTCCGCAGGACATCGATTATCCGGCACTGCAACTGAATATCGACCGAGAGAAGGCGAGCTTGGTCGGCCTGTCGCAAAAGGAAGTAGTCGACAACGTGATCACGGCGCTGACATCGAACGGCATGATCGCGCCGAATTACTGGATCGATCCGAAGAGCGGGAATCCGTACATGCTGACGGTGCAGTATCCGGAAGACGCGGTGAAGACCCTCGAGGATCTGAAGCAAATTCCGCTACGGGCTGCGAAGGCCAAAGAGCCGACTACGCTCGATACGGTAGTTAGTATGAGGACCATTTCAACGCCCACCGAAGTTGATCATTACCAGCTGTTTCGCGTGATCGATGTGTATGTCTCTCCGAAAACAGAGGATCTGGGAAAAGTCACCGGACAGATCGACAAGACTCTGGCGAACACGAAGCTGCCGGAGGGTGTGCGTGTGGATCTGCGAGGATCGGTACAGAACATGCGGTCGTCGTTCAAAAGTTTCGGGATCGGGCTGCTGCTGGCGATTGTGCTGGTGTATCTGATCCTGGTCGCGCAGTTTGCGTCGTTCCTCGATCCCCTCATCATCCTGTTGGCGGTGCCGCCGGGACTTGCGGGCGTGCTGCTATTCCTGCTGATCACTGGAACCACATTGAACGTGATGTCGCTGATGGGCGTGGTGATGATGGTGGGAATCGTGGTGTCGAACAGCATTCTGATCGTGGAATTCACGCGGCAGATGCGGCATCAGGGGAAGCCGTTGAGAGAAGCGGCGGCGGTGGCGTCGCGGCAACGGCTGCGTCCGGTGCTGATGACATCGCTGGCTACGCTGCTGGGATTGATCCCGATGGCGTTGAAGCTGGGCACGGGCAGCGAGGCTTACGCTCCACTAGCGCGCGCGATCATCGGAGGTTTACTGGTGTCGGTCGTTGTGACGATCTATCTGGTTCCGGCGGCGTATTTGTGGTTCCACCGAAAGGAAGAGTCAACGGCACAGGAGGTGCAGGCGTGAGGTCGGGAATTTCTATCGGTCTATTTTGCGTGATTATCTGGAGTTCTCCGTTGCGAGCACAATCGACTCCGGCTGCTCAGAATCCAACCCCTGCGCCGCCCGCCGCACCGTCTCCGAGTCAGGAGACTACCGTGGGCAAGACGGATCAGCCGACGCCTCCGATCGTAGTTCGTCTTGCGGTCAAGGATGCGGAGGCGACCGCGCTGAAGAACAATCCAGCGATTTCTGTGGCTCGCTTGGACGCGCTCGCGTCGCAACAGGTGGTGCGCGAAGTGCGGTCGAACTTCTGGCCACAAGCCTACGCGAATGTAACGGCGGTCGATGCGCGGAACAATAGCCGCATCACTGCGGGAGCGCTGAACAATCCCATCATTTACACGAGGGCTGCCGGAGGGGCCACCGTCAGCCAACTCATTACAGATTTCGGCCACACCAGCAATTTGCTGGCGAGCGCGCGACTGCAGGCCAGGGCGGACGCGCAGAGTGCAGTTGCGACCAAGGAGGACGTGCTCGCGGCGGTGGACCAGGCGTTCTACAACGCGCAGCAGACCCATGCCGTGCTGCGAGTGGCGGAGCAGACTGTAGCGTCGCGACAATTGCTCGCAGATCAGGTGTCGGCACTGACGAAGAGCAAGTTGAAATCTGAGCTTGATTTGAGTTTTGCGAACGTCAATCTGGCGCAGGCCAAATTGCTGTACCTGGACGCGCTGAACAACGACAAGGCGGCGATCGCAAGCCTGTCGGCGATTCTGGGGTATCCGACGGTGGAGAGCTTTGAGCTGGTGAGCGATACCGAGGCATTGGCGCCGCCGCCGGCCGATGTCGATCCACTGATCGCTGATGCCTTCGCAAAGCGGCCGGAAATTCTGGCCCTTGAGTTCGAATCGGAGTCCGCGGAAAAGATACATTTGGCGGACCGCGATCAGATGTACCCGACAATCAGCGCGCTGGCGGCGTACGGCGATAGCCCGGTGCGGGATGATCGTGTGTACGGGCCGTATGGCGCGGTGGGAGTCAACTTGCAGATTCCGGTATTCACCGGATTTCGGTACTCGGCTCAATCGCGGGAAGCGGAGCTACGGGCGCAGGCCATGCGCCAGCGACTGGCGGATCTGCGGAATCGCATTTCACGGGACGTCCGTACGGCGTGGCTAACGGCGAGTACGGCGTTTGATCGCGTTAATGTCAGCCAGCAACTTCTGGGTCAGGCCAACCTGGCGCTTGATCTGGCACAGACACGCTACAAGCTGGGGCTCAGTTCGATTGTGGAGTTGAGCCAGGCGCAGTTGCAGCAGACGCAGGCCGAGATCGGGAGCGCGCAGGCGGAGTATGAGTATCGGCTGGCGCTGGCGCTGCTGCGTTATCAGACGGCGGGGTTGTAACGGAGAATTTCTTTCGCCGCTTCGCGGCTTGGGCTTTTTTTGCACTTCACCCACGGCTTGCGCCGTGGGCTGTATTCTAACGCCGCTTCGCGGCTTGGTTCGGGAAACCTGCTTTACTACGTTCGAGCGCTTTAGGACGAAGTCAAAATCCCCACCCTGTCTCCGCAAAAAACGCGGAGACAAGGATGGGGCACCCTTTTCATCAGGGTCGCTTTTCACAGGTTGAGAAAAGGACGCTTCCCTTTTCGCTCAGGCATAATCTAAATCTAAGCAATGAACCTTACCGCGAGGATACCTATGCGTCTTAGCGTCACCCAGTGGTGCCTGGCAGTGATTGTTTCCGTTCTTCCGTTTGTGATTTTGGAGGCCGCCGACAATCCATTTCATGGCGCGCCGGCTTCGGCGAAAACTACGAAGAATCCACTTGCAGGTCAGCAGGCCGCGATTGATGCGGGCAAGACCGTGTACGCACGAAATTGTCTCTCGTGCCACGGGAAGACGTTGAAAGGGACTGGGAATGTGCCCTCGCTTATCGACGGGAAGCTGAAAGGCGTGACGGAGGGCGAGATTTTCTGGTTCGTCACCAAGGGCGATAAGGACAACGGAATGCCATCGTGGGCATTCATGCCGGAAGAAAAGCGCTGGCAGGTAGTGAGTTATTTGGAGGCGGTGCTGTCGGGCAAAGCAACGGCCGCGGGATCGAGTGCGGCTCCGGCAGCGGCATCCAGCAAAAGTGAATTGAAGGATGCGTCGCCGAACGCGCCGTTCACCGATTACCGATATGAGAAGCCCGGGACCGTCCGGAAGATCAGCGTGAGCGATTTGCCCAAGCCGTTCGCAACGCAGTCGGCGCAGAACGGCGCGGATGTTGTGTCGCGGCCGGAGAATGCGTGGCCGGTTGCGCCAGCGGGATTCAAAGTCGAACTGTTTGCTGCCGGCCTGGAGAATCCGAGACTTTTGCGCACCGCTCCGAATGGCGATGTTTTTCTGGCAGAGAGCGAGGCTGGGCGCATTCGCGTGTTCCGCGGCGTGACCTCGGATGGGAAGGCAGAGCAGTCAGCGATTTTTGCGAGCGGATTGAAACGGCCTTACGGCATCGCGTTCTATCCTGCGGGGCCCGATCCGCAATGGGTCTATATCGGTAATACCAACGAGGTGGTCCGCTTCGCTTATCACAATGGAGATTTGAAGGCGAGCGGAGGGCCGGAACACGTCGCCGATCTGCCTAGCGGCGAAGGGCACTGGACGCGCGCGCTGGATTTTTCCAAGGACGGCAAGAAGCTTTTCGTGGCGGTCGGTTCGGCGTCGAACGTGGATGATCCGGACACGCATCCGGGAGAGAAGGATCGTGCTGACATTCTGGTTTGCGATCCAGCGAACTGCACGCTGAGCGTGTATGCCTACGGGATCCGCAACGCTGGCGGGGGAATCCGGGTCAGCCCGCAGACTGGGGAATTGTGGTGCTCGGTGAATGAACGCGACGCGCTGGGCGACAACCTGGTGCCCGACTACATCACCCACGTGCAGGAAGGGGGATTCTATGGATGGCCGTGGTGGTACATGGGGACGCATCAGGATCCTCGGCATGAGGGGAAGCACCCGGAGTTGAAAGATAAGGTGATCGTTCCCGACGTGCTGCTGCAGCCGCACAATGCTTCGCTGGAATTCACATTTTACGAGGCGGATAAGTTTCCGGCGGAATATAAAGGTGACATTTTCGCATCGGAACACGGGTCGTGGAACAAGGCCACTCGCGTGGGATATGAGGTGATTCGGGTTCCGCTGCATCAGACGGGGCACGCCAGCGGGGAGTATGAGGACTTCCTGACTGGGTTTGTCCGGCCGAATGGACAGGTCTGGGGGCGTCCGGTGGGGATCACGCTGGCGCCGGATGGATCGCTGCTGGTGAGCGACGATGGATCGAATTCGATTTGGAGAGTGAGTTACACCGGCAAGTAAATAGCCAAATCGAACGCCTTTCGAACAAACCGGTTAACAACCACGGGTGAAGGCTCCACATCCAAGGTGGGTGCCTGAACCGCTCAATCCGGAAGAGCTACCGAAGACTTCTTCTCTGCCGGCCGAATCGCCGGAAGAGCAAGTCGGATTGTTCCGCGATGTTCTGGAAGCGCTCGAGCGCCGCGGCGTGCCCTACGCGGTGTCGGGCGCTTTTGCGCTTCGTCAACATACCGGGATATGCCGTCAGACCAAAGACCTGGATCTGTTCGTAACCGCCGCGAACTGTGCGGCCGCGCTGCGGTGTCTGCGGGAAGAAGGGATGGAATGCGAGGTGACAGATCCGGTTTGGCTGGCGAAGGCGAAGCGGAGTGAGCACTTCGTGGATCTTATTACGGGCATGAGCAATGGCTTGATCGTGGTGGAGGACTCGTGGATTGAGCGCGCGCAACCTGCCGTGGTGCATGGGGTGACGACCCGCGTGCTCGCTCCGGAGGAGTTGGTGGCGTCAAAAATCTTTGTGGCGCGGCGCGAGCGCTTCGATGGAGCCGATATCGCACATGTCATCTACGGGACCTACGGCAGTTTCGATTGGCGGCGCGAGATGGAACTGGTAGGAGAGCATTGGGAGATGCTGTTGTGGTCTCTGGTGCTGTTCCGGTATGTCTATCCCGCGCAAAGCCACTATGTTCCTGCAGAGATCTGGTGTGAACTGCTGAGGCGGTTTGAGGCCGAGATTCGAAATACCGATTCGGAAGCGACATTTCGAGGAAGCCTGGTGGACGACAACATGTTCGCCATTGATGTCAATGAATGGAGGATGCCGAACCTGCTGGCGGAACGCCGGGCGCAGCGGCTCGCTGAGGTGGATGGAACTCAGGCCTCGTGCAATGTGCCAACTCCTGATTGGACGAAGAAGCGCGCATGAGAATCGCAGCCAGCGCCGATCTGCATTTCACGCCGCAGAGCTACGCGAAATTGAAGGATCAGTTTGAGCGCGTGCGGGACGACGCAGACGTACTGGTGCTGGCTGGAGACCTGACCAACTACGGACAGCCTGACGAGATGGAGCCGCTGCTGAATGTGCTGGTGCGGCTGCGATTGCCGACGATTGTCGTGCTGGGAAACCACGACTACGAGAGCGGGAAAGAAGAAGAATTGCGCAGGATGATGATCGCCGGGGGAGTGAAAGTTCTGGATGGCAGCGGGTACGAGCGCGATGGCGTGGGCTTTGCCGGGGCCAAAGGTTTTATTGGTGGTTTTGGGCGAGGCGTGCTGACTGCATTCGGGGAACGCGAGGTCAAGGATTTTGTCCGCGCGTCGATCGACGAGACGATGAAGCTGGAGCGCGGAATTTCGCAGCTGCGCGCGCCGAAGCGTGTGGTCGTGGTGCATTACTCGCCGATTGCGGAGACGGTGGAGGGAGAGGCTCCGGAGATATTTCCATTTCTCGGGACGTCGCGGTTGGCGGAAGTGATCGACCGGCATGGGGCGGATCTGGTGCTGCATGGGCATGCACATCACGGAAAGCTGGACGGCCATACGCGGGGCGGAGTGCCGGTGCACAATGTGGCGATATCGCTACTGCAGGCGCAGAATCCATCGAGAGTGTACCGGATCTTTGAGCTTTGACTCGAGTGCTTCAGCTCTTCGGGTCAGCAAAGGAGAGGACTACCTGCTGGTCGTCACCGGAGCGAACCGTTTCGAAGAACTTGCGCACGGCTGGGTAATATTCCGGTTTGAGCACGGGAAGATCGACCATCAGCGTGCGCTTGAGGCGAAGATCACCGTCTTTCTTTTCCGAAGTTAGATCATAGAGACAGCGCTTTTCGTCGTCGCGCTGAGCTTTCGGCAGTTCGGCAACAACCGTGCCTGCCGGTGGCGCGATGATGACCTCATCCGAATCGGAATAGGGGAAGTCGATGTAGATGGGATGAATGCGGTGAGAACTCTCGAACAGGTGCTTTTCGCTTCCTCCAAACAGCCCAACCGGCAGCAACATACGGCGTCCTGCCATGGAGGCCCAGCCTGGCACTTTGAGCGTGTACTCGGCAATCAAGTTGGGCGAGGCAGAGTTCCAGTCAGGGGCGTTGGTAAGTTCGACTTCACCGGCAGCTGGTATATAGGTCTTGAGTTCGTCTTCCAGGAACTTCTTGCGTTGTGCGTCATCCGCACTGTGTTGGTCGATGCGGCGCCAAAGCGCGGAGAGGCCCTTGAACGTGATCGAGACCTTACCCTCGAGATCGCCTGAGGCATTCAACTGCAGGGTGGCTTTGCGGTCTATTCCAGACTCAGATGCTTCAGGCAAAGGAGTCGTGACCCACAGGCCGAAGGCGGTATCGAGGCGCAAACCGGCGACTGCGGTTTCATTCCAGGGAAGCAAACCGAAGGGTGCGAACGGAACCGACGGGTCGAGATAGAACTCTTTGTCTTTGAGCTTCACCAGCACGACACGGGCATTAAGGTCGAACGGGTTCATGAACTTGGGATTGAAGAAATGCTTGTCGCGAGTGGAAATGACGACGGGGCTGGCGTCGAATCCAGTGGCACGGGTGAGGGCGAGAAAGAGCCAGGTGATGTCGGACGAGTTGCCATACGAATAGTTCCACACGTCCTCGGCGGAACGGATTGGCTTCAATTTTTCGCGGCTGATTTCCTTCTGCGTCTTTTCAGTCTCATAACTGAGATTGCGAATCTTCTGGCAGCGATCGTATATCTTGTGGAGTTTCTGTTCCGGGCTGTCGGATTGGGAAATAATCGAGTCCAGCGCGTGCTGCAGCGCCTTCGGTTTATCAATGAAATCTTGAATGGGAGGATAAAGCTCGGAAGCCTCGAGACGCCAGAACTGGTCTGCATTAGTTTCAGCGATACGTGTGTACATGAATTCCACCCGGTATTTCATTTCTTCGGGGGGAGGCATGAAGTCCTCGATTTGAAATGCGGGGACATTCTGGGTTTCGAGACGAACGGTAGTCTGTTCCTGGACGGGAGGGGATGTGCCCTCAGGGAGGCCGCGCGGCCAATGCCATTGCAGAGTGTAGTGCCGGTTTGGGCGTAGAGAGAATTTGGCACGCTTGGTGAAGAGCTCCTCACTGAGGATCCAGCGCGAATCGTAGAGTGATCGAGTGGTGCGGGTGTAGCGATACTCGATGATTGAGCCGGTCTGTACTTCCGACAAGGTGAAAGTCTTGGCCAGATATTTGAGGCCTTTTGCCTTGACGATTGTTTTTTCGAAGATGCTGCTGGAGAAGTCCAGGATCGTGCCATCGGGTTGGATCGTGCGTGCCTGGATGTCTTTGATATCCCATGCGCCTTTGAGGAAGGGGAGTTCGATATTGGCGTACTTGCGACCTTCCTCGGTAAGGATTTTGATGCGGGCATAAATGAATTCACGGTTCTCAATGTCGTCGCGATCCACTTGACGGTACAGATAAATTGCAGGAGCGCCGGGTGCTTTCGGCTCGCTTGTCATTTTTAATTCTTCTGGAGTGATGGGAAGCCATTCCTCTCGTGATGAAGAACTGGCGGACAGGGCGGGATAGACCAGCAGCAGGAGGATGGCAATGCGCAGAGTTAGTAACATAGGGCTTGGCGTACCAGTGGGCAGTAGAGGAAGCGGCGTTGCTGGGGGGAAGCGGGCAGCCACTTTCTCAGAGAGAGCGCGTATGTCAGAAAGAATCTAGTCTGGCGCGGAGCAAAGGTCAATCAAGAAGCGCAGGGTTTAATGGAAGTCATGGGAGCTGGTTTCAGCTTTTGTGACGAAGAGTGGTTGCACGCGTTCGGCGCGGACGGAGATCACATTGTCCTGATTCTGCAGGATGCCTTCGATGGCGAGGAAGCGCTCGCTGGTCAGCAGCAGGCGGTTTTCGTGAAACAGATCGGGGCGGACTATTGCGTTCGCTACTCCCGTTTCATCTTCCAGACTTAAAAAGACAAATCCTTTGGCGGTGCCGGGACGCTGACGGGTGATGACGCAGCCTCCGATGCGGAGGCGCTTGCCTGTGGGCAGGTCTCGTAATTCGCTGGCGCGGCGGATGCCCATAGCGTTCAACCAGTCACGCTTGTAGGCCATGGGATGTGGGCCGACGGTCAGGCCTGTGCCGTGGAAGTCGGCAACCAGGCGCTCTTCCTGATTCATGGGGGCGAGTGGAGAGCGTTCATCGGGCTCGGCGTGCTGTTCGAGGAGTGGGCCGGAGGCCCGGACGGCGCGTTCGACTTGCCAGAGGGCGTCGCGGCGGTGAAGGGAGTTGCGAGTAGCGGGTACCGAGTGGGAAGAGATTTTAGATTTTAGATTGCAGATTGCAGATTGATTGGGTTGTGAACTCTTCAATCTGAAATCTTCAATCTGAGATCCGATTGCGTTTAACGCGCCGATTTCGGCGAGGGTGGTGAGTTCGTCCCGGCGAAGTTCGGGGACGCGGCGCGTCAGGTCATGGATGGAGATGAAGGGGGCGCGGATGCGTTCGAGTAGGAGGGAGCGGGCGGCTTCTTCGCGTAGGCCGCGGACGTAGCGCAGGCCCATGCGGAGGGCGGGAGGGTTTTCGCTTTTCGATTGGCGATCGTGAAGTTCGGAAGTTGTTGATTGTGGATTGTTGATTGCTGATTGAAGAGTGCCGTCCCTACGGGACTCAGTCCAGTCGTCAGGCGCTTTCCCAGGACTTCCGTCCTGGGCTTTCACATTGCGTCCCTTGCGGGACTGGTCGAGTTGTGAGAACAGGGTACCGTTTTGTGAGTGAGATTCGCTCGTTTCGATTTGTTCCCCAGGCTCAGTATTCTTTCGCCCCTCCGGGGCTTGGCTTTCTATCTCTTCTGCTGTCCCACGGCTTGCGCCGTGGGCTGTATTCTGTCGCCGCTGCGCGGCTGCAGTGGGATGACTTTCTAGGTCAACGACCAATGACGAACGACTCACGACCAACGACGAATGACCTACCTCGCTTTCGCTCGGTACTCGGTACTCAGCACTCGGTGTTGTTTCCAACGTGCAATTCCACTCTGACTTTGTGACATCGACCGGCAGCAGTCTCAGGCCGTGGCGTTGGGCGTCTTTCACGATTGTGGCGGGGGAGTAGAAGCCCATTGGCTGATTGTTCAGGAGCGCGGCGGTGAAGGCGGCGAGGTAATGGCATTTCAGGTAAGCGCTGGCATAGGCGATCAGGGCGAAGCTGGCGGCGTGGGATTCGGGGAATCCGTAGAGCGCGAATGACGTGATCGAGAGGATGATTTCTTCTTGCGCCTTGGGAGAGATTCCGTTTTGTGTCATGCCGGCACGGAGTTTGGCTTCGATTTCGCGCATGCGGGCTTGGGAGCGTTTGAATCCCATGGCGCGGCGGAGGTCTTCGGCTTCGCCTCCGGTGAAGTTGGCGGCGATCATGGCGATGCGCAGCAGTTGTTCTTGAAAGAGTGGAACGCCTAACGTGCGCTTCAGGATTGGTTCGAGCGACGGGTGGGCGTAGGTGACTTCCTGGCGTCCTTGGCGGCGCTCTAAAAATGGATTCACCATCTGGCCGACGATGGGGCCGGGGCGAATGATTGCGACTTGCACGACGATGTCGTAAAAACGCAGCGGGCGCAGGCGGGGCAGGCAAGACATTTGCGCGCGGCTTTCGACCTGGAACATTCCGACCGTATCGGCTTGTTGCAAAGTTGAGTAGACCTGCTTGTCATCTTGTGGGAGATGCGCGAGGTCGACTTCTTCGTCGTAGTGATCGCGGATCAGTTCGATGGAATCTTTCAGAACGGCCATCATGCCGAGGCCGAGCAGGTCGACTTTGATGATGCCCATGTCGGCGCAATCTTCTTTGTCCCATTGCACGACGACGCGGCCAGGCATGCTTGCGGGCTCGAGGGGGACGACGGAATCGAGTTGTCCCTGGCAGATGACCATGCCGCCGGAGTGCTGGCCGAGATGGCGGGGCATGTCTTGCACGGCGAGGCAGAGTTCGTAGTATTTGCGCAGGCGGGGATGGTTGAGGTCGAGTCCGGCGTCACGGAAGCGGCAGTCGAGTGCGTCGTTTTCATCGCGAAATTCCCAGGTGGCGACAGCGGCGGAAATCTTGGCGAGCGTTTCGGGATCGAAGCCGAGGGCCTTGCCCATTTCGCGGGCGGCCATGCGATTGCGATAGGTGATAACGTTGGCGGTCATGGCGGCGCCGCGCTCGCCGTATCGCTTGTAAACGTATTGAATAACTTTTTCGCGCTCGTCACCGCTGGGGAGATCGAGATCGATGTCGGGCCACTCGCCGCGCTCTTCGGAGAGAAAGCGTTCGAAGAGGAGCTCCATGCCGACGGCATCGACGGCAGTGATGCCGAGTGAGTAGCAGACAGCACTGTTGGCTGCGGATCCGCGGCCTTGCACGAGAATGTTTTGCTCGCGGCAATAGCGGACTAAATCCCAGACGATGAGGAAATATCCGGCGAGTTTGAGTTTCTCGATCAGGGCGAGTTCTTTTTCGATCTGGCGGCGGGCTTTGGCCTGCATATCTTGGGAGGCGCGGCCGTAGCGGCTGCGGAAACCGATCCAGGCTTGCTCGCGCAGATAGGAATTCATGGTCTCGCCTTCTGGGACAGGATAGAGAGGGAACTCGTAGCCGAGATCGTTGAGGGCGAACTCGAGGCGATTGGAAAGTTCTTGTGTGTTGGTAATCGCTTCAGGCAGATCGGCGAATAGTTGTTGCATCTCCTTTGGAGATTTCAGGTGGCGCTCGGAGTTGCGGGAGAGCAGGCGTCCGGCGGTGGAGAGCGTGCGGTGATAGCGGATGGCGGTAAAGGCATCCGCGAGTTCGCGGGCTTTGGGGATGGTGTAGTTCACGCCGTTGGTGGCTAGCATCGGGAGGTGGAACGCGCGGGCAAGGTCGATGGCGAGGCGGTTGCGGGACTCTTCTTCGCGGTGAAAGTGGCGCTGGAGTTCGACATAAACGTTCTTGGGGCCGAAGATAGCGATGAGTCGATCGATTTGCTTCCGAGCTTCATCGATGCTGCCTTGCTGCAGGGCTGTGGAGAGCGGGCCTTCGTCACCGCCGGTGAGGCAGATCAATCCTTCGGCGTGTTCTTCAAGTTCTTGGGTCGTGACTGCGCCTTCACCTTTCTTGGCGCGCAGCTTCATTTTGGTGATGAGGCGGCAGAGGTTCTGGTAGCCGGGGCGGGATTGAACCAATAATGGAAGTCGAAAAGGTTTGTCATTCCGAGCGGAGTGAGGAATCTCTACGCCCTTCACGGACTTCGGGTAATAGGGATGATCCTTCGACTCCGCAGGCACTTCACTTCGTGAAGTGCCTACTCCGCTCAGGATGACAGATGAACGAGAGTCACTCAGGATGACATGCGCAAAAGGCGCGCATGTCACTTCGGCGCCGATGTGCGCCTTGATCTTGGCTTTGTTTGCGGCGAGGTGGAAGCGCGGGGCGCCGTAGACTCCGTCAGTGTCGAGCAGCGCCATGGCGGGCATGTGGAAGTGCTGGCACATGCCGATCAACTCCTCGGGCAGAGAAGCGCCTTCGAGGAAGCTGAATGCGGAGCGGGCGTGAAGTTCGATGTACGACATGGGGATTAGGGGCTAGGGATCAGGAGTCAGTAAAAGAGTGGGTTTACTAGCCCCTGGTCTCTGATCCCTAATCCCTTGCGGTTTAGTCATACGTTCCTTCCACAAACCATTCGCCGTTGAGCAGGTCATGTACCAGGTGGTAGAAGGCGACGGCTTCGCCGTTGCGCAGGGCCAGGTCCCATTCGTCGCGGGACCAGGCTTCGCGCTCCCACCAATCGCCGGAGAAGCGCCAGGGGCCGGCTTTCCAGAGGATTTCTCCCTGCACTTCTTTGCTTCGACAAAACAAATACTTGGGCTGGCCGTTTTCCAGCGTGACGTTCGCGGGCAATGGCGGGCGAAAGCGGCGCAGGGCTGTGACGGCGGCTTGTGCTTCCGCTGCGTCGGGAGTTTTCTTTTGCGGAGTTTTGCGCGCTACCTCGGCGACGAAGCGGCGCATGCGGAATCCTTCGGGATGATGCGTGTCGAGCAGTTCAACCGCGCCGACTTTTTGTTCGCCGACGATGCCGGCGATGCGAGCGAGTGTCAGTTCCAACTTTTCGGGTTCCGGAGAGGGAGGGAGGAACAGGCCTCCCTGGGCTGAGCGGGGACGCGCGGGTTCGGCAGAGAGATGAATCTTTACGATGGGTGCGCCTGGGGGATGTGCGTTTAAATCCAACTGCAGCAGTTTCAGGAAAACTTTGGCGTCGAGCATGGGTAAGGGGAGGCTCAGCTTGCGAGTGAATTTTGGTTGTCGGCAGTGATGCAGCGGAGCTTCGCACCGCCGGACAGCCGAGGGGGGCTGTCCCCACATAACTCCATTACTCTCGGCTCCATCGCTCTCGCTGGGGATGCCTGGATTTTCAAGTTCATCATCAATACCCGTCAGATTCGAGAGTTCCAAAGTGAGGCACAGTTCCTGGGTGGCGAGCGCGCGGGAGGCGAGGCGGGCACAGAGTTGTTCGAGCAGGCGGTTCAGCAGGAAAGCTAATGGCTCGCGCAGGACGATGGGATGCTCCAATTCGATGGCCTCTTCAAACACCAACGGCGCTTCCACCGGGACCAGTGTGCGGGAAGCGGTGCCACACGCTAGTTTCTGCAGGTGCAGGCCTTGTTGTCCGAGGCGTTCGCTTAGCGCGATTTCAGGCAATGCTGCTAGTGCGCGCAGGTTGCGGATACCCCATCGGGCGAGGGTTTCGAGCAGGTGATCGGTTGCTTGTTTGGGGTCACCTTGCAGATGGTCGTCAAACAAAACTTCCACCGGCAACGGGCCCAGTCTTTCTGCTTCTTTTCCTGTTGGAATCACAATGACCCTGGGATTTGGTGCGCTATCCGGTGCGGGGGCAGGATGCCCCCGCGACAGCCCGCAAGATGCCGGCGCTACGGAAAAGCCGCGGGCGGCTAGCACTGCCGCATCGGGGTTGGAGGCTGCAGCGACTGTGACTGTGAGGCCGAGAACAGTGGCGCGATCGGAAATGGCATGAGAGATTTTCGTCAGCGAGCCGAAGAGAGATTCCATGCCGGCGAGATCGAGCAGAACCGTGTCGCGGGTGGTGTCTTCCACCGTGGGAGAGAACGACTGGGCGCAATCGAGCAGGGCGGAGTGAGCGGACGATTCCTGCAACGGAGAGCGCGGGCGCAAGACAATGTCAGAGCAGAGTTCGGCCTGGGCCTTGCTCATTCCTGGGGAGATGCCTAGCTCACGGGCCGTTTCATTCACCGCAAGAATTTGTTCCAACGGAGGGTTGCCTTCGAAGATGGCGATGGCGTGCGCCTGCAGTTCCGGCTCGGCGCGAAGGGCGGCGGCGATGGGAAAGTTCGGAACGTAGATGCACGCGAACGGCATGGAATCATTGAGTCATTGAGTCATTCAGTCATTGAGCCATTGGGTCATTTACCTTTTATCCGGCCCAGGCGGTTTTGGTTTCGAATGTGATGGATTGAGCGGGCTTGCGATCCAGGCGCGAACGGATTATTTCGGCGTGGATTTGGAGTTCGGTTAGCAAGTGTGCATGAGAGGGATATGAAAATTCAGTCAGGGTTTCCGCGATTGTGCATATTTTCTTTCGCCCATCCTGGGCTTGGTCTTCCTTCTGACTTAACCCACGGCTTTCGCCGTGGGCTGTATTCTGTCGGCGCTTCGCGGCTGAGGCATCGGCAGTCCCCAATTGCAGCAGCAGAGACGAACAGCTGCCTGCAATCGGTTGTTGCTCGATCGCTAGCAGGATTGTGGGCTTGTGTTCGATGGCGCGGCGGAAGCGGAACCAGGTGGTCAGCGGGATTCGGCGCGCGGATTGGGGAGGAAGGTCGGCGAGCTCGAGGATGATGAGGCCAAAGCCTCCGCTTTCTAGCAGCAGGTCAGTGGCGCGGAGGACTTGTTCGAGGCGGTGTTCGGAGGGGCGCGTGTTGCGTGTGAATTTCTCCAGGGACGAGTTTCCCTCGCATAGGGGACTAGAGCCGGCTTGGCGCTGCTGAAAACCCATACGGCCTTGGGATGGAAAGTCAAAACCCCCACCCTGTCGCAAAATGCGCGACAAGGGTGGGGCACCCGCTGATTCTTTTGTTGATTTCGGAGCCTTTTGTTGGATGTCGTCTCCGCAGCGGACCCAGAGCAGGTGATCCAAATCAATTCCGGCGGCTGCTAGCGAGTGGGGATCAAGCGCGTCGCTGGCATCGATTACGGCGCAGTATTCGCCGCGATGGGTGGCGGCGGCCAGGGCGGCCAGCAGGACCGTGGTGCGGCCGGAAGAGGCGGGGCCGCAGATTTCGGTGAGGCATCCGCGGGGGAGGCCGCCGGTCAGGGCGTCGAGCGCGGGGATGCCGCTGGTGACCATCTCGGGCGCGGGGCGGATTTCGAGGCGCGAGGCAGGGGTGACGCTTGCCAATCTGGGGTCAGAATAAGGTAGGGATCCTTCGACTCCGCGGGAAATGCGCTTCGCGCCTTTCCCGCTCCGCTCAGGATGACAACGCACTTCGGGCTTGGATTCAGCATCAAAAAGAAAAGGGCGGCCCAGGGCCGCCGAAGTGGAAACCACTGCGGAAGACATAAAAGTACCTCGAGGGATTTCAGGGAACGCCGCGACTGGAGCTTGCGGAGGCGATTTATTTTCGCTTTTTATTCGCCTTTAAATATTCTGCTCGGGCGCGGGCTGATTGTCAAGCCCCTAGTGCTAAAGCCGTGGACTGCAAGCCGTGACAAAAGAAAACTGAGGCCGTTCTAATCTGCCTCAGTACCGCGTAGGCCAGTCACCAAGCTTACGCGAATTCGGAAGAACAGCGGCTTGATCTCCTCGTCACGCAGGCGGATGCGGCGCTCGGCCATGGCGTTCAACCACCAGTGGTGACGTTTTTGCAAGAGAGTGCGGGCATGAGCGCGCTCGTGTTCGAATTGCGGTTCAGGGAGTTCCTGGTACTCTCCGTTGGCGATGACGCTGACCCAATCGGATTGGCTTCCGATCTCGTCGATCTGCACGCAGACTTTGGGATTCGACCGCATCCATTTGATCTTTTGTCCCATGGTGGAGAAAACGTAGATGTAATCCTCTTCGTACGCTATGCCGACAGGGACAACATACGGTTGATCGTTCAGCGAGCAGCCAAGGCGTGCCGAGGAGGCGCGAGAGAGGATCTCGCGGCATTCGGTTTCGTTCAGTTCATCGATTCGCATAAGTCCGTGTCTCCGGAATTTCGAGCACTCACCACAGAGGGCACAGAGAGACACAGAGGATTATCAAAGCATCGGGTCTTTTCCTCTGCTTACCTTGCGGCGGTCCGCTCGTCTAAGCGCAACAGCATTGGGTAAGTGTGCTCAATTCACAAATTCCAGGTTCTAGTATAGCTGCCGATTGCGGTCAAGCAGACCCGGCGGCGCGGAGGAGACTTCCATGAAAAAGAGGTTATTTATTGTGTTGGCCGGCGTTTTGTCAGTGGCCGGCTCGTGCTACGCCCAGACTGCCACGGGTGAGACCCTCATGCTCAACTTGCCGCGGGCGAGCCAGCATGCGGCGGTGACGCAGCGCATCGGGATTACGGATATCACCGTCAACTATCACCGGCCAATGGCAAATGGCCGGCAGGTTTGGGGCAAACTTGTGCCTTATGGTCAGGTGTGGCGCGCCGGAGCGAACGAGAATACGACGATTCGTTTCACCGACCCGGTAATCATCGAAGGACAGGCGCTCGACAAAGGGATTTATGGGCTGCACATGATCCCGGGCGAAAACGAGTGGACCGTGATCTTCTCGAAGACCTCGACGGCGTGGGGAAGCTTCACCTACAAGCAGGACGATGATGCCTTGCGCGTTAAAGTGAAGCCGCAGGCGGCGGAGTTGCATGATGCGCTGGCCTACGACTTCGACAACGTTAAGTCGGATTCTGCTGTAGTAACCATGCGGTGGGAAAAAGTTGCGGTGCCATTCACGGTTCATGTCAATGTGAATGACATTGTGACGGCGAGCATCCGTCAACAGATTCACGGGATGAATCAGTATTACTGGGAAGGCTGGGACGATGCTGCCGGATATTTCCTTGCGAACAAGATCGATCTGGATGAGGCGCTCAAGGATGAGGATCAGTCGATCCAAGTCGAAGAACGCTACGACAACGTGATGAACAAGTCGAAGATCCTGGATGCGATGGGGCGGAAGCAGGATGCGGATACGTTCCGCGCCAAGGCGCTCGACATGGCCAACGCGCTGCAACTGTATGTCTACGGGCGGCAGTTACAGGGTGAGAAGAAGCAGGATGAGGCGCTGGCGATTTATCAGTCGACGGCGAAGAAGTTCCCTAACTACTGGACTACGCACCTCGGGATGGCCCGCGTGTACAGCGCTAAGGGGGATTTTGACAATGCGGTGAAGGAAGTGAAGCTGTCGCTGAACGGGGCTCCGGATGCTAATAAGAATGCTTTGGAGACTTACGCGAAGCGGTTGGAGAACAAGGACGACATTAACAAGTAGGAGTGGGGACGGGGGCCGCTGGGCTTCGCCACATGAGTTGACTCGCCACTTAACAAACAATAGGGCCAGCTTTTGCTGGCCCTTCTGTTTTGCATTCCGGCAATGCACGGCTGGATTGCCTTACAGGTACTTTCAAGACTGACGGCGTCCCACTCGGAGCTTCGCTCCTTGGGGCGGACGAGGCGTCCGCCCCTACACCAGCAGTTTATTACCAGACCCGGCAGGCGTTGGCTCTTACCATTTTTTGTCCAGACTTGCAGCCGAAGGCCTGGCCGAATTCCGGCATGTTGGAGATCACGTTATTGATGCGGAATTCGGGAAGGGAGTGGGGATCGGTGGTGACGATCAGGCGCGCGATTTGCTGGCGGACGTTGGCGCACCAGGAATAGGCATTGGAGAGGAAGAAGCGCTGGCGGTAGGTCCAGCCGTCGTCGCCTTTGTCGTCGAGCGACTTGCCTTGCTGCTTCAGCGCGAATTCCAGAGCGGCCAGCGCCAGACGTATCCCGCCGTTGTCGGCCGTGTCCTCACCTTGGGTGAGCAGGCCATTCTGCTTGACTCCGGCTCCGGCATCGGGAACTTCCTGCGTGTACTCGTCAGAGATGCACTTGCCGCGTTCGTCATACTTCTTGGCATCGTCGGTGGTCCACCAGTCGCGGAGGTTGCCTTTGTCGTCAAATTTGCGGCCCTGGTCGTCGAAGCCGTGGATGATCTCGTGTCCGATGATCATGCCGATGGCGCCGAAGTTTACGGCGTCATCTTTCGTGGGATCGAAATAGGGCGGCTGCAGAATGCCTGCTGGAAAGTTGATGGTATTCAACTGGGGATCGTAATAGGCGTTGATGGTGGGCGGCGTCATGGTCCATTCGGCGCGGTCGACGGGCTTGCCGATTTTGGCGACCCAGCGCTCGAACTCGAAGGACGTGGCCTGTGCGACGTTGTTCAGATAGCTGTCGCGCGCGATCTTCACGCTGGAGTAATCGTGCCAGTGGGAAGGATAGCCAATCTTGTCTTCGATCCCTTTCAACTTGACGACAGCTTGCTGTTTTGTGGTTGGCGACATCCAACTCAGGCTTTGAATATCGGAGTTGAGGGCCGTTTCGATGGAGTGCACCATTTGGATGGTGCGAGCTTTGCTCTCCGGCGGGAAGGCGCGATCTACGTAAGCCTGGCCGAGAGCGTCGCCGAGATCACGATCGGCAGCGCGCACGCAGCGACGCCAACGGGGTTGCTGCTCTTCGGCGCCGGCGAGGGTGTGTGCGAAGAAATCGAAATTCTCATCGACCATGGCTTTGGTTAGATAAGGGGCGGACCGGTGGATCACCTGCCAGCGGAAATAGGCCTGCCAATGGTCCAGGGGATGAGTGTTGATCAGCTTTTCTTCAGCGCGGAAGAAATCGGGAGAGGTCACGATGTAGTGATCGCTGGCGGGAGCATTCACGGCTTTGAGGTAACCGTCCCAATCGATGGAAGGTGCTAGGGCGCGAATCTGCGCGAGGCTCATTTTGTTGTTGATGTTCTTCGGATCGCGGCGTGTAACGTTATCCATCTGGGCCTGCGCCAGTGCGGTTTCGAGTTCGATGACCGTTACGGCATCGGCGGCGGCCTGTGATTCCGACTCACCCGCCAGCGCGAACATCTTTTGCAGATGCTTGCGGTACTTGGTGAGAATCTCCTTCGATTTGTCGTCAGTCTTCAGATAATAGTCGCGGTTGGGAAGGCTGAGTCCGGCCTGATCGATTTGTGCGACCACCATGGAGGCATTGTCGTAGTCCTGCTGGCCGGTGAAGCCGAAAAGCGGCGAACTGCTTTCGTTGTCTCCGGGCTGCCATGCGCCGGGATAAGCATGCTGCAGATGGGCGATCTCGATCGTGATGTCTTTCTTGGTCTTGAGCGCGGCAACTCGCGCGAGTTCTGACTGGAGAGGCTTGAGTCCGGCGGTTTCGATGCCGCTTTCGTCCATGCAGGCGGCCCAATAGTCGCCGATCTTCTGCTTGACGGCCGTGCGGTTGGGATCGTTCTTGCTGGCCGCCTCCAGCGTGTCGCGAAGCACTCCCTCATTCCACAGTTGAAGGCCGCTGCCGGTGCTCCAGTAGACCTGGTCGGCGGGAATGGGATTGGCGGTCAACCACTTGTTGCAAGAGTATTTGTAAAAATCGTTACAGGGGTCGAGTGTCTTGTCGACCAGGTTGGCATCGAAATGCTCGAGTTTGGGGACATTGGTTTCGTCGGCGGCGCTGGAGGCCGCTGCGGGGCGGACGCTTCGTGCCGGGATCGTTTGGGTAAAAGCAGCGGATGTGGCCAGACATAGCACGACGGCAGCGAAGAAGCGAGTGATTAGCATAAATCTCCTGGATGAGTTGAGCAGGCTTGCAATTGGATAGTACGCATTGGTAGAGGATCAAGTTCCGAACACACATCCGCCTGCAGGACAGCATAGTAATGGACGCGCGACCGGGCCAGGGGTTAGCACCCGCAAAGATCCTTAACCACGAAGGAGACTAAGGTCCACTAAGGAAAACCCAATACCTTTAGCCGGTGTTGTGCAGGCCAGCGGCGATTCCGTTTATGGTTGCGCCTAGGGGGTATTCCAACTCCGAAGTTTTTTGTCCGTGCTGTTTGCGGCGGAGGAGTTCTACCTGAATCAGGCTCATGGGATCGACGTAGGGATTGCGTAGTCGGATGGAGCGGGCCAGCACGCGGTTTCGCGCCAGAAGTTCGCGTTGTCCGGTGATGCGCAAGATCATGTGCCGGGTGCGGAGGAATTCTGCTTCGAGCATCGAGAAGACACGCTTGCGGAGCGCGGAATTCTTGACCAACGCGGAGTATTCGCGGGCGATCCCGAGATCGGCTTTGGCCATGCCCAGTTCGACATTGCGAAGCAGGTCGGAAAAGATAGGAAAACCACGAGCCATTTGCCGCAGGAGTGGCTCGTTCGCGGCATTCTTCTCGGAGAAATGTTCAAGAGCGTGACCGACGCCGAACCAGGCGGGGACAGCGTGGCGGCTTTGCATCCAGCCGAAGACCCAGGGAATGGCGCGGAGATCTTCGAGGCGCCGTCCTTTGCTGCGGCGTGCCGGACGCGAGCCGATGCGGGCGGAATCCAATTCATTCACCGGTGTGGCTTGCTCGAAATATTCGAGGACGTCGGGATCGTCGGCGATATCGCGGCGGTAAACGCGATACGCTTCCTGTGACATCTCTTCGATTGCCTCTTCCCACACGTCGTGCTGGCTTTCCCCGGCGAATGTGGGACGAGTGAAAGCTTCGAGACTCGCGGCGATCATCAACTCGAGATTCCACTCGGCGAGAATGGGATCAGCATACTTCCAGTTCAGCACTTCGCCCTGCTCGGTGACGCGGATCTGGCCAGAGAAACATCCCGGCGGTTGGGCCAGGATTGCGGAATGCGTTGGCCCGCCGCCGCGTCCGACGGTGCCGCCTCGGCCGTGGAAGAGGCGAAGGTTCACATCGAATTCTTTTGCTACCTGATGAAGTTCGCGGTGGGCCTTGTAGAGTTCCCAAGTGCTGGTGAGCATGCCTCCGTCTTTGTTGGAATCGGAGTAGCCAAGCATGACTTCCTGCCAGCGTCCCCACGAATCGAGAAGGGGCTGATACTCGGAACTGCTCCACAGGCGGCGCATTACCTTGCTCGCGGCACGGAGCGAGTCTATCGACTCGAAAAGAGGAACCGGCATCAGGCCGGGATCGTTAGCGGATGCCGCAAGCTGGACGCCGGCCGTCTTTGCAAGCCGGACAACGTTCATGACGTCGTCCTCAGATTCGGCGCCGCTGATGATGTAGTGGCGAATCGATTGGCTGGGGTAGGTGCGCTTTAGCTCGGCAATGGTGCGGAATGTGTCGAGCAGTTCGCGGGCGGCCTCCGACGTGGGTTCAGTATTGGGCTGCTGTCCGAGTTCATCGACGACTTGAGCATGCACTCGCGCATGCTGGCGGATGTCGAGGGTGTGGAGATGGAATCCGAACTTGCGAACCTTTCGCAGCAGGGAAGAGATGTAGGTGTGGGCGAGACGCTCTCCGCGATTCGCCTTCAGGCTCATTTGGATGAGCACCAAGTCTTGCTCGAAATCAGCGGCACTGCGATAAGATGCAGGCGCGTCGACCGTTTCCCGAGTGTGCCGCAGCTTGTGAAAGATGTAAGAGAGAAAACGCCGGTAACTCTCGGCCTGATTGTGTGGGCCCCAGGCAAGGTGCACGCCCGGGATGGTGCGCTCGTAGTGATGCAGACGAGCAAGAAGATCTTCTGAGATTGCCGTCTGACGGCGCGAAGAACTGAGACGATCGCTCATCGCTTCGACGTCGTCGAGGTATTCGCGGAGGATTACAGCGCGCGCCATTTCGAGCGCATGACGAATGGAATGGGGTTTGACGAGGGGATTCCCGTCGCGGTCGCCGCCAATCCATGAGCCAAAATGGACGATGTTCGGAACCGAAGACTCGTCGAGTTCAAGCCCGTAGACATCGCGGAAGGATTCCACAATTTCTTCGTAGATCCGGGGCAGGGTGTCGAATAACGACAGGCGGAAGTAACGCAGGCCCATACGGATTTCGTCATCGACCGTCGGCTTCGTCAGCCGGACTTCGTCGGTTTGCCACACCGAGGTGACCTCGGCGCGAATGTTGTTTTCGCAGATCTCGGCGTCTTGCGGAGTGAGCGGCAAGCGGTCGAGACGCTCCAGTTGTTTGGTGATGCGGCGGCGCTTCAGAAGAACGGTCTGGCGGGCCACTTCGGTGGGATGCGCGGTGAATACCGGAGTGATCTGGATCTGGCGCAGGGCAGCGAGGGCATCCTGAGCCGACATGCCGGCCTCTTTCATGCGCAAAAGCGTTCCGCGAAACGAACCGGCGAGAGGAGCTTGATCGCGATCCAATTTGCCGGCACGGCGGCGTCGTTTCCGGTGATTGGTCTCGGCCAGATTCGTGAGCTCAAAGTAAGTCGCGAAGGCTTTGGTCACCTGATAGGCGCGGGCGAGGTCCATGTTTGAAATGAGTTGCTGCGCCTGGCGCATGAGTTCTTCGGAGGGCGACTCCCCGGGACTGCGGCGCGTGCTGTCGCGATGCTCAATCAGTAGACGGCGCAAGGTCTCGACGGATTCGAACAACTCCTGTCCTGCCTGCTCGGAGATCACTTGGCCGAGGATTGCGCCGAGTGAGCGTACGTCCCGCCGCAGAGGGTTGTCTTTCGCGGGTTCGTCTGATGGAGCGATGAGTTCCGCCAGACGAGCCTGCTGGTCGTCCACCTTCCACAGAGGTTTGGACTTGTTCGGCATAAAAAGGGAATGCAGGACAGAATAAATGACTGAGCGGCGTTGGGACAAAAAAGCATAACCGCAGAGAACGCAGAGGACGCGCGGAGAACGCGGAGAAAATAGTGGGGGTCAATTTTGAACTCCGCGCCCAGAGAAAGGCGTCTATTTGGGCACTTCGAAGCGATAGCCGATACCGCGGAGCGTTTTCAGATACTGAGGATGGCGGGGATCGCGTTCAATCTTCTCCCGCAGGCGGCGGATGTAGACATCGATGGAACGCGGGGTGACGAAGGGAGTCTCCTTCCATACGGCATCGAGCAGCTGATCGCGGGTGAGGACGCGGCCGCGATGCGAGGCCAGATACTCGAGCAGGCGGAACTCACGAACAGTGGTCAGGACGTTGTGTCCGCCGACCTGAACGGTCATGCTTGAGATGTCGATTTCGAGGTCGCCGAAACGGAGCACCTCCGTTCCAGTGGACGAGTGACCGAGGCCGCGCAGTACCGTTCGAATGCGCGCCACCAGTTCGCGCGGGCTGAACGGTTTGGTGATGTAATCATCCCCGCCAAGTTCCAGGCCCTTGACGCGGTCTGCCTCCGACGTTTTCGCCGTGAGAAAGATGATCGGGATGGCGGAGAGCGCCGGGGTTTGGCGGATCTGGCGGCAGAGTTCGAAGCCATCGGTGCCGGGCAACATCACGTCCAGCAGAAATAGAGAGGGTGATTCGCGGACCGCCTCGGTAAGAACAGAAGCTCCGCTGACAAAACTCTGCACTTCGAATCCGGCAGCCTGGAGATTGTGAGAGATGAGTCGAGCGATATCCTCTTCGTCCTCCACCACAAAAATGATGGGACGATTGGACACGGAGGCGCCACCGCTAAGACGTTCTGAGGGTTCTGCCGGCAAATGCATGTGGCTTCAGGGTCTTACTCAGCTAGACACTTCGGAACACGAATGAGATCGGATACTCAAGAACTCTATGGCGGGAATGTTGCGCGAATGTTTCGGGTTTGTTAACGAATGATGAATTTGTGGAAGAGCTATGAGCTATGAGATGTGAGCTAAAACCTAAAACCTAAACACCTAAAACCCTCGACCCTAAAGCCTGACGCAATCAGTTCGCGGCCTTCTTCTTAGGCATGTGCCGCAGGCTGCGGCCTTCGATAAGACTGTAGAGATCTTCGGCCAGGTTAGTGGTATGGTCGCCGGCGCGCTCGAGAGCTTGGGCCATAAGCAGGATTTCAAAGCCTGAGGTGTCGCCCTGCGGAACGGTTTCGGCCAGGTGTTTTTGGAAAAGAGCGTGGCAGACGCGATCGATTTCCTTGTCCATCTGCAGGACCTTGCGCGCGCATTCCAGGTCCAGGTTCGAGAATCCTTGATGAATCAGGTCGAGCATGTCCCGCAGTACCGCCGCCATTTCTACGAGCTGGCGCGAGTCGGAAGCCGGAATCTTTGCGGTGCGGGCCTGAACCCGCAAGGCCACGCTCATGACCAGGTCACCAATACGTTCGAGATCCGTGGTCGACTTGAGGCTGGAGAGCAGCTGGCGCGCACGGGTCTCATTCACGCGAGTGATGGCTTGGGGCAGGCGCTCATCGATCTGACGCTCGATCAGGTCGAGTTCCTTCTCGCAATCTTTGATGGCGAGGAAGGCCATGCGCGAGGAGTTCGTAAGCAGGTCGCGGACGTTGAATGCGGCGTCACGGGCGATGAGGCAGGCTTTCAAGGCGAGGCTGGCAAGGTCGTCAGGGTCGCTCGGTGCCGGTGTTTTCGCACGCGGGCCAGCCGTCGACTCTTCGTCCGGTTTTTTGTGTGCGGGGGATTTGCGTGGCATCTCGGTCAGAGTTTTTCGCCTCGAAGTCTATTCTCCCAATGTGAAAGGATGGTTACAAGGTCGCCGTGTTCGGAACCACCGACTAGAGTACGCTGAACAGGGTGGATGGAGGGTGTTTTGAATCTTGCTGATTATTTGCGGAAGGATTTTGTCTATAACGCATGGGCAAACCATGAGGTTTTGGCTGCCGTCCGGTCGAGTGGTGGGGAGAATACCCGCTCACTGCAATTGATGGCGCACATTCTGGCGGCGGAGCGGGTATGGCTGGAGCGGCTCCGGCAAGTGCCGCAGAGCGTGCCGGTCTGGCCGGAACCAAACTTATCGCAGTGCGAAGCTGAGGCTGACAAACTGGGCGGGGAATGGCATGCGTACCTTGATCTGGTGACCGCAGGGGATGTGAACCAGACGATTTCGTATAAGAACAGCAAGGGCGAGGCGTGGACGAGCGCGATCGTCGATGTGCTGACTCATGTCGTGATGCATTCGGCGTATCATCGCGGGCAGATTGCGAGCTACATGCGGTCGATCGGACAGACGCCGGCTTACACAGACTTCATCCACGGAGTGCGGCAGGGGCTGGTGAAGTAACGGGATTCGCGATCGTTGTCTACGTGGTTTGCGGACTCTACCGCAAACCTTAACCGCAGAGGACGCAGAGAAATCCCGCGGAGTTCGCAGAGGGGAGCCTTCTCGCGCGGAGGCTTGCTTTGCCCCCGCTCCTTCGAAAGACGTAATATTGCTGCGATGAACAGACGCCTTGTGCTCTTCCTCCCTGTCGCGTTTTCACTTCTACTGCTGGCAGCCGATCAACCTAAGATCCCCCCCATGCCGAACGCGGTTACCAGTAATGCCGTTGCTTCGCTGAGGGGCGGGCTTGACGTCTACTCGCTCATGGGACTTGGAACCAAGAAGACCTGGGACGACGTGAGCAACAAAATGTATGTTCTGAGTCTAAGGTCAGGGAGGTGGATCGAAGGGCGTCCCGTACCGGGCGTGGCGGGACGGTTGGGCGCTTCCGCGCTAGGGGCGAAGGGTCAGGTCTTTCTTTTCGGCGGATACACGATCGATGGGCAGGGAACTGAGTCCGTATTAGGCGATGTGAATTCGTATGTTCCCGGGGAACATCGGTGGTACCGCGCGAAAGACATACCGACACCTGTGGACAGCGCGGTCATCGGAATGACGCACGACCGCTACATTTACTTGGTCGGCGGCAGGTCGCGAAGCGGGCCCGTGAACAGTGTGCAGGTGTATGACGTGGAGAAAGATACATGGGGTCAGGCGACGGCGTTTCCTGGCACACCAGTGTTCGGGCATGCGGGAGGAATCGCCGATGAGACGATCGTGTACGTAGACGGTGCAAAGAAAGACCCGGGCGGCGCGAAGTATGTGGCTTCCGACGAATGCTGGATGGGGAAGATCGACCATAAAGATCCGAACAAGATTGAGTGGAGCAAGTTGCCGGCTCATCCCGGACCCGGGCGGTTCGGAATTGTGGCGGGGGCGGGGGAGCACGACCACCGGTTCCTCTTCTCCGGAGGCACCACGGCTCCGCACAATTACAAGGGTCTGGACAATGATGGGAAGCAGGCAGAACTCTCGCCGGTGACATTTGCGTTCGAGTTGCATGGAAATAAGTGGGAAACCATCACGGACGACACGTATGACGTGCGTGCGGATACGCGAGGGATTGTGTTTACGCCGATCGGTCCGTTGGTTGTGGGGGGCACGCTGAAGAATTCCGCGATCTCGGCGCGAGTATTAACTTTGGCCAAGAAATAGCTGGCTAGCAATCCGAGGGCAATGCATTCGTTTGTGAGTCGATTCTAATAATCTGAATCGCGGTTCCCTCTATACTTAGTGATCTTCCCAGGCAATGCGCCAAGCGTGAGGATGGCGATGTTGCAGAGAGCGAACGTCAGTCATACCTCCTGAGAGAGCGGCGAAGGGACCTCCGACCCTTCGCCGCTTTTCTACTTGGATATACCATTCCAAGTGCGGTAATATTTCGCCAACGCTGTTCGTTTCCCGTGGGACCCGCAATTCAAACGATCCGCGCTGAGGAACACCATGTTCATCCCTCGCTAATTCGCTCCCCTGCTCGCCCGGTCGTCGGGCTTCCCTGATTTGTCTTTCCTCGAAAGCATTGAGTCTGCGCGGTCGCGGACGTCATTGCAGAAAGTTCAAGGTTGGTATGGATACTGTTGTTGCGGCGGTGGAGCCCCGCCGCTCACTTTGGTCGTCCTTGGTGGAGGCGGTTCGAGGTTCGCATCAGGACTACACAAACGGCGACTTGAATCGCGCCATCCTGCTGCTGGCCGTGCCCATGGTCCTCGAGATGGTTCTGGAGTCTTTGTTTGCGGTGGTAGACGTTTTCTTTGTGGGCAGGCTGGGGGCGGACGCGGTGGCTACGGTCGGGCTGACCGAGTCGATGCTGAGCCTTGTGTTCGCGGTGGGCATGGGCCTGAGTCTGTCGACCACGGCGATGGTCGCGCGACGAATCGGGGAGAAGGATCCGGAAGGAGCGGCCGATGCAGCGGTGCAGGCGATCTTCCTTGGCCTGATGATTTCGCTGGCCATCGCGGTGCCCTGTCTGTTGTTTGCCCCGAATCTTCTGCGGCTGATGGGAGCGACTCCTCAGATTGTGGCGGTGGGCAGCGGGTACACGAGAATCTGCCTGGGAGGCAGCTGCGCCGTACTGCTGCTGTTCTTGAACAATGCGATCTTCCGCGGCGCGGGAGATGCGGCGATCGCAATGCGCCTGCTCTGGGTTTCGAACATCATCAATCTCTTTCTGGACCCCTGCCTGATCTTCGGGTTGGGACCGTTCCCAAAATTGGGTGTGACGGGAGCGGCGCTGGCCACGTTCACCGGGCGGAGCATCGGCGTGATGTACCAGTTCTACCGGCTCTTCAAAGGGACGGAGCGTATTCGTGTGCTGGCGCGGCAGGTTCACGTGCACTTTAGCGTGCTGTGGAGGCTGGTCCGCGTGTCGCTGACGGGAATTTTGCAGTTTGCGATTGCGCATACGAGTTGGATCGGGCTGGTGCGGATTGTGAGCACCTTTGGTGCGGCAGCGCTGGCCGGGTACACGATCGCAATTCGAATTGTGATCTTCGTGATCTTACCGTCGTGGGGATTGAGCAACGCTGCTGCAACGTTGGTTGGCCAGAATCTGGGCGCGGGGAAGCCGGATCGTGCCGAGGCCGCGGTGTGGAGGACAGGACTCTACAACGTGCTCTTCCTGGGTGCGGTCGGCGTCTTCTTTGTGATCTTCGCCGAGCCGGTGGTTCGGCTGTTTATCAGGGATCCCGAGGTTGTGCCTTTGGGAGCGGCGTGCCTGCGGATTGTCAGCTACGGCAACCTGGGGTACGCGTACTTCATGGTCATGATGCAGGCCTTCAACGGAGCAGGGGACACGATTACTCCGACCATCGTGAACTTCTTCGGCTTCTGGCTGCTGGAAATTCCGCTCGCGTATGTGCTGGCGAAGCCGCTGGGCATGAAGTCGAACGGAGTCTTCTTTTCGATCGCCATCGCCGAGTCGGCCATGGCGGCGGCGAGCGCCATCCTGTTCAAGCAAGGAAGGTGGAAGCAGAAGAAAATCTGAATTGTTTGTCAGAAAAACTGGGGCTGGAGGAACGGTTTCGAACCGTCATCTCCGGGATGGAGCCCCGGCGCAGTGCCGTGGTTATGCTACTCCCGCGTGTCCGAACTGATTCTCTCCGGACGTTCAAAATATTGCATTAAGAATTTTCTGTCAACAAGGAAGAAGTCCAGAGGAATGGGGTTTGGGATGAGGAATGCGTGAGTTACGCAACAGTATTGATCTCGTTTATCGACCCGTTCGGAACGACTTGTACGAAAAATCAAAAACCCCACCCCTTCGACTTCGCTCAGGGCAGGCTCTGTCGCACAGAACGCGACAAGGCTGGGGCACCCTTGATTCCAGAATCGCACCTATCGCGCGCGTGCCAGGACCAGCGTGACGTCGTCCGGTTGCTCGTTGTCGCCGATCCAGTCGTCTACCGCCATGGTGACGATCTGGCTGATCTGAGGCAGGGGGAGATTGCGGTTCTCGCGCACCAGTTCGATCAGGCGTTGCTCGCCGAACTCGCCGAAATCATTCTCGGGCTCAGTGACGCCATCGCTGTAAGCGAGGAAGACTTCGCCGGGAACCATCACGACCGAGTCCTCTTCGTAAGTCATGCCGTCGAAGAGGCCGACTACAGTGCCGCCAGCTTCGAGTCTGCGGACGGTGCCGTCTTTTCCGATCAGAATCGGCGGCAGGTGGCCTCCGTTGCTGTAGGTGAGGGTACGCGAGCGGCCATCGTAGATTCCCACGAATAACGTAGCGTATTTCTCAGGCGGGGTGCTTTCGAAGAGCTGATGGTTTAGAAGGCCGAGCAGCGCTCCGGGAGAGACTTCAATGCCCTCAGGCCATGTGGCCATGATTCTGCCCGAGCCGGCAACCGCGCCCACAGCGACAGGTTCGCGCATCTGTGGCAGGTTCTCGACGCTGTACGCTCGAACCGCCGAGTGGATCGTCGCCATGAGAAGCGCGGCGGAGATTCCTTTGCCGCTGATGTCGCCGACGGCAAGGATCAGTTTGTGCGAACTGGCGGAAAGGAAATCGTAGTAGTCGCCACTTACGGTGCGAGCGGGGCGGCAGAATCCGTGGACTTCCAAGGATTCGAGGCCGGCGGTTTGCCGCGGAAATAGTTGGTCCTGCACTTCCTGCGCGATGGCGAGCTCGTTCTCCAGCCGCTGCTTTTCTCTCTGTTCCAGCATCAGCTTCTCGATGGACGCCGTCATGGAGTTGAAGGAATTCGCGAGATCCGCCAACTGATCGCTGGATTTCACCGGAATGCGATGGCTGAAGTCGCCGCGGTCGACGTGGCGAGTGGCGACGTGCAGGTCCGCCACAGCCGCTGTTACGGTGCGGGTCATGCGCGTGCCGATGATCAGCGCAATGAGTTCAATGATCGCGAAGAAGATCGCGACCCCCATCAGGATGTAGGTCACGCCACGAACGAATTCGCCGAGAGCAGCAAATAGATGGCTGTAGAGAACTGCGGGACGAGTCGTGACTTGGAGAACGGGACCGTACTTATCGGAAGTGCCATTTTCCCAATCGACTACGGGAAGTGGTGTACCGAACGTGATTTCCCGGTCGAAGCTGGCTGTGGATTCAGGCATCGATCCGACGGTGAAAGCCGGATGCAGGACCCGAGGACCACCTGGGGACGCGGCACGTTGATTGTCGTTGGCGTTGATCACAAATCCGCTGGTGCGTTTCGGGGTACTCGAAACTGGAGTTTTGTCCTTTACCCCGGTTGTTGCGGGAGCCTGCTGTTTCGGCGAACTTTGATCTTCGGCTGTGGTGTAGAGGGTGATTTCCCCAAGGCCCTCGGCGATCTTTCCCACAAGATCCTTGTCGAACGGTTCGCTGGTGACCACGGTCAGTCGGTTGGAACCGACCTCCAGCGAGGATCCCACTCGCAGGTGTAACCGCTCGTGATCACGGACGAGGTCTTGGAACTTACTCTTTATAAAACCTGGGAAGGCAATGGAATCGCCGTGGAATTCGTTGCAAAGAGGGAGGGGCTTATCGCCGTACCAGGCACATACCTGGCGGCGACTCCAGGCTGGGTCGCGTTTGATCAGGCCGGCAAGAGACTCCGGTACAGGTTTTTCGCCGCGCTCCAGATGGGCCGCGAGTTCGCTGCTCACGGTCGCATTGACAGCCGCCAGACTGCGCAACTGGGCATCAGTCTCGGAAGTTACCACGAAGACGGCGAATTGCCCGCCCAGTCCGTAAAGCGTGATGAGTCCCATCGCGACCAGCAGCACGGCAGGAATTACGCCGATGAACATATAGGTCACGATAAGGCGATTGCGCAAACGCCAGAGAATTCGGCGTTTGACCCAGCGGAAACCCAGAATGAAGAAGAGGACGCAGGCCAGAAATGTGAGAAAGGTGACCCATCCACCCAGGTGCTCCCCCCAGGAGAGCGAGAAAAGGCCGAGCAGTTTCTCCAAAGCGAATAGAACCACGGCGAGTGCGGCCAAATAACAAGCCAGGCGGGCCATTCGGCCCTGCGGCCAGAGATCTGCCTCGATCAGCTTGCGCCTCAGTTCTGGATAGGACCATTGCATACTACGTATCGGGCACCTGGAAGATTAGGAATTATACGGCTAGAGAAAAGATTCAGTTTGACGAATCGCACCGAATCAGTTGGCGATTTGTTAGCCACAGCCGATGACTAAATGCCAATGGATGACCGACTCGGGCGCCTAGATCTCGGGATAGAGATCGAAGAACGCCTCCAGACTGGTACGAAGTTGCTTCTCGATCTGCTCTTTACTGCCCTCGAGGACGTGCATGGTGACGTGCGCCTCTCGTCCATTTGCGAGTTTCACTGGAGCCTGGCCGACCTCGACCACGTCTTCGGAGGGAAGCAGCCTCATGCCGTAGACCAACGTCAGATTCGCCATACTTTGATTTTACGACGTTCGCGGTGGCCTTCGCGACCTTGCGTCGCTTTTTGAAATTTAGAATTCTGGGCGCTCTCATTTAGAATTCCGGCGTGCCTAGAATTCCGATTCTCCAACTATCCATCAGCATGATTGCGATTATTTGTGCGGCCGGGGTGATGGGGCAGCAGCAGCCCGAGGCGGCGGCCTCGCAACAACCTCAGGTCAAGGTCAATATGCTGAATGTCTGCACGCCCTCTGCCGAAGAGCAGAAGGAGATTGCGGCCGCGCTGGCGAAGATCCCGAAGCAACCGCTATTCGACGCGGACTTCGAGGTGTCGCGCGGACGCTCGACCTTGACCGACATGCCCACCATGCTGGAAGCCGGAGCGGCCGGCCATGTTGCGGGTGAGCCCTCGATTGCGAACTATGTGCGCATCCGGCGTGAGTTCTCAGTGCAGGCAATGTTTTCGAGCGTGCAGTACTCGTTCAGCAACGACGGCGTGAACATGATCGAAACACTGGTGCTGCACGTGCGTGATCCGAAGGACCTGATTCAGGTCTCGCTGGAGGACAGCGCTTCGGCGGTCACGAGTTCCACAACGATGCTGAGCGTGAATACGCCCGCCAGCCGCATGCGGTTGGAGCGGTTTGGCAAGCCTTCGGTGGCGCTGGCTCGCTGCCAGGAGACGGCGGCCGGACCTGCGCCAAATCAAAGCGCGTATGAGCCTTTGTTCCACAGCGCGTCGGAAGTGCTCGCGAACTATAGGACGCTGCTGGGAGTGAAGAAAGTTGTTCCAGATGAATTGGCGAAAATCAGCGCTGAGTCGAAGCCCGTGGCTCCGCCAAAATCCAAGATGATGAAGCCTACGCAACCGCAGAAGTGAGGCGCATAAGGAAAAGTTGCGAGAAGGCAGCTGTGCATCGTAATCGGGAACTTGCCATCTAATTTGCTAGCACGAAACTATCCATGAGCGAAACTCGGAACGTTGTGATTATCGGGTCCGGATGCTCCGGACACACGGCAGCCCTGTACACCGCACGCGCGAACCTGAAGCCGCTGGTCATTGAGGGCCACGAACCGGGCGGACAACTCTCCATGACCACCATGGTGGAGAATTTCCCCGGGTTCCCCGAAGGAATTATGGGGCCGCAACTGGTCGAGAACATGCGTAAGCAGGCGGAGCGGTTCGGGGCGGAATATCGCATGGCGCACCTGACCAGCGCCGATCTCAGCCAAAGGCCATTTGTGCTACACCTCGGTCATCAACAGATTCACACGCAGACTCTGATCATTGCCAGTGGTGCTTCGGCTCGATGGCTAGGGTTGCCGCACGAGCAACACCTGATCGGGCATGGGGTATCGTCATGCGCGACCTGCGACGGATTCTTCTTCTCGGGGAAAGAAATCGTGGTTGTCGGAGGCGGCGACTCTGCGATGGAAGAGGCGCTCTTTCTTACGAGATTTGCGACGAAGGTGACGATTATTCACCGTCGCGATGCGTTTCGCGCTTCGAAGATCATGCTGGAAAGGGCGCAGAAGCATGAAAAGATCCAGTTCCTGCTCGACACAATCGTCGAGGACGTATATGACGCCGGCAAGAATGAGGTGACCGGGCTCAAATTGAAGAATGTGAAGACCGGAAAGGTCTGGGACTTTCCGACTAGCGCACTGTTCCTGGGAATCGGGCACGAACCCAACGCCAAGATGTTTGCCGGCCAGCTTGACATGGATTCCGAGGGGTACCTGAAGACCCACAATTATGTGTTAACGCGTGTTCACGGAGTCTTCGCCTGCGGGGATGTGCAGGACCGGCGGTATCGGCAGGCCATTACGGCAGCGGGCACCGGTTGCATGGCGGCCATGGAAGTAGAGAAGTTTCTGGAAGAGCACGGCAAATGAGAATTGTTCTTCTCTCGAAACCGTGAAAATCAGTGAAAACAAAGCCATAGGCATAAGTGCCATTACTTCCGTGATCTTCGGCGAGAAGCTGCCATTCATTAGACTGTTCTCACCATGAATCCCCTGATGCGGCGGGGTACCCTTGCGGTACTATTTATTGCTACGGTATTTGTTTTGCCTATCAGCGCCCAGGAATCCAGCGGCGGCTCCAGAAAAGTCCTGGTTCAAACTCCTGCGGTATACCCGACACTAGCCCATTCCATGAATATCCGAGGGACGGTGAAACTCCAGGCTCAAGTTGCACCCAACGGTAGCGTGAAGAAAATCGACGTTCTGGGCGGCCATCCACTGCTGACCCAGAGCGCCGTTACGGCCGTGGGACACTGGAAGTTTGAGCCCGCGCCGCACGAAACGAAGGAAGCGGTAGAAATAAAGTTTGATCCCCAATAGCCGCGGGCGGGATCGCCGTTTGGTAACGTCCTGGTAACCGTAACTAGCACTTCGCGGCAACGGCTGTAGGCCGTGCCCTTTCAAATCAGGCTCACGCGATGCAAGGGTCACTCCCTTTTGCGTTCTTCCAGAGGTAGGCTGAGTCGGGGCCGGTTCGAGACCCTGGAGTTACGAGACTCAACGGAGCACTCTCAGGAAACTTCGGGGGATCGCTACATGCGCGCTCGCTTGGTCTGCATTTTTGTCTTCTGCTGCAGTCTGTTTGCACAACAGGCTTCTCAACCATCACTCACCATCTACAACCAGGATTTCGCCGTGGTCCGGCAAGATGTGCCGCTGGATCTGAAGTCGGGCGTAAACCAGGTCAATGTGAATGACATCTCCATGCACCTGGAGCCGGATTCGGTGATCCTGCGGGATCCCTCGGGCCGCCACGTCATCAATGTGCTGGAGCAGAATTACCGCAACGATCCGGTTTCGCAGTTTTCACTGCTATCGCTATACGAGGGCCGCACCATTGATTTCGAGATGCCCGACCACTCGATGATGAAAGGAAAAGTGATTCGCAGCGGGTTCGTCCGACCGGACTACTTCAATGTGAATGGTTACAACCAGGGCTATCCAGCGCAGGAAGAACCGATCGTTGAGATCGGCGGCCAGTTGCGCTTCGGTCTCCCTGGGACACCGATCTTTCCTGATCTCACCGGAGAGACCATCCTGAAGCCGCGGCTGGAATGGGTGATCGCCAGTGACAAAGCGGGGAGATTTCCCGCCGAGCTTTCGTATGTCACCGGGGGCATGAGTTGGAAAGCGGACTACAACATTGTTGCGCCGGAGAAGAGTGATCTGGTCGACATTGTGGGCTGGGTCACGATGGACAACCGTAGCGGCCACACTTTTGAGAATGCCCGCATCAAGCTCATGGCAGGCGACGTGAACAAGATTCAGCCAGGGATGGAGTATAGGGGCGCCGCGCAAAAGGCTGCCATCTATGGGGCGATGGATGCGATGTCTCCTCCGGTTACCGAAAAGAGTTTTGACGAATACCATCTCTACACTCTTGAGCACAGCACGACGCTGCGCGATCGCGAGACCAAGCAGGTGGAATTCATCCATGCATCAGGCGTTGCGACGAAGCAACTCTATATTTATGACGGGGCGAAGATCGATCCGAATCGCTACAACGGGTGGAACTGGGAGAATATTCGCAACGATCATTCCTACGGGACGGAATCCAATCCCAAAGTCTGGGTGATGCGCGAGTTCGTGAACTCGGAGGCGAATCACCTGGGCATGCCGTTGCCCAAGGGGCGAGTCCGCTTTTATCGGCACAATGACGACGGCCAGGTGGAATTCACCGGCGAGAACATGATCGACCACACGCCCAAGGACGAAACGATTCGCATCTACACCGGTAACGCGTTTGACGTGACGGGCGAGCGCCGGCGCACGAACTACACGGTCGAGACGTCAAGGACTACTGCCACCGAGACGTTCGAGATCCGAGTGCGCAATCACAAGAAGGAAGCCGTAGAGGTGCGCGCGGTCGAGCATCTTTATCGCGGGAAGAATTGGGAGATCACTACGAAGTCTGACGACTACAAGAAAAAGGATAGTCAGACAATCGAGTTTCCAGTGACCATTCCTCCCGACGGCGAGAAGGTGATCACCTACACCGCGCGTTACACCTGGTAAGCATCCGTAAACAGCGGCGGGAATGCTCGGTTCGACATTCCCGTCCGCGCTCAACTGCAGGTGCGAGTTGGATCACACCCGGTAAGTCCCGGTTGTGATACAAAATTCTGTGGTCTTCCTAATTCCGACCAACTCTACCTTTCTTGTGTTGCACAACCCAATTCATTTCGAGGTGGCAGGGACTCCATGTTGAGGACCTTCTTCGTCCATCTTTCCGAGAATCGTTCTTTGCGCAGTTTCGCCGAGCGCTCGGCGATCGGACAACGGGTCTCCGGCCGCTTTGTCGCTGGAACAGAAATCGCCGACGCAGTTCGGGTCACACAAGTCGTCAATCGTGCCGGCATGAGCGTAAGCATCGACAACCTGGGCGAGAACGTAACGAATCCCGAGGAAGCGCGGCACAGCGCGCAGTTGTATCAGCAGATTCTAGATGCGATTGCCGCCAACGGGCTCAACGCCAACATAAGCCTGAAGCTGACCCACATGGGGCTCGACGTCGATGAGGCCATGGCTCGCGACTTGGTGAGCGGACTGGTGGCGAAGGCGGCGTCGATGAATCCGCCGGGGTTCGTGCGCGTCGACATGGAGGGCTCTCCGTACACAGAGCGCACGCTCGATTTCGTGCACGAGTTGCACCGCCGGCCGGGGCATGCGAACAGCGTGGGTACCGTGATCCAGTCTTATCTGAAGCGCTCGGAAAGCGACGTGGAGAAACTGCTCTCGGAAGGGATTCGGATTCGCTTGTGCAAGGGTGCTTATAAAGAGTCGGCTAGCATCGCATTTGAAAGCAAAGTGGATGTCGATGCGAACTACATCAAGCTGATGAAGATCCTGATGAAGAGCGGGATCTATCACGGCATGGCTACGCACGATGAAAACATCATTCGCGAAGCCCAGGCGTTCGCGACCCGTGAGAAGATTTCGCGCGATGCGTTCGAATTTCAGATGCTATACGGCATCCGCCGCGACCTGCAGCAGTGCCTGGTGCGCGACGGCTGGCGGATGCGGGTTTACGTGCCGTTTGGGACCGAGTGGTATCCGTACTTCATGCGGCGGTTGGGGGAGCGACCGGCCAACGTGTTCTTTATTGCGCGGAACATGTTGCGGAAGTGAAAACGGGCGTCAGACCTCAGGCGTCAGACCTCAGACCTCAGACCTCGCACTACACTTCCCTCCAGTTTTGGAGCGTTAACGCTCAACACAGAATGCGCGGTCGGTAACGATGCCCGAGAAAATCAGGATTGAATTGCCGAGCGCTGACGCCTGAGGTCCGACGGCGAATTCTACTCCTGCGTCCCCGGCTGATCTCCGCTGTCTGCGGGGGCAAGCGGAAGCCGAGTAGCGTCTCGCATCACGTCGCGTTCGTGGTCCGAGAAGATCCCTTTGAAGCGGTCGGAGTTGATGATTTGCTCCCGCTGATCAGGGGGCATGCCGCGCAAATCGTCAATGGCCTTATGCACTAAGCGCCGGCGGTCAGGCGGAAGTTGCCGCATCTGGCTGAAGACTTGGCGCGCCTCCTGCTTCTGTTCAGGTGTCAAGTGTTCCCACGTCTCCATGCGGTTGAGGATGCGTAACTGCTGCGCAGGGGGCAGGTTGGAAAACTCACGCAACTGCTCAAGGCGGTGTTGTTGCTGCTGCGGCGATAGCCGGCGGAAGTTTGGATCGTTCTGAAGAGCGCGCTCCTGCTCTTCTGGAGGCAAATCTTTGTGCTGCCTCAACCAGTCGCCTGCGTGGCCTCGCTGCTGTGGAGGTGCCGATTGTGGACGCGGCGCTTGCGGCCGCGACATATGTTGCTGCGGCATTGGGGCCGGCCGTGGGGGCGCTGCGTGAGGTACGGTTTTTTGCGCCAAACTGAAACCGGGAAGCATCGTGACCACCGCCAGCAGAGCGACGGCCAAGCGTCCCGGGATGTGGGCCTCCCATTTCATGGCTGTTCGGCGCCCTTTGTCGATATGGGCACCGCCTCTCGCTAGTCGGCGTTCTGGGGAGTTGCTACGACATTCTGCTGCAGGTCCAAATCATCCAGCAGTTCGAAATCGGCATACATCTCGTTATTTTTTTCCAGAGTTTGCAAGTCGCTCACTGCGCTTCCGACCTCAGCAACTGGGGGGCGCGGAGGAACTGGTCCGTTGCCGCGCGCAAAGAACAGTCCAATCCCAACTCCCATGATCACTGTAAGCGCGGCGGCCAGCACGGGGCGACGAAACCAGTGCAACCATCTCGCTTGCGGCTTGGCCATTTCTTCCCGCAAGCAGGCTTGAAGTCGCACATCGAAATACGGCGACGGTTCCGGAGCCTGCCACTCATCGAGCAGCGACATAGTGGACCGAATCGATTTCAATTGCTGCGCACATGCGGCGCAACTTGCCAGATGATTGCTTTCTTCCTTAGTGGGCTCGCTGCGGCCAGCGGCCACATCAAGCACCCTTTCGCGAATCTCCTCGCATTTCATGACTGCTTCCCCTTCACGCTCTTCGCCAATGTCTCTTCCCACAAATCAAATCTTGCTAGATAAATTCTTTTAACTGGTCCCGCAAAGTCTCATACGCCCGGAAGAGCAATGATTTCGTAGCCGACTCGCTCTTCTTCAACACATCGGCAATCTGCTTGTAGTCCATCTGCTGGTACTTATGCATGATGACCGCAAGCCGCTGCTGCTCGGGTAAAGCCTCTACTTTCCGACGGATCGCCAGCATGCGTTCGCGACGCACCATCTGTTGCTCGGCGTTCAACGATGCGTCCGGCAACTCCAGTGTGGTGCCGGTGTCGTCGTCCGGCTCGTCCAGGCTGACCTGAACCTCGGGTCGTTCGTGCCGCGAATCGCGGGCATGGTTGACTGCGAGGTTTGTCGCAATACGATACAGCCAGGTCGTAAATTTCGCACTCGCTTCGTAGTTCTCGCGCGATCGATAAACACGCAGGAAAACCTCTTGCGCCAGGTCTTCCGCCGCAGCCGAGTTCCGCGCCATCCGGTACATGAAGCTCACCATCGGCCGGCGATATTTCTGCACCAGGTACTCGAAAGCCGACTGGTCACCCGCTTTGACGCGGAGCATGATGTCGGCATCGGTCTGCGAATCCGGTCCCGCGCCGGCGGAAAACACCGTCGGCATTTGCGGTGTCGCAGCCAACAACATAGCCCGGTCAAGTGCGGCTGTGCTCACATCAGTTTGAACCCCGCCGGAATCCGAAAGTTGCGCCTTATGGTTGTCCGCAGAATCGGATGAAGTCCCTTGAGATGAGATAGATACGGGTGGGCGCGGCGGCTTGGGCTCAAACGTCATGAAGAAGCTGGGAACCCCAACTGGAGGCATCATTCCAGAAAGCGTAGGCCTCGTTCGCACTAGGCTACCACGGGCCACGGCTGCTTCCAACCCGAGCCTCCCAAACCTGGGTTCTGAAATCCGACTCGGAACGTCCGCGGTGCGGGCTCATTCGCCCGCCTTACCAGCTCAGACCCCCCGTCACTCCTCTCATTCTGCTCAGACTAAAGCGGTTTGGTGTTTTACGATCAGGTCCCGAGGAGGCGCGAATCTTGACAATGAGAAGGTATCCGCCTAGCATCGCTGGCCAGACGTGAACTTGGCCGCGACGCACAGATTCCTGTCGGGCGGTGAAGCACAAAGCGAAAAATTCCCCCTTGTAACAGGTGAAGCGGCATGAAGTTGCTGTCGAGAGTAGTGTGGGCGGAGGGGATGTATCTGGCGCCCCACCATTTCCAGGCGCAAAACCGGTATTTCGAGGAGTCCGTCCATTTTGCTACGAGCAGCCTGTGGAAGGACGCATATGGCCTGGCCGCTTGCCAGTTGGATGCCGACGCGCTCCGCAACGGTACGGTAAGCCTGTTGCACGCGCGCGGAATGTTTCAGGATGGGCTGCCCTTCGATATTCCAGAATGCGATCCACGTCCTGATCCGTACAACATCGTGGAGGAGTTTCTTCCGACCACTGACAGCCTTACTGTCGCATTGGCAATCCCACGGTGGGTTGCAGGACAGCAGAATTGCGAGTTGGATCCTTTCCCGTCTGGAAATGCCCGTTATCTCAGCACGACGGAGCTGGTCCACGATGAAAACACCGGCCTGGAGCCGAAGCCGGTGCAGATGGGCCGCAAGAATATACGGCTGGTGGTGGTCCCGAGCCGCGATGAGAACCTGCTGACCTTGCCCATCGCGCGGGTGATGCGCGATCAGTCCGGCCATTTTGTTTACGATCCTACGTTTGTTCCGCCATGCCTCCGTGTGAGCGCCAGCGAGCGCCTGTCTTCGATGTTGCAGCGGCTGGTGGAAATCCTGGAAGAGAAGAGCGCCGTTGTAACCCAGGAGCAGCAGTCGGGAGAGAAGTTTCAGACCGGAATGTCGGCCCGCCAGGTGGCGCAATTCTGGTTTCTGCACGCGATCAATTCGAGTCTGACCCCGCTGAGGCATATTTTGTTGGCGAAACATCGCCACCCGGAGGACCTGTTCCGCGAGATGTCCCGTCTGGCCGGAGCTCTGTGCACCTTCAGCCTGGATTCGAACCCGCGCACTCTCCCGGTTTATGACCACTCGGACCCGGGCCGCGGCTTCACCGCGCTTGAGGAACATATCCTGCGGCATCTCGAGATCATTGTTCCGTCGCAGGCGATCGTAATCCCTTTGAAGGCTGCGGCGCGCTACTTCTACGAGGGCGAAGTGCGCGACGAGCGCTGCCTGGGGCCATCGCGCTGGATGCTTGGGATTCGGTCGCACGTAGGAGAAGCGGACCTGATTGCAAAGACTTTGCAATTGGTGAAGGTGTGTTCCTCGCAATTCGTCCCCGAGTTGGTGAGACGCGCTCTACCGGGGTTAAAGCTTGATCACCGGCAGGTCCCGCCCGCGGCAGTCTCGGCGAAGGTGGATAGCCAGTATTTCGTGATTACCCGGAACGGTCCCTGCTGGGAGCACATTATGCGCACGCGCAATGTAGGCGTGTACGTGCCGGGAGAACTGCCTTCCCCGGATCTGGAATTGATTGTTTTGCTTGAGAGTTGACATGAGTTCTTCACAAGTCACACCTCTGGGAAGTTATCGAGGATCGAGTCCGGCACTGGACCGGCGCGGCTGGAATCTCGCACTGGGATTCCAGGAAGTCTTCACAGCCGTGGTGCGGTTGCGGTACAACCGGCAGGCGGTGTCGGACGCCGAGACCTTCCGCGCGCAGATGAGACAGGCATTGCGGGTTGCCGAACAAGAGGCGCGCAGCCGTGGGTGCAGCGCGGAGGATGTGAAGCAAGTCATCTTTGCCGTAGTGGCGTTCCTCGACGAGTCGGTGCTGACTTCGCGGAACCCGGTATTCGTGAACTGGCCTCGGCTGCCGCTGCAGGCGGAACTGTTCGGGCATCAACTGGCCGGCGAAATTTTCTTCCAGGAGCTGCAGAAGGCCCTGAACCGCAGCGATTCGCAGGAGACTGCGGATCTGCTGGAAATCTACTACCTGTGCCTGTTACTAGGGTTCAAAGGTAGGTATGCCGCCGGGGGAGACCTACGGTCGGTGATGGCGGCAACGCAGGAGAAGATCCGGCGTATTCGTGGGCCACTGGGAGCGTTGTCGCCGCGCGGCGCCATTCCAGCGGACGCGGTTCGCATGTCCCACACGGATCGCTTAAGCCGGGTGCTCGGTCGCGTGGCGCTGATTACGGCCGTAGTGGTTGTTGTGCTCTTTATTCTCTACAAGTTTGTGTTGATGTCGGGTGCGTCGTCACTCTCGGCCTTGGCGGCTGGACTGCTGAAATAGGGGGGTTGGGATGTCCTTGATGTACTGGGTGATCGGTTTAATTCTGCTGATCTACATGACCCTGGTGTTTCTCCTCGGCAGATGGTTACCCCTGCACGGCAGTGATGTATGGATTTTGCGCGGTGCTCTGACGGTGCTCGGCCTGATTGGAGCCGTGGTCGCGTTCTGGTACCAGCACAAGGTGAACAAGGCGAAAAAAGAAGCCGCGGCGGATGGAGAATCGGAAGAAAACTCAACCGGTGATCTTGAGGGGCTGGTTCGCGAAGCGATCCGCCGACTGAAGCAGTCGACCCTCGGCCGCGGCACCGATCTGAGCAGCCTTCCCATTGTTTTCGTGCTTGGAGACCCGGGCGCGACGAAGACGACCGTACTCATTCATTCCGCTCTCGATCCGGAATTGCTGGCGGGGCAGGTGTATCGGGACAACGAGGTGCTTCCGACTTCAGCCGCCAACCTGTGGTACACGCGCCAGGCAATATTCGTAGACCCATCGGGCTCGATGATGGGACAGCGGGAGCGCTGGAGGCGGCTGGTAAAGCTGCTGCAGCCGGCACGCTTCTCGGTGGCAGTGGGAAAGAAGGCACAGGCACCACGTGCGGCCATCGTGTGTTTCGACTGCGAAACCTTTTTGCAAGGTGGGGCGAGCGAGGCCATCATCTCAGCCGCGCGGAGATTGTCCACCCGGTTGCAAGAGGTATCGCAGATTCTCGGAATCAGCTTTCCTGTGTACGTTCTCTTCACCAAGCTGGACCGCATTTCGTTCTTCACCGAATTTGTCCGCCAGATGAGTAAGGATGAGGCCACAGAAGTGCTCGGTGCGACTCTTCCCATGCGGTCGTTGAGCGCGGGGGTCTATGCAGATCAGGAAACACAACGGTTGACCAAGGCATTCGACGAGATCTTCTATTCACTCGCCGAGCGTCGCATCTTACTGCTTCCGCGAGAGAACGATGGCGACAAGCTGCCAGGGATTTATGAGTTTCCGCGAGAGCTGAAGAAACTTCGTACGTTGCTGGTGCAATTTGTGGTCGACCTGCTCCGTCCGACTCAGCTTGGAACGAATCCATTCTTGCGGGGCTTTTACTTCACCGGTGTGCGGCCGGTGGTGGTTGACGATGTGGTTGCGGCACCAGTGATGGTTGCCGAGCCATCCGAGGCTTCGCTGAATTCGGGAGCGACGCAGATTTTTCGCGGCGCCGGCTCACAGGTTGCGGCGCCCCCCGCGATACGAGGCGGCGGCCCGCGCCGGATGCCGCAATGGGTCTTCCTGAGCAGTTTGTTTAACGACATCCTGGTGAAAGATCGGATGGCGCAGGCAGCCAGCGGCTCCAGTTCTCACGTTAGTCTGCTTCGCCGCATCGCGTTGGGGTTCGCTGCTTTTCTGGGACTCATTTTTCTTGCCGGCTTCACCATCTCATTCTTCCAAAATCATGCGCTGGAGAGCCGTGTGCAAGACGAAGTCACGGACCTGCGAACGTTGCAAACTCCGGCTGATCAGCGCCAGCCCGCCTCGATCGGCGATTTGCAGAAACTCGATCGCTTGCGCGCTGACCTGGTCGACCTTTCGGACTGGGAGGAGAACGGCGCTCCGTGGAGTATGCGCTGGGGGCTTTATTCAGGCCGCGAAGTTTATCGGGACGCGAAGCCGGTTTACTTCGACCGATTCCGCCGTTTGCTGTTTGGCGAGTCGCAGAAGCGGATTGTGGACAGTCTGCAGGCTCTTCCAGACGCTCCGCCCGCAAACGCGCCCAACGATGCTTATGAGAAAACGTACAGCGAACTGAAAGCGTATCTGATCACGACTTCATTTCACGAAAAGAGCATAAAGGAATTCCTGACACCTGTGCTGATGAGCCACTGGGTCGCGGACCGGGACATCGATAAAGACCGCAAGGACCTGGCATCGTCGCAATTCGACTTCTACAGCACGCAGCTTGCGAAGGAGAATCCATTCTCGAGCGGCAATTCTCCGGCGATGATCGTCCATACCCAGGCCTATCTCAACGGCTTTGCTGGCATCGATCGGTATTATGTGGGACTGCTTGCCAAGGCATCACAGAATAACCACGACGTCAGCTTTAATGAGGAATATCCGGACTCCAACGGCGTGATCATAAGCGCTCATAAGGTGAAAGGGGCCTTTACTCGCGGCGGATATCAGTTCGTGTTGGATGCTCTGAAGAATCCATCGCTGTACATGGGTGGAGAAGAATGGGTCCTGGGGAAGAGTGTCGCCCAAGGTCTTGATCCTGCGGTCGTTCGTCAAAAGCTGACGGATCGCTACAACCAGGACTTCGTGAATGAATGGAATACCGTCATGAAGACTTCGTCCGTGCCTCCTTATAGCGGGTTCCCGGAAGCCGACAAGAAACTGGCAAAGATTACGGACACCAAATCTCCTCTCATGGAGCTATTTTATTTCGTTTCGCACAACATTGACCCTGCGCCGGCAGATGTGAAAGCGCCTTTTGCTCCAGTGCAGGCAGTCGAGCCTCCGGGACCAGCGGACAAACCGCCAGATGTGCTGATTTCGAAAACAACGCAGGACTACATGAAAGCTCTCGGAGGATTGCTGGCTGCGGTCCACGTTGCGGCCCAAAGTCCCGGCGCTCCCGATCCAACGGTATTAGCCCAAGTGTCGACGGCGCAATCGAATGCCTCGGGAGCCGTCACAGGTGTGATCACGGCAATTCCAGTCGATAACTCGCAGCCGGTTGGTAACGAGAAGGAAGTACGACGGTTGCTTGAGGGGCCGATCACGGCAGTTGATGGACCGAATAAGCTCGCCCCGCTTAAAGCTGCTGGCGCCGCCGCCGCGGGATTCTGTTCTCAGATGAGGGGGATGTATCCCTTCGATCCAACTTCGTTGAAAGAGATGCCGCTCGACCAGCTCTATTCTTTATTGGCAGGCGACGAATGGAAGAAGCTCAACAAAGGCGTGGAACCATTTGTGCTTAAAGTGGGCTCGGGCTTCGCAGCAAATCCGACAGCAACTGCCAAACCGTCACCGGAATTCCTTCGCTTCTTGAGCAAGATGGAAGCTCTCAATGAGGTGATGTATCCCAATGGATCGGCTCCGCCGCATTTCTCCTACACGCTGAAAACGCTTCCCAGTAATCTGGAGGGCGTGGAAGTAACGATCGGAAGCGAAAAGCTCTCCGGTAAAGATGCACAGAAAACGTTCGTATGGACGGGCGGCCCTGAAAATATTGATGTCTCCAAGAATGGAGACACGCTGGACTCGGCGAGCGGGCCGTGGGCCGTTTTCCATTTCGTGGCGCGCGCGCATCATCTGACCTATAACAATCTCGAGTGGGTCATCGATAACAACGGAAAACCGGTGATGCTGCCCAACAACAAGATCAAGTCGTATGACTTTCAGTTGCAGGTGGGCGGGTCAGCCAATCCGTTCTTTGATATGCCTGGGCTCAAGTGCGTCAGCCAGGTCGCAGGAAAATAGTGGAGATAGATCTTTGCGATGTCATCCTGAGGAGGGCGATAGCCTTCCGAGGGACCGTACGAATCGCGCAGAGCGGCAATGCGGTCGGCGAGACTCCGTACGCCACATGCACCTGGGGCATTCCCATCCACAACATCTAAGCTTCACCGTGTTGTACGGTCCCTCACAACGGCTTCGCCGACGTTCAGGATGACATGCCAAACGGAGTAATCCGAATTCAGGTGGAACTCTTCTGTGCCGGTCCCGAAAGCCGGCCGAAGAATCGGTCTTTCCAGGATGGCGGTGTGGCCCGAATCAGCAGGCAAGTGATGTTGTCATCGCTGCCGCCCGCTTTGGCGGCTTCAATCAAGTCGCTGCACGCCTTATCCAGAGAGTCCTGATTTACAGCCTCCGCGATTTTGTCTTCTTGGACATAGCGCGAGAGACCATCGCTGCAGAGCAGCAGCACGTCTTCGGGACTGAACTCGTGATCGGCCAGATCGGGTTCGACCGTGTCGTCGGTTCCGAGGGCGCGCACGATCACGTTCTGCATCTTTGAATTTTCGGCTTCTTCCAGAGTCATCAGGCCGCGCCGGACCTGCTCCATCACCAGGGAGTGGTCCTGAGTCAGTTGGGCAAGTTCACTCTTGCGGATGAGGTAAATGCGGCTGTCGCCGACGTTGGCAATCGAAAACAGATTGCCTTCGACCGCGACTGCGACGATGGTTGAGCCCATACCGGCAATGGTGATGTCCCTCGCGCCGGCTTCGTGAATTGCTTGATTGGCGAGTTGAATAGCCCCCGCGAGGTCGGCGGCGCGTTGCGAGACGCCTTCGAATTGCGGCACGCCGGCGCGCGTCGTATCGCCCGTCTCACGGTAGAAACCCAGGACCGTGTCCACTGCGATCTTGCTGGCCAGTTCACCGGCTTGCTGTCCACCCATGCCGTCGCAGACGACGAAGATGCCATGGCGCAAGTCGTATCCAAAGTTGTCCTCGTTGTTCTTGCGCACGAGGCCGATGTCGGTCATGCCGGCGGCTTGAATTACGTAGTTCATGCTGAGTCAGGGAATCCTAACGTATCGGTCTCTCACCGTAAACCCTGAAAGGCTGGACAGAATCGGAGTCCGGAGCTTTGCTGTGGAAAACGGCGACCAAGCCGGAACTCCGCGGTAGATTTTGTACCAATACTGACTAACGCCGCGTCCTGCCCGCTTTCTTGCTGAGGGCTTGCCACTCGTTCTGCAGGTCTTTGCTGGCGAATTCAGCGAAGGCGACGACCGAATCCAGGGCCTTGGCAGCCTGTTTCTTGTCTCCAGCACCGAACGCGGCGCGCGCTCGGTCGATCGCCGACGACATCTGGCGATCCGCTACCGACTTGCGGCGCGACGCGAAGATGGGCACGATTCGGGTGAGGAGCGGGGATTTCGGATTGTCCTGCAGCGTGCGCTTTCCGCCGCCCCCGTACTCGAGATCGGCGTATGCGGTACCGACCGCCTGCAGGGCTGTGGCTTCACCGGCACTGGCCTCGCGCACTGTCGCCAGGGCTTTCTGTACAGCTTGAGTCTGCAGGATAGATGGCGGCTGAGACTCGAGTAATCGAACGGCCTCAGCGTACTGCTCGTGGATGCGGAGTTCCTCTGCGGCCAGCAAGGCAGACTCGATGGTTCGTTCGAAGGATTGCAGGCGCGCTCTGGCATCTTCCAGGACGAACATCAACGAAGCTGACTCCGGTTCCTGCCGGATGGCGCCCAGCAGGTCGACCACTTCGGCGTATGCTCCACGCGCCATGAGTTCCTGCGCCTGCCGCATCAACCCCTGAATGTGGGTATTCTTCAGGCCGCGATCGGCCTCCTGGCGGGCGAAGTCCATCAATTCAGCAATCTCAGGAGAGAAGATGCCTTCCCTCTGGCAGGCTTCCAGAAGACGCAGCGCCTCAGGGTATCTACCAGCGCTCATCGCTTCATGCGCGCGCTGCAGATACTGGGAACGGTTCTGCTCCTGGGTACGGTCGGAAATATGACCGACGATCGTGGATTGAAGCGCCAGCAGCCGCTCATTTCCCGGCGCTTCGTGCAGGAGTTGATGCACAAGCTTCAAAGCTTCTTCCGGAGAAGTCACAATCAGGCTGCGGCAGCGCAGGGCGATCTCGTCGACGCGCCGGCGAATCTCCTCATCGCGCAGTTTGCGAGCAAGGTTGCCCTTCAGCTTGATCAGGCTGGGCTCGTTGGGAAGGCGCTCCAGACCTTGCTCGACCAGTTTTGTGGCGCGCATCAATTCCTCAACCGTGGAAGCAACCGAAACTTCGTTCTGAAGTTGTTCGAGGATGCGACGGCGCTGCTCCTGCTCGCGGCCTTGCCTGGCAGCGGACTGTAGCGTGATCAATTCAGGATTGGCGGGATCAACTTTTTCGGCTTCGGCGAGGGCTTCCATCGCCGCGGTGAAATGCCGGGCTCCGATTTCTTTGCGTGCACTCTCCAGCAATTTCCTGGCTTTGGCCTGCCGCGTGGCTTCTTCGATCAGACGCGCCAAAGTCACGTGAGCGACGCGAACGCGAGAGTCCTCACGATCGACCTCAAGAGCCTTGGCGATTACCGCCCCGGCAGCCTCGAGATCGCCGCGTTCGCGGGCGGTATCAGCTTCGCGCAGATATCCGTCGATCAACTCCCGGCGTCTCTTCTTTTGCCTCACCGATTCCAGTAGATCCGCAAGTTCCGAACTGGACGGATCAAGCCCGCAGGCTTCTTCCAGGCAGTGAATCGCGTCTTCATAGCGCTTGTCTGCCGACGCCTCCTCGGCTTGTGCTTTCAGTTGCCGGACTTGCTCGGCACGCGCCCTGAGATTGAGATTCTGCTGAACCAGCGCGATCATCTGCCGCGCTGTGACTTGCTGGTTATCGACTTTCAGTACCTGCAGCAGGATGTCTCTCGCGGAGGTGAATTCTTCTTCCTGCACCAGTCGCTCAGCCTTTTGAATCCACCCGCTGACCTGCTCTTTCCTCAGTTCCTGCTCAACCGATCCGATTTCCCCGGCCATCTCGTCGGCTGAGGAGTAGCGGTCGTCAGGACTTTTGGCGAGCGCGCGGTCGAGAATAGCGTCCAGAGCGGGAGGATAGTTCTCGATATAAAGACTGAGCGGAGGATGCTTCTCCGTCAGGATTTTCTGCACGATGCTGTAATCGCCGGTGAACGGGAGTTGCCCGGTCAAAAGCTGATACATCATTATGCCGGCCGAGAAGATGTCGGACCGGCCGTCGAACGCAGCGTTCCTCAAGCGCTCGGGCGCCATGTATTGCAGCGTGCCAATAACGTGTCCGGTGCGCGTCAGATGCCCGTCTGTCTTCTCCTGCCGTGCAATTCCGAAATCGAGCAACTTCACGACGCCGTCGGATTGCACGATGACGTTGGCAGGCTTGACGTCGCGATGGATGACGTCATTTCGGTGGGCATAGCCCAGGGCGTAACAGACTTGCTCCACAATCTTCAGCTTGAAGGCGAGCGGCTGCGACTTGCCGGACTGAATCAGACGATCCAGAGGATCGCCTGACAGGTACTCCATGACGATGTAGGGGAAGCCGTCCTGCTCGCCCAGATCGTAGACCGTGACAATATTTTGATGTTTCAGGGCCCCGGTCTTCGCGGCTTCCTGGTAGAAGCGCTTCAGCATTTCCTCATCACCGGAGAATCCTTCGGTGAGGGTCTTGATTGCGACCTCGCGATTGAGCTGCCGGTCAAAGGCGCGATAAACCAGACCCATCCCCCCGCGACCGAGAAGATCGATCACTTCGTACTTGCCAATGCGCTTAATATTCGGAGTGGTCACGGAAGTAAGTCGCTTCATCAGGGTGAAGCGGCAACCCGGGGAAGAAGTACATGTGCCGAGGGCCTGCTTTCTGGTCTGCCGGCCGATTTACAGCACTAGGATAATACAGGGCAAAACAGTTCTGCGCTAGGCGGTACCGCCCGGCCAAACCATGTTGAACTGATCGTGGAGGAACTTCCTGGCCTCATCGCGTTCCGGGGTCTGGGTATCCGGAGTCGAATTGAGGTACAGGATGTACTCCTCGGCGCTGCCATCCGTATCCCCGTCCATGACGTGCTTGCGCGCCTGGGCCAGAATCTTGCTGGGCAGGGTCTGCACCTTCTCTTTTACTTCTTTAATCAAATCCCCTCGCGCGCCGATTTCGACATCGCCGAGGAACTGATTCTCGTCCGGCGTGGTGCCTAACTGCTTCACACCCTTGGTGTCCTCGGGTTTCACATTCTCCAAAACCATGAACTGCTTTTCCGCCTCCTTCTTGATGGAAGGATTGGTAGCAACGACACTGCCGCTGGCGTCGGTGATGCGAAATCCAAGTTCCACGACTGCGCTCAGATCGATCGTCTTCTTTGTGTAGCTGTACGGCTTTGTCACGTCGATCATTTTGGTCTTGGGGATGGAGTCGAGTTTGCGCCCCAACGTGTCCACCTTTTTCTGGGCATCATCGACCGCCTGCTGGGCCGTCGCAATGTCCTTCTTCTTGCCATGGGTCCGTGTGGCCTCGAGAGTTCTCTGCGCTTTCTGAACATCCTGGTTCGCAGCTTCGTACTCGCGGCTGGCCCTGTTCCAGTCCTCGTTGGGTATGTCCCTGGTGCCCACCAAGTATTCGGAATCGAGGGACTCAATGCTTGGCTTTGTGAGCGGGCGATGTTCAAGCACGTCGCCGACCAACTGGAAATTCGGATCGATGGGTGTTGCGTCAGCAGCGCGAATGATTCTGACAGGAAGCGCCGTGGTCTCCAGACCCGTAGCAATCGCATCAGAAAGCTGATCCGCAAAGCCAGAACTGTCACGCCGCGAGGTCTGGTCGCGGAATACTACCTTGATGGAAAGGGTGGAACGAATGTTATGGATGGCGTAGTACTTGGTACGCTCATCGCGAATATCATCGCGATTCGGCTGGTATTGCTGTGCCTCCTGAAGGTAAAGCCAGGCAACACCGACGCCGGATCCGAGCGGTTTATCCAGATAAGTCTTCGCCCGAGCCACATAGTAATCACTCAGCGTTTGCGAAACGAGATCGCGCCGGAGTTTCAGGTTCTGATTGTCGGGCTCCAGAGTGCACGCACGCTGAAGGTATGAATATGCCTGCTGTACGCCAATCTCGTCGGCCCGGCCCTGAATCGGGTTGTGAGCGTCCATCAGGCGCTTAGCCTCGTCGGACGCGCTCTTCACATAGTTGGGCTCCAGCACCTGTATGCGATCTTTCACCAGCGCGCGCTGGGTCTCCGGAAGATCAGCCACCACTTCGTACGCTTCGATGTATTTCTTGTCCTGCTCGAAAGCATTGCTCTGCTGCAGAGCGTTATCGGCGGCCGCCTGGTCGTTCGAGGACTGCAGGCTGCCTTGGGCTTGCTTCAAAGCAGCCGTGGCTTCGGCGGTTGGCTTGATGGAGACTGCTCTCTGGTATTCCTGGACAGCGTCACGCCATTTCTGACTGGCAATATCGGCTTTGCCTTGCTCGAAGTGATGTTTGTAAGCCGTATCGAGAATCGCCCCAATGCGTGGTTCCTCGTCGGCAAAAGCGCGGAAGTCAGAGATTGCGGCTACAGCCTCATCGTAGTGCTGCGCCGCGATATTCGACTCTCCGCTTTGCATCGCTGCTCCAATCCGTTTCGTTTCCCCGCCGATTGCGTCTTCGAGAGTTTTACCCTGATCAAAATGGGGATCCACTCCGAGAGTCTGTTCCGTTAGCTGGAGGCTAATTCCCAAGTGCGCGTATCCCGTGGTGTGATTGGCCAATGCCTGGCGATAGGCTTGCAGTTCCGCGCGGATCTTATCCGCAACGAGCACCAGCTCGGAGTGCACGGCGTCGCGCAACTTGCTGGCATCATCATTGGTGGGAATAAGTTCATGGGCCTGATCGGCGCGAAGATATGCTGTTCGGAGTTGAGCATATGCGGGTGAACTCGACGAAGCGGAGCTGCGATAAGCGGCTAAGCCGTCGTTCCCGTCTTTCAGGAGCAGCGCCGCCAGACTTTGCTTGGCCGCATCTGTGTGGGCTGCTTTGGGGTACCGCGCCAGGTAATCCTGCCATTGTGCGATGGAGTGCGCTCGATTAGCTCGCAGATATTCAGCGAGTTCGGTGTCTGGCGATTGCACGAACACGATCTTTACCGTGGGTTTAAACGGAGGCAGAGTCGTCACACCCTTTTCGGAAGAACTCAGCACCTGTCCCGACAGGGCGGCGCGGTCCGCCAACTGTGCCGGGGTCAGGGATTCATCTTTTTCGAATTTCAGGTTGGTCGGCACCACGCATTCCGATTCGGTGCCACGGGTGAGAGTCATGGTCCCCTTGGCATCGCGTTCCAGGGAGGTCACCGACGAAGTGAGCGCAACTTTTGGGAGCTTGCCATAATTCGATTTGGTGATCTGCGTCACGCCGGTGCAACTGCGGAGTTCTGCCTTTCCATTGATCAGCAGTCCCGTCAGTTGCACAAAGGCGGCGCCATTAGGACCGTCATAGAGTTCGATTGCGGTGATGGGAACATCTTTCGATTGGACCGCGGGAACCACCAAACCAATCAGGAGGAGTGAAAGACACAGTCTCTTCAGAAACGGCCAAAGACAGAAAGCAGCATGAAACATCGAACGTCGTGGCATAGAATCCCCGGGGTGACGGCTATCGTCATATGAATCAACCCTGTGTAGGTGCCCGTAATCATACTCAGTGTTGTGTTGAAGTCAAGCGTGCGCAAGGGGGATACGAGGGGCACGACTGTGCCATGGCAGTGGCGAGTAACTGGCGGGAAATAGGCGAGTGAAATGTTTGCCACGCGTACCAATATGGCGTAACCTGTTGTCCCGGACGAATCCTCCTTCCCCCGCGTCCCCGAGTTCCCATGGTGCCTTTCGAACCGAAGACGGACAGCAAAGAGTTCGAGATCCTGAATCCCGAGCAAAGCCCGGCGACGGGGAGTCGAATTGCAGCGTCCGCAGCCGCGGATCTGACGATTCGAGTGTGGCGCCGAGATGGCGGTACTACCCCGCTGACCTGGCATAGCGAGAGCGTTCTCGTTTACATGATTGCTGACCTGGTTGCGGCGAGTCATGGCCGCACCGCGGGTGAGATGCCCGCCGCGATGGCCGCGCATTTCGATAATTCGCTCCATGCTCTGGTAGCCGCGAAGCGTATTGAGAATGCGATCCTGGAGTTTCTCGCCTGCAGGCCGGGCGATTACATGGGGGCGGCCGTATTGATCCATCCGCCCGTAGCGGCGGGCTTCAGTCAAGGAATGGCGCAGAGTGCGCTGCGCCTCGCCGAGCCAGGGCAGATCATTCTTTCTGAAGAAGTCTCGCGATGTTTCCAGGATCTCCCCGGCATTGAGCTTCGCGCTGTGCCGGCGCTGACGACCGGTGGAACCGAACACGCCGGACTCGCGGAGTTGATCTGGACGTCACCGGAGCGGTTGGCCAGCCTGCGGAGTTCGGCTAACGTGGCGCCTCCAACTTCGGAGGTCGGTCCACCGGTTGGGGCCACGATGATCGTGAATTCGCCTTTCGCGACACCTCGCAGTAACACGGCCAGTGGTTCAGACAGGATCGACACCGCTTCGCGGAAGCCATCCGACGCTGAGGGATTCAAGAATCGAGAAGGAGCTTTCGAGGAAGGCCTCGCGGAATTCGAGGAGCGGCGCTCGTTCATCACGGGTTCGAAAATGGTGGTTGGGGCAGTTGCGATCGTGCTGGTAATTGTTGGGCTTGTATTGTTTCATCCCTGGTCTGGTCCCAATGTTCAACCTAAGTTCAATAACGCCTCACATGCCTCGCAGGGAAACGAGACGCCGACGGGTGCAACTGGCACGACAACTGAACCGCCGGTAAATGACATTCCGCAGCCTCCGCCGGTAGTGCAGCCGGTCAATAACCCACCTGCGAAGCCGGTGGTGAAGCCGCCCGTCAATAAGCCGGTGGATAAGACGCCCAAGGACAAAGCCAAGAAGGCGGAAGACACTCCCATTGTGGGGTTCGAAGGCAACAGTACCTATGATGGCATGACCCAGAAAGATATCTCGCGCCTGTTGCAGTGGGCAAGGTCGGACGCCGGCAATGGGAATTACGCGAAAGCTGCTCAGGAATATCGAGTCATCCTGCAATTGCAGCCGTACAATTCGGACGCGAAAGAAGGATTGCGCAAGATACAAGTCGCTCAGCAGCGGGATCAATAGACGGAAGTCGGGGCTGCCTCAACCCCCCCAAGGCAGCGTTGTCGCCAGGAGTTTCCATGTCAAACCGTTTTGATTTTGGTGGCGTCAATTTGCGAGCCAGCGAAGAAAACGCCGTTGCGCAGCCCACCTCGGAGACGCCCTTCTGCATCGCGATTCTCGGCGATTTCAGCGGGCGAGAAAATCGAGGCGTGATCGAGCCAAAGACAGTCGGAGAACGCCGTCCGTATCCGATGGACCGGGATAACTTCGATGAAGTGCTGTTAAGACTTCGCCCTGAATTACACCTGCCAACCGAACGTGGAACCCCGCTGGTGTTTCGGTTCTCAGAGTTGGACGATTTTCATCCCGATCGTCTTTTCGAGAACGAGGCCTTCCAGAAACTCAAAGCGTTGCGGGAGCGAGTGCAGGACTCGTCGGCGTTCGCCGAGATAGCCGACGAAGTTGGGCTCCGTCCTCCGTCGGCTCCACGCGAAAGCGAGAGCCCGCGGATATCGGCGCCAAGTCCGGCTCGCTTGGCATCAGGCAGCCTGCTGGACGAGATGATCGAGCAGACGGAAGCTCGCGTGGCATTGGAGCCTGCTCGCAAAACCGGCGAGATCCAGGAGTTCGCGCGCCAGCTCGCGGCCAAGTATTCCGTCAGCGCTCCTGATCCCCGCCAACCGGACGTAGTGGCGGCGGTTGACGGGGCGATTGGCGACACTATGGGTGCGATTCTGCACCACCCTGACTTTCAGGCTCTGGAAGCCATCTGGCGTGCAACGCTCTTGCTCGTCCGACAGGTCGAAACGGGGCCTCAACTGAAGATTTATCTGATCGACATTTCAAAACAAGAGTTAGCGGCAGACCTGATGTCGTCGAACGATCTCAGCAAGTCGGGCGCCTTCCGGTTGCTGGTCGAAAAGGCGGTCGACACGCCCGGTGCGGATCCGTGGTCGGTTGTCGTGGGGAACTTCAAATTCGGATCGGGAACCGAAGACACGCAGCTGCTCGCGAAACTGGCGGCCGTCGCTCAGCGCGCTGGCGCTGCATTGCTCGGAGAGGCGGATCCTTCCCTTCTGGGCTGTTCCTCCCTCGAGGCCGCGCCACATCCTCGCGACTGGAGCGAGTCAAAGGCCCAGGATTCATGGAAGCAGCTTCGTTTGCGGCCTGAGTCCGGGTCTTTGGCCTTAGCTTTGCCTCGATTCTTGCTGCGACTGCCTTATGGGCAGGAAACCTCTCCGCTGGAGTCCTTCGAATTCGAAGAATTTCCCGGGCGTCTCTCCCATAGCGGATATCTATGGGGCAATTCCGCTTTTGTCGTGGCGCTGTTGCTGGCCCAATCTTTCAGTGAGGACGGATGGGAGATGCGGCTGGGAAGCCGGTCTCAAATGGAAAACTTGCCCCTACACACGTATCGGGTTGAGGGTGATGCCCATTTGAAGCCATGCGCGGAGGTGCTGCTGACCGAGGAAGCCGTCGAACGAATTCTCGATCACGGACTGATTCCGCTGGTCTCCTACAAGGGCCGGGATTCGGTCCGGGTGGGTAGGTTTCAGTCCATTGCTGATCCAAGCCGGCCGTTAGCAGGGCGCTGGCAAACTTAATTCGGGGACGGATTGAGGTTCGCCCTTACTTCGGCCTTTGCAGACTCTGCCCTCGTCGCAGTCCGTAATACCTGGTGTCCATCGAGCGAACAGGTTTTTTTAAGGGCAGTGATAGAAAAATGTCCTGGAAATCGCTTTTCCAGATAGGAACTGCGAAACGTTTCGAGGGGTCGGGAACACTATCTGTCATTGACGAATGCGGTCAAGAGATCGGTTATCGCACGGGGTCGATAGAATTGCAGCAAAAAAGAAGCGGAAGACTTGACTGAGGTATGTGCTTGTGATAAACCCTTGTCCCACGGCCCTTAGGGCCATGTGGCAAATGGCCTAATTTCCTGTGAGGTTGGGCCACCTCAACCGCTTCCCCGGCGATTGCAAGTTTAAGAATTCACCTTTAGGCACTTCTCCGAAAACACGAGAGGTAGGGAGCTAATATGGCAAAACCGAGCACTCAGCATAAATTGGACCGCGTGCGTCCGCCCCGCGTTCAGATCACCTACGACGTAGAGACCGGCGGCGCAATCGAAATTAAGGAACTGCCGTTCGTAGTGGGCGTTCTGGGCGACTTTACAGGTCAACCGGAACAACCTCTGCCGAAACTCAAAGAACGGCGCTTTGTCGAGGTCACGCCCGACAACTTCGATTCCGTTCTGGAAAGCATGAAGCCGCACCTCTCCTTCGCGGTGGAGAACAAGCTCAGTGAGGACTCCAACGCGGGACAGATTCGCGTGGATCTGAAGTTCAAGAGCCTGGAAGATTTCGAACCCGAGCAAGTGGCTCGTCAGGTGAAGCCGCTGAAAGAGTTGCTCGATTTGCGCACCCGCCTTAATGACCTCAAGGGCACGCTGCAGACTAACGAAAAACTCGACGAAGCGCTGCTCGAGGCCGTGAGCAAGACCGACAAACTCGACAAGCTAAAGGCCGAAGTCGGCCCGAAGGGGGAACCCAATGCCTGAGACCCAGAAAACAGCCGGTAGTTCCGCCGTAGTAGAACAGGCGGCAGAATCGAGCCTTCTTGATCAGATTGTAGAGCAGGGCCGCTTTGCCGACCCTGCGGCTCGTGAGCGGGGCAAGAATCTGGTTAAGGAATTTGTCGCCCAGGTTCTTGAGGGGTCGATGACTCTTGGGCGGGATGCCGACCAGATGATTTCCGCCCGCGTGGCGCAGATCGATCACCTGGTTTCGATTCAGTTGAATGAAATCTTGCACAACCAGCAGTTCCAGAAGCTGGAAGGCACCTGGCGCGGGCTCAAGTATTTGCTGGATCAGTCCGAGACCGGCACCCAGCTGAAGATCCGGATCCTGAACGCATCGAAAAAAGATCTTCTGCGCGACTTGCAGCGCGCACCTGAGTTTGATCAGAGCGCGATGTTCAAGAAGGTCTACGAGGAAGAATACGGACTCTTCGGCGGCGAACCGTTTGGCGCGCTGGTCGGCGATTACGAATTCAGCAAGCATCCGGAAGATATGGAATTGCTGGAAAAGGTTTCGCAGGTCGCAGCGGCCGCGCATGCTCCGTTCTTGTCGGCAGCGTCGTCTGAACTGCTCAACATGGAAAGCTACACGAACCTGGATCAGCCGCGTGACATCGGCAAGATCTTCGATAGCACCGAGTATGCGAAGTGGAAGGGCTTCCGTGAGAGCGATGACTCGAAGTACGTTGCCCTGACCTGCCCGCGCGTTCTCATGCGTCTGCCTTACGGCCGCGATACCGCCCCGGTCGAGGGGTTCAACTTTGAAGAGGGCGTGGATGGCACCGATCACTCCAAGTATCTCTGGGGTAACGCTGCATATGCGCTTGCGTCGAAGATGACGCAGGCGTTTGCGACCTACGGCTGGTGCGTGGCAATTCGCGGTGTCGAGGGTGGAGGGTTAGTTGACGGGATGCCGTCTCACACCTTCCGGACGGATGAGGGCGACGTCGCCCTGAAGTGTCCGACGGAGATCGCGATCACTGACCGTCGCGAGAAAGAACTCGCCGATCAGGGCCTGGTACCGCTGGTTCACTGCAAGGGCACGGACAAGGCTGCGTTCTTCAGCATTCAGTCGTGCAACAAACCCAAGCTGTATGACAGTGACTCCGCCAATGCGAACGCACGCTTGTCGGCGCAGTTGCCGTACATGATGTCGACTTGCCGATTCGCGCATTACCTCAAGGCAATGATGCGCGACAAGATCGGCGGCTTCATGTCGCGCGACGACTGCTGGCGCTTTCTGAACCGCTGGATCAGCAAGTACGTGACGCAAGATGACAAGGCAGGCCCGGTAACCAAAGCCAAGTTCCCCTTGCGTGAGGCGCGCATAGACGTGGAGGAGATCAAGGGTAAGCCTGGAGCCTATCGCGCCATCGCTTATCTGCGGCCACATTTCCAACTGGATGAAATCAACGTGTCGCTGCGGCTGGTTGCTGATCTGCCGGCAGCGGCGAAGTGAGGATTTGAGTAGTAGCCCGGTTTCAAAATCAGACCTTACGAGGTCTTTAAATTCGTTGTCCAATAAGGAGGAACTACAATGCCAGGATGTGCGTATTTGCTGCTTGGAGATATTAAAGGTGAAACCCAAACCAAGGGTCTCGAAGGCTACATCGAAGTGGATAGCTATTCATTCGGAGCCAGCAATCCGGCCGATATCGGCAGCGGCGGTCTTTCGGGTGGCGTAATCTCGCTCTCGGACTTCAGCTTTACCTGCAATACCGATAAGTCCAGCGGCGATATGCTGAAGCAACTGTTCAGCGGCAAGCCTGTCGACACTGCGACGTTCAAGCTGTTTGAAGCCAGTGGTGGGGATAATATAGGAGACCCATACGTCACGGTGACCTTCACAAACTGCCTCATGACTGGCCAGTCCTTTGGCGGCGGCAGTCAGGGGAAGCCGAGCCAGAGCATCAGCTTCGCTTTTGAGCAGATCGTGTATGCGTATGGCTCACAGACGAGCGATTCCGGCGTCGTGTCCAATGCCGCGAATGCGGGCTTCAACGTTGTTAAACACGCGGCGGTAGGCTAATCGCGCAGCGCCTGAGGTAGATTTGACGCTGGAGGCACTTCGACAGCCGCGAAAGCGGCTGAGGCGAAGTGCCTCCAGCTTATGCTTCTGCGGTTTTCTGTTAATCACGAGTTCGAGCCCTAACGGCTCGGTTGGCGAATTCTCTCTCTCGGGTGCCCAATGAATCCACTAGAGCTATACCAAGCCGGACGGTTGATGGATGCCATGAAGGCCTTGAGCGCGGAATTGCGCGATAATCCCACCGATGCTCGCCGTCGTACCTTCCTCTTTGAGCTGCTGTGTTTCGCCGGAGAGTGGGAGCGGGCGGACAAGCAACTGGAAGTCCTGGGACAGGCTGGTCCAGAGAGCGAAATGGGTGTGCTCCTGTATCGCAGCGCCTTGTTCGCCGAACGCCAGCGTCACGACCTGTTCCAGCGCGGCGAGCTTCCTGCGGAACAGGAAGATACGGAAGCGGAGCGCAACGGCGTGGTGAATGACAAGCCATTCACCTACTTCGCCGACGCCGATCCGCGCATTGGGGCCCGCCTGGAGTTGTTTGCCGCGGGAAACTACCTGCTGCTCCCCATCGAACATGTCGCGTCCATCCAGATTCCTCCTCCGAAGCGGTTACGAGACCTCATTTGGACACCGGCAGCCGTGCGCACCACTCCGTCGTTCAAGGGAAGCGAACTAGGCGAGGTTCTGCTGCCGGTGCTGGCGCCTTTCTCATGGCGTCATCCCGAGGAAGCCGTCCGCCTCGGGAGGATGACCGTCTGGGAGAAGACAGACGGCGCAGAATTCCAGGTTCCGTTCGGGCAGAAGGTGTGGCAGGTCGACGACGAGGATGTTCCTTTCCTTGAACTACGCGCGCTGGAGTTCAATTCCGCTTCCGTGGCCGCCTGATCATGCCCCTTCCCGACGATCTGTTGCAACCGATACCAGGCGAGAATCCCTCGGGCGCCAGTCTGCGCTATGACCCCGTCTACGACAAGATCAAGGAGGCCCGGCGCGAGGAAGCGCAGCCGCCGCCGGGCATGACCGAGCAGGACCGAAAGGTCGCCGACAATAACCAGGTGATCAAACTCACCACCGACCTGCTGACCAACAAGAGCAAAGATCTTCAGCTGGCTGCCTGGTATACGGAAGCATCTCTCAAGAAGAGCAGCTTTGCCGGTTTGCGGGACGGTCTGACTTTGTGTCTCGGGCTGCTGCAAAAGTTCTGGGACACTCTCTACCCCGAACTGGAAGATGGAGATGCGGAGTCCCGTTCCGCCCCGTTGGGTTTTGTCGGAACAAAACTCGAAATCCCCCTGAAATTATCGCCCGTCGTCGAGAAGCGCTACAACCTGGTCGACTACCAGCAGTCGCGGGAACTCGGCTACGAGGACCTGGCAAAGACAGACGACGCCAAAAAGAGCCGCGCAGCGAAGATCAAGGAGGGCAAGCTCGCGCCCGAGGCGTTCGACAAGGCCTTCGAGGAGACACCCAAGAAATTCTACGCGCAGGCGGAGCAGGACTTGGACGCTTGCCTACAACTCCTGACACAACTCAAGAAGGTCTGTGACGAAAAGTTTGGCAATGAAGGGCCGTCCTACGGCCCGCTGCAGAAGGCCCTGGAGGCCGAACGCCATCTCATCCATGTTTTGCTGCAGAAGAAGCGCGAGAAGGAGCCGGATCCGGTGGAGCCTGTTCCGGCTGCCGCTGAAGGCGCGTCCGGTGCTGAGGGCGAAGGTGGCGCCGCAGGGGCGGCTGCACCGGTTCCTACCGGCGTTCTGATCTCTTTCGACGGCTCTTCGGAGCCCCCCGACCGAGTAGACGCGATCAAGAAAGTGGCCGAGGCGGCAGCTTTTCTCCGGCGTCGTGAACCGCACAGCCCGGCTTCCTACCTGATGTTGCGCGGCCTGCGATGGGGAGAATTGCGCGCGGCGATTGAACTGGCGGATCCGACGAAGCTGGAGGCCCCTCCCACCGGCTTGCGCAGGCATTTGAAAAAACTGTTTTTGGAAAAGAAGTACGAAGAGTTACTTGAGGCGGCGGAAAGCGCCATGGCGCTTCCTTGTGGCCGGGCTTGGCTCGATATGCAGCGCTTTGTGGTCGAGGCATGCGAGGCGATGGGGAGCGGTTACGAGGCAATCGCGCGCGCCATACGCTCGGAATTGAAGGCGTTGGTGACCGACATTCCACAGCTGCTGGATGCCACTCTGATGGACGAGACTCCGGCCGCGAATGCGGAGACACGTGCCTGGCTGGTTTCCTTGAGCCAAGCGCCCGCCTCGGCAACTCCGGCGGATGGGGCCGCGCACGCAGCTTCCTCGAACGGACTCGGGTCGCGGTGGCCGGGCCAGCCTACCGACGCTTATGTTTCTGCGCTGCAGGCTCTGCGCGATGGTCAAGAACGAAAAGCGTTCGAGATTCTGCAGCAGGACATCGCCCGCAAACGTTCTGGCCGCGAACGCTTCCGCCGGCGGATGCAGCTGGTCGAGATCTGCGCTAGCACAAATAAACCGAACGTGGCGCAGCCCATCCTCGACGATGTCGCGGCTGCCATCGAGAATCACAAACTGGACGAATGGGAAGATCCCGGCCTGGTGGCCAGCGCTCTGGCGACGCTGATGAAGATGAGCGTCAAAATCCAGGCAGACAAAGCCGCGCAGCAAAAGATTTTCGAGAGGATCTGCCGGCTCGATCCGGCCCAAGCGCTGGGAGACGCAAAATAACTTATGCCCAGGCGAGATGTTACCGGGCCGGTGACCCTTTCGGTGCTTGATCGCCTGATCGATCGAGATCCGAAGACCCGCTCGGAGGTTCCGATTTCGCGCGCGCAGTCGCTTCGTGAGCTGAAGTGGGCTCTGAAGCGCGATCTGGAGTGGTTGCTCAATACCCGTCAGACCATCGATCTGGCTCCCGAATCCGCTCGCGAGACCAACCGTTCCGTCTATCACTATGGCTTCCCGGACGTGTCTTCGAAGTCGGTGCTGTCGACCCGTGATCATGCGGACTTGGTGCGCGATATGGAGTCGGCCATCGCCACCTTTGAGCCCAGGCTTAAGCGCGCCCGTGTGCGCATGGAACCGGTGGAAGGCAGCGCTCGGACGCTGAAGTTCGTCATTGAGGGATTGCTCTGCATGGATCCGGCGCCGGAACCGGTGCGCTTCGACACCGTGCTTGAGCTGGGCAAGGGTGAGTACGAAATCAAGGGAGCCGACCTTGCGTAATGAGCTGAGAGATTATTACGAGAGCGAACTCACCTTCCTGCGCCAGGTTGGAGCTGAGTTTGCCGACAAGTACCCGAAGATCGCGTCTCGCTTGCTGCTCGAATCCGATCGCTGCGAAGATCCCCACGTCGAGCGAATGCTGGAAGCCTTCGCGCTGCTTGCCGCGCGCGTTCACCTGCGCATTGACGACGACTTTCCGCTGATCACCGAGGCGTTGCTGAACATCCTCTACCCGCACTATTTGCGCCCGGTGCCGTCAATGACGGTGGCGCAGTTCCACACCGACCCAGAGAGCGGCAAGCTGACCAGCAGCCTGAAAATTCCGAAGGGAACCGTCCTTTATTCTCGTCCCGTCGAAGGAGTACCGTGCAAGTTCCGCACCGCCTACGACACAACCCTGTGGCCTTTCAAGGTCTCGCAAGCGCAATGGATGTCGCCGGACCGCATCCGGCCTGCCCTGCGCGCGTCTGAAGCCGCTGTGCTCCGGGTTGAGTTGGAATGCTTTCCCGACGTTTCGTTTGAGAAGTTGGACCTTGAAGCGCTTTCTTTCTATTTAAATGGTGAGAGTTCAGTGGTCCACGCACTGTACGAACTGCTATGCCGGAACTGCGTGCGCATTCTGCTGCGTGATCCCGCCAAACCTAAAGCTCCGGTGCGGGAGATTTCCGCACGGAACCTTCAACCGATGGGATTCGGCCAGAACGAAGATGTTTTGCCGTATCCCCGGCGCTCGTTCATGGGGTACCGCTTGCTGCAGGAGTACTTCGCATTCCCGGAGAAATTCTTCTTCATGAGCCTGAAGGGGCTCTCGCAGTTGCAGCGAACTGGTTTCACCTCGAAGGCCGAGTTGCTGTTCATGATTTCTCCCTTCGAGCAGGACGGACGTCATCAACGCCTCGAAGTCGCCGTGAACGAACGGACCCTCCGTCTGGGATGCGCGCCCATTATCAATTTATTCTCGCAGGTTGCCGAGCCCATCCTGGTCGATCAGACGCGCTTCCAGTATCCAATTGTGCCGGACGCGCGACGCCGTCAAACGATGGAGATTTATTCGGTGGATGAAGTGGTCAGCACCGACGCCGAAACCCACCAAACGGTGACTTATCATCCGCTCTATTCAGAGCGCCATGCAGTGCAGGGAACCAGTCCCGCGTATTGGTACATCACACGATCAGTTTCCAATCGCAAGGGCGATGAGGGCACCGATGTGTTTCTGTCGCTGGTAGATATTTCGGCGCGCCCCATGCAGTTGGACTACGACGCTGTGACAGTGCGCTGCACGTGCACGAACCGCGACCTTGTAGCGCGTTTACCTTTCGGCAGTGAAGCCGGAGATTTTGAAATGACAGGCGGGGCTGCGATCAAGCGGATTGTAGCGCTGCACAAGCCAACCCGCACCCTTCGCCCGCCGTTGGATGGCAAGACGTTATGGTCGTTGATCTCGCATCTGTCACTGAACTATCTCTCCATTGTCGACGATGGAAAGGAAGCTCTGCAGAAGATTCTCGAGCTCTACGATTTTTCGGATTCCGCTGACATCAAGAAGCAGATCACAGGGATCGCTTCGGTGAGTTCGAGGCGGCATTTCACCCGGGTCGCTTCCGAACATGGGGTGGGTTTTGCCCGGGGCACGCGCGTTGAAATCGAATTTGACGAAGAGCAGTTCAGCGGCAGCGGCGCGTATCTGTTTGCGAGCGTGCTGGAAAAGTTCCTGGGCCTTTACACCTCGATGAACAGTTTTACGCAGTTGGTCGCTCGCAGTCGTCAGCGAAGGGAGGCGCTAGAGGAGTGGACACCGAGAGCGGGACAGTCAATCCTGATCTGACGAATTCCGAGCGTCTGGCGGACTGCGAAATCGAAGAAAAGCTCCGTCGCGAGCCCTATTCCTTCGATTTCTTCCAGGCGCTTCGCCTGCTTGAGAGGTTTCGTCCGGAGAAGAAATCGGTCGGGCAATTTGTCCAGCCAGAGGCCGAGGTCGCGCACTTTAGCGCGCATCCATCCCTCGCTTTCCCTGCCAGCCAGATCCAGGACTTGGAGTGGCCCGAAGACGGTCCAGCACGAATGCTCGTTAATTTCATGGGTCTGATCGGCCCCGAGGGAGTTCTCCCAAATCCTTATACTTCGCTGATCATCGAGAGGCAACGCGACGGCGACAACACCCTGAGCGATTTTCTCGACATTTTTAATCACCGGATCATTTCGCTCTTCTACCGCGCCTGGCGGAAGTATCGCGTTGATGTGGCCTGCGAGCGCGGCGAGCGCGAGCAGTTTTCGCGGCAGTTGCTGAGCTTGCTCGGGCTCGGCACCGAGGGCATGCGCGACCGGCAGACTGTGTCCGACGAGTTGCTGATTTACTATGCCGGCTTGTTGGGGCAGCGCCCCCGATCGGCCCAGGCTTTGCAGCAGATTCTGTCTGATTACTTCGACGTTCCGGTTGCGATTGAGCAGTTCTCGGGCGGATGGTATCGTCTCGATCGTGAAACGCAGTGTCGAATATCGGAAGAGAACACTGACAGCGGAGAACTTGGATTTGGAGCCGTGGTCGGAGATGAGATGTGGAATCAGCAGTCTCGTGTGCGAATCGTGATCGGACCGCTGTCTCTGGATCGCTACGCAGATTTTTTGCCGGATGGTCAGTCCTTCGAGCCTCTTCGAGGCTGGGTTCGTTTCTTCTCGAATGACGAGTGGGATTTTGAAGTGAAATTGATTCTCGAACGCGAGCAGGTTCCTGCTTGCACTCTGGGCGCGGATGGAGTTTCCGGGCCGCAACTGGGGTGGGTGTCATGGGTGAAATCGGCGCCGTTCCAACGGGATCCAGGGGACACGGTGCTGGCGCTCGAATCAACAAAGGGGTAGCGATATGAATCTCAAATCTTTGATCGGCAAGCTGAACGACTCGACCCGCGGAGCGTTGGAAGCTGCGGCAGGATTTTGCCTGGCCCGCACGCATTATGACATCGAAGTCGAGCACTATCTGAGCAAACTCCTTGATTCGACCGACAACGATGTCGCCGCCATCTTTAAGCATTTCGAGATCGACACGTCGAGATTCTCGGGTGAATTGGCGCGCGCTCTCGACCGGCTGAAATCGGGGAATGCTCGCACTCCCGCTCTCAGCCCTTCGCTCATGCGGATGCTGGTCGAGGCATGGACGATCGGTTCCATCGATTACAACGCGGGGCAAGTACGCACCGGATTCACCATTCTTGCGCTAGCGACCCATGAAGAATTGGTACGCCTGATGCGCGACATCAGCCGTGAATTCCAGAAGATTCAACCGGACGCCCTGAAGAAAGACTTTGTTTCGATCATTGCGAATTCGGGAGAAGAAGTGGAGGCCGCTGCCGCCGCGGCTGCTAGTGCCGGCCCCGGTGCGCCATCGGCGGGTCCGAAGCCGGGAGGGAAGACTCCGAACCTCGACCAGTTCACCATCAATCTCACGGAAAAGGCGAAGACCGGAAAGATCGACCCCGTGTTGGGACGGGACTTCGAGATTCGGCAGGTGGTCGACATCCTGATGCGGCGCCGCCAGAACAATCCGATTCTGACCGGCGAGGCTGGTGTCGGCAAGACCGCCGTCGTGGAGGGATTCGCGTTGCGTGTTGCCGACGGCGATGTGCCTCCGCCGCTGCGCAACGTGATCGTCCGCACGCTCGACCTTGCCCTCCTGCAAGCGGGTGCAGGTATCAAAGGAGAATTCGAAAACCGGCTGAAAGGATTGATTGAGGAAGTGAAGGCCTCGCCGATTCCGATCATCCTGTTCATCGACGAAGCGCACACCATGATCGGAGCCGGAGGGCAAGCAGGACAGGGCGATGCTGCAAACCTGCTGAAGCCGGCACTGGCCCGGGGTGAACTGCGCACGATCGCAGCGACGACATGGTCGGAATATAAGAAATATTTCGAAAAGGATCCGGCGCTCGCACGTCGCTTCCAGGTCGTGAAAGTGGAAGAGCCAATCGAGACGCAGTGCATGACCATGCTGCGCGGCATTGTGCCTTCGCTCGAAAACCATCACAAGGTGCGCATTCTGGATGAGGGACTGACGGCAGCCGTTCATCTTTCGCACCGTTATTTGGCCGGACGCCAGTTGCCCGACAAGGCAGTCAGCGTGCTCGATACGGCGTGCGCCCGGCTTGCATTGGGGCAAAGCGCGACTCCGCCGGCAATCGAAGACAGCGTACGCCAGCTCGACGACCTTGCCGTTCAGAAGAGGATCCTCGAACGCGAAACGGCCACTGGCGCGGATCATCGCGAACGGCTGCAAGAGATCGCGACCAAGAGCGCGGACATCGAATCGCGCCTCTCGACTTTACGTACACGTTTCGAAAAAGAACGCGATCTGGTAACTACGATCAGGGATCTTCGCACTCAGCTGGAAGGCGCTGTTGCCTCGCAGAATGGAAAGGGCAACATTGGTGCGCCCGAGATTCCTGGCGTCGCCGCCGAAGCCATACCGTCTGCTGCAGCCGCAAGCGCGGTAGCAACGGAGACAGCGTCCGCAACGGCCACGGCTGTGCAACAAGCTGCCAAGCCCGTCGATCCAGCGGAATTGCGCGCCAAACTCGCAGAGGCGGAGTCCGAACTCGCAGCCCTGCAAGGCGAATCACCCATGATCCGAGTGGCCCTCGACGCACAAAGTGTCGGCGAGGTGATCTCAGGATGGACGGGAATTCCTGTCGGCAAGATGATGAAGGATGAAATCTCCACAGTCCTTTCTCTGCCGTCAGTGCTTGGCCAACGCGTCATTGGACAGACTCATGCGCTCGAAATCATCAGCCAGCGGATTTCGACGGCGCGCGCCCGGCTCGACGATCCCAACAAGCCCATCGGCGTTTTCATGCTCGTCGGGCCGAGCGGTGTCGGCAAAACCGAGACCGCGCTGGCTCTCTCTGATCTTCTTTATGGCGGCGAGCGCAACCTGATCACGATCAATATGTCCGAGTTCCAGGAATCGCATACCGTGTCGACCTTGAAGGGCTCGCCTCCGGGATACGTTGGTTACGGCGAGGGAGGCGTGCTGACTGAGGCTGTTCGCCGCCGTCCGTACTCGGTCGTCCTGCTCGATGAAGTGGAGAAGGCGCATCCCGACGTGCTCGAACTCTTCTATCAGGTGTTCGATAAGGGCAACATGGAAGATGGCGAAGGGCGCGAGATCGATTTCAAGAATACGATTATCATTCTCACGACCAACGCCGGCACCGACACGATGGCCAAACTGTGCGCCGACCCCGAAACCGCGCCGGGTCCAGACGGTCTGGTAAAAGCGCTCAAGCCGGAGCTGAACAAGATTTTCAAGCCTGCTTTCCTCGGACGAATGGTGCTGATTCCTTACATGCCGATTCGCGACGAAAACATGAAGCAAATCATCCGGCTGAAGCTGGGTAAGATTCAGCGGCGTATCCAGGAAAACCACAAGATCGATCTGACCTACGATGTGGCATTGATCGACGAAGTGGCAAAGCGGTGTACCGAGGTGGAAAGCGGCGCCCGCAACGTCGACAACATTCTGACGAATACGCTGCTGCCTGACATCTCGCGGCAGTTGTTGACCGGCATGGCTGCCGGGGATGCCATGTCGCGAATTAATGTCGGGATTGGAACCGACGGCGGCTTTGTGTACCAGTAAAATCGCAGCACGTTGAGGATTCGGGCCAAGGCGCAGAAATTTTGTGCAGTTGAGTAATCCGCAACGAAGGGCGGGGTTGTGCCAGACGAAAATTACACGCAAGATCACCGGCTGTATGCCATAGATACTCCGCTGGGCAAGGACGTACTCCTGCTGCAGGAGATCACCGGCTACGAAGGCATTTCGCGCCTGTTCAACTACGATCTCGATCTGCTGGCATACGACAACAACTCAATCTCTTTCGACGACATCGTCGGGCAGAAGGTCTCGATCAGGTTTCAACTGCCCGACGGCTCACCCCGCTATATCAGCGGATACGTGAGTCGTTTCACGCAGGGCGAAACAGATGAGCGCACGTTCACCCACTACCGTGCGCAGGTCGTGCCCTGGCTATGGTTCCTGACCAGAGAGGCGGACTGCCGCATCTTTCAGAACATGGCCGTACCCGACATCATCAGCAAGATCTTCGATCCGTTCGGTTTCAAGGATTTCAAGCTCAACCTGAAGAGCAGTTATCCGCAGCTTGAGTATTGTGTGCAGTATCGCGAGACGTCTTTCAACTTCGTCTCACGGCTTATGGAAGAGTTCGGCATCTTCTACTACTTTGACCACACAACCCAGAACAAACATACGATGGTTCTGGCCGATCAATCGAGCAATCTGCCCGCCTGCCCCAATTCTCCGATCAGCTACGACACCCAAGTTGGTGGCCTGGCCGACCCCGAAGTGATCGTCAACTGGCACGTGCAGCAGGAAGTAAAGACTGGAAAGTACACAGTCACCGACTACAACTTCACGACGCCTTCGACCAGCCTTCTCTCCAACGAACCCACGGTCGTGGAGCTTTCTGCCAGCCAGGATCTGGAGTTGTATGACTATCCCGGCCTTCATACCACTAAAGATGAAGGCGACACCGTGGCCAAAGTACACATGCAAGAGGAAGAAGCCGCGCACATGGTCATCTCCGGAACCGGGAACGCTCGCGCGCTCATGTCCGGATTTTCGTTCCAGCTGAAGAATCATTACCGCTCCGATCAAAACACGAACTATGTCATCACAGAGGTTCGCCACTTCGGGTCTGCCGGACAGAGTTACACGACTGCGGGTACCACGGGTGTAGGAACGTATTCGAATCATTTCACATGCATGCCTGCTGCGGTTCCATACCGGCCGCCTCGGGTCACGCCCAAACCTTTCGTGCAAGGACCACAACCGGCGTTGGTTGTCGGCAAGTCAGGAGAAGAGATCTGGGTCGATAAGTACGGACGGGTGATTGTGCAGTTCTACTGGGATCGCCTCGGACAGAAGAACGAAAACAGTTCTTGTTGGATTCGTGTTTCCCAGCCATGGGCGGGAGGAAACTGGGGAGCCATATGGATTCCACGCATCGGCCAGGAAGTCCTGGTGAGCTTTTTGGAAGGAGATCCTGACCGTCCAGTCATCACTGGGCGCGTTTACAACGCAGACCAGATGCCACCGTACACGCTGCCTGATAACCAGACGCGCAGCACGTTCATGTCGCGAAGTTCCAAAGGCGGAGGCTCTTCCAATTACAACGAACTCCGCTTCGAAGATCTGAAAGGACAGGAACAGATCTTCATGAACGCCGAGAAAGACATGGACCTGCGAGTGGAGAACGACTCGCGGGAATTCATCGGCGCCAATCGCCATATGATCGTGACCACCAATCAGCAGGAACAAGTGCAGGCAGACAAGCACCTGCACGTCCAGGGCAGCCATTTCGAGAAGATTGACACCAACTTGTCGCTTAACGTTGGCGGTAATCAGATGGAAAGCGTCACCGGCAACAAGTCGCTTTCAGTGACCGGCAATCAGAGCGAAAGCGTAACCGGCAACGTTTCGCTCTCGGTGACTGGGGGTAAGGATGACTCCATCACCATGGGTTATGCGATGACTGCCTTGAGCATCCATTTCACGGCTGAAACGGGCATCGTGATCGAATGTCCTCTGGGAATCACATTGAGCTCCGGAGCCAATTCCATAGACATTGGGCCCGCGGGCGTGTTCATTACCGGAACGCCATTTGCGTTTATCAACAGCGGCAGCTCTCCGGCGAGCACCAGTGATCCCAGCGGAGGCAGTCCGGATTCTCCCCAAGACCCGAAAGATCCGGATACCGCCGATGATGGCAGCAAAGGAACGAAGCTGAGCTGAGCTCAAGTTCTAGTGACTGCGACTTATCGTGATTCAAAGTCGGAGGGAGGTCTTTTATGGGATGGGAAACTCTTCAGTCTAATGACGGAGTGTATCTTATCGACTGGGATGGATTGGCACGGATCTTCCGGTCATGCAATCGTGCCGGAGCGATGAAGGACTTCTCCGAGGTAGCGGTCTCCGAGAAGCATTGGGTTGGTCCCGATCTGCTGACCGTCGACGTCAATTGGGACAAAGTGAACCTGGAAACGATCACACGCACGGCAAACGATTTGCGAAGGTTTCACGCATCTGCCAAGCTCTCAATGCAGAATGAACTGAATCGCATAGTCTCCGAGATGGAGGATGCTGATGACGATCGTGACACTTTTCACGATCGTATGGCGGAAGCGCAGCATAAGACGATGGAGAACATCGAGACTTCAGTCCATCGCGGCGAGATCGGGCTCGAAATCGCAACGGCGGTCCGTGATACATCGGCCGAAATTGAAATGGTGGGAGCGACTTATCTGAGTGGCGGCGCCGCGTTAGCGGTTCTCGGTACCGGCTCGGCGATGAAAGGGGCTTTTGTTTATCAGGACACCGGAAAAGCGGGAAAGGCCGTTGCAACGTTCGGCACAAACCTGGTTCTTGGGATTGCCGACCTGAAGGTGGGCGCGGCAATTAAGGGGATTGCTTCGACGTCTGGCCGAATCGGCATGGCGATCGTGTGGTCTAAGGCCAAATCGGTCATTGAGGTCCCAAAGGGATTGATTGAAGGTAAGAGTCTTAAACAGGCAGTCGCCGCTGGAACCGTCAAACTCGTGGCATCGACCCCAGCCACCGCCGGCGTGGAAGGACTCAAGGCAGTGTTGGGCGAAGAAGGAGAAGCATGGGCCATCCCTGTTGAAGTGGCGCTGAACATCTTTCAGGATAAATCTGGAGACGCGCTTGGAGAGTCTGGCGAGAGGGCGGAAAAGAAGCAGACGAATGGCCCGCCCGCTCATTTGCCTCATCCTCATCCAAGCCATCGATTGATGGAGGCAGTGGTTTACGATAAGTCCGTCATCGAACAAACCGCAATCAAACAGATAGGGTCTTGGGCGGAGGCGAGTTGAAGCTAGCAGCACACCGAAAAACGACGAACAGCGGTCCCCGACGTAGTGTGAAGCTGCCTTCTTACGGCACCATGACCGTGAATTCCCCCGGAGTCACGAACGTGATGACCCCTGCCCACATGCACATCAGTGTGGAACTATTGTCGAGCGTGGGCATGTTGCCGAGCAGAACCGTCGGCGCCCCCGGCACCCACGGAGACACCGTCATGGGAATGCACGGCATGGGAGTAAGCACGCCCATGGCCGCCGCGGTCGCGGCGGCTACCATCGGATTTGCGGGCGACATGCACATGGCAAACGGCATGATATTCACCATGGGAATGTAGTCCATGATATTGGCGTCGGGGACGTCATCGGTCATGACACGATTGATAGGCAGCACGACCAGTGAACTTGGCGCCATGCCCATGGTGCACATCATGGACGCCCCCATACAGACTTGCATCGGCATATGAAAAAACTCCAGGATGGGCTGCCGGGAATTCTAGCAGAGTACTCCTGAATTACAACCGGAGACCGGTATGATGCGACGAGGTCTGGTTCTGGTGCTAGAAATGGAATTTTGGAGTCTTCGCAGAAAAAGCATCATCCATGAGTTGCTTAAGAGTTCGCAGTTCGGCATCCTTGGCATCAGGCGGGATAACTGGCCCACCGTCATCGCGCACTAGTTCGAAGTGCATACCGTCCTTAGATTGTTCGTATTGTTCTCCCCATCGCAAGTGTTGTTTCACAACTAAGGCCACTGCCAAATACAGGGGGATGCTCATCACGCCTTGTTTTTCCCAGGTGTTGATGTAATCCGGTTCAAAGTTCTCATAGAGCGTCTGAATACGGGAGAGGTCGCGGTCACCCGTAATGCTCTGCATCGCCAATTCGATTTCCTCGAATGCTTCTTCCTCCGCATAGCTCGGCTCGGGAGGAGGTGGATTGTCAGACCCGTAAACCGGCACAAGGCCGCCCCTTTGCTTCTTCAGCTTCTCTTCTTCTTTCTTGGCCCACTGATTCCTCGCCGCTTCTGCCGCCTTAAAGCGCTGCTTTAGAGGAGTATTTGGCTTTACGTTCTTGATCCCGAGTTGCTTCTCCGAAATTTGAATCTGCGCCATGATTTGCCGATACCGCGGCAGGTTAGCTTGCAACCACACTTTTATGGCGTCCGAAGCGGGGATCGCGCGATTTTGCATTTCCATGATGTCGTCCGCAGTATATGTCTTATGTGCACCAACGGAAGATGCGCTGGCGGCGACTTCCATGGCGTGTGGACCCAACACTGGTTTGCCGAAGTCAAATGTGACACCCGCTTCTTTTACCACCGAATTAAAAACTGCGATTACGTCGGGACCGACCACGTGGGGATTTGCCAGGGCGTTGAGGTCAACCGCAAGGCCGAAGGAGTGATTGCTCAGGTTCTTGCTGCCTTTCACGACTCGAATCTGAAGGCCGTTGGCGCTCCCGACATCCTTCGCGGTTTTGTCCGCAAGACCGGCGTTCCAGCCGTCGAGAACTGCCGGGGTCCTCGCCAGGATGGCGGCCAGATCCTTATGCATCCAGGTTTTCAGCTTCGGCTTTCCGAACATCATGAATTCCACTTGCTGCGAGAGAAAATCGGCAGGATGACTGTAGCCGTGCGCGTAGTAGAAAGGCCGAATGTTGTACTGGTAGTCGGTCGAGTCGGAAACCGGACCCGCATCTTTCGGATCCAATTTGCCTTTTGCGGTACCGTCTGAGATCTGCTTCATCTCTTGCTTGATGATGGAGTCGAATCGCGTACGCTCTTCGTCGATGACCAGTTCGGCCCACAGATCCTCGGGGTCGTCGAAGGCTTCTGCCGCAGGAGCAACCTCGGATCTCTCCGTGTGACGCATCCACAGATACTTCTGACGCAGGATTCCTAGCTCGACGCTGCCGGCACCTCGCTCCAGAGCTTCGTGGATCGTGCTCCGAAACAGCGTCTGGGAGTTTAAGAGCGTGGGATCGACAACGAGCTTGTCTTCCTCCGATCCGAGGTGGTGGCGGTCAACCATCCTCATGAGTGCCATCGTGCCTTTGTCGATGGGATGGGAACGGCTCTTTCCTTTAGAACCGGGCGTGCTGCCACCAGCCATAAGAGCCAAGTTTCTCTCGACTCTTAACCAAATGCAAGCACTTCTATATAAGCCGGTTAGTCGAACGCGATCCTCGTTCGCCACCCCCTAAAAACCTTAGTAACCTTGAAGGGTAACCACTCATCCAACACAATAGACGATAAGACCTATAGAAGGGAGCCCCCCTTCTAGAAAGTAGTGGTATGGCAAAGAGTAAAGTAACCTCGGGTATGTGGCGAATTGACCCGCAGAAATTGTCGCGGGTCGTGGACCGGTGTGGACTGCCGGTGGCGTCGGTGGAAGCAGAAGTGGAAGCCAATGCGAACGCCAGCCTTATCGCGGCTGCGCCCGACATGTTCGAATTACTCGAGAGCCTCGAGGTCAACGCCTCGATTCCGGACGATGTGGTCGATGAGATCAAAATCGTGCTGCGCCGCGCCCGCGGCGATTTCGGTCTTGCCATGTTCTCTCGGAGCGCCAAGCGAATCTTCCGCGCCCGAACGCAAGATTGGGAGAAGTTTATGGAAGGTCTTTGGAACTCTGACCAGAATCCCCCGGATTCCAACCGGGATTCCAAGAGCTAACTGCAAGCTGTCGAAATCCTTGCCCTTCACCGGGCATAGTCCCGTTTGCCCTTTGCTTCCTGGCTCAGGAATTGTTATCGTGGGCAGCCGTCGAAAAACGGCCTGACGCCCGTTTCCACGTCCATGCCGGCACGCCGGATCTCATTCGCATGAAGCAACTGAAACCAGTTCTCTGGACCAAAGGCACCTTTCTGACGCCGCAGCACCTGCAGGTTCAGGATCGCTTTCTTGAGGACACTCTCAACTTTCGGTTGCAGGCTTTGAAGTTCTGTCCTTGGGGATTTCGAGAGCTGGCGATCAACGGAGAGCTTCTCGCTGAGGGGCAGTTCGCCGTCACGCGCGCTGCGGGCATTTTTCCCGACGGGCTTTTATTCGAAGTTCCCGAAGCAGATCCTCCGCCGCCATCCAAATCGCTGGAGGAGTTTTTCGATCCGGGGACCAAGAGTCTCGACATCTACCTGGCGGTTCCCGATTACCGGCAACGCGGCCTAAACGTCTCCAGTGGTAAAGAAAGCGGCACGCGATATCTGGCGGAAGTCACCTCTTTTCGCGATGAAAATACCGGCGTCAGCGAGAAACCCATTCAGGTAGCCCGAAAAAACATGCGCCTGCTCGCGGATTCAGAAAACCGCGAGGGTTCATCGGTGCTGAGGATCGCGAACGTTGAGCGGACCACGGCAGGCACATATCAACTCAATCCCAGGTTTGTTCCGCCACTAATCGAGATCGCAGCGAACGAATACCTGGTAGGACTGCTTCGCGGCCTGGTGGAACTGCTTTCGGCACGCAGTACCCAGCTTTCCGCGGGACGCCGCCAAAAGAATCAGAGCCTCGCGGATTTCACCGCTTCCGACATCGCGAACTTCTGGCTGCTCTACACGGTGAATTCCAACTTCCCGGTTTTCTCCCACCTGTATGAGAGCAAAAAGGGCCATCCCGAGGAACTCTATGGCGCGATGGTTGCGCTCGCCGGGTCTTTGACGACTTTCTCGCAAAAGTTGCGGCCTCGCGACCTGCCTGCGTATGTGCATGAATCTCTCGGACCAATTTTTGCCGACCTCGACGAAAAATTGCGTGCGCTGCTCGAGACCGTCGTGCCCACGAATTTGGTATCACTGCCGCTGAAGCTCATGCCAGGCTCGAATTCGATTTACGCTACTGCCATTGAGCAGGACAAATATCTCGCGAACACGCGAATGTATCTCGCGGTAAGTGCCGAAACGACGGAAGAAAATGTCATTCAGAGAGTGCCGCAGCTGGTCAAAACCTGCTCAGCTACTCACATCGAGCACCTGGTGCGACAGGCCTTGCCAGGAATTCAACTTCGCCACTTGACGAACCCGCCAAGCGCCATCCCGGTGAAGCTCAAGTATCAGTACTTCGCGTTGAACCAGTCCGGGCCCGCATGGGAGGCCGTTAATCGTGCGCGCAACTTCGCGGCCTACGTCCCGGGAGAGCTGCCGAACCCCACACTCGAGCTGCTGATCCTTCTTCCCCAATCGAACTGATTCTGTGAGCGCCTTGCGGTGCGGGGTCTGTTCTTATCCAATGACCGACGACGAAGGCCTAACGACAGTTCCTGTCGGGCTCCTTGAAAACTCCACGTTCGCTCCGGTTTGAAAAGGCGCGTCTTTTCAGCCACGCCTTCTTTGCGACAATGTCAATGGCGGCTTCAGCCACTGAGGGAAGGGCTTTGCAGAGAAACGCTTTCTCGGCGGATTTTTAGTGTCTAAGAACAAAAAACAGCACCAGTATCACCGCCAGAAAGAAAAGCACCGTCAGTGTGATGATTAACGGCCAGAGTGACACCGGCGGTGGAGCAGGGGCGTCGAATTTGGGAGCCTTCGGCGCCTGGGGCGCCTTCACTTTGGGCATGGCTGGAACCGGAGGAATTTTGGGCATCGGCGGAGGCGCGGCAAACTTTCCCGCGCCTGCTCCTGCCGCCGGCGCGTGCCCGGCTTCGGCCTCTTCGCTGGCCCCGAGTTTCGAGCGCGAGATGATCTGCGTGTACGGGCTCGGTCCACTTGGTGCTTCTACGCGGACTGGCGTCTGCTCCATCGGAGAATGCATGAAAGCACCAGTAGCGCCGTCTCCCGACAAAGAACCCGGCCGTTGAGGAAGAGGTCTCTCGTCTCCCACACTCGGGGATGGGGGAATCGCCGGTGTCGGAAGGTTTGGAATCACTACCGGAGCTGGCGACGCGGCGAAAACCGGATCTGGCACCGGAGTGGCATTCATTGGGGGCACAGTAAGCCGGGGCTGAACTGAAGGGGGCATGACGCCACTCTGCTGCGGTGCGGAGGCGCTGTTTATCGGCTGGGGAGTCTCGAAGTCCTTAAACAGCCCGGTAAAACTTGGCCCCGTGGCGCCAGGTGGCGCGGGCGTTGACTTTGGCGGCGTTGCTCCACCGAACAGAGCGGTAAACTCTCCCACGTTCTTTTTTGGAGGTTCGATCGGCTGTGATGAGTAGGCCGGCATGTCCGAAGGCCCGTCTCCTCGGAATGGTCCTTGGAAGAAGCTGGTAAATTCGCCCGGTTTCGCATTGTCTCGAGCGACGGGCTTGATTGGTGTTGGAGGAGCGGCGAATGGAGGTTCCTTCGGCGTTGAAGCAGACTTCATGCTGGAGGGATCCCAGGGATCTGCCGCGTGCACCCCAGACTCGCCCGGCAGACTGGTTGAGGGAGTTGGTCGCATCGGTGAGGCAATTGACGGGATGGAGGGTTCCGGCAGCTTGGATTTTGCCAGCGAATCGAAATCGCGAAATAATTGTGTCATCTGACCGGGAGGCGCCTGCTGCGGTTCTTTCGGCGTGACGGGTGGCGCCAACGGCTCCGAAATAGCCGGACCGCTCGTTTCCCTCTTCAGCGCGTGAACCTTGGTTTCTTTCGTCTCCTCCGCCTGAAGTTCGTATCGCCGGACCCATGTCTTCACCACATTCTCGTCGGCAGGTTTGCTAACCATGTAAGCGTACTTCGCGCCACTGTACTTGCCCGTTTCAAGCACCGGTCCGGGCGGCTCGGGGGCGAGTCTGCGGAATGACTCCAGAACCCACTCCGCGGTGGTCTGATCCGGCTTCTGGGGGGCGCACTCCACAATGTGCACTAGCACGCGCTCGCCCCGGACCTTGTCATTGGCCGCGAAAGTCTCGACCGCGCCTGTAGTGAGCGATTCCAGAAGTTCGTACTTTTCGCTGAATTTCATTCCCCGATGGCTGTTCCCCTCAGCATTCAACTGGGTCTGATCGAAGCCCCCTTGAGGCAGGATTATACCCCGCATCGGCAGGAGCGACCCCGCCGATTCTTGAAACGACGCGCCTTTAGACTTGACTTGCTCTCCCGGACAGGACGAGAATTTGTTGGTCCCCGCGCCCTTGACCGAAACGAATCGCAAATTGTGGGGTTTTGCTCTTATGAAGGAGCGCAACAATTTGCGAACTGACGTTCGATTGTGCGGCGCCTCCCCCCAGGTTCAAGCTTTGACACGTGAAGGTGTATGCGAGATTCGCAGCTGAAAGTTCTGTGCGGAGACGCTTAATTTTTGTAACGCAGCCTCACCAGCCATCACTATTTAGCCAGGAGTTTGTCATGAATCCAGTTGGAATCCGTGGGAAAGTGTTTCGGAGTTTGGTCCTGTTCCTTGTGCTGGCCGGATTGATTGCCATAGCTGAGGGCCAACACGATAAGAAGGGAAGTTCATCGCCCCCGCCCAGACCCGCACCGGCGCCTCACGTGAACCCCCCTACTCAGCATGCGCCCGCGAATCGTCCTCCTGCGAATACCAGGCCCTCTACCGGCATGGGAAACAGGCCGAACACCACCATGGGCAATCATCCGAACAACAACATGGGAAATCGGCCGAATAACACCACCATGGGCGGAAGGACGAACAGCGGAGCCACGGGGAGACCTGGGTCGACGACTATGGGCAAACCCGGAGCCTCTGGAAACATGAACCGGCCCGGAACGGTGGGCAATTCTCATGGGCCGATGGGGAATGCAAACGCTAATGGCAGGATGGCGACCCGGCCGAACACAGTGAATCGGCCTCTACCCGGACGGCAAGTATCTCTTCGGGGCGGTGGATCGGCGGTGGTTCGTCCGAACGGACAGATTCGCACCATCAATCGCAATGGGATGCAGATTAACCATGGGATAAACGGCAGCCGCACGATTGTAAGCACGCATAATGGAGCACGCGTCGTCACGACGGGTAGGAATTCTGGCTACGTCCAGCGCGCCTATGTCACTCGAGGCGGCAATACTTACGTATCGCGGACCGTGGTGGTCAATCACGTCACCTATACCAGCGTCTATCGTTCGTATTCCTATGGCGGCTATTGCTGCTATTACGGTTATCATCCCGCGTACTACTACTCTCCCGTGTATTACGGCTGGGCATACAATCCATGGCCCGCGCCTGTGTATTACGGCTGGGGCTGGGGTGGTTCGCCCTGGTACGGATATTACGGCGGATATTTTGCGCCATACCCTGTTTACCCCTCCGCGGCATTCTGGCTGACGGACTACCTGATCTCCGCGAATCTGCAAGCCGCGTACGAGGCCCGGGCTGCGGCCAGTGCGGCAGCCGCGAACGGAGACAATGGAGAAGGCAGTGCAGGAGGAGATCAGCAACAGTCGCAGCCCACGGGCAATGACAACTCCGCCTCGAACTCTGCCCCGGCCACTCTGACTCCCGAAGTGAAGGAAGCCATTGCCGAGGAAGTGAAGGCCCAACTCGCGGCGCAGCAAGCAGAGGCACAGCAGGCTTCCGCGGGTAGCCAACAGGGCTCTGCCAATACAGCGTCGCAAGAAGTTCCGGCTGCGCTCGATCCGGCCCGGCACACTTTCATCGTTGCGAGCGATCTCACTGTTTCGTCGAATGGCCAGGAGTGCCAATTGACTGCGGGCGACGTCATCAAGCGAACCTCCGACACTCCCGATGATGATCGGAAAGTGACAGCAACTGTTTCGGCAAGCAAGAAATCCGATTGTGCTACGGGTCAGGAAATCGCTATCGGTGTCGATGACCTGCAGGAAATGCACAACAAGTTCGAGGAGCAGTTAGACAACGGCATGAAGGACCTGTCCTCGAAGCAAGGTCAGAAGGGATTGCCGAAGGCTCCTGACACGAAGACCGTACCCTCAGATGTTCCGCCTCCGCCTCCGGATAACAATGCGGCCAAGACGCTGGAAGAGCAGCAGTCTGCTGCCGATCAGACCGAATCTCAGGTGGTGAAGGAGGCATTCAGTCAGGGATCGTGACCGATCCCGACATACGCCTCTCGATTTAAGCAAAAAAGAGGAGGATTGATCCATGGCAGAGTTCGCCGATTTCTGTAGCAGCGTGCTCGGAAGCCGGGCAGCCAGGTAGAACGGCCATGAGACAACAGCAGGGAAAATTCATTTTGTGTGATGTTCCGGAATTTTCGTCGTGGCTCGACACATCTTCGTTCAGCCGCGTTATCCAGCTCGTGCAATGTCACCACACCTTTGTTCCGTCATACGAGAACTTTCATCAGACCAATCATTTTGATCTTCTCGAGGCCATGGAACGAGCGCACCTGGAGAGAGGCTTCTCCGAGATCGCACAAAACTTAACGACGTTTCCCGATGGCACGGTCGCTGTGTGCCGATCGATCGATACCGTCCCTGCCGGAATCAAGGGCGCCAACCGCAACGGAATCTGCGTCGAGAATGTGGGCAATTTCGACGGGCTCGATTCCATGACCCCTCAGCATCGTGACTGCATTATTCAAGTCTTCGCGCTGCTATGTAAGAGATTCAATCTGTCCCCTGACTCGAACAGCTGCGTCTATCACCATTGGTACGACCTCAACACCGGGGTGCGCACCAATGGGACTGGGATCACGAAAACTTGTCCGGGAACGATGTTCTTCTCGGGCAACACCGTCGCCGCCGCAGAAGCAAATTTCATCCCCCTGATCGAGCAGCAGTTAGCGGCGTATGCGGCGGCCTCTGGCGGGCAGACCCCTGCGCCGCAGGCGCAGGTCTTGTACACCGCGGAAGTGGGAGTCGACACGCTGAACGTGCGTGCTCAACCGACTACGAGTGCCATGATCGGCAATTGAGTCGCGGTGTAGACGTCAGCGTATATGAAGATCGTGATGGGTGGAGCGCGATCGACCCATCCAAAGCAAGTTGGGTGGACAGTCACTTCCTGACCAGGAACGGTGGGACGGCTAAGGCAGTCGCCCAATACGCAGCGCGGGTTACGGTCAGCGTGCTCAACGTGCGCAGCCTCCCTTCGTTGTCCGGCGTCGTTCGGAACACGTTGAATATGGGCGCGCCTCTTTATGTTTACCAGGAGCAAAATGGTTGGAGCAGAATCGATCCGGCTGACTCTCTTTGGGTAAACAGTAGTTATCTGGCAAGAACCGACGTCGTTCCGGCCTGAGATTTATATAGAGACCCCCGGAGAGACCCTTTCTCCTACACAGCGCAAATTACATGGTGGAGGATTCCAATGAAAATCCGAATCAGGCTTGCTTTGACTCTGCTGGTTGGCACTTTGTTGAGTCCGGCCGTGGCATGGGCCCAGCAACCAGGAGCGCCCGCTCCCGCTAACTTTGGAGTTTCAAGGGAAACGGTCTTTTGGGCAGCGTTCTGTATCATGACTGCGATCTTAGGTTTTGCATTTGTGTTTACTGTTGTTGGACTCTTACGCAGCCAGAACTGGTTCCTCGGCGACGCTTTGTCCGAGGAAGCGGGCAACCAGCCCGATCCACTTCCTCCGGGGGTCAAGCCCGTAATGGTCGCGAGTTCCAGCCGGCCGATGGCACTTTTGGGATTGCTGAATATCCTCGGTGTCTTTCTCGGCTTCGGTTATTACTTTCTCTACGCCGCATTCGCGGGCACGGTGAGTCTGACGGACATGAAATCCGTGATCTATTACGTGTTCAGCGGAGCTGTCATGATCGCGCCTTACTCGGCGAATCAACTGCAAAGCGCTTTCAGTTCATTCGGTGGTGCCGTCGCCGTGCCGCAGACCGTCGTGCAAGCCATCCAACCAGTTGTGCAGCCTGCGCCGGTGCTGGTGCGGGTAAATGCTGTCGGCTAGGCTGAGTAACTGAGGCCAAAAAACTGAAACCTAGCGGCCGTCGCATAGATTTCGTTAGTAGGATCGAGTGGCTGGGTTGTTGGCGGAAGGTGAAACCGTGTCGTCAAGATAGCTTTTCTCCGCGAACTCGGCGAGGGTTCTCGGCGCCCTCTGCGTTTTGAGATTTTAGCCAGACTGGGGAACATAGGCTTAGATCGCGGGGTCGCCGAGAAGGTCCGCAGAGAGCGCTGAGAATAGCAAAATGCCTTTACCGTGGTTGGGTTTGTTGAATTTAGCCTCGTTCCACCGCTAACACTCTCTGCGCACAGTCCACTAGCGCCGCTTCTTCAGCAACTCTTCTTCTGTCTTCTGTGCCCGCCGCGCAGTCTCAAGCAATTGCCTGGCGCTTTTGTTGTTTGGATCATTCGCCGCTTTCGTGAAGCAGTCGATGGCAGTGGCGTAATCGCCGACGTCAAGAGAGGCCATTCCTTTATTGACTAAAGAATCCGAACTTTCGGCGGTATTCCCATTCGGAGGTGGAGCTATGGGAGGAACCACCTGCAGCCGATTGTTGATCCGGGTGACCCCTGCAACCATGGCTGACAAAGATGCCGCAGTCGTCGAATCCGCCATGCTCGGCACGACTCCGTCGAGGATGACCTCGCCCGTGTCGGACACAGACACCTTAATATGTGCAGCCCGCACGGCGGGCGACGGTGCGTTCTTGAGGTTTTCCACCACGGCGTTCTCGATCTGCGTGCGCTGGATGGTCCGGTACTTGAGGTAGCCCACTCCCGCAATCACTACAAGCGCCAGACACAGCCCAATCAGCACCAGTACGTTCCTCGCCTTGAATGTCCTTTGCTGGACGAAGACGTGCTGCGCGGCGCTTTTTGGCAAGGGTGGCTGGGTTGCCGGCGCGGAAGGGACGTAAGGCGCGGGCGTGACGTCCGGCGACTGCAGAACGACGGACCCGGAAGAAGGAGGTGGAATCTGGACTTGCGATGACCGGACTGGCGCCGGCGGCCCCTGTACATTCTGCGGACTCTTGCTTGCCGGGTTGGGCGCCACGGTCGAACCGCCAACAACGCGCGCGCTGGATGGAGTGTCGCTTCCCACCTGATCAAGCGCAGCAATAAATTGCTCGGCATTTTGAAATCGCAAATCGCGCGATTTATCAATCGACTTTAGAATTACTTTCGAAAGTTCCGGAGGAATGTTCAACTCCGGCACCAGTTCATCCGGCGGACGGACCGTTCCCTGCATGTGC
>Ga0210408_10000212_pt1 | contig 83688 bp, 72 predicted proteins | sample IncBWH4MmetaG_FD_155471 | JGI IMG/M metagenome (GOLD analysis project Ga0210408, IMG submission 155471) | Forest soil microbial communities from Barre Woods Harvard Forest LTER site, Petersham, Massachusetts, United States - Inc-BW-H-4-M | ecosystem: Environmental > Terrestrial > Soil >...
CGTGTGCGGTGGCAAGGCAGCTCGGGTATAAGAGCGTAAAGTATTTGCACAAATTGACGTTTGTGGATTCGTTGAAGAATGTTGGCGATGGGCGCGGGTCAGCGTCGCCTGCGGCCGGATACTCCTGGTTTGCAGGGATTTGAATTGTCGGCTTTGGGTGAGGGATTAGTGCGGCTGACGCCGCCGCTCGGATGCGCTAAAGCACACCCCTACAACGCCCGAGCGCTTCCCTTCGCTGCAGCGTCGGACAGTTTGACGCGCGTGGTTGCTACGATTTCGAGGAACTTGCGGGCCGTTTCCACGATCAATTCGGGTTTGTTGGACCTTAGCGCCTCAACTTGTACCAATTCGCCGCCTATTCCGAGGGCGGCGGCTCCGGCTTCTATGAATTCGGCTGCAGTGCTGAGATTGACACCACCGGTGGGTACGAGCGGGACCTGAGGTAGCGGGCCTTTCAGGGCTTTGATGTACTTCGCGCCGCCGACTTGACCGCACGGAAACACTTTCACCAAATCCGAACCGGCGCTCCAGGCTTCGATGATTTCCGTAGGCGTCAAGGCGCCCGCCAAGATCAGCTTCGACTCGCGCGCGGCAAATTCCACGGTCGCACGGTTGAAACCGGGACTGACGAGAAACTCTGCGCCGGCGTCGAGGCAGCGCCGCGCGTCATCCGCATTCAGCACCGTTCCCGCGCCGATGAGAACTTCGTCGCCGCAGCTTTTCGCGAGTTCGCGAATGACTTCGATTGCTCCGGGGACGGTCATGGTGATTTCGACGATTGGGATTCCGCCCTTGCAGACCGCCTCGGCGGCGAGGCACGCTTCGCGCGGAGAGGAAGCGCGGACTACGGGGACGATTCCAATTTCTTCGATGCGACGCCGAACCTTTTGCTTCTCCAATTACGGCTCCTCGTTTGCTCGCTTAGCTCTTAACGCGCGATGCGCGCGCCCACGCCCTTCATCACTTGCACGACTTCTTGAAGCGTGACCATCGAAGTGTCGCCCGGCGTGGTCATGGCCAGAGCGCCATGCGCAGCGCCACATTCGACGCACCACTGCGGATCTTGCCCGGCGAGAAAGCCATATATGAGGCCTGAGGCGAAGGAGTCACCGCCGCCGACACGATCGAAGATCTCCAGATTTTCGCGATTCTTGGCTTGATAGAACTTGCCATCGTAGTAGCAGATGGCGCCCCAATCGTTCAGCGTCGCGGTCTTCGCCTTGCGCAAAGTGGTGGCGACGACTTGGAACGGGTAGTCCTTCACAACTTTAGCAATCACTTGCTTGAACGAGTCGGCTTCGAAGGCGGAGAGATGCTCGTCCATGCCGGGAACTTCGTAGCCGAGAGCGGCGGAAAAATCTTCTTCGTTGCCGAGCATTACGTCCACTTGCGGCGCGATGCGGCGGTTTACTTCCTGCGCTTGTTTTTTGCCGCCGAGGGATTTCCAGAGCGATGCGCGATAGTTCAGATCGTACGAGACAATAACGCCGTGACGCTTGGCCGATTGCATGGCCTCGATGGCGACGCCCGGTGTGGTGGAAGAAAGCGCGCAGAAGATGCCGCCAGTATGAAACCAACGTGCGCCCTGCTTGCCGAAAATTTGATCCCAGTCGACGTCGCCCTTTTTCAGATTAGAGACCGCGGTATGGCCGCGGTCGTAGGAACCAAGGGCGGCGCGCACGCCGAACCCGCGTTCGGTGAAATTGAGTCCATTGCGTGCGGCGCGACCGACACCATCGTGCTCGACCCAACGAATGAGCGAGGGATCGACGCCTCCTTGATAAACAAGATCCTGCAGCAGGCGGCCGACGGGGTCATCGGCGAACGCAGTGACCACCGCGGTATCCAACCCGAAGCAGCGTTTCAGTCCGCGCGCCACGTTGTATTCGCCGCCGCCTTCGCAGACTTCGAACGAGCGCGTGGTAGCGATGCGCTTTTCGCCGGGATCGAAGCGGACCATAATTTCGCCGAGACTTACCAGGTCCCAGCGGCATTGCTGTTTCGATTTGATCTGCAGCGTCACGCGCCCTCTCCCGCCCTCTCAAAAATGCGTCTCAGGTGATTCTGGCCGGCTCCAGCTTAGGCGCCAAAACGTGAATCAGGAATAGCGCGAGGAGGTAGGCGCTTCCGGCCATCACGAACGGAATCATGTAGCTGCCAGTCCACTGCAGAGCATGACCAACTACCTCTGCGATCATCATTCCGCCGATGGCGCCGGCCATGCCGCCGATGCCGACTACGGAGGCGACGGCGCGCGCGGGGAACATGTCGGAGGTTAGCGTATAGAGGTTCGCGGAAAATCCTTGATGCGCGGCTGCGGCGAGGCCGATCAGCAGAACGGCGCCCCACAGGCTTTCAATGCGATAGGCAAAAATAATGGGAGTGACGCAAAGCGCGCAAATGAGCATGGTAACTTTGCGGGCTGCGTTCACGCTGCTGCCGTGTTGAATCAGCCGCGAGGAGAGCCAGCCACCCGCAACGCTGCCCACGTCGGAAATCACATAAATGACCATGATAGGAATGCCGATATTCATTAGCGCCAGGCCGTGTTTGCGCTGCAAGAAATCCGGCACCCAGAAAAGATAAAACCACCAGATGGGATCAGTGAGGAATTTGCCAACCACGAAAGTGTACGTTTGGCGGTGCGGGAGGAGCGCAGACCAGCTAATTTTTCCAATGGGTTCGGAAGGATCGCAACGGATGTAGGCGAGCTCTGCTTTTGAAACACGCGGATGTTCTTCGGGCTTGCGGTAAATCAAAAACCAAAAGATCAGCCAGACAAATCCGAGCGCGCCGGTGAGAAGGAACGCCGAGCGCCAACCCCAATGCAACGCGATCCATGGCACGACCAGCGGCGTGACGATGGCCCCGGCGTTCGTGCCCGCGTTGAAGATTCCCGTGGCGAGTGCGCGCTCTTTTTTTGGAAACCATTCGGCGACAGACTTGATGCTGGCGGGAAAAACGCCAGCCTCGCCGAATCCGAGCGCGAAGCGCGCCCCAGCAAATGTCGCGAAGGAACCCGCGGCAGCATGAGCCATGGATGCAAGGCTCCAGAAAGTCATGGCTACTGCGTAGCCCACGCGCGTGCCGAGACGATCGATGAGGCGGCCCATCAGCAGCATGCCCGCCGCATAGGCCATCTGAAAATAGGAAACGAGATGGCCGTACTGGACTTCGTTCCACCCGAAATCGTGCTGCAGCGTTCCCTTGAGCACGCCGAGCACCTGGCGGTCGATGTAGTTCTTCGTTACGCCGAAGAGAAGCAGCGCGCAAATCACCCAGCGGAAATAACCGGCGCGCGGAACCGCAGCGCCTTGAAGCTCACCCCCTGCGGAATCGATTGCGGCCTTGGCCAAAAGGTCTGAGGGTGCAATGGGTCGGGAATCCATTTGACAGGGAAGAAGCTACTTCTTGCGGCCAGCTTGTCCGGCTTCGAGTCCCGTCGGTCCCTGATTGAAGCCGGGCTGCACGTTGACGACTCCGAACTGGCGATCCTCGACTTCGCGATGCGCGGCCATGGCCCAGAGAAAGCAGATGCGATGGCCGGGAACGGAAACGTTGGGATGGTAGCCGCTGGGAATGAGCACGGCGTCGCCATCGCGCACGACGGTGACGACCTCGGGGTTCTGTGTGTCGTTGTAAACGAGCTGAACGCCGTATGCGGGCTCAGGCATATCGAAATAGACGTAAATCTCTTCGAGCATCGCGGCGTGCTCGTGGGGCGGCCAACTGGTCCAGTTGCCGGGATCGGCTTGCGTGATTCCTGCGATGAGGCGTCCGGCTTGGATATTCTTCGCCAGCAGCATCTGCAAGTGACGCGTGCAGCCGGGGCTGCCCGTAGTGAATTGCAGTCCGGCATCTTTGGCGATTTCGGAGGCGCGCACAACCTGTAACGGGTAACGGTTGGCTACGTCACAGGAAAATTCGGCGAGGTCGGCGGAAGTTTTTGTGGCGATTTTCACAGTGGAATCGCGCGGAATGTACATGGCGTCGCGCTGAGCAAGCGTTATTTCCTTGCCGTCGACCGAAACGATGCCCTCGCCGGATAAGCAAATGAGCCCCGTTTCGCGGTCGCCGGTGGAAAACGATTCGGCCGGCTTCGAAGTATTCAGAACGATGCGGCTATAGGCGAGATGACGCATGGAACTGTTCCCAGGCGAAATGCAAACGCGGCGGCCGTCATGCGCGTTGGTTTTGCGGAAGATATTTTTTTCGCTGGCGGCCAATACTGGAGCGCTCATCGGGTACTCCTCCCGGGCAGTTGCAACGACATCGCTGACTATAGAAACGGGTCACGCTGCTGTCAAACGGGAAATCTGAAACCGAGGCTCGAGGAAGGCTACGCAGCTTCCTCGCTTCGCTCGGACCGTGTCGCGCTGAAGTGCCCCCTACAACTCCGCGCCCCACAACACCGAATTGCTACCAACTGTGCATCGTGCCGTCGAGCTTTCGATTGATGGGCAGGTACGCGCGGCGGTACGGATACTTGGACGCGAGCTGCTCGTCAATGTCCACGCCAAGTCCGGGTGCGTCGCCAGGATGCATCATCCCGTCGGCAAACGCGTACGAGTGCGAGAACACGCGGTCGGTTTCGGCGGAGTGGTGCATATATTCCTGAATGCCGAAATTGGGAACGCTGAGATCGAAATGCAGAGCGGCGGCCATGCACACGGGACTCATATCCGTAGCGCCGTGACATCCGGTGCGGACTTGATATATGTCCGCGAGGCTGGCGATTTTTCGAAGATGCGAAATGCCGCCGGCGTGGACGACGGCCGCGCGGATATAGTCGATCAATTGCTCCTGAATGAGTTGCTGGCAATCGTAGATGGAGTTGAAAACCTCGCCGACAGCAAGGGGTGTCGTCGTATGCCTGCGGATCAAGCGAAAACTTTCCTGCAGCTCGGCGGGCGTAGGATCTTCCAGCCAGAATAAATGATACGGCTCGAGTTCTTTGCCCAGCCGCGCGGCTTCGATCGGTGTAAGCCGGTGATGCGCATCGTGAAGAAGATGCAAGTCAGAGCCAAATTCCTTGCGCAGGCGCTCGAACAGGCGAGGAGCGAAATTGAGGTAAAGCTCGGAGCTCCACGCGTCTTCGACGGGAGCATCTTTTTCCGCAGGCTCGTAGTACATCTTGCCTTTGCCAACGCCATACGTGCTCTCCAGACCAGGGATCCCGCTCTGCGCGCGAATGGCTTTGTATCCCATCTTGGCGTACTCGCCGACGGCCGCGACTGTATCGTCAATGTTCTTTCCGCTGGCGTGGCCATAGACCAAGACCGCATCGCGGGAAGCGCCGCCGAGCAATTGATACACAGGAACGTTCAGCGCTTTGCCCTTGATGTCCCACAGCGCCATATCGACCGCGGAAATCGAGGCCATGGTGACCGGACCGCGCCGCCAGTACGCGCCCTTGTACAGGTATTGCCAAGTGTCCTCAATGCGCCGCGCATCCCGCCCGGTGAGAAGCGGGATGACATGGTCGGTCAGATAGCTGGCGACGGCGAGCTCGCGGCCGTTAAGCGTGGCGTCACCGAGACCATGAAGGCCGTCCTCAGTCGTGATTTTCAGGGTGACGAAGTTTCGGCCCGGACTGCAGATGACTACTTTGGCCTCGGTTATGCGCATCGCGAATTAAATCCTCTCCCTGAATCTCATTTTGCCAGCAAGCTCACACGTTATTGCGCGGGCGTTCGCGACGCACGAAATCGGTGTCCTGCAACGGCTCGGACTCGCACTCAATGGCAATCGTGGTGACCGGATGATCCGGCGCTTCATTGGGCAAGCCCGTGAAGCGTACGCGAAAGCGATCCTGCTGGAACTTAACCTGTTGCCCGCTGGCAAGAAGACGCGCGGATTTTACCCCGGTTTTTAGTCCAGCGAGCGAGACCGTCTCTCCGGGCCAAAAATAAACATGCATATAGAGAGTATTCCCCTTGCGCGTGAAGGCAGCGTAATTCGAGTGATGCGGCTGGCAGCGGTCTTGCGTATGGATGGATTCGCCGTTGCGCGAGGTCCAGTGGCCCACCTCGGTCAAAACGCGCACTGATTCGTCGGGAATGGAGCCGTCAGGCTTGGGTCCGATATTCAGCAGATAGTTTCCCGCGTCATGCGCGCAATAGACGAGGTTGCGCACGATCATCTTTGAATTTTTCCAGGCGTCGTCCGCGTGGTGATATCCCCAGCTTTCATTCAGTGTCATGCAGGATTCCCAAGCGCGGCCGCGTTGGTCGGCGACAATCTCCTGCTCGGGCGTCGAGAAGTCGCCCGGTAGCGCGTTGCGATTGTTAACGATGATGTCAGGCTGAAGCTCGAAAACCATTTTGTTCATGCGCTCGGATTCCCAGCCGCGCGCGTCCAGCGGCCAGGATACGTCGTACCAAAGCACGTCAACTTTCCCGTAGTTCGTCATTAGCTCGCGAATCAATCCGTGCGTGTATTCGACAAAACGTTTCCGGGCATCCTCATTGGTCGCGCAGCGCGCGCCGTCGGGATGATGCCAATCCATCAAGGAGTAGTAGAAACCAAAACGCAAACCTTCCGCGCGCGCCGCTTCGACGTATTCATGAACGAGGTCACGGCCGGGGCCTTGCTTTGGCGCGCAGTAGTTGGTGAGCTTCGTATCAAAATTGCAGAAACCTTCGTGATGCTTGGAAGTCATCACCATGTACTTCTGTCCAGCCTGCTTGGCGAGTTTGGCCCACGCGCGTGCGGCGTTTGGCTTCGGCTGAAATCGTTTGGCGAGTTGCTCGTAGTCGGCTACAGGAATGCCTTCGTTTTCCATCACCCATTCGTGGCGGCCGAGCACGCTGTAAAGCCCCCAATGAACGAACATGCCGAATCGCGCTTCATGCCACCACTGCATGCGCCGGGCGCGGCTCGCGTCCTCCGCGTCGGAGCTTTTCTGCGCCTGCGGTTGCGCGGAAGCTGCCGCTGTTTTCGCGGAGGCGACTAACGTAAGAAGCGATGCTCCGGTGCCAACCAGCCAGTCACGCCGTGCGATGCGATTCGATTGCATGAGCAACAGTCCTCCTGTTTGCTTAATTAAAATGCTCTTACGGCTCCAGCTTGAAAATTCGCTCCATCAGCAGCCACTTCTCTCCTGGCATGGCTTGCTGCAAAGGCTTCTGGAATTTCCACATCAATTCTTCCCATTCGCGCACTTTGCGGTTCGCGCGGTCCGCTTTGGCTTTGGCGTCGAACGAAAATCGCTCGTCCACTTCCATGATCATGAACATGCGCGCGCCAAGCAGATAAATTTCCATGTCGACGATACCGGATTCTTTGATGCTGCCGGTAATTTCCGGCCAGATTTTATGGTGATAGCGGCGATATTCCGCGATCAGCGCCGGATCATCTTTGAGGTCCAGAGTGAGGCAATATCGTCTGTTCATCATGATTTCACGAAGCAGCCGCCCATCCCATTTTCATGTCAGCGCGCGATCCAAATGAACGTAGCCGCCGTCCACCAGCACATGCTGGCCAGTTACGTGCCCCGCTTGCGCTGACATTAGAAACAAAGCCATGGCGGCAATTTCGTCGGGCTCAGTCATGCGCTTGCCCAGCGGAATTTTCGCCGTGATGTGCTTGAGTTTCTCCCCCGGGTCCGGAAAGGTGCCGAGCCACTGCTTGTACAGCGGCGTCATCACTTCCGCAGGAAGCAGAGCATTCACGCGAATCCCGTAAGGCAGCAATTCCGCCGCCCACTCTCGCGTAAGCGCAAGAATCGCGCCCTTAGCCGCGGCATACCCGGAAGTGCCGCCCTGCCCGGTCATAGCAACCTTGGAAGCGATATTAATGATGCAGCCTTGTGATTTCTTCAAAGCAGGCAAGGCGTAATGCGCCATGTTGTAGTAATGAAGGAGATTCAGCTCCAGCGAACGTAGAAATTTCTGCGGACTGCCGTGCTCCAGCCCGGCATTATCGTTAATCCCGGCATTGTTGACCAGCACGTCGAGCCTTCCGAAATCGCGCAGCGTTCCCTCAATAGCCGCAGCGCAGTTTCCGGCCGCCAACAGGTCCGTGCAAATCAATCCGCAAGGCAGGCCGGATTTCTGCAAGTCCGCTTGCAACTGCTTTCCCGCTTCGCCATCCTTGTCCACCAACACAGGACTCGCGCCTTCCCGCGCACAACCGCGGGCGATTGCTGCGCCGATGCCCTTCGCGCCGCCGGTGACCAGCACCACCTTGCCTTTAAGCTGCAAGTCCATGTTGCGCCGTTTTCAGCCTGTAGAAGCGAGCGGCATTGCCGCCGAAAATCTTATCTTTGTCGGCCACAGAAAATCCCTTCGCGTAATCCTGTATTAGCTGCATTACCTGACGATACGTCCCGGCCAGAAGGCAGACCGGCCAATCGGACCCAAACATTAGCCGCTCCGCCCCGAACGCGTCAAAGACCACATCCAGGTAAGGTTTGAAATCGTCAGCTTTCCAATGCTTCCAATCCGCTTCCGTGACTAGCCCCGAAACTTTGCAAAATACATTTCTATTTTGCGCAATTTCTTTTATGTGTGTGGCCCAAGGCAAGATCTTGCCAGACTTGACATCCGGCTTTCCGCAGTGATCGATCACAAAATTCTGCTCAGGAAGTCGCGTCACGAGTTCGATCGCCGCCGGCAATTGCCGCGGATAAATGAGAATGTCGTACGTGAAACCGAATCTGCGCAACTGCGACACGCCTTTGACAAAGTCTTCGCGCACCAGAAAACGATCATCCGGCTCAGCCTGTGCGATATGGCGAAATCCGCGCAATTTTGAAGAGTGCGAGAAATATTCGAGCCGTTCCCCAACCCGAGGTGACAAGAGATCCACCCAGCCGACAACACCGGCAACGCAACTGTTCTTTTCCGCAAGGTCCAACAGGAACTTCGTTTCGTTTTCGGATGGATCGGCTTGTACCGCAATCGAGGCCTCCACGCCATTGGCCTTTAATTCCACGGTAAGATTGTCGGGCACGAAGTCGCGCTTCAACACCGCCATCGCGTCCGTAATCCACGCATCGCGCACGGCATCATAGCGCCAAAAATGCTGGTGAGAGTCGATCTTCATCCAGAGATTCCACTCGCCCCGAAGCGCCGCGCGCTTTCATTTACCCGCGAAGATTGAAGAATCCTCCGTCGATCGGATAATCGGTTCCAGTGATGAACCCTGCTTCATCCGAGCAAAGAAAAAGCGCCAGCGCGGCCACTTCCTCAGGCTCACCCATGCGCCCAATGGGCTGTGACGCCGATAGCTTCTGAAACATTTCCTGCTCGCGGCCGGGATAGTTCTTTCGCAGGTAGCCGTCGACAAAAGGAGTGTGCACGCGCGCCGGAGAGATGCAGTTGCACCGGATTTTGTGCGCCAAATAATCCTTGGCCACCGAATACGTCATGGCCACCACCGCGCCCTTGGTCATGGAATAGGCAAAGCGGTCAGCCAATGCAGCGGTTCCCGCAATCGACGCCATGTTCAGAATGACGCCGCCGCCTTGCGACTTCATGTGACCTATCGCGGCGTACGTGCAGTTGTAAACGCCCTTAACATTGATGCGGAAGAGCCGATCAAAATCGGCTTCGCTGGTGGTTTCCACCGTGCCGATGTGCGAGACGCCCGCGTTATTCACCAGAATATGCAGACGCTCTTGCCGGGCCAGTCTGTCGAAGAGTTCCCTGGTACGCGGGTGATCGGAAACGTCGCACGCGTAGGCCTTGGCATCGCGTCCCGATGCCGTAATTTCCTGCGCTGCTACAGTTGCCGCTTTTTCGTCGAGATCAAGGATGCGCACCGCCGCGCCTTGTTGCGCAAACCGCTGCGCGATGGCCCGCCCAATACCGCTGGCAGCCCCCGTAACGACCGCAACCTTGCCGTCGAGCCGGAAAGCCTCGCGATGTTGCGGCGCGCCGCTCAGAGCGAGACTCCTCGCTTCCACGGGATGAAATCGTTTTGCGCCAGCAGCTCCGCCTTGGTCTGCGCTTCCCCGCTGGCCACCTGTATCACACGCTCCAGAATGTTTTCCCCCATCTGCTCGATCGTGCTTTCTCCGGAGATGATCCCGCCCGTATCGATATCAATGATGTCCGCCATGCGGCGTGCCAAATCCGTGTTCGTGGATAACTTAATCACCGGAGCGATGGGATTGCCAGTGGGCGTGCCCAGCCCAGTCGTGAACAGCACCACGTTCGCGCCTGCCGCCACTTGCGCGGTAACACACTCCACGTCATTCCCCGGCGTGCATTGCAGATTCAATCCCGGTTCCGAGGAATATTCCGGATAGTCCAGCACTCCCGTCACCGGTGAAGTGCCGCCCTTCTTCGCCGCGCCCGCCGATTTCATCGCATCGGTAAGCAGCCCGTCGCGAATATTTCCCGGCGAAGGGTTCATCTCGAATCCAGAACGCACCGCTTTCGCACGCGCCGCATAATCATTCATCAGTTGCATGAAGCGCTCCGAAACGCGCGCGCTCGCACATCGGTTTATGAGTTCCTGTTCGACTCCGCACAGCTCCGGAAATTCTGAAAGAATTCCCTTCCCGCCCAGTACCGCCAATATGTCGGCAACGTGCCCGATCGCGGGATTCGCGGAAATCCCAGAGAATCCGTCGGAGCCTCCGCATTTCAATCCGACGCACAAATGCGACAGAGGCGCAGGGTTCCGTTGAAGTCCGTCCGCTTCGATCAAGCCCAGAAATGTCTCGCGAATGGCCTGCGAAATCATGGTCGCTTCGGATGCGCTCTTTTGTTGCTCGAAAATGAAGAGTGGTTTGCGAAAGTTTGGGTCGCGGCGCTTGACTTCTTCCTGCAAGATCGTAACTTGCGCGTGCTGGCACCCGAGGCTCAAAACAGTCGCGCCGGCAACATTAGGATGGTGAATGTACCCCGCCAGCAACGCGCACAAGTTCGCAGAATCCTCACGCGTCCCGCCGCAGCCACCTTCGTGCGTTAGAAACTTTATGCCGTCGATATTGCGAAATACTCTAGCGGTAGTCGATGGCGGTTTGTTCTCTCCGAACGAACCGCCGCGAAGTCCCTCCGCATTCCCCTCGCGATACATCCGCACCATTTCCGCAACCTGCCGGCGATAAATTTGCGGCGCGGCAAAGCCCAGCTCCTCTTCAAAGGCTTGTTTCAAAACAGCGAGGTTGCGGTTCTCGCAGAAAACCAGTGGCAGCACGATCCAATAATTCCGCGTGCCAACCTGTCCATCCGCTCGCGCGTAGCCAAGAAATGTTTTCGCTCGCCAGCGCGACACATCCGGAGGCGACCATTGCGGCGCCGAATCTCGATTGTGAAATGCGGCGGCGGCATGGCGAAGATTGCGGGTAGACAGCAAGTCCCCGCGCCGCAATGCTTCGGCGGTGCGGCCCACAAGCACGCCATACATCTTCACTTCCCCACCCGCCGGAAGATCCTCAGTGACAAATTTATGTTTTGCGGAAACGTCCGAGAGCAACTGATACTCGCTGCCCTCGAAGCGTACGATTTCGCCCTTGCGCAGGTCCGTCAATGCGACGAGCGCGTTGTCTCTCGGATCGAGCCGCAAAACGCGGCGCTGCGTTGCTCCATTTCCTGACATGCGGTCCGATTCTATACCAGGCTGGCTTTTCGTTCAGCGTTCAGCAATTTCGACGCGCACCACTATAGCTGGCGCACGGTATTCGTCAGCGTTCCGATTTTCTCGATCTCGATGCTAACTTGGTCGCCATCCTTCAGCCACAGCGGCGGATTCTGCGCCATGCCCACTCCGTGCGGCGTGCCCGTAAAAATCGCAGTGCCCGGAAGCAGTGTCGTGCTCTGGCTAAGGAATTCGATCAGTGCGGGAACGTCGCGTACCATGTCGCGCGTATTGCCATCCTGCATCACGCGGCCGTTCACCGTGGTCCGGATCCGCAACGCGCCAGGGTCAGCGATCGTCTCCGGAGTCACAATGCAAGGACCGATTGGCGCAAAAGTGTCAAAGCTTTTCCCGCGACACCACTGACTGCCGCCCTTCTTCAACTGCCAATCGCGCGCGCTCACGTCGTTTCCGCACGTGTAGCCGGCTACGTACTCGAGCGCGTGCTCGCGACTCACGTCCTTGCAAGCTTTACCGATGATGACCACTAACTCGCCTTCATAGTCCAATTCCGTTGTCCCCGCACGCGCGGGAATGGCAATGGGCGCGCCGGGATCTTGTAAACTGTTCGCGCCCTTCGCAAACACCACAGGGAAGTCGCCCGAGCTCATGCCCACTTCATCCGCGTGGCGCCGGTAATTCTGCCCAATGCACCAAATCATGACGGGCACCACCGGCGCCAGCACCTTCGAAATTTTCGCCGGTTCCTGCGTAATTCTAATTTCCCCGAACGGAGCCCCTTCGACTCGCAAACGCGCGCCGCCGGCCTGCTCCGCGGCATATTCAATTTTCCCAGAACCATTCAAATATCGAATTAGTTTCATATTGTATCGATTGGCCCTAATCGCCCGATGAGCGCGGAGGTTGCGACGCCGCTTCCGTTCGCGCCTCAGCGTGTGCGCCATGCCGACTAAGAACAAACATCAACATCCCGAAAGCCAGCAGCGCAATTCCCCAGTAGAGATTGACATTTATTCCAAGCGACGGCTGGTACAGCGAAGGATCACTCGCTATACCGTAAACCAACAAAATCAATCCCAGCAGCGAAAACAAAATTCCCAGCGGCAACCGAATGTCGATGCCCATCCGCTCTCCTACCAAAAAATAATATTCAGCAACACGGTTCCAGCCAGCACCATTATCGCCAGCGATACCGGCCTCGCATACCAAGCCGCCGGTTCTTCCTCCGGCTTCGGTGTAAGTGAATACACCAGGCCAACCAGCTTGCTCTCGTCCGGAGCGCGCGTCATCAGACTCACAACAACGGTGACCGCAAAACAAGTGCTCCACGCATAAATCGCCGTCCAGAAATTTTGCGCCATCTCGCTCGGGTAAATGTGCGTCACGGCCAGCCATCCACCTTTAATGCCAACAACTGCTCCAGCCGACAGCGTCAGCCCATGATGAATCGCCGCCGCCGCGGTTCCGGCCAGCAAGCCGGTAAACGCACCATGCCCGGTGGTGCGCTTCCAGAACATCCCCAGCAAAAACGTGGCAAACAATGGTGCATTCACAAAAGCGAAAACCAGCTGCAGCATGTCCATAATATTGTTGAAGCGATTGGCCATGTACGCCGCGCCGATGGAAAATGCAATTCCAAAGACCGTTGCCGTGCGCCCCATCCAAAGATAGTGCGCATCGGTCGCGCCCGGCCGGATGTACGACTGATAGATGTCATAAGTCCAGACCGTATTGAACGCGGTCACATTTCCCGCCATGCCCGACATGAAGCTCGCAAGCAACGCCGTCAAACCGAGCCCCAGCAACCCCGGCGGAAAATAATGCAGCAGCATGCTCGGCACCGCGAGATCGTAATCAAGCTGCGGCTTGCCGTCTTTGTCCAGCATCGGTCGCCCGGAACTCGCATCCACTTTCATCGGGATGATGCCTTGCCCCGGCGGCTGCACATCCGCAATCACGCGAGCGTGCGAAGGCACCGCGGGCTGCGTGGGCAACGCAATCGCAATCAGTCCGGGCAAAATCACCAGAAATGGAAACAACATTTTCGGGAACGCGCCGATCAACGGCGTCCGCCGCGCCGCGCTCATCGATTTCGCAGCCATCGCGCGCTGCACCACCAGAAAATCCGTGCACCAGTACCCGAACGACAGCACGAACCCCAGCCCCATCACCAGCCCGAACCATTCCACTCCCAACCGGTTCGTATTCGCGTGGCTCAACCCCGCCCACGAGTGCGTGTAACTCGGCCCCAGCGTGGTCTTCAATCCCGACCAGCCGCCAACATTCTTTAATCCCAAATAGCTAAGTGGCAGAAATCCCGCGACGATCAGGAAAAATTGCAGCACCTCATTGTAAATCGCGCTCGATAACCCGCCCAAAAACGTATACACCAGCACTACAATCGCGGAGATCAATATCGAAAAATCGAAAATCCACGAGCCATTGATCCCCGCGCGCACAAACACACCATCGAACACATGCAGCGTCTGTATCAACTTGGCGATCGCATACATCGAGATGCCCGACGAAAAAATCGTCATGATCGCGAAAGAGATCGCGTTCAACCCGCGCGTCTTCTCATCGAATCGCAACCGCAGATATTCCGGCACCGACCGCGCCCGCGAGCCGTAGTAAAACGGCATCATGAAGATGCCCACAAACACCATCGCCGGAATAGCGCCAATCCAATAAAAATGCGAGGTGGCGATTCCGTACTTCGCCCCGGAAGCGCCCATCCCAATCACTTCCTGCGCCCCCAGGTTCGCCGACATAAATGCCAGCCCGCACACCCACGCCGGTATCGCCCGCCCCGCCAGAAAAAAATCCGTGCTGGTCTTCACCGAGCCCTTCAGCGCCACCCCGATGCCCAGCACGAACGCGAAGTACAAGCCCAGAATTAGCCAGTCAATTCCGGTCATTCCTGCGTGGCTCCTTCCTCGCTTGCTCGATCATTTCGGTGAAACATTCGTTTCCCGCGAGAATTTCCCAATTACGAAGCTCGGAGCGTACATGAGCCGCATCGCTGCCGCAAGCATTTGTCCCCAGCCACGTCCGCGCCCGTCCCGTTAATTTTTTTGGTTTGACAAGAGCGCTTCGCCATTTTATGTTCAGTATTGCCCGACGACTTTTTAGCCCAGCTCGTTCTACGCTGTAATCTTTGCAATTTCAGGATTCGACCATGCCCTACAAATTGACTGTAAACGGAAGGCCCGCCACGGTGGACGCCCCCGCGGACATGCCGCTCCTCTGGGTCCTTCGCGATATTCTCAATCTCCGTGGCACCAAGTACGGCTGCGGCATCGGACAGTGCGGCGCCTGCACCGTTCACATCTCCGGCCGCGCCGTGCGCTCCTGTCAGACGCCAGTCTCCGTCGCGGACAACGCCAAGATCACGACGATCGAGGGCCTCTCCCCCGATGGCTCGCATCCCGTGCAGCTCGCCTGGGCCGACCTCGACGTCCCGCAATGCGGTTACTGTCAAGCTGGACAAATGATGTCCGCCGCAGCACTCCTCACGAAAACGCCCAAGCCCACCGACCAGGACATCGACGCCGCCATGAACGGCAACATCTGCCGCTGCGGAACCTATATCCGCATTCGTCAAGCAATTCACAAAGCCGCCTCGCTCGCGGCCAGCCGCCCGGCGCGCGCCGCGCATTCCGCAAGCAACGGCAGCGCGTCAGGTTTGGAGTAAGGAGGCGCCAATGGCCACAGCAACCATTTCCAACACGCTCGGGCGCCGCTCCTTTCTCCGCGTAAGCGCCATCGCCGGTGGCGGATTGCTCATCTCCGCGTACCTCGATCCAAAACTTTTTGGCCAAGCACCGCAAGGCCCGCCACCCGCGAATCTCGTTCCCAACGCCTTCATCCGCATCGCGCCGGACGGCATCGTCACCATCACCGCGAAAAATCCCGAAATCGGCCAGGGCATCAAAACCATGTTGCCCATGCTCATCGCCGAAGAGCTCGACGTCGCGTGGAGAAATGTCCGCACCGAGCAGGCCGATGTCGATTACGCCAAGTACGGCTTGCAAGTCGCCGGGGGCAGTACCGCCACGCCCAACAATTGGGAGCCCATGCGCCGCATCGGCGCCGCAGGCCGTCAGATGCTCGTTGCCGCCGCCGCGCAAACTTGGAGCGTTCCCGAATCCGAATGCACCACGTCCGCCGGCCGCGTGAATCACGAATTCACCAAGCGTTCGCTTTCTTACGGCGAGCTCGCTGGTAAAGCCGCGACGTTGCCGCCACCCGATCTGCAATCCGTCCACCTGAAGGATCCTAAAGATTACAAAATCATCGGCAAGCCCATCCCGCAAGTCGACAACGCCGCCATCTTGACCGGCAAGCCCATCTTTGGAATCGACTTCACCATGCCCGGCATGCTTTGGGCCGTCTTTGAGAAGTGCCCAGTCTTCGCCGGCAGGGTCATCAGCGCAAACGTGGACGAAATCAAAACCATGCCCGGCATCCGCCACGCGTTTGTCGTCGAGGGCGGCAGCGATCTGACCGGATTGCTCTGTGGTGTCGCCATCGTTGCCGATAGTTGGTGGCAAGCCCGCACCGCGCGCCAAAAACTTGAAGTGAAGTGGGACGAAGGCAAGACCGCGCAACAAAGCAGCGAAGGTTTCGCGCGCCGCGCCGAAGAACTTTCCAAACAGCCGCCGGCCCGTACTCTTCGCAAAGACGGCGACGCCGACTCCACCCTCCAAAACGCTCCGAAAGTCGTCGAGGCTTATTACTCCTATCCTTTCATCGCCCACGCGCCCCTCGAGCCGCAAAACTGCACCGCGCATTATCGAGACGGCAAACTCGAAATGTGGGTGCCAAGCCAGACGCCGCAGCGCGGTCTCGGCCAAGTCGCCAAAACGCTCGGCATCAGCGAAAAAGACATCACCATTCACCTCACGCGCATGGGCGGAGGCTTCGGCCGCCGCCTCACCAACGATTACATGATCGAAGGCGCGTACATTTCCAAAGTCATCGGCGCGCCCGTCAAACTCCTCTGGACCCGCGAAGACGACATGCGCCACGATTTCTATCGTCCCGCCGGCTATCACTCTTTGAAGGCCGCGCTCGATCCTTCCGGCAATCTAATCGCCTGGCGCAATCACTTCATCTCCTTTGGCGAAGGCGAAAAATTCGCCTCCGCCGCAGGCATTTCCCCCGACGAATTTCCCGGCCGCTTCCTTCCCAACTACGCGTTGCACACCTCCCTGATGTCCACCGGCGTGCCAACCGGCGCCATGCGCGCCCCTGGCAGCAACGGCATCGCTTTCGTAATGCAATCCTTCATCGACGAGCTCGCGCATGCGGCGGGCAAGGATCCGGTGCAATTCCGACTAGAGCTCCTCAAAGGGAACCCGCTCGCCTTCACACCTCCAGACGGCGTCCCGGCTGGCGCACCGCCGCCGCCGCTGTTCGACGCCAAGCGCATGCGCGGCGTCCTCGAACTCGTCGCCGAGAAATCCGCTTGGGGCAAGGTCAAATTGCCGAGCGACACAGCTATGGGTGTCGCTTTCCATTTCAGCCACCGAGGACATTTCGCCGAAGTCGTCGAAGTCCGCCTCTCGCCCGGCAATAAAATTCGCGTCAATAAAGTTTGGGTCGCCGGCGACGTCGGCAGCCAAATCATCAATCCCAGCGGCGCGCTCAATGAAGTACAAGGCGCCGTGATCGAAGGCCTCAGCCACCTAATGGGCTACGAAATCACCATCGACCGCGGCCGCGCCGTACAAAGCAACTTCAACGAATATCCCCCGGTCCGCTTGACGCAAGCCCCACCGGAAATCGAAGTCCACTTCCTAAAGACTGACAATTCGCCAACAGGTTTAGGCGAGCCCGCGTTGCCGCCCGTGCTGCCAGCCGTCTGCAACGCCCTCTTCACCCTAACCGGCAAACGCATCCGCACGCTTCCCCTAGCCAAGCAGGGCTATTCCTGGGCCTAGGTAGCACAGGCACTCTTGCCTGTGCTCTGACGACCTCAACTTAGAAAACCTGCACGACTCGATGTCGGACAGATTCCTCAACGAGATCCGCTTGTTCCCTCTCTGCGCATCTCCGCGTTCTCTGCGCCTCGGCGTTATCTTTTTCCTTCATTCCTACGATGTCCGCGGTGTGCGATACTCCCGCGCGTGCTCTCTTCCCCGCCGACGCCCTCCAACACCGCGGCAACACAAATCCCCCGCCGCCGCTGGGGCATCGCCCTCCTCCTCGGCTTCGGCATCCTCGTCAACTACTTCGACCGCGTAAACCTCTCCGTCTCCCGCGACGCCCTGCAGGACGCCTTCGGCCTCTCCGCCGTGATGTTCGGCTATCTATCCAGCGCCTACAACTGGACCTACGCCCTCCTCCAGCTTCCCTCCGGCCTTTTGCTCGATCGCTTCGGCGTCCGCCGCGTTGGCATCGTCAGCACCATCATCTGGAGCATCGCCTCCTTCGCAGCCGCCATTTCCACCGGCATCGGAGGCTTGTTCGCCGCGCGACTTCTCTTAGGAATCGGTGAGGCCCCCACCTTCCCCGCCTACGCCAAAGCCACCGGCTACTGGTTTCCCAAGCACGAACGCAGCCTGGCTACCGCCATCTTCGATTCCATGGCGAAATTCGCCTCAGCGATCGGTATTCCGATATTAGGTCTCGTCCTGCTGCATTTCGGATGGCGCTGGAATTTTGCCGTGACCGGCGTCATCAGCGTTCTTTTCCTGGCGCTGTTCTACGCCTTCTATCGCAACCCCAGCGAAGACAAGTTCCTCACACCCGCCGAGCGCGAGTACATTGCCCGCGGCGGCGCGCAACCCGAAGACCGCGCAAGAGCTGAAAAAGGAGCGCCGCTCCTCTACTTGCTTCAACAGCGCCGCGTTTGGGGCCTGGTCTTGGGCTTTGCTTCCTACAATTACTGTTTCTATCTGCTGCTTACCTGGCTCCCCAGCTATCTCTCCACTACCCATCACATCGACTTGCTTCACTCCGCGATGTACACCAGCGTTCCCTGGATAATCGCCACCGTACTCGATCTGGCCGTAGGTGGTTGGTTGGTGGACGAACTGATCCAGCGCGGCAGGAATCCCGTTCGCGTGCGTCAGACCGTTCTTATCGGCGGAACTGCCCTAGGCTTGGGAATTCTCGGCGCGGCGAACGCGCACACCGCGGCGACGGCTCTTTTCTGGATCAGCATCTCGATCGGAGGCTTGTCGGCGGCGTCGCCGGTCGGTTGGTCGATTCCTTCACTAATTGCTCCCCGCGAGAGTGTAGGTACACTCGGAGGAATCCTGAACTTCGGCAGTCAGCTCGCCGGAATCGCGGCGCCCATCGCCACCGGCTACATCGTGCAAGCCACAAATTCTTTTTTTTGGGCCTTCGCCGCGGCCGGCATCTTCCTGCTAATCGGAATCTCCGGCTACATCTTCCTATTGGGCTCCATGGCACCTGTCCCGGAACCCGCCTAATCCCCAGCTGCAAGGCGAAAAGAAACTTCAGGCGCGCTCGAGGAATTCCCCTAGCAACATGTGAAAGTGGTGCACGCCGTTTTCGCGCCGCACCGAATAGCGTCCGCGATCGTACGTCGATGAGCGCAGGCCGCGCTGCACGCTTTCGCACAATCCGATATCTTCCTGCTGCACTTGATCGCTGAACTCCACGGCTTTCCTCACGCGCTCCCGCGTCGCAGTGGAACCTGCGTCGTGAAAAAACCATTCAAAGATGGTCAGCGTCTTGTCCTGCGAAATCGGCAGGATCACGTTGGTCGAAACGTTGTCCGGATAAATGTTCACCATCAAATTCGGGAACACCCAAAAATACAGTGCCTCTTGCAGGCCCGTCTTTCCCGGCGCGTACAATCGCTCGCCCGCATCCTCGCTTTTCATCGCGCGAATCGGCGCGAACTGCTGCGAATAGTAGCGAAACGTCTCGGTGCGGTATCCCGCGTAATCGATCTCGCGCATCAAGCCCGGATGCGCGATGGGAATGTGGTAGCCCTCCAGATAATTGTCGACGTACACCTTCCAGTTGCAGTCGATCACGTAATCGCGGCGCTCCACCATTTGCAATCCGTCAAACTCGAAACCGCGCGCCTGCCTCGGTATCTCTCCCAGAAATGTGGCCAGCGGCTCCGCGTGCGCGTCGAAATTCACAAAGATGAATTGCTCCCAAGTCTCCATACGCAACGGCACCATGCCCATCGTGCTGCGATCGAAAAACTCCACGCCCTCCACGTCCGGAGTGCCGATCAGCCGTCCGTCCAGTGCGTACGTCCAGCCGTGATATCCGCAGCGCAGCACATTTTTGCAGCCGCTGCCCTGCGCAATCGGTCCCGCGCGATGCCGGCACACGTTGCTGAACGCGCGCAGCGTTCCTTGCTTGTCGCGCACGATCACGATCGGCTCGCCGGCCAGCTCCGCGGTAAAAAATGTTTCCGGGTCGGCAATCGTCCGCTTCGCGCCGTTCACTTCGCCGCAGGATTGCGAGAGCGTTCCCACCAGTTGCCAGGTGCGCCGGAAAATCTTGCTGCGCTCCAGCTCCAGAATCGTTGGATCGATGTAGAAGCGCGAGGCCAGCGTGTGCGCGCATTCGATCTGCTCGTTCACGTCCAGGCGCATGGTCTTGTTCTGCATCCCTGGATTATCGCGCGAAAGCGCGTGGGCTACGAACGCAATTCGCGGCGGGATCGATTCCCTACCCAATCCATTCGCGACGGAGGCGTCAATTCCAGGGGGGAACCGGCTTGCCGCCGGGATCCATCTCGATGGGGTGCGCCTGCTTCGCTTCTTCGTCTTGCGCGCTTTGGTACGTGCGCCACGCTAGCCATCCCATCACTGCGATCATTCCGATCCAGCCGATGGCGCGCGTCGCTCCGCCGATTCTCTCGTCCTGCGCCAACAATCCCCATTGCCCGAACAGGATTGCCCAGTCGTGATCGCCGTTGCCAACCAGCGGCAGGTTCTGCACGCGCGCATCGGCCATGTACGTGCCGATGTACGGACAATTCTCGAACAACCAAAACAGGCAAAACGCCGTTCCCGCAACCTCCCGCTTCCAAAAGAAAGCCACCGCGCACGCCGCCGGAACAAGCAGCTCCATCAGCGTGCCGCCCATGATCATGATGGTGTAGCCAAACGGGCTGAAGAACGGATGCCCAACTTCGTGAATGGCCAAATTCGCGAAGTCGAGAAAAAGAAAGCCCGAGCGCTCCCGCGCCGCATACACCAGAAACAAAGCGTAAACGCACAGCCAGCCAATCCCCGCATAGCGCGAGATCGGCTTCCACTCCCCAAAATATTCCTCGAGCCAAGCCATGCAACAAAGGTAGCAAGCGCCGCCGCCGAGCGCGTGCCAATCGCAGCGAGCCGTGCCGAATCAGTTCAATCTCTGCCGCCGCTATTGACAGTAAGTCCTACACTGTGGTATATCCTACAGTGTGGTATTCATAGAATCGCAAGCCTTCACCCGGCGGCTCGATCGCCTGGCGGGCGCCGCCGCCGACCAGGTCTTGCGACAGATTCAAGAAGACTTACTTAAGAATCCCGAAAAGGGTGATCTCGTAGAGGGGCTGGGCGGAGTACGCAAGGCTCGCTGCGCAAATCCCGTCCGCGGAAAAGGCAAGCGCGGCGGCTATCGATATATGCACCTCTATCTCAAGCACCGCGACAACATTCATTTGCTCTTTCTACTCGATAAGGACGAGCAGGAAGACTTGACTACCGAGCAGCGAAAAAACCTTCGCTTGATGGTCGCGGAATTGAAGAGACTCTAGGAGGACGACATGCCAAAGAAAATCAAGGTGAATGTCTACGACGATATGCGGCAATCACTAGCCGATGCTCTAGCGTACGAGCGTGGGCAAACGGTCGATTTGCGGGTGACCCAGATTCCTGCCCCACCCAAAGCCCTCAAGCCCGCGGAAATTCGCCGCATTCGCGAAAGCCTGCACGCCAGCCAATCCGTATTCGCACACTTCCTCTGCGTCAGCCCCAAAGCTGTCCAAAGCTGGGAACAAGGCTCGCGCCGCCCGCAAAGCACCGCGCTACGCCTCCTGACGATCGCCAAAAAGAATCCCACGGCCCTCCTGAAGAGCTGAGCGTCTGCCATCACTTTTACATTTCAATTAGGCTTAAGGAAGTCGGTGAGCAAGCCTTGCAACGATTGCCAATTCGCGGTGTTACGCGCGCTCATGACTTGGATGGTTCTTTTCTTTAATTTCAGTGGCGACACCCGAAACTGCCGCCGCCGATAAAGGTCGTCAAACAGTCTCTTCGCATCGCAATCCTCGCGCCAACTGGCCTCCCAAGACGCCGACAAGGCGTGCCTCTTTCTTTCGCACTTAGCCACGAATTCTTCCCCCCACGACTCCTGCTCCAGGCGGCCAATCTGGCCCTTGCTCCTATCAATCCGCACAAATAGCTGGTCCGCGGCACCGCGAAAATCCAGATTTTCCACTTCCTGTGCCCTTAAGCCAAGATTTTCAAAATTATATTCCTCGTATACCTCCTTTATTACCCGGTCATTGAGCTGCGACATCGCAAGTTGTTTCAAAAGCCGATTCACCTCGCCTTCGTTGCCTAAAGGTTCTGTTATTACCTCTCGATCTCTAAGAAGGTCGGTCAAGCTATCCAAATCGAGCAGGTAATTTTCAAGCGTCCGACGTTGCCACTGCAGCACTTTCACGAGTGCCGAATCCTTTAAATGCGTTCTTTTCTGATCGAGGTCGAAAATGAAATATTTACGGCTAAACCGAGTTCCCTTCTTTTCGGCATCTTGAAGCTGCTCGATATGTTTTTCGACTTCCGGTCGGCCACCGAGGTCTTTGAGTTTATACCGCCGCAGAAATTGACCAAAACCCGTCTCGAGTATCTCCACGTCCTCGGGGCCCTCCACAAAAATTGTGGCCTTAAACAGCAGTTCGTCACTCACTGTGGTCCCAAGCTTACTTAGCGCCCCGGCAATCACGTCACGGTCGCTCTGCCGAACACGCGTGATTAGGTCCGGTTCAATCAAATGATAGAGAGTGCAGCCATCCTTGTCGAAGACGCTTGCGAGTATCTCCGGGGAGTGTGAACACACTATTGCCTGCAGGTCTTGGGGCTGAATGTAGTTGTCGTATAGGAATGCGAGTAGCAACCGGCAGACCGCAGGGTTGAGGTGGAGTTCGGGCTCGTCGAGTAGGATAAGTCCGCCACGAGCTACCGTTCGCGCGATCAGCAGAAAGGTTAGAATTAGTCCCTTTTCACCGCTACTCATAGCGTCAATATTGAATTCCTTCGTGGTCTCCGTATCCTTGACGACCACTTGTAAGAGGCCGAACCGGTTGGCTCCAATCTTTTTTATCGTCTTGCCCCTAAGTATGCCTTTGAAGATTTTTTCAAATTCGCGATCCATTTGTTCATGCTCTTCGGGACCTGCGACGACTGCACTGAAAATCGTATTCTTCAGGCGAGCGTACTTCGACTGAGGTTGCGAGTTGTGGGACTCTATCTGTACCGCCGCGTCGGCCGATCCAATCTGAATTGGTACCTCGCCCGCTGGAAGGGCTCGGTCCGCAGGAAAATAGCTAAAACGGGTCAGGTGCGGGGAAAGTTGGCGCTCCAGAAACGAAAAAAACATCGGAAACAGCCTGTCCGGATTTTCGAACCGGCCGTCAGGGTGGATGATGACGCTTAGTTCGCCGGTCTTCGGCCCGCCTCGAACTTTATCAAGAGCTGCCTTCAAATCGGCCTCAGCTCTAGCTTGTGCCGCTAGGCCATCCGGAGAGGCAAGATAGCTTATTAAAAGGGTTGGGTTTGAAAACGCTTGGCCCATACTGGACCTGACCAGGTTCGTGGCGATTTGCTTAAGATTTGTTTCGATCTCGGCGATCTCGCTCCCGCTAAGCTCATATGTCGAGCTCAACTCCACTGGCTTCTGCTGGTCTCGTGAGATGGCGTCGAACATCAAGGCGGTCTGATCGTGTGGCGCTATTGCCCCGAGTCCCATCAACGCCTGCGTTGCTTCGTTCACCGTCCTGGGAGCAAGCAACGCCTTCGCGAGCCTGATTCCTTCTAGGACGGACGTCTTGCCGATGGCATTTGGCCCAACGATGACGTTGACACCCTCTCCAAACTCCACTTCGATGTTCTCTAACGCTCGAAAATTCTTTATACGCAGCGCTCTAATATGCATTCCTTCTCCAGACGCCATAAGCGTAAGCAAAGTCCGTTAATAAACTGCAACATACCATCTTTTTCACTAACCAGGACCGACCGATTTTTTCCCGGCTCCCTCTTGGCTAGCCGCCCTCCCATCGCAACCTATTCAATCCGCGGCGTTTAATTTATCACTTGACAAATAGCCAAGAGTAGGGTATCCTCTAGTTAAGGTTCTGCTGACAGTGTCCCCGTTTCGCCCCTCCTTTTTTTCTCCTCCAAGTGTGTATTGCCAGCCACTCGATTTGTTGCCCCTTTGTTTTCATAACCTTACAAATCCCTTTTCCCGCAACTCCTTTTGTTTCACATCCATACAAATCCCTAGGGGTGTCACCCCAATTCAATTCACAAAGGAAAGAAAAATGACCCAGCAATCTGCTGAACCCAGCTCCATCAACAACTCCGCTCGCTGCGCCCATCGCTACGCCAATGGCATGCGTTGCCGCCTCCTCGCCCCCGACGTGGACTCCGCCTACTGCCCCACTCACGCCGGACGTGTCGAGAACCAGCGGGAATCCGCTGACACCGCCGCCGCCCTCACCGCCGATCTCAAGGAGTTCCGTTCCGCCATCCCCATCAACGACTTCCTCGCCCGCCTTCTCCTCCTTCTCGCCGAGCAAAAAATCTCCCCGCGCCGCGCCGCCGTCCTCGCCTACATCACCAATCAACTCCTCCGCACCCTCCCCGCAATCGACCGCGAGCTCAACCCGCCGCCCGACAAAGACGAGCCCACCCAAATCATCTGGGACATGCCCGGTCCAGATCGCGACCGAGACCCCAACCGCGAGGGGGACAAGAATACGCAGCGAGAGCCCACATACGCCGATGTGCGCACATGAAACAGTGGGACAGCCTCTTAGGCTGTCCGCCGTGTGCGGCCCGGTGACAATGCTAATCACAAGCAAGATGCGGCCTTCGGCCGCGGGCACGAGTGTCCCGTGCCCCTACAACGGCACACAACGCCTACACGACGGGGTGCCGTGTATACTCGTGAGTCCAAATTATGATTCCGTTTTTGCATCTGGGGCCGATTACGATTCCCACCTTTGGGTTGATGGTGGCAACGGCGCTGCTGGTGTCGGCGTATGTGTTGCAGGCGGATTTCAATCGGAGGCGGGGGCAGCTGGAGCGGATTCCGGGATACGGCGGGTCCGGAGTCAAAACAGGAAACAAAGCGCAGCGCGACGAAGGATTTCTGATTATTGGCGTCGCGGGGCTGGCGGGGTTGGTTGGGGCGCGGCTTTACCATGTGCTGGAGAGTCCGAGCGAGTTTTTTGCCGATCCTTGGAGCCAACTGTTCAGCCGGTATGGCTTTGCCTGGTTTGGGGGATTCCTGGGCGGGTTTATCGCGCTGGTTGTTATGGCGCGGCGGCTGAAGATTCCTTTGCTGCTCTTTCTGGATATTTGTTCGCCGGCGGCTTGCGTGGGGTACGCGATTGGGCGGATTGGGTGCTTGCTTTCTGGGGACGGCGACTACGGCAAGCCGACGAATTGGCACTTCCCTTGGGCTATGGCTTTTCCCAACGGCGTGGTGCCCACTACCGAAACTTGCGTGCAGTGGGGCTGGCCGGCGGATTGCCGGGTTTACGCTACTCCACTGTACGAATTTTTCATCTGGCTCGGGATTGCGGCGTTTCTTTGGCACATGGGAACGAAATCGCTGCGCGGGCCGAAGGCGCCGGGAGAAATTTTTGCAAATTATTTGATGCTTACCGGAGTGGCGCGCTTTCTGATCGAGTTCATTCGCGTCAATCCGCGGTCGTTTTTGGGGATGTCGAACGCGCAAGCGGCCAGCGTGGTGTCGATCGTGGTCGGCCTGGTGTTACTTTGGCGTATCAAAAGCCAATTTCGCGCCCGCAAGAAAGAGCACCGCATCGTAGAGCACATCGCGGCGCGCGGCGACGTGCTGCAAGCGGAATATCACAAGGCAACGCCGGAATGCCCGCACCCGGAGCGCTGGCACATGTACGACTCGATGACCGCGGAAGTGGAAGTGCTGGATTTTCTGAAGACGCTGGTGACCACCATCAAGCCGGAGCTGGTGGTGGAGACGGGAACGTTTTCGGGACTGAGCACGCTGCGCATCGCGGAAGGGTTGAAGGAAAACGGATTTGGACGCGTGATTACGTGCGAGTACGACGCGAAAGTGTTTGCGGCGGCGCAGGAGCGATTTGCGCGGTCGGGATTGAGCGAATGGATCGACGCGCGGAATGAGTCCAGCCTGGAGATGAAGGTGGCGGGGCGGATCGATCTTTTGTTTTGCGATAGCGACGCGCCGATTCGCGGTGCGGAAGTGCGGCACTTTTTGGGGCAGGTGAATCCTTACGGATTGATATTGATGCATGACGCGAGCTCGTCGATGAAGACGGTGCGCGAGGCGGCGCTGGCGATGGAGGCGGAGGGGCTGATCTCGGTGGTGCTGCTGCCGACGCCGCGCGGGTTGGTGGTGGCGCAGAAGCGCGAGGGGCGGAAGTGAGAGCGAAAGAAAGAAAAAGATAACGCACCCTTCGGCAAAGCTCAGGGTAAAGAGACGCAGAGAACGCAGAGATTCGCAGAGGAAGAAGGACGGCGAAGAAAAGCGCAGAATGAGGATGGACGGAACTAAAGCGGACGGAGAAAGGCTAAAGAATTAACACAGAGGACACAGAGGTTCACAGAGAAGAGAGAAGACTTAGAGCATTTGGCGGAGGACGTATTGGAGGATGCCGCCGTGGTGGTAGTAGGCGACTTCTTCGGGAGTGTCGACGCGGGCTATGGCGGTGAATTGGGTGGTTTTGCCGTTTTCGGATTTGGCGCGGACGCTGATCGGTTTGCCGGGGGCTAGCGAGGCGATGCCTTCGATGTCGAAAATTTCGTCGCCGGTTAGGCCGAGGGACTCGCGCGTATCGCCATTTTGAAATTCGAGCGGCAGGACGCCCATGCCGATCAAGTTGCTGCGGTGGATGCGCTCGTAACTTTCGGCGATGACCGCGCGGACGCCCAAGAGCCGCGTGCCTTTTGCGGCCCAATCGCGCGACGAGCCGGAGCCGTATTCTTTTCCGGCGATTACGACCAGCGGGACGCCGGCTTCGCGATATTTTACGGCGGCGTCGTAGATGGACATTTTTTCGCCGCCGGGGAGATAGAGAGTCCAGCCACCTTCGGTGCCGGGCGCGAGTTGATTGCGCAGGCGGATATTGGCGAAGGTGCCGCGGACCATGACTTCGTGATTGCCGCGGCGGGCGCCGTAGGAATTGAATTCGTGGGGCTTGACGCTGTTGGCGATGAGATATTTTCCGGCCGGCGAATCGACGGGGATGGAGCCGGCGGGAGAGATGTGATCGGTGGTGACGCTGTCACCGAGAATGGCGAGCACGCGCGCACTGTGCACATCGGCTAGCGGCAGCGGAGTCTTCGGCATGTTTTCGAAATAGGGCGGCAGCTTGATGTAGGTGGATTTCGGATCCCACTGATAGAGATCGCCCTGCGGAACGTGCATGCCTTTCCAGTGAGCGTCGCCTTCGTAAACTTGGCTGTACTGCTTCGTGTACATGCTGGTGGAAACGGCGGCGCGCACGGTGGATTCGATTTCTTGCGGCGTTGGCCAGATGTCGCTGAGAAACACGGGCTTGCCGGATTTGTCGTTGCCGAGCGGTTCGGTGGTGAGGTCGAGATCCATGCGGCCGGCTAGCGCGTAGGCGACAACCAACGGAGGCGAGGCGAGATAGTTTGCGCGCACGAGCGGGTGGATGCGCCCTTCGAAATTGCGATTGCCGCTGAGGACGGCTACGGCGACTAGATTATTTTCCTTGATGGCGGCGCTGATGGGATCGGAGAGCGGGCCGCTGTTGCCGATGCAGGTGGTGCAGCCGTAGCCGACTAGATTAAATCTTAATTTGTCGAGGAACGGAGTCAGACCGGCGGCGGCGAGATAGTCGGTGACGACTTTGGAGCCGGGGGCGAGACTGGTTTTTACCCAGGGCTTGGTTTGCAGGCCGCGCTCTACGGCTTTTTTTGCGAGCAGACCGGCGCCGAGCATTAACGAAGGATTCGAGGTGTTGGTGCAACTGGTGATGGCGGCGATGACTACGGCGCCGCTGGAAAAATCGAAGGAGTCGCCGTTGTTGCGGACTTGGATGTGCTTTTGGGGCGCGCCTTCGACAACTTTGGTGAAGGAGGATTTCGCGTTGCGCAGGGCGACGCGATCTTGCGGGCGCTTGGGGCCGGCGACGGTGGGCTCGACGGTGCTGAGGTCGAGGTCAAGTTTGTCGCTGAAGATGGGATCGGTGGTGGAGTCGGTGCGGAAGAGGAATTGTTCTTTGCAATAGGCTTCGACTAACGCGATCTGTTCGTGGGCGCGGCCGGTGAATTGGAGATAGGCGAGGGTTTCAGAGTCGACGGGGAAGAAGCCCATGGTTGCGCCGTACTCCGGGGCCATGTTAGCGATGGTGGCGCGATCGGGAACGCTCAAGGTGCTGAGGCCGGTACCGTAGAACTCGACGAATTTGCCGACGACACCTTTTTTGCGCAGCATTTCTGTGACGGTGAGGACCAGGTCGGTGGCGGTGGCGCCTTCGCGGAGCTTGCCGTGCAGACGGAAACCGACGACTTCTGGAATCAACATGGAGGAAGGCTGGCCGAGCATGGCGGCTTCTGCTTCAATGCCTCCTACGCCCCATCCGAAAACACCGAGAGCGTTGACCATGGTGGTATGCGAGTCCGTGCCGACTACGGAATCGGGATAGGCCTCGAAGCGATTGCCGAAGGGCATGGCACAGACTACGCGCGCGAGGTATTCGAGATTGACTTGGTGGCAGATGCCGGTGTCCGGGGGAACGACTTTGAAATTTTTGAAGGCGGTTTGTCCCCAGCGGAGGAAGGCGTAGCGTTCGACGTTGCGCTGAAATTCCAGCTCGGCGTTCAGGCCGAAGGCGTTGGCGTCGCCGAATTTGTCGACTTGGACGGAGTGGTCGATCACGAGTTCGGCGGGGAAGAGCGGGTTGATGCGCGCGGGATTGCCGCCCATGCGCTTGACGGCTTCACGCATGGTGGCGAGATCGACGACGGCGGGGACGCCGGTGAAATCCTGGAGCAGGACGCGGGCGGGCATGAAGGCGATTTCTTTTTGCGCGGCGTTGGGAATCCAAGCGGCGAGAAAGCGAATGTCGTCGGGGCGAACGAAGCGGCCATCTTCGCAGCGAAGAAGATTTTCGAGCAGGATGCGCAGGGAAAAGGGCAACCTGGCGAGCGCGTTGAAACCGTGCTTTTCGAGGAGCTCGAGGCGATGAATATCAAAGGATTGCGCGCCGACGTTGAGCTTGTCGCGAGTGCCGAAAGAATTGCCTGCGGGGATGGCCATTCCTGTCCTTTCCGGTGAATGCGCAGCTTAATATCATAGCCGAAAACGTTATCGGGCGCGGACGACTATACTGGTGGCAGATGAAGACTGTGCTGATTTCGACTTATGAGTTGGGGCGGCAGCCTTTTGGGTTGGTTTCGCCGGCGGCTTGGTTGCGGAAGCGGGGCCATGAAGTGGCTTGTTTTGATTTGACGCGGCAGGGGCTGGACGCGGGAGTGGTGCGGTCGGCGGAGTTGATTGCGATTTATTTGCCGATGCATACGGCTACGCGGCTGGCTTGCAAATTGATTCCTTCGCTGCGGGAGCAGAATGCTGGGGCGCATATTTGTTGTTATGGGTTGTACGCGCCGATGAATGCGGAGTATTTGCGGTCGCTTGGGGTGGGGACGATTTTGGGTGGGGAGTTTGAGGGCGGGTTGGTGCGATTGGCGGAGAGATTGAGTCGTGCAGAAAAAGAAGAGAGATTTCTCCCTACGCAGGCCGGCCCGTCGGAGGAACCGACGGGAGAGAAACTGCGCCGACCTGCTCCGGTCGAAATGACGATTGCCGCTTTCGACCATCGGGAAAAGCAAGTCGAGGCAACGATTTCGACTGAGCGGCTGCGGTTTGAAGTGCCGGACCGGGCTGGGTTGGCGCCGATTGCAAAATATGCGCATCTTGTTTTGCCTGGTGGTGGGTATCGCGTGGTGGGCTCTACAGAGGCTAGCCGGGGGTGCAAGCATCTTTGCAGGCATTGTCCGATTGTGCCGGTTTACAACGGGGTGTTTCGCGTTGTGGAGCGGGACGTGGTGCTGGCGGATGTGCGGCAGCAGGTGGCGGCGGGGGCGCAGCACATTTCATTTGGCGATCCGGACTTTTTCAATGGGATACGGCATGCCATGGCGCTTGTTGAGGCGTTTCACGCTGAGTTTCCGGGCGTTACTTACGACGTGACCATAAAGATCGAGCATTTGCGGAAGCAGGAGCGGCATTTGGCGCGGCTGCGGGATACGGGATGCTTGTTTGTGATTAGCGCGGTGGAATCGGTGGATGATGGAATTTTGGAGCGGCTGGATAAGGGGCACACGCGCGAGGATTTTCTTTATGTGGCGCGAAAGTTTTGCGAGCTGGGGATGACGTTGCATCCGACGTTTGTGCCGTTTACGCCTTGGACCACGCTCGGCGGATATTTGGATTTGCTGCGTGTTTTGGCTGAAGAGGAGTTGGTTGAGAATGTTGCTCCGATTCAGTTGGGGATTCGGCTGCTGATCCCGGAGGGTTCGCGGCTTTTGGAGTTGGAAGAAGTGCGGCGCGGGGTGGGCGCGTTTGATGCGGAGTCGCTGGTTTATCCGTGGGCGAACGCGGATGCGCGGGTGGATTTGCTGAGCGAGACGGTGCAAGCGATTGCGGCGGAGTCGGACCGGAAGAAGGAATCGCGGGTGGCGGCGTTTTCGCGGATTTGGGAGGCGGCTCATGCGGCGGCGGAAATTGACGCGCCTGCGCTAGGCGTGACGGAGGGACGTGGCGTGCCGTTTTTAAGCGAGCCTTGGTATTGCTGCGCGGAGCCTACGCGGGATCAGTTGGTTTCGATTGGCGGGGCGGCTGCGGCACCTGTAGCGGAAAAAGTTATGGCGGCTGATGGTTTTGTTTAGATCGCGTGGGAAGAAAAAGCTTAACACAGAGTGCACAGAGGAATCGCACGGAGGGCACGGAGAGTTTTGTAGTGAATCGTAAGCGAGTTCTGATTTTTGCGGGGAAGCTGGGATATCAGACGCGGAGCTTTGATGCGGCGGCCGCGAATCTCGGCGTTGAGCTGGCGTTTGTTACCGACCGGTGTCATCAGCTCGATGATCCTTGGGGGGATCGGGCGATTGCGGTGCATTTTGAGTCGCCGGAAGCGGCGGCTTACACCGTTTTGGAAGAGGTGCGGAAAAGCGACGAGCGCGTGGATGGGATTCTGGCGCTGGGGGATCGGCCGGCGGTTGCGGCGGCTTACGTGGCGCGCGGATTGGGGTTGACGTATAACCATCCGCTTGCCGTGGAGGCTTGTCGCAGTAAATTGCGCATGCGGGAAGTATTTCGCGATGCGGGGTTGCGCGTGCCGTGGTTTCGCGCGGTGGCGCTGCAGCCCGCGCCGGAGCCGGCGCTGCTGGGGATTTCGTATCCGTGCGTGGTGAAGCCGCTTTCGCTTTCGGCGAGCACCGGAGTGATTCGCGCGAATAATCGGGAGGAGTTTTTGGCGGCGGCAGGGTGCTTGCGGCGGGTGCTGGAATCGCCGGACATTCTGGCGAGCCGTGAAGCGAATCTGGATCAAATGATGGTGGAGGGATACATCCCGGGGAAGGAAGTGGCGGTTGAGGGGTTGCTGACGGATGGAGAGCTGCGCGTTTTGGCGACCTTTGATAAAGCTGATCCGCTGGAGGGCCCTTTCTTCGAGGAGACGATTTATGTTACACCGTCGCGACTGGGCGAGGCGCAACTGAAAGAGATTGAACGGTGCGCGGTGGATGCGGTGCGGGCGCTGGGTTTGTCGCATGGTCCGGTGCATGCGGAGTTTCGGATTAACGAAGAGGGAGTGTGGCCGCTGGAGGTGGCTCCGCGGCCGATTGGCGGATTGTGCGCGCGGGCGCTGCGGTTTGTTCGCAGTGGGAGCGATGAAGTGATCGGGTTGGAGGAGTTGTTGCTGCGGCAGGCGGTAGACATTCCGGTTAGAGATTGGAAGCGCGAGGCGGCGGCTTCGGGAGTAATGATGATTCCAGTGCCTAGTAGCGGCGTGCTGGAACGAGTGGAGGGCGAAGCGGCGGCACGCGCGGTGCCTGATGTCACGGATTTGGAGATTACGGCGCGATTGCATGATTACATTGCGGCTTGGCCGGAGGGGTCGAGTTATTTGGGATTTTTGTTTGCGCGGGCAGAGACGGCGGACGAGGTGGAACGGGCTCTGCGGGCGGCGCATGGGGAGTTGCGATTTGCGATTCGGGAGAGATTGGCGGTGGAGCATCCTGCTACTGGGCGGGTTGTCGGCTGAAAACCGGAAGGAAAAGATTTAACGCAGAGGGCACAGAGGAGACGCAGAGGTCACGGAGAGACCTCGACAGTGCATCGATTCCCGCACGCGCAGAGTTTAACCCTTAGCCTTTGGGGCTACGTAGCCTTCGGGGAGCTTGGCGCCTTCGCCGAAAAAGAATTGCTCCATTTGCTCTTCCATGATTTTTTGCGAGCTGGGATCGAGGGGATTGAGGCGGTATTCGTTCATCACCATCTTGGAATGCTCGATCCAAAGCTTCCAGGCGTCTTTCGACACGGTTTCGAAGACGCGCTTGCCGAGCTCGCCTTTCCAGGGTGGGCGGTCGAGGCCGGGGAGTTCGCGCCCGAATTTGACGCAGTGCACCATGCGCGTGCCGGGCTTGACCGGTTCACTTGTGGCTGGTGTGGGGCCGCAGGAATCGTTCGCCATTGTTTATCCTCATGAGCTGTACATTTTTGACGATACCGCAAGCGCCGGTAAATTCCTAGTCGCGACCTGAGCGAGATAGGAATCGAGTTGTGGCGGTAGTAGAATCGCGGCGCATTTCAACCATTGAAGGTCTACACGCAGGAATTCCTTGCTGCGCGAATCTTCACTGCGTGAATTGGCGCAACATAACTGGTCATCGAAAAAAAGCATCTGATGGTAGCCCGAACGCGGAGGTGCCGGCGCCTTGTCTGAAATCACGACGCTGTTTTGGGACATTGGTGGAGTGATCATGACCAATGGATGGGATACGACGGCGCGCCGGGCGGCGGCGGAAGTGTTTCATCTGCACTGGGAAGAGTTTCAGGACCGTCACGAGCTTTCGTTTCCAGCGTTCGATTCCGGGATGATTTCGCTCCATGAATACCTGAATCGGACGCTGTTTTATCGGCCGCGGCCATTCACGCGCGAGGAGTTCACTGCATTCATGTTCGCGCAATCGAAGGAGTATCCGGAATCGCGCGCGGTGCTGGATAAACTGGCGCGGCTGGGGAAGTATTTTATCGGGGCAATCAACAACGAGCCTCTGGAACTGAACGAATACCGGATCGCGCAGTTTCATTTACGGAGGGACTTCCAGGTGTTTTTCAGTTCCTGCTATTTGCACACCCGAAAGCCGGAGGAGATGATTTATCGCATCGCGCTGGAGGTTACGCAGCGGCCGCCGGAAGAGTGCGTGTTCATTGACGACCGGCCACTGAACTTGGAAAATCCGCGAAAGCTGGGGATTAAAACGATTCAGTACCAGGGTGCGGAGCAACTGCGCGCGGAACTGAAAAAGTACGGGGTTGAGGTATAGTGTCGTGGCACTGGTGATGGGATGAACAAGACAGCAATATTGGAAGATATCGAGACGGATGAAAGCCCAGCGGCCAGCGGGAACTCCGGCGTGAGCGAGCCCGTGACCGTGGTGCTGTTCGGAGCGTCCGGGGATCTAGCCAAGCGCAAAGTGATTCCGGCGATGTACGACCTGGCGCTGCACAAATCGCTTGGGCCGCGCTATGCGATTGTGGGATTTTCCCGCACGCCGATGAGCGATGAGAGTTTTCGGCACACGGCGGAGGAAGCGGCGAAGAGCATTTCGGAAGTGGGACCGATCGATGCGAAGAAGTGGCAGGATTTTGCTTCGAATCTTTATTATCAATCGGGAGAATACGGGAACGAGGAAGACTTCAAGAAGCTGGCAAAGCGATTGGACGCACTGAGCGCCGAGAAGGAACTGGGTGGGAACCGGCTGTTTTATCTTTCGACGCCGCCGGAAGTTTATCCGCACATTGTAGAGCAGTTGGGGAAGGCGGGGCTGGCGAAGCCTTCTTCTCCCGACGCTTGGGTGCGCATCATTATTGAGAAGCCGTTTGGGCGCGACCTGGCTTCGGCGCGTGAGCTGAACAAGAAGGTGCTCTGCGTTTTTGATGAAAAGCAGGTCTACCGCATCGATCATTACCTGGGGAAGGATACGGTGCAGAACCTTTTGGTGCTGCGCTTTAGCAACGGGATATTCGAGCCGCTGTGGAACCGGAATTACGTGGACCACGTGCAGATTACGGCGGCGGAGACGCTGGGCGTGGAGCGGCGCGGCGGATTTTACGAAACGGCTGGCGCGCTGCGGGACATGATCCAAAGTCACGTGTTGCAGCTCACGTCGCTGGTGGCGGTGGAACCTCCGGCGCGATTCGACGCGACAGCGGTACGCAACGAGAAGCTGAAGATATTGCAGTCAATTCGTCCATTTGATTTGGGAATGGTGGCGCAGTCGGTGGTTCGCGGGCAGTACGGGCCGGGAACGGTCGAGGGCAAGCATGTGCCTGGGTATCGGCAGGAACCGGGGGTGAATCCGCATTCGCGCACGGAGACATTCGTCGCGATGGAATTGCAGATCGACAACTGGCGATGGGCGGGCGTGCCGTTTTACTTGCGGACCGGGAAGCGTTTGGCGAAGCGTAGCACGGAGATTGTGATTCAGTTCAAACGCGCGCCGCACATTGTGTTTCGCGAACGCGAAGTGGAGGACAACCGGCTGGTGCTGAACATTCAACCGGATGAGGGAATTTCTGTTTCGTTTGGAGCGAAACGGCCCGGGACGGAGATGGGAATCGGGCATGTGTCGATGAATTTCAGCTACCGCGAGGCGTTTGGCGACGGGAAGACACGCAGCGCCTACGCGACGTTGTTGGGCGATTGCGTGCGCGGGGATGCGACATTGTTTGACCGCGGGGACAGCGTGGAAGCGGCGTGGGCGCTGGTCGACCCGATTTTGGACGTGTGGAGCGCGGCGAAGACGCAGAGCGTACCAATATATCCGGCGGGAAGCTGGGGACCACGGGAATCGGAGTTGTTGCTCGAGCGAAGTGGAAGGCAATGGTACAACCCGTGATCCGTCGGGCGGAGGATGGCGGGCGCAAGCGCGTAGGGAACAGGGGGAAACGGTGATCCTTGCGGGGGACGTCGGCGGAACGAAATGCAATCTGGCGCTGTTCGCAGAAAAGAACGGCACGCTGACTCCTGTATTTCGCAAGCGATTTGCGAGCAAGGAATTTGCGCAGTTCGATTTGATCGTGAAAGAGTTTGCGCGTTTGGCGGCGCCGCACCTCGCGGCTGATCCTGTAGTGGCTGCGGGCTTCGGTGTGGCGGGGCCGGTGATTGACAATCACGTGCGCGCGACAAACTTGCCGTGGACGGTCGATGCGTTAACGCTCTCATCGGAATTGGATGTTCCCAAGATTGTGCTGATGAACGACCTGGGCGCGACCGGACACAGCATCGAGCATCTGCCGGCGGAAGAATTTTGCGTCTTGAATCCAGGGAGGGCGGAGCCTGGGGGGACACGCGCGCTGCTGGCGGCGGGAACGGGCCTGGGGCAGTCCATTTTAGTTTGGGACGGGGAGCGTTATCGCATTGTGCCTTCGGAGGGCGGGCATTCGGATTTTGCGCCGCACACCGAGCAGCAAATCGAACTGTTGCGCTTCATGCGGCGGCGCTATCCGCAGGTGAGTTGGGAGCTGATCCTGTCCGGGCGCGGGTTTCGCACGCTACATGAATTTCTCGCGCCGGAAGTGAAGCATGCCAGCTTCGAAGATCCGGACGCGGACCCCGCGCCGGAAATCACGCAGAAGGGACTGGCGAAAACGTGCCCGGTGTGCGTGGAGGCGCTGGATTTGTGGACGTCGATTTACGGAGCGGAAGCGGGAAATCTGGCGCTGAAGGTGCTGGCGCTCGGCGGAGTTTACGTGGCGGGCGGCATCGCGGTGAAAATCATCGAGAAAATTAAGGACGGAACTTTCTTCCGCGCATTCAAGGACAAGTGGCACTTCGAGAATATGCTGGCGAACATTCCGGTTTCCGTAGTGCTGAATGAGTCCGCCCCGCTGTTGGGCGCGGCGTATGAGGCACTGGCGGTGATGCAAAAGCTTCAGTCCGGCGGAACTTCATCTCTGGTGGGCGAAACAGTTCGACAAAAATAAAAATGCTGTGAAATTGAAAAGAGCTCGGTCTTTATTGGGAGGAATGGACATGAAATTAGCATCTGGTTCGGGACGTCTCGTGAGTGGCGCGCTTCTTATCGTTATGGGTGTTTTCTCGATCGCGACAGCGGCTACGGGCGGTTACCACCTGCTGAAGAAATACAGTTTTGGGGCGGCTGAGGGCAGCACTCGGGAATACTTTGACTACATTTCGGTGGACTCGGCGGCGCGGCGCGTGTACGTGTCGCACGGGACGGAGATCAAGGTTCTTGACGCGGATAGCGGCGCGCTTGTCGGCAACATCACTGGTTTGAAGCAGGATCACGGAGTTGCTGTGGCGAAGGAGTTCGGGCGCGGGTTCATCACCGATGGCGGGCAGGGGAAGGTAATCATTTTCGATTTGACGAGCCTGAAAGTGATCGGCGAAGCGAAGGCTGACCAGGACGCGGATTCAGTTGTTTACGATCCGGCGTCAAAGCGTGTGTTTGCGATGAACGGGGACCCGCACAGTTCTACGGTGATCGATGCCAAGACGGGGAGCGTGGTGGGAACGATCGAGTTGGGTGGAGGGCCTGAATTTGCGGTGGCCGATGGCGCCGGGACTGTTTTCGTCAATATAGAAGACAAGAGCGAAGTGGTCGCGATTGATGCGCAGGCGCTGAAGATCAAGTCGCGCTGGCCGGTTGCGCCGGCCGGAGCGCCGACGGCTCTGGCCATGGACGTCAAACATCGGCGGCTGTTCAGTGCCGGGCGCAATCCGCAGATGCTGGTGGTTATGGATGCGGACAATGGAAAGGTGATTCAGTCGTTTCCGATTTCCGCGGGCGTGGATGCGGCGGCGTTTGAACCGGAAACAGGATTGGTCTTTGCGTCGACGCGCGATGGAATGATCCACGTATATCACGAAGATTCGGCTGACAAGTTCAGCGAAGTCGAAACGATCAAAACGGAATTCGGTGCGAAAACGATGGGACTCGATACGAAGACGCACAACTTATTTGTAGACACGGCGGACTTTGCGGCTCCCGCGGCTCCTACCGCGGAGCGGCCGCATCCGCAACGGACGCCAGTGCCAGGAACGTTCCACGTCTTGGTTTATGGGCGGTGAGACTCGGGCGGGTGCTTAGCAGCGCGTCACTTTAATAGACCGCGCACGCGATCTGTGATCATTTCCTGGGCCTTCTTGGCAGGAATCATGCGTTCGAGGATGCCGAGATCAACGTCAATGGTCAGGTCGCGCTCGGTTACGTCGACGGTGCCCTTAATAGGCGTGCTCATGAAGCCCATTTTCGCGGTCAATGCGAAAGTCAGCGTCGATCCTTCCCAGCTTTTGTGCTCCTGAACCAATTGAACCGGAAGCGCCCCGGCCCCCTGGAAAAGATCACTGAAGGAGCGATCGACGGTACGTATGACTTCTTCTTTGGGACGATTGTGGGAAATGGTTACACGCATTTAATTTGCTCGCACGTTTTCACGCCACCTTCCGGTTAGCGGCACGTTCCAGAAGTTCGTGGATAAGTGTCTGATACGGTTTCGACTGCTTGGCAGCCAGGCGGCGGAGCTGGTTGAGAAGGCGCGGAGCGATGCGGATGGCGATTAGTTGTTTGGCGTTGCCTGTCGTGGGCCGCCCGACGCGACGTGCGCGGCGCAACTGTTCGTCCGTGGCCTCAGGAATATCCGTTAGGTTCAGCGCGCTATCGGGCATATGCCTGACGCTGTTTGTGCGTGGCTTGCCGCGCACTGATGATACGTATCGTTTCTTTGTCATTCTTGAGCCTCCGGATAGTGTAAACGACAAAAAGAATCCGTCCCGAGATCGAGAAACGAGTCTTACCGAGCGTGACTCAATCGGCGAATGCTCGAGATCACCCCAATCCAATCCTTCGGGATCGCTGAACACCGTCGCGGCTTCCTCAAAGGAAACGCCATGTTTCCGGATGTTGCCAAGGGCCTTGGCCGCGTCCCAAGAGAACACATTATTGTATATACACTAATTCATGCGGAGGCGTCAACCGTTGCTAGTTCCCTAGGTTGGGACGCCGAGTTTGCGCGATGACGGGGAGCGGAGATGAAGCGATGCTCCCAGGGAGAGCCAGATCGCCAGCGCGATCCATTCGGCCTGGGTGAAGTGGCCCGGGAAGGCGGGGACAAGCTTCATGATTAGCAGAAGAAGAGCAACGAGGACGCCGAGAATGGTGATCGCGCGGGAGCGGAGGTCTCGCTCGAGGAGAAAGAAGGAGAGGCAGGTGGCCAGCCAGCCGAACGCAGAGGCCGCGGAACCGACTTCGGTTACCGGGACGAGGAGGGCGTCGCCCAGGAGCAGGCCCACGATTGTTGCAGCGGCGATGCTAAGGATAGCGAGCGAAGGTGTCTGAAATTTTTCATGGATGCGGGCAAAGGCAGCGGGAATGGTTTGACGCCGGCCATAGGCGAAAAGCAAGCGGCTGGAGGCCACGAAGTTGCCGTTGAAACATTGGAAGAGGCCGAAGACGGCCATGACCAGAATGAGGCGAACCGGCCAGCGTGCGCCGAGTGCTTGTTCAAATGCAATCGCCGTGGCGAAGGGCTTGCCGAGAAGGCTTTGCCACGGGACGACATAACCGACGGCCAAAATCGAGAGCGCGTAAAATCCAGCTCCAACCACGAGCGCGAGCGCGATCGCGCGCATATAACCGGCACGCCTGAATTCCGGATTGGCCTCTTCCGCAGATTTGCCTGCGGACTCGAATCCGGTCAGAAAGTAAGGAACAATTTGCACCGTAAGCACGATGGAAACCAGAGGAGTGGCCCGGAAGAGCGGTTGAAAATTGGCGGGAGATCCGTGCCAAGCGCTGATGCCCAGTAGCAATAGGAAGAGAAGAATAACGGTCGAAGCGGCCCAATTCTGAAAGGTGGCGCTCAGGCGAATGCCGCGGTAGTTCAGGACGGCGAGAAACACCGTCATGGCAACGCCGAGCAGAAGACGCGGCAAGAAGACCGGCTGCCCCGCAACGCTGTACAGCGCGAACGAATTCAGCGACGGGAAAATATAGGCAGCAACTTTTCCAATGGCTACTGCTTCCCACGGACACACGATGAAATACGCGAGGAGCATCACCCACCCGGTAAGAAAACTGGCGATGGGCGGAAAGACTTGGGCCGTATACGCGGCTTCGCTGGCGGCGTCCGGCAGACGCTGCACCCATCGGCCGTAGACATAGCCGACGGGTAGCAGCAGGAGTCCGCCGAGAGCAAAGCCCAGCGCGGCGCCGAGCGGGCCGCCGCGGCCGAGCCAGTCGTCCATGAGTACCAGCCAGCCAACACCGACCATGGTGCCGAAGGCGAGTGTGAAGTAGTCCGTGATGCGGAGCTTGCGAGCTAGGGTCGGCATTCTGTTGTCGGCTTCCGTATAGGTGGTGCTTACTCCGCGAAGCGCCGGCGCGATTCTACATGGTTCGGGCCTTAGGTCGCCCAGCTTTGACGGCCCATTCATCTCGCGCTAACACAGGCGGCTTAGAACCTTAACGCGCGGACCGAATCCCAGTACGCCCGGCCGGATGTGCCCCGTCCGGGAAGTCCGCTTCCATCGTTTGAAGATCGCAAGAGTCTAAGGAGAGAAATATATGCATCATTGTCTTACGAAGGCATTGGCCACGGCGACTGCAGCGGCGTTTACTCTGCTGCCGGTAGCTCCGGTGCTTGGCGCCGACCGGGACGACTTCCCGACACGGACGCCAATTAAGCACGTGGTCGTGATTTTCCAGGAGAACGTATCGTTTGACCATTATTTCGGGACGTATCCCAATGCCGAGAAGAACAAGGACGGCAGCGTATTGTTTGCGGGGGCCAAGCAAGACACACCGCGCGTGAATAACGTGCAGAGCGCGGGACTGCTGACCAACAATCCAAACGGAGTGAATCCTTTTCGAATCGACCGTAGCAACGCGGTGACCTGCGACGAAGATCACGGCTATGCGGACGAAGAATTTGCCTTTGATGGCGGTGTGATGGATCGCTTCGCAAAGCTGAGCTGCACGGACAAGAACCTGGGAGCGAACAGCACCTTCGGCTATTTCGACGGCAATACGGTAACGGCATTGTGGAACTACGCGCAGCATTTTGCGATGAGCGACAATTCGTTCGGGACGACCTTCGGTCCTTCAACACCCGGATTGCTGAACCTTGTTGCCGGCAATACGTTCGAGGGAACAATCATGAATGGGAAGTCAGCAAAGGGGAACATCGCGAGCGCTGCCACTAGCGGCGCGGTCATCGGTGACCCGGACCCGTTCGGGGATGTCTGCTCGGCTCCGGGGCGTGCACAAATCACGATGTCCGGACAGAACGTCGGAGACCTACTGAATAAGGCCGGCGTAACGTGGGGCTCGTTTATGGGCGGCTTCGCGAATTGCGCGGCGGTCTCCACTGGATTGTCTGGAACCACCGGAGACTACATTCCACATCACGCGTTTTTTCAATACTGGCAGTCCACGTTGAATGCAAATCACGCGCCGCGCACCTCCGTGGCCTTGATCGGGCATCAAGGAGATGCGGCGAACCATGAGTACGATTTGGCAGATTTCTGGGACGCGGTGAAGGCCAATAACATGCCGGCAGTGAGCTTTCTGAAGGCGCGCGCGTTTCAGGATGGGCACGCGGGATATTCGAATCCGCTGGACGAGCAGCAATTCCTGGTGAGTACCATCAACGCCTTGCAACAAACGGACGAGTGGAAGGAAACAGCGGTCATCATTGCATACGACGACTCTGACGGCTGGTACGACCATGTGATGGGGCCGATCGTCAATCAGTCTAACGTTTCCGATGACCAACTGCTCGGACCCGGGAACTGCGGGACACCTAGCGCAAAGCAAGTCGGTGGCGCGGATCAAAACGGGCGCTGCGGCTACGGCCCACGTTTGCCGCTAGTGGTGATTTCGCCTTACGCAAAGAAAAACGATGTCGATCATCGGGTTAGCGACCAGTCTTCGATTCTGCGGTTTATCGAAGACAACTGGAATCTGGGACGAATCGGAGCCGGCTCGACGGACGCGATTGCCGGATCGCTGAATGGATTATTCGATTTCGATGACCGCGGGCGCGCCGGTAAGCTGATTCTTGATCCGGCGACTGGACGAGTACTGGATTCAGAGTCGAAGTAGCATTACTTTGTCAGTGGAAGAAAAAAGGGGCCGCCGTAAGGACGAAACATGTGATCGGCGGTGGATTAGCGGTGCTCCGGGTTTCGGAGCACCGCTTCTTGTTTAGGGAAAGCCCATAAAGAAGCCCTCGCTTGCGCGAAGGCTTCTTGCCACCTGGTGCCGGTCAACCGAGTTTCGCGCCCGGGTTGTGTAGGATCGTCAGCTTTTGGTGAGCCTGCGGCGCGCCCTAGCCAGCCCCAGCATACCGATGCCAACAAGCGTCATCGTAGCGGGCTCCGGTGTCGTCGTGGTGATTTTGAGATTGTCGATGCCGATGGTGGCAGGCCAGTCCACAAACTCTAGTTTGGTTACGCCACTCTTGAAGGTCAAAGTGCCGCTCTGCCCGAGAAACTGTGGCGCCTTTTCGGTGCTGAGTCCGCTTTTGGGAGAGTAAAGGTAAGGGGCTCCAGGGTTTCCCGGCATCACGCCAGGGGTGTTGAAGACTAGTGTACCGTCCGCCATAAAGGTGAAATCCGGCCAATTCGAGCCGCAGTTAACACCAGTGGCGCAAGTTCCGTCCGGAAAAATCTCATAGTCGAAACTCACGCTATAGATCTTGAGGCCGCTGAAGACCATCTTGATTTCAGTGGACGAACTCACATTGTCGATGAACGTGTCCGGTGGATTCTTATCCGGAATCCCGCCGTCGGAGGTACCGAGTGTGAGCGAAACGCCTTTGGGACCAACCACGTGCCCGTCTCCGGTATAACTATTGGAGGCCAGCGAGCCCGTCACGACCACGGATCGCCCGGCGCCAAGCTTGCCATCCATATAAGACTGAACACTGCCGTTGCTCGCATTGTTGGCAAGCGAATTGAAATCGAATAGAACCGTATCCGCCTTGAGCGACGGAGACGTGAAAAGCGCCACCGCACAGACCATCAGGGTCATCTTCAAAAACTTCATCTATACTCTCCCTCAAAAATTAATTAAGTCCAACGCAGGTAAGTCTCGTCGCGGGGGTTACTGCTTTATTGGCACGTTTGTTGCCCTTCAGTCACGTTCGTAACTTACAGAAAATAGGGCTGTTAGCTTTGCACAGTAAGTTAGTGTAGGAAACTTGTTGGGTTTGGTGGCACGAAGCAATCCCTTTGTGTGCAAGATTCATTCACATTTGCTGGCTCAATTCTTGCTTGTCACGCGATCAAGGGGGAGAAAGCGGCTGTACGCGCACCGCTCCGGTTGCGAGGACCGCGGCGACGGTGCAGCTGGGGTCGACGTGACGACCAAGCCCGCCTCTACAGCTCCAACGCCGGTGTTGCCGCAGCGCGCCATGCGCTACACTGCGGGCACCATGAAACCTCGCAAACTCATCAAGGAAGCGGCGCGCATTGCTTCCCCATACTGCATCACCAACGGAGAGAAATTCCGGCTGAAGGATTTTGATCCCGCCGACACCAACGGCATTCAATCAAAGAAAGCGGCGGAGGACTTGCTGGCGCGCAGCAGCCCGATGCTTGCGGAAATGCAGGAGAAATTGTATGCCCAGGATGTCTGGGCGCTGCTGCTGATTTTTCAGGGCATGGATGCGGCGGGCAAAGACGGCGCGATCAAGCACGTAATGTCGGGAGTAAATCCGCAGGGATGTGACGTATATGCATTCAAGGCGCCGACCAACGAAGAGCTGGAGCACGATTTTCTCTGGCGGGAGCATAAAGTCGTCCCGGGCCGGGGAAAGATTGGGATTTTCAACCGGTCGTACTACGAGGAAGTGCTGGTGGTGCGCGTGCATCCGCTGCTCTTGAAAGCCGAAAAACTGCCCGAGGAGTTGATTACCAAACACATTTGGCAAGAGCGCTATGAGGACATCAATGGGTTCGAAAAATTCTTGGTTCGCAATGGCGTGGTGATCCGCAAATTCTTTTTACACATTTCCAAAGAGGAACAGAAAAAGAGGTTTTTGGAGCGGCTGGAGGATTCGAAGAAGAACTGGAAGTTTTCCATGGACGACATCAAGGAACGAAAATTCTGGGACGACTACCAGGAGGCCTACGAAGAGATGGTGCAGAACACGGCAACCAAGCGCGCGCCGTGGTTTGTGGTCCCCGCGGACAACAAGTGGTATGCGCGGCTGGTGATCGCGTCCGCGATTATCGAGGTGCTCGACGGGTTGGATTTGAAATTCCCGGACGTGGATAAAGAGAAAAAGAAGGAGTTGCGGACGATACGAGAAGCGTTGTTAGCCGACAAAGACTGATCAAGCCGAGGTAATTCGCGTTAGTTCGGCGGCGCGTAGTGATAGCGCAAGCTGGAGGGCATGCGGTCGGAACGCTGACGCGTGTTGTATTCGAGTTGGTAGCGTAAGTGTTCAGCGTCCGCGGGATAGTCTTTGCCTTCGGGATACGGATATGGCAGCAGCGTGTGGTGCGGCAACGGCTCGACCGTGAACGCATGGGCGGCGTAGAAGTCTAAATCCTTCTCGAATCCGTTGGCGTAGAAGAAATAATCGCGCACCCAGCCCGCAGGAAGCGCGGGCAGCTTGCGCGGATCGAAAGCAAGCTTCACCCCTTCTCCAGAACTGAAGACAACAAAGCGGTCATCGGGTTCTCGCAATAGCTGAAGCACATCGCCGTAACGGGTGTAATTGCCGGCAGCGCGCGCGTACGGTCCGCTCATACTGCGTTGCGCGTAGGAATAGGTAGTATCGCTAGCCGGGGTGAGTCGAATTTCGCGCGGGTAACCAAGGAAGGCGAGCACGGCGTCCGCCAGCGGCACTTCGGCCACGCGCACCTCCCGCTGGTCGGGAGTTTGGTCGATACGAATCGCGTCCCAATAAATCTTCAGATTGTTGACGATGCGGATGCGGCGCGTTCCCGGCGGCACCTTGCCGGTGAGGTCGGCCACCATAGTTCGCTCGAGGCCGGCCGGGAACCCCATGTCGTCGATGACGCGCACCCACTTGCCCTGCGCGTCCAGCGCCTCCACGTACGGAGCGATCACTTTAATTCCGGCTTGATCCGCAGCGTACATCGAGGTGGCGGTGAAGTAGTCGGTGTAGCCGTCGATGATCAGGCGCAGCGGCTTGGTGGCATCCCAGGAACCGAGGTCGAGCTCGAGCCAATGTAGTTTCGCAAAGCCGGTGAAAGGCATCTCTTCGAGGCGGCTGACGTATTTGCGGTCGGCCTTGGCGATGAGCGAAAGCACGTCGTTGCCGCGATCGTCCCAAGCGCCCGCGGGCGGACGCGCTCCTCGGCTCGCGATGACACGAAATTCCGGGAATGGAGGAGCACTGACAAATCGCTCGTTGGGATATACATCGAAGAAGGCGGGATGATCGATGGCCAGCAAGCGAACTTGATCGAGGTAGACGGTTTCTTCCATCGGCTCCAGGAAGCGGAAACTGAGCAAACCATTGCGCGGCTGAACGCTGCGCGCATTCACCTTCAAGTATTCGTCGGGATCGGGGACGTCGCGTTCACCCGGTGCGACCCAGTGGCCGACCACGCCGGGACCAATCATGTCGGCAATGAATTCGTATTCGCGCCCGTTCCACGCGAACAAGACCGGGCAGGAACTGCCACGGCGATCGAGTTCGCCGATGCTGTGTTCTTTGTTTCCAGCGAGATTGATTTCGTCTTGCGGCACGCCGGTGGGCCAGAGCAGACGAACGACCTCGACGTTTTTCTCGACGCCCAAGCCCGCGAGAATCGTGGGAGCGTTTTGTCCCAGATAGCCGGAAGCTCCCTGCACTTCCCATTTTTGATACAGCGGGCCCGCGTAGATCTCGACCTTGGTGCCGATGGCGCTCTTGTTGTCGTTGAGCGCTTTCAGGTCGATGTGCATCCAGTTGTGCTGATTGCCGCCCTCGTTGCGCAGGAGGAGCGGGGCGCCACCTAACTGAGTGACGACGAGGTCGGCGCTGCCGTTTGCAGCAATGTCAGCTACAGCGATGGCGCGCGGTTGCACGAGTTTTACGGCGTCAAGATGCACCTCACGCGTGACGTCCTTCCAGCCGCCTGTGCCGAGGTTGCGCAGCAAGCGCAGTTCGCCGCCGCTGCTCGAATCCCCGGCAGCAATAAGGTCGAGCCACTCGTCATCGTCGTAATCGATGGCGGAAACTCCCCACCCGCGCTGCCAGCCCAAATCGGGCAGCGGGATGCGCTCAAGGCGCTTGCCCTCAACGTTGCGCCACAAGCTGATGCCGGGAGCGCCGGCGTGCGTGAAGGCGAGGTCCATCCAACCGTCTTTGTCAAAATCGAAAGCTACGACACCAACGGCAGGCGGAAGATTTTCTTTGGTGAAATCGATGCCGGGAAGAGGTGAAAACTTTCCCTCGCGTGGATTTAAATAAATCGAAGCGCCCTTGCTGCCACCCGCAAAAATGAAATCAATGGCGCGATCGTTGTTGAAATCAGTAGTCACCAGCCCGCCGCCAGTTGCGTCGATCCCCAGCCCGGTTTCAGCGGAAACGTCCGTGAAGGTACTGTTGCCATTGTTGCGCCAAAGGACATTATGCGCCTTGGCCTCGGACGGAGCGTCGCGCGGTGCCACCGTAACGTACAAATCCAAATCGCCGTCGTGATCGTAATCGACAAACGTCACACCGACGCAGCCCGGCTCGCGGCGAATGCCCACGGCTTGCGTAACGTCTTCGAACTTGCCGTCACCCTTGTTGCGCAGCAGGTGCACGCCATCGTTAAGACAGACGGCCAGATCGGTGTGGCCGTCATTGTCGAAGTCGCCTGCGGCGCAGCCAAGGCCGGCGCCCTTCAGCGCGATCCCAGACCTCTCGGTCGTATCTTCGAAGCGCCCGTCGCCGAGATTGTGTAGCAGTCGGCTGACGCCATCGTCGTCAGCGCTCACGAGAAACAGATCGGGTTTGCCATCGCCGTCATAATCGAAAAAGCACGCCCCGGTGCTGGGCCCGAGAAACTTCGTCTGCGCCGCGAGGATCGGCTGCTCTCTGAAATGAACGGGAATCGCTGCTGGCGCGGAGAGCACGCCGCTTCGGCCGAGTTCCGCGAGCGAAAATCGCCCCTGATCTCCATAGCCTGCTCCGAACGGCGCGCCAAGATGCTCCGTCGTGATTTTTTGAAAGCGCGCGAGATGCTGTCGCGCCGAATCGGAATCGCCCTTGCGCTGATAGGCGCGCGCGATGCCAAATTCAGAAGAAGCGTGGTACGGAAACGCGGCCAGCGCCTTCTGAAATTCCGCAATGGCGTCGTCGTAGCGCTGCAGCTGCGTGTAAAGGTACCCAAGAAAATAATGCCCATCGGCTTCCGGTGAAAGTTGCGTGACGTGCTGATATGCCTCAATCGCCTTTTCTGTCTCGCTAAGATCCTTATAAACAAGGCCGAGGTTGTACCATGCATAGGGATCGTTCGGGAGAAGGCGCACAGCCTCCTCGAGCGCGGCGCGCGCCGCGTCCAGTTTCTGCTGGCTGAGCAGAGCAATGCCCAGGTTCAGGCGCGCGATCGCAAAATTAGGACCAGCCACAAGCGCCTTCTCGAAATACTTTTGCGCCTCGGCGAATTTCTGCTGGTTCATGTAGGCGACACCCAGCGTGTTATTGCGGAAGGCTTCGCCTTCATTGCCTTTCGCCGCAGCTCTAGGCGTCGCTTGCTTCTTTTGCTTCGCGGTGCCAGCTCGCAATCGCAGTGACGGAATGGCCAAGGCAAACGTCACGGTCGTGCAACCTAGGAGCAGCACAATTCCAACCCGATGCGCACGCAGCATTGAATCCTTTGTCCTGGACGAATTGTCCGGCGGCTCAAACCGCCACTTTGCAAGACCGTACCGATTTTCACGGCTGGCAATCGCAGCGTCAAGCTGCGTTTTTCGCAAAAACTGTCGCGACGCAAAAAATTCGCAGCAGTGCGGGAACTTGACGCGCTCAAAAGACCCACATACCCTCGCTACTCTCCAAATGAAATCCTTACACTGCGCAACCATCGCGGAAATCACCGAAAGCATCCAGGCCAAGAAGCTTTCGCCGGTTGAAATCGTTACGGCCCATCTGGATCGCATCGCGGCATTACAGCCGAAACTGAACGCGTTTGTGCATGTCGACGCGGATGGCGCGCGCGAGCAAGCGCAGCACGCGGAAAACGCACTACGGCACAGACGCTCAACCGGGCCGCTGTTCGGCGTTCCCGTCACGCTGAAAAGCTGCATCGATGTCGCCGGCTGGCCTTGCCCCGCCGGCTCGTTGCTGCGCAAAGATTACGTTGCCGAGACGGACGCGGCTCTGGCTGCGCGCTTGAGGGCCGCCGGTGCGATTCTTCTGGGCAACACCAACACGCCAGAATTTCTGATGGCGTACGAAACCGACAATTTGCTCAGCGGAAAAACCAGCAATCCCTGGGACCTATCCCGCAGTGCCGGCGGCTCGAGCGGCGGCGAGGCGGCGGCCATCGCATCCGGATGCTCGGCAGGCGGCGTGGGCAGCGACGGCGGCGGCTCCGTTCGCGTGCCGGCCCACTTCTGCGGGATATGCGCGCTGAAGCCGACGCCCGGAAGAATTCCCGCGACCGGGCATTTTCCCGCAGGAGTCGGCGCATTTTCTTGGATCGGCGTCGTTGGCCCCATGGCGCGAACGATCGCGGATGTGCGCGCTCTCTTTCAAGTAATGGCCGGCCCCGACCCAGGGGATGCGTTATCCGCGCCAGTCCCCATCGGCCCCATCACCGACGCGCAGCTGAAAGGCTTGCGCATTGGCATTCTCGAAAGCGAAGCGTTGAGCAAGGCGGACGCGGAAATCGATGCGGCTTTGCTGAAAGCATCGAACGACCTGGCGGCACAGGGCTTCGTAGTCGAACCACTGCGCTTGCAAGGTCTGGAGCGCGCCATCGAACTCTGGTGGTTTTTCTTCGGCCCTTCCATCGCACATCTATTTCAGCCCACTGTGGCGGACCAGAAAGAAAAACTAAGTCCAATATTTCGCGACTACCTGCAATGCGCACAACCGCCGAGCCCCCTCACGCTCGACGCTCTGCTGAGCTCCTGTGCCGAGCGCGATCTGCTGCGCGCACAGCTTCTGCGGCAGATGCGCGACGTACCGATTCTAGTGTCACCCGTTTCCACCACCACCGCGTTTCGGCACGGCGAAGGAACCTGGCAACCAGGCGCGAAGCAATGCTATCGCGACACCATGCGCTTTTCGCAATGGCTCAATTTAGCCGGCTTTCCAGGCGCTTCCGTACCTGTGAGCGTCTCCGCGAACGCACTGCCCATCGGCATACAAGTGATCGGGCGTCCGCACGAAGAAGAGTTGGTGCTCGCCGTTGCCGAAAAGATCGAAAGCGCGCGTGGCCCGTGGCGCGCACCGTCATTATCCTCATCCTCCGCCAGCAGCCCCGAACGAGCCTAGAGCGGTATTGGCAAATCACTCCGGAGGCTCCGCGAGTTCAGGATTCGGAACGCGATTCGCGTCGAATGCGTCCAGCTCCCGCCCTTTCCCAGCGTTGCCCATCTGGCTCGCGGCCAGCATTTCCTTCCGCGCCTCTTCGCGCCGTCCCAATTTAGATAGGATTCGCCCACGCAAATAGTGCGCGCTCTGCGCTTCAGACCCGAGCCGCAAAGCTTGATCAACGAAAACCAACGCTTGTTGGTATTTTCCCCGCCCGAGGCAAATCTTCGCCAAACCGAATTGCGCCTCCGGCATCCGGACGTTCCTCCGCAGCGCCTCATGGAAGTATTTCTCGGCTTCTTCATAATTTCCCGCCCGCAGATAATATTCCCCCAGCAATTCGTATGTATCTGCCACGTCCGGTTCAATGCTGATATCGCGCCGAAATTCCTCCTCGGCGCGATTGCCGTCCCCGGCACGCATGTAAGCTATCCCGAGATTCAAATGCACAAACGGAAGATTGGGATTCAGACTCGCCGCGCGCTCCAGTTCGGCGACGGCCTTTTCGCCTTCGCGACGATTAAGATAGGCCTTGCCTAGCAACAAATGAAACTCAGGGCGATCCCCGCCAATCTCGACCAGGCGGGTCAAAGCTCTCTCTTCCGTTTCCTTATCACCACTCTTGTTGGCCACCATGCTCAACACATAGAGGTACATAAAATTATCCGACATCGCCGGCCACAAAGGTTCTAGCGTTGAAAACGCTTCGCCATAGCGTTCCGTGAACAGCTCACTCAACGCCAGCAGGTAGCGCGCCTGCTGCGAATCGGGCTGGTCGCGAACTACCGAGGTCAGCGGTGCGATTGCACCCTCATAGTCACCTCGCCGGTATTTCACAAGACCGATGTTGAGTCGGATGCCGGGTACTTTGGGTTCCAGCGTCTCCGCTTTTTGCAGCAACTTCAAAGCATGCTCCCATTCCTTGCGGCGCATCGCGATCACACCTAGATTGGCGTAGGCGCCCCCGGCTCGCGGTTCCATCGCGAGTACTTTGCGAAACGCCGCCTCGGCGGTCTCCAGGTCACCCTTTTGCAGCGCGGTTTGTCCTTGGGCAAAGAGCGCACCCGCATCCGGCCCGGACGCCACGCCCTTCGCCGATGGAGTAGCCTGCGACGATGTGGACGCTCCCCAGTTACCGCCGGCTGCAGCGAGCACTAAGACAGCACACGCAGCCCACATGTAAACGGGTTTCATGTCCGCGGCCTCAATCACTAGTCTCCGGCAGTTCCCAATGGGAATTCAACGGCGCCAGCACAAAGCCTGTAACCATTCGCTGCGCGCCCACCTACTCTACTCCTCCACTCGGGTCGGTTCGCGCGCTTGACCATGCATCCCTGTCCGAAAGGCACCCCTGCGACCCCGCCAAATTCCCGCTTGACATCGTCTGCTTTATGCCCTATTAATTCGTTTTAATAGGGGTTGGTGGGTGTGCGGATTCAAAGTCGAGCGGTGGGGCGCCTGTGTCCGATAGCTGGTGGGAAAGCAAAAAGTCCGCAGCGGCCGACCGTGTTTTCTGTCGTTATGCATCGACACTCCTTCGTTTCCCAAATTTACTTCTTCTCGGAGGTAAGACGTGAAGAACCACGCTATTTGTTTGCGCCATCTCGTGCGCAATTCCGGAACAATGCGTCTAGTGCTGCTCGCGCTCTTCGCTGCGCTCTTTCTCCCGCTCGCGGCACAGGCGCAGGACGCTGCGATCACCGGCACGGTTCGCGACTCTTCCGGCTCCGTCGTTCCTAATGCCGAGGTCAAAGTCGTCGCCGCCGCTACGGGTCTCAGTCGGATCACGACTACGAATTCCGACGGCGACTATCTCGTTGCCGCCCTGCCAGCCGGCGCTTACGACGTATCTGTCACCGTTCCGGGCTTCAAAGCCTACATCGCTAAACATGTCGTCCTGAGCGTCGCCGAAAAAGCACGCCTGGACGTAAATCTGACTGTCGGCCAGGTCAACGAAAACGTCATCGTGCTCGGCGACAGCGTTGCGCAAATCGAAACACAATCCTCGGACCTCTCCGGAGTCGTCACTGGCAAAGAGATCAGCCAACTCGAATTGAATGGGCGCGATTTCACCCGCTTGGTCACCTTGGTCCCCGGCGTGAGTAATCAGACCGGCCGCGATAATGGCCAAGTCGGCTTGAACGGGAACATCTCCTACAGCATTAACGGCGGCCGTGGGGAGTACAACAATTGGCAGGTAGACGGCGCCAACAACATGGATACCGGCTCCAACAACACGCTCGATGTTTTTCCGAACGTCGATGCCATCGCCGAGTTTAAGGTTCTGACCGCGAACTATAGCGCCGTGTACGGCAGAAACGGCGCCGGTAACATCCAGGTGGTCACAAAATCCGGGACAAAGAGTTTTCATGGCGATGTCTTCGAGTACCTTCGCAACGACTTGTTCAATGCCAACGATTTCTTTGATAACGCCGCCGGTAATCCCAGGCCCGCCTACAAGAAACACGACTTCGGCTACACCATTGGCGGCCCCGTCTTCATTCCCCATCATTACAACAGCAATAAAGAGAAGACCTTCTTTTTCTGGTCTCAAGAATGGCGTCGCGAGCGCAACCCTTTCAGCTTCAATCAGCAAGTTCCTTCCAGCACCGAACGCCAGGGCAACTTCAATGACGTGTGCCTGCCCACTCCCACCGAATGTCCCATCAACACCGCGACGGGTCTCCCTTTTCCAGGCAACACTGTCCCTATTGATCCCAGCGCCCAGGCCATCCTAAAGGCGCTCATTCCCGCTCCCACCATTGACAATGGCGCGAACTCCCTTTTTATCGGCTCCGTGTCCGAGCCGCTCACCTGGCGGCAAGAACTCCTACGGGTTGACCACAATTTCTCTTCGAAGCTTCGCCTCATGGGCCGCTATATCCACGACACCTACTCCAGTGTCGACCCCACCGTCAGCTTTGTTAGCAATCCCTTTCCCTCCGTGCAGACGCAAATCGGCACGCCCGGCACCAGCTTTGTCACCAACCTTACCGCCACTATTTCGCCTACCCTGCTTAACGAGTTCGTCTTCAGCTATTCCGCCGACCATCTCATTCTTACCAACACCGGCGCCTTCCAAGTTCCTTCCGGCTTTGGCATGACCAGCATTTTTACCACCGGCACCGGCGGACAAACTCTCTTTCAACTTCCCGCGGTTTCTCTCGCCAATGGCAACGCTTATGGCGGGGGCTTCACCATTAACCCGGGATTTATGCCCTGGGAAAATGCCAATCCAACCTACGGTTACCGTGACACCGTCACCAAGATCATCGGCTCCCACAACCTCCAGTTCGGCGGCGAACTCATCGCCATTCAGAAAAACGAACCCAACGCTCCAACCTCCGTGGGCCTCGGCGGCGCGCTCACCTTTGACGAGACTTCCCCGGTTTCCAGCGGGAATTCGTTTGCTGATTTCCTTACAGGAAATATCGCTTCCTATGCCCAGACCAGTGCCATCGTGAAGTATTACTACCGCTACAAAATCTTCGAGCCTTACTTTCAGGACGACTGGCACGTTAGCAAGCGCTTGACTTTGAATCTCGGGCTGCGTGTCAGCCTTTTCCAAACAAACCGGGATATCTCCAAGCAATCCTTCAACTTCAGTCCCGGTCTTTATAGCTCCGCCGCCGCTGTACCCATAGATCCCCTCACTGGTGCACTCATTCCCAATGCTGCCACCGGTGGCAATCCCAACGGCAATCCGTTCAACGGTTTCGTCCAATGCGGGGGTTCAGGCGGCACCTCCTCCATCCCTGCCAGCGTTCTTGCCTCCTTCCCCGCTGCCACCCTCGCTGGAACCAAACTTCCTGGTTGCGTGCAAGGCCATCTCCTAAATCCGGGACCCCGTATCGGTTTTGCTTTCGATCCTCACGGCGATGGCAAGATGGCCATTCGCGGCGGCTACGGAATCTTCTTCGAATACGGCAATGGCAACGAAGCCAATGCCGAATCTCTTGAAGGCACTCCACCGCGTGTTCTCACCGCCAGTCAGCCGAACATCGCCTCCGGTTCTGGTGGCTGTCCCTCCACGCAATCTGGATATACCTGTATCGGTGCCGGTGCCCAGTTGTTTCCTTTCGCCGTAAACAATGAACCTCCGGCTATCATTCAAACTCAGGCACGATGGCCATACGTCCAGCAATGGAATATCGACGTTCAAAGAGAACTTCCGTCTAATATCGTCGCCACCATCGCGTACGTGGGTAGCAAGGGCACCCACTTGACCGATGCCCGCGATCTCAACCAACTCCACAGCCTGCCTTCGTCTCAGAACCCGTACGGCCCGGGCCAGCCCTTGACCACCTCCGACTGCAACAATGGCACCGCTAACGGTGTCACTCCGACACCCGGCACACCGCTGTTCGCGAACTTCAACGTTGCCTGCGGTAACGACGCCAATCCGTTTCGGCCCTTTCTCGGCTTCGGCACCCTGGAGTTTCTGGAGACCCAAGCGAACTCCATCTACAACGCGCTTCAGCTGAGTCTGCGCCGGACCGTGGGATCGCTCTCCTTGTCCGCCGCTTATACCTACAGTCACTCTATTGACGACTCCTCGGATCGAGGGGACGCCAGCTTCGTCGACTCCTATAACCTGGCAGCCAATCGAGCCAGCTCAAACTTTGACCAGCGGCACATCCTGAATATCAGCTATGTCTATGACTTGCCTATTTTCAACAAGGCTAGCGGCCTGAAGAAAACCCTTCTCGGCGGATGGCAGTGGTCCGGTATAACCACCTTCCAAACCGGAATCCCTCTTAACGTTACCAATAGCGTCTTTGGAGACAATGCGGGCGTCGGCAACGGCGTAGGCACCGGCTCTCGCCCCGACGTCGTTGGTGATCCCAATGCCACCCCCTGCGTAGCCCAGCCCGGCCCCGGCCCTCTTCTTTTCAATCCTTGCGCCTTCGCCGCTCCGCAGGGTTTGACCTTCGGTAACGTCGGCAGAAACTTTCTGCGTCTTCCCCATCGCACGAATTTCGACATGGGCCTTTTCAAGCGTTTCCCCATCAAGGAATCCACGGCAGTCGAATTTCGTTGGGAAACCTTCAATACTTTCAACCACACTCAGTTTACGACCGATGCTTCGGGGAACAGTGTGACGCGCGCATTCGGCTCGAGTGATTTTCTCGAGGCGAAAAACACGCATGATCCCCGGATTATGCAATTCGCTTTGAAGTTTATTTTCTAGATGAATTTCACCGCGGGCGCCGCGTCATAGGCGGCGCCTGCATTCAATCGCCACGCCTTGGAGCCTGGTCCTCTTTCAACTTTCGACTGTCGGCTGTCGACTTCTTTGGAGTAGAATGCCCCCCATGTATAGACGAACCTTTATCGGAACTTCCATCGCCGCCGCCGTGGCCGCCTCCCGCCCCGCCTGGTCGGCGGAAACCCATCACATCGACCGTGTCGGCCTCCAGCTTTATACCGTGCGCGGGCTTATGAAGGACGACTTTGACGGCACCATCGCCAAGGTCGCGCAAATCGGCTACAAAGAGGTCGAATTCGCCGGCTACTTCGGCAGGTCCCCGCAAGACGTTCGCGCCATCCTGGACAAGGACGGCCTGACCTCGCCCTCCGCACACGTCGCTTACGACATCGTCCAAAACAAATGGCCCGAAACCCTGGACGCCGCTCATACCATCGGGCACAGCTTTATCGTCTGCCCCATGATCGACCCAAAGAAACGCGGGGCGGATGGCTGGAAGAGTGCGGCCGAGCTATTCAACCGCGCCGGCGAGTCCGCGCAAAAGGCCGGTATCCAGTTCGCCTATCACAATCATGCCTTTGAGTTCGAGCCTTCTGAAGCCTTGGGCAACAAGATGCCCTACGATTTTCTCCTCGAAAACACCGACTCCAAGTTCGTCAAGATGGAAATGGACCTCTGCTGGATCACCGTCGGCGGGCAGGATCCCCTGAAATATTTCGACCGCTTCCCCGGCCGCTTCCCCCTTGTGCACGTAAAGGATTGGACCACCAAGGGACCAGCCGGCAATGATTACGGTGGCGCAGGGGCATCGAAAAAACCCGGACACATGACCGACGTCGGCCAGGGCGAAATCAATTGGAAACACATTTTCGCGAAGTCCGACAAAGCCGGAATTCAACACTATTTCGTCGAGAACGATGAGCCAAAGTCGCCGTTCGACGACATCAAGGTCAGCTACGATTATCTGTCCAAACTAACCTTCCAATCTTCCTAACCCATCCTCGTAACCCATTGGGCTGGAAAGACTTGTAGATTTAGCTTGACAATTATCTAATTAGTGATATGATAGTGGACGGGTAGAAGTGCGTTTTGCTTTGGCCATCCACTGTTAGGCCGTGCCAGTTTCTTTAGTAGCTAAACCTTTTGGAATCCGCAGTTCCGAGCCAACACCGCGTTTTGCCGGTTTTTGACCGAAATCGTCGCGCGCTAAAGCCTTCAAATTCAACACTTACACCAAGTGCTCGAGTTAAGCCCTTTAGATTCCGCACTTGCAAGAAAGTGGGGGGGAGGGGGGCCTCCACCATGAATGGAGGGCTTGGAGCTTACGTCCGCTCCGGCGGCGGCGGGCACCCGGGAAACTCGCGCAGCGACGTATTCCCAATGTACTGCAAATCGGCGATTCCAATCTTGCTCGTATAAAATCCGTCGCAGGTCATCTTGCGCAGAAACGCAAAAAACGCGACACCCTGGCTCAGCCCCGGGTCTTTCTTCGCATTCTTGCGATACGCGATCAGGTCCAGCACCTCTGTCCGCTGCTCCGGGGCGCACTCCATAAACGATTTCGCATAACGGTCCGCGCAGAAGCTGTCGAGCCACACCAGTCCGCCACCCAGTCGCAACTGGAACTTTTCGTTCTCACTGGTGAGCAGATCGATGAATTCCGGCGCGCCCGCTTCCACCGCTCCGCCGGAGTGCTCGTCCTTGGGGATGATGGCGTCGCAAAGCCAGTTCAGCGTTTCGTATTGATGCGCCGTAAAATATTTGGGAGTGTACTTCCCTGCCGGCGCCGCAGCCTTCTCTTTGCGCACCGCTTGATGCACGAATTCCGCGGCCTTGGCAGGAATTACTTGCAGCACCGAGCCGCCCACCGCGCCCATCGCCAGCGTTTTTAAGATGTCGCGTCGCGTCACACCTTGTGAACTCATAGTTCCTCACCCGTTCTGGTGCGGTTCATCACAGATTTCCTTTTTGCGCTTCGGAAAGCAAATACTCCGACGCCCGCCAGGACAGCGCCATGATCGTCAGCGTCGGATTCTTATCCGGATTGGTCACCAGTGGAGCGCCGTCCGTCACGAAAAGATTCTTTACGTCGTGCGCCTGGCAGTAACCGTTCAACACGGAAGTCTTCGGGTCCGCGCCCATTCGCGCCGTACCGACTTCGTGAATGATCTTGCCACCCGCCTGGATGCCAAACGGATACGGCCCGTCGATTCTCGTCCTGGTGCGGTATTCCCCGCCCGCGGCCTCGACAATCGCGCGGAAGGTCTGCTGCATATCCTGCGCCTGGCGCAGCTCGTAATCCGTCCACTTAAAGTGGAAGCGCAGCACTGGAATGCCCCACTGGTCCACAACCTCGGGATCGATTTCGCAATATGTGTCTGGATTCGGAATCATTTCGCCGCGCCCGGAAAATCCGATCGCTGTGCCGTACACGCGTCGCGCTCGCTGCTTCAGGCCGGCGCCGTAACCTTCTTCGCGATGGCACAACCCGTCAAACATCCCAATACCCGGCATGTCGCGCCCGCCCCAGACTTCAATGTGGTAGCCGCGCGGAAAGTCGTTCTTGCGATCGAATTTCCACCACGGAATGTACACGTGCATTCCGCCGACGCCATCGTGATTGTGCGGCGGCATCTTGTCCAGATACGAAAACTCGCCCCACCCGTCGCTGCCCACGGAGTCGGTCAGATACTTGCCAACGGTGCCGGAAGAATTCGCCACTCCGTCCGGAAAGAGTGCCGATTTTGAGTTGAGCAACAAGCGCGCCGATTCGCAAGCGCTTGCCGCCACCACCACAGCGCGCGCATTGATGCGCCTCTCCGTTCGCGTGGCCTTATCGATGTAAGAAACGCCCTCGGCTTTTCCATCCTTGCCCACCAGAATCTCGCGCGCCATCGCGCCGGTGATCAGGGTGAGCTTTCCCGTGGCCAGGGCCGGAGGAATCAGCACTTGGCTGGAGCTGAAATTGGAAGCGGTCACGCACCCGCGCCCGCATTGCCCGCAATAGTGGCAGGGCAATCGCCCATTGACCGAGCGCGTGAGAATCGCGAGGCGTGACGGAATACAGATGATGTTCAGCTTGTCGCACGCCTTTTTTACGATCGTTTCGTGGCACCGTGGCTTGGGCGGCGGCAGAAAAACGCCGTCGGGCGCGCTGGAAACGTTTTCTTTCGTGCCGAACACGCCGATATACGACTCGACCTTGTCGTAGTACGGCGCAAGATCCTCGTAGCTGATGGGCCAGTCCGCTCCCAGCGAATCGCGCGTGTACGAGCGAAAATCCACCGGAGCAAAGCGCAGCGCGATACGCCCCCAATGATTCGTGCGCCCGCCTACGATGCGCGAGCGGAACCACTGAAAGTCCGCACCCGGCGCGGAAGTGTACGGCTCACCGGCGATATCCCACGATCCGTTAGGCGCGAGAAACTCACCGAAATTTTCGAGCGCCGACCCGCCCACGCCCGCGCCGCGGTGCGGTAGGTCGTATGGCCACATCAGCATCTTGAAATCTTTTTCGGGGTAGACCTGCGGGCCGGCTTCCAGCAGCGCTACATTCAAGCCGCCCTCGGTAAGCACCTTCGCCGCCATGCCGCCTCCGGCGCCGGAGCCGACTACGCACACATCATAAGTTTTTGGCGAACGCGTGACTTGAGCCATCCTGTTTCTCCGTGATTCCTATATCGATCTAAGAGCCGAGCAGTTCGCTCCGCACGTTCTTCAAAACCCAGGCAGCGCGCTCCACTCCCACCGGCCCGGACAAAATCGGGTCTTCATTCTCAATGCTCAAAATGCCTTCATAGCCGATGTCCATGTACGCCTTCACAATGGACTTCCACAAGCTAGCGCCGTGGCCGTAACCCACCGCGCGAAATGTTTCCGAAGCTTGCGGCAGATCGGCGGTGTCAAACGCGAAATTCAGCACACCGTACTTTCCCACGTTCTCTGGAAACAGAACAGTATCCTTCATGTGCGCATGAAAAATCGCTTTCTGTTTGCCCAGGAAATGAATCACTTCCACGGGATCGCAGCCTTGCCAGAACAGATGGCTCAGATCGCAGTTCGCGCCGATCTCTTCACCGACCGCCTCGCGCAGCTTCATCAGCGTGCGCGGATTGTAGACAACAAAATTCGGATGCATCTCCAGCGCGATGCGATGTACGCCATGTTCACGCGCGAATTTCGCCGCCTCCTTCCAGTACGGGATGACCTTTTCCTCCCATTGCCAATCCTGCATCTCCGCGTATTCCGGCGGCCAGCGATACGTAATCCAGTTCGGCTGCGTGTCCGTGGGCGTGCCTCCGGGGCAACCCGAAAATCCCACGATCACGCGCACATCCAGCCGCTCCGCAAGCAGAATCGTCTTTCGCAAACTTTCGCGGTCGCGCACGGCGTGTTTTTCGTCCGGATGAACAGGATTCCCGTGGCAACTCAGCGTCGCAACATGGATGCCGCGATCTTCAAATTTCTTTTTCCATGCCTTCGCTTTCGCGGGATCGACCAGCAGGTCGTCGATGGGGCAATGTCCTGTGCCCGGATATCCTCCCGTCCCGATTTCCATGGCCTCCAGACCGAGCGCGCTCACCCGATCCAGCATTTCGTCCAGCGACAGTTTTTCGTAGACGGGATCGAACACGCCAATGGGAATTTTGCGCAGCGAACCTCCGGAACCTTGCGCGGAACGTGCTGAAGTGGAGCTCGCTTTCCCGACTGCCCCGGCTGGAAGCCCCGTTGCTCCCGCAAGGGCCGGCATCGACGCGCCTAACAAACCGCTTCCGGTCGTTGCCAGAAACTCCCGGCGATCCATGTCCGGCAATTTGCGCGGAGTTTTCATGCGTGCTCCTCAAGAAAGTAGGCGGTGCTCTGGCACTCGCGAAACCGGCGGGCATTATACGACGCTTTTTGCTCCGCGGTGCTATGTCATTCGCTGCGGCTTGAGGGCATCCAGTGGAGGAATCGAAGCAGGAATAGTGAACACGCGCTCGGGAGGACGCTTCTTCTGTTGAATCGCTTGCACAAACATCTCGATAGCTTGACCGGTATTGGGTGGAACAAAGACAGTCGCAGCCAGCAACCCGCTGCGCACCCACGCCTGGCCAGTCTTCGGGAGGCCATCGCAACCGGTGAACGGCAGTTTCAGCCAGCGCTCGCGGTCTGCCTCGGGCAATTCCTCAAAGGCTTTGCGCGCTCCAATGGCCATCGAGTCGTCCTGCGCCCCAATCAGGTCCACCGTAGCTTTCTGTGAAGTACTCAGCTTCAGCCACGAACGCACCGCGCGCTGCGCACTCTCTTCGGTCCACTGCCCGCGCAGCGCGATGATTTGGATATTGGCCGGTTTGGTCTCTTGCATCCCCAGGGTGCGTTCCTTGGCCGCGGAATTCTCGGAAGGTCCCTGAACGTACAGCAGGGTGCCGCCCCGTGGTAGCATGGCCGCGAATTGGCGGCCCTGAATGCGCCCGATCTCCGCATGGTCGGAGCTGATAGCGAAAATGGCCGCGGTCGATATCTTGCGCAGCTCCTCGATGTAGCTCGCCTCGCGATTCAGCACCGCCCATCCGATGTTCGCCGTCGCCGCCGCGCGCGCCACCTGCGGCAATGCCGTCCCGCCGACGGGCTCGAAAACGATCGCGTTCGGCCGGTCGGCAGGCGACGCTTGTATGGCTCGTAAAATTTGCGTGCTTTGATTTATGGCGTCGTTGTTTGCATAAATGATTTCCGTCTGCACGTCCAGCTTGCTTGCAGCCTGCTCCGCGGACTGCGCCTGCTCGATCTGGTAATCGTTGTCGTTCGTGGTCAGCGAAACAAGAATACGTATCTTCGCCATCTTCGCGCGTATGCTCCTCGCGCAATACCATACACCGGCACGGCCCCTGACGCAGCGAAATCGCTTCGTTTTGCCGTCATCAAGACATTACCCAGTAGCGTAATACTCAAACCAAGCGGACCAAACCAAACAAAATCTTTAATCAGATATATCAATTCGCTTGCCAGCGTCCCTTATTTAGCAGGGGAGAATGTCGCTTCCGATGACTCGAACCGAGCGACGCCTTGCCGAACGTTTCGGCCTCAAAATTCCGCTGCGCGTCCGCATCGCAAAGCCTGCCGCGTCGGAGCACACAGCGGAATCGCTGAATGTCTCTACACGGGGCATATGCTTTGCAACGGACTTACCTCTTCGCCAGGGCACACCAGTCCATGTGGCTTTCGAGATGCCAGAGGAAGTCGCACATAAACCCGCGTCCGAATGGCGCTGCACGGGTCATGTAGTCCATGTTCAGCCGAACGGTTCTGCACCGTGTTCGACTACTGTGGGCGTGCGGTTTGATTGTTATGAGGTCGTGCGACGTGTGCGGCCTTCAATAAACCAGGTCCCAGCGTTTAATGAACCGCTGCGCAACGGTTTGAGCAAAGAAACCCAGGCTCGGGAGTAGCGTTGATTGGTAGCCCGGACGGGAATCGAACCCGTAATCTTCACCTTGAGAGGGTGACGAGTTAACCAGTTACTCTACCGGGCCACCTAAGCAGTTTAGCGTGTCGCAGTTCGTTCAGCAATCTGCGCCACTCTTGCACTCTCAATTCTTGATCGCAAAGGTCAGACGCGGCGGCTTCTCAAAACTCGGCCCCTTAAGCCGACGAGACCCTGCGCTTCTCTATTCTTTGCTACCACTCATCTCCGCTAGCCATTTTCGTAGGATAGCTAACTGGTCTTCCTCAACGTTGGTGAATACAACACCCATTCCCACGTTTGGAAAAACAAATACCACTCTCCCGAGGGCGGTGAATGAGGCGCTTGCATGATGGACTGTGACCCGAATCTCTGTACCTTCCGGTGAGGGATTCACCATGTCGAGGAAGCATCCTCCCATACTCAAGTCACCGCTTCTACCGCCAAGCCTGGTATTGGAAGCGATTTCGATTATTTCCGTGTCTGCAACGAATTGATATCGGGGAGAACGACGGCGCTCCGAGTCCATTCCTTCATTCACACCTATAGACGAACCCTATGCTAACTGTGGCTCTCGAAATACAAAAACTCCTATTTGATTGGTATAGCAATCACGATTGATTCGCGACGGTTCGCTGGATGCATGATCTTCTGAACAAGGCGACTATTTGCAGGGATCGCTTTCAAACAAGTCCAGCCGCCCAAGGCAGGCTTTGGCCAGTAGCGGCACGAAAATCATGCACAAGGCCGTTACGGTCAGAGGCTTCTGTACTTCCTGTCCAAGGGTAGGCCAATCGAATCATTCCTGACTCAATTTATCGAGTACCCCGCAACCTTCCACGCCTCGACTCCGCCTTTCAGCACCCTGACGTTTGTAAAGCCCTGCTCCCGGTATTTCGCTGCCTGACCGGCCGCGCTCGCTTCGGCGGGTCACGCTCAATAGAAGATGATTTCCTGCGACTTTGGCAGAGAGTTTACCCGCGACGTGAAGCTCGCTAACGATATGGAACCTTCTAGATTGAGCCTCCGGCATTTGGCCTCGTCCTCATAAGCGCAAACCAACAAGGCTTGGTTCGACTTGGTTTTTGTATGCGCTTGTAGAGCACTGATTCGCTCGATGTCTGCCATGACTTCCCCTCCGATATAATTAGAGTACTAGGGAACTGCACATTTTCGATTGTAGATGGATGCACTGGAATGCTGCAAACAAGAACAATACAGATTTGCATCGTTTTTGCCTTATTCGACCGCTGCAAGGCGTGAAATTTCTTTGAGAGGGTAACGAATTAACCAGTTACTCTACGGGGCCACGCGAACAGTCTAGCGTGTCGAGGTTCGTTCAGCAATCTGGGCCACGCTTGGCCGTTGGATCAGACTGGGTGAGATCGTGCGTCGCCGATTCAGGCAACTCAGACGGCTTGAGGATGTCACCTGCCAAACCATCCTTTGGAAATTGCTGTTATTTCATTGCGTGTCTAAGCGGCCAATACAGTATTCTCCTTATGTCCTTTACATTGCGAAATGGTAGCTTCAAGGCGTCATGCCCAACGGAATCTTGGTCGTAGATGACAACGCCAGCATCCGCAGGCTCCTGTGCAATTTTGTAGAGGCAAATACCCCCTTTAAAGTTTGCGGGGAAGCCGAGAATGGCGCCGAGGCCATCGAGAAAACCAAAGAGCTTCAACCCGATTTGGTTTTGCTGGATCTGAGCCTGCCGGGCATGAGCGGCACCCAGACGGCATCGGCCCTGCGGCTGCTCGAACCGCGCCCGAAGATCATTTTGTTCACGCTGCACGCGGACGGCGTTAATAAGGAACTTGCCTCGGTCTTTGGGATTGATGTCGTGCTCTCAAAGGCAGACAAAATCGACTTGCTCGCAACACATATTAAGACGCTGCTGATGCCAGACGCCGCAGGTGTCGAGGACATCGCGCTGGCCAAACTCGGTCGTGAGCAGAATCGTCAGAACCGAGTGCACTAAGACCTACCCGGTCGCCGAAGCTCGTACCTTCCTACCGCACGCTAGTTCACATTGTTCCGCACAGCGCTAGCGTTGTTCTCACGCGAGTCCGGCGCCACAATTCTTGGCATGAAAAATTCCAGGAACTGGTCGGAACTCGAACGCAGGCATACCTGGACATTCGGCGTGCCGGATTCGACGCGCGTATAGCCTTGGTCGTCGACGCGCAGGCGCATCGGCTGCACTGGGCACAATTCCGGACGCATGGCATAGGCGACCGCGACAGCGTCAAACAATGTGGGCGTTTGCGCCGCGCCGCGCGACCACTGGCTATAAAGCACGAGCAGCGCATCGCTGAGTGCGGTGCCGGACTTGAAAATTTCCGCTCGCTCCAGTTCCTGCAATTTGATCTGTGTGGAATCAAGGGGCATGACGTACAAAGGAACTCCAGAGCTGAAAACCTTTTGCGCGGCTTGGATGTCGCAAAGAATATTCCATTCGGGTTCGGGCCCGTGCGCCTGGCCATAATTAGAATTGCTGTAGCCGCGATACACCGAGCCGCCCATCAGCACTACGCGCTTTAGCTTGTGGAACGTCGCCGCATCCCGGTCAATGGCCGCGCCCAGGTTCGTTTCCGGGCCGATGGAAATCAGCGTGATCTCTCCCGGATGCACGCGTATTTGTTCGAGGAGGAAATCCACCGCATTCGGATATTGCGCGTCGGCAGGGCTCCCTTCGGCGTAGGCTGCCTGGCTCAGACTGTCCACTTTGCCCGGCGGATGCTTGGCGATACCCATCGCAATGCGGATCTCGGTGCGACCGGCATCCTTTAGAAAACGGCTGAGCAATCGAGCGCGCAGATGCGTGTCGCCCCACGCGCTAGTCAACCCCAGAATTTTGAATTCAGGACTATGCAGCGCCAGTCCCACCGCAAATGCGTCATCGATGTCACTCCCGATATCGGTGTCGATGATGATTTTTTCGGGAACGGCGGGCCGCACCGCCGGCACATTTGTCTGAGCGCGTACGGAAAAAGTCACTAGAGTAGAAGCAACGAATAGTCCGGTAACGAAACGCACGCTAGCTCCTCGACTCTGCCAACTCCGCGACCGCCCTGTGCGCCTGATCGATGGCCACATTAGTGTACGCATCCGCGCCCGCATCGGAATTGGCAATCGCGATATGGCCAAAACGCTTGCGCCCGATCACCCACGGCTTCTCTCCCTCTTTCCACTCGGGATCAAAGAGCGGATTTGGCGTGAAGGCGTAGCCGTGCGCCCATCGATTCACGGTAATGCCTGCGATGTCGCGCGCAGCGTCAAAACCAGCTGAGCCCAGCATGCGCGTCAACTGGTCGCGGATATTTCGCTCGAATGTCGCGAACGGCGTCTGCATGAGTTCGATGCGCCCGGCGCGATGCTGATCTCGCGGCGAAAGTCCCGGCCTGCACGGCGTGCGCAGCATAAACAGCACCATCGGCTCTTCGGGATTGCTGGGAAAATGATACTGTCCCAGGCTCACAGGAAAATCGAGCGCCGTGTACGTGTGGTACCCGCCGGGCGCAACGATGTGACGCACGCCTAATTTGTGGAAAGCCGTCCAGTTGCGCAGCGCCACGTGCGTGTACACCAGCGGCGCCTTCACCAGGTACGCCAGCGCCTCCTTCTGCTTTTCCGGCAGCTCCGGACAAATGTACGGGATCATACCGTTGTAGCAGGCCAGCACGCACTTCTTGGCCTGTATGCTCTTCAACTGTCCACCGCGGACATAAGCAATTTCCACGTCCTTGCCGGCCTCCGCGCCCTTCGCGTGCTGCACATGCACAACCGTGCTGTTCAAGCGAATTCGTACCACCGAGTTCGCGTCATCGAGCTTGCTGTAATCAGCCCGCGCGGTGACCACGTCGTCCATCGTTTCACCCGGCACCGCGCCCGGAATCAACGCGCGAACGAGCAGACGCGCGACCGTCGCGTTGCCATCCGGAAAATGAAAAATGTAGGGCTCTTCCTTTTCAGGTTCCGGCAATCCGAGTCCATCAAAGCCCGCATAGGTGAACGAGTGGTAGTCGTCGCCCGCTTCGTAGCAAGCCAGCGCCGAAACCGCTTCGATGCCCACGCAAAACAGATCGTGCGTAAACGTCTGAAAAAATGGCAGCGCCTCCGGCGTCAGTTTGCAATACTTCACCAGATAGTCCGCATAACTGACTTTCCCGAGCTTGGCGAGCTTTTCCTCCGCGGAAAGTCCGGGAAGGTAGTCGACCTTTTCCGTATACACGCGCGCGATATCGCGGCGCACGCCATCGGAAAGCGGCGCTTGCGCGAGAAATTCCGGCCACGGCTTTGCGTTCATTCCCGTCAAAAGCTTGTCCGCACCAAACGTCTCTTTGTCGAAAAATGCCGCTGTCCCCAACGTGCTGTACAGCTTCTGGTCATACGCTTTGTAAAAACGCTCGGTCTGAATGCCAAGCTCCGTAAGCAGGCCCTTAGCGACTTCGCTGTATTGGCCGGGGCTTTCAATTGATTGCGTGCCGCCATAACTCAGCAGCATTCGGCCACCGGCGCGGAATTCGTTGCGCTTGGCATGTCCGCCAAAATCGTCGTGATTATCCAAAATCAGAATGCGCGCGTCTTTTCCCGCGCTCTTGCGGTAAAAATACGCCGCCGCGAGTCCGCTGATCCCCCCACCTACCACGACCAAATCGTACGCTTCCCCGGTCTTGGCCGGCGCTCCCGCGGAATCCCATCGCTTCCCGTCGCGGAGTTGATGCGCGTAAGTGAAAGTGCCGTCGTGATTGCCGCGCATTCCAGTCAGCGCTGGCGGATAGTAGCCAGGCGCTTTTTCTGGAGATGTCTCTTGCGCGAGCAGAGCAGCAAGGTATGGATCAGCGGCCAGCAGGCCGCCCGCGCCGATGGCCACGCCATTCAGAAAATCCCGCCGCGTAATCGGGCAATCCACTCCCAATTCCCAGTCTTGCTTCCGTTCACTCATGCCCCGAACCTTTCACCGTTGCGCTGAATCCCTTTTCCGCCCGCGAAAAGCTGCTGCGCACGCGAACGGATGAGAGTAACATCCGGGCACCACAAATTACACACGGAGGATCGGATGCAAATCGCCATTTCAAGTTGCCTTCGCTGGCTCGCTGTTCCCTTGCTCACGACCATTGCTATCCTCGCGTTCCCGGTTACAAACGCGCCGCAGGCGCAAACGAATGCGGCGCAGCAAACCACTGCCGACAAGCCTTACGTCATCGAGTACTACTACAAAGCCAAGTGGGGCCACGCCGAGGAATTTATCGCTCTCTTCAAAAAGAACCACTACCCCGTACTGAAAAAAGAGATGGAGCTGGGCCGCATCCTCAAAGTCTTCGCGCAAACCACGCGCTACCATGCTACCGAAGACGGCCGCTGGGATTTTCGCACCACCATCGTCTTCAAGAACGCGCAAATCGCCAACGATAACTTCGACTCTGCGCCCATCCTCAAGCAGCTCTTCCCGGACCAGGAGGGCTACAAAAAGGAAGAGCAGCGCCGCTTTGAAATCCTCGACGCGCACTGGGATCTGCCCATCAAGGATTTCGACCTCGACGCGCACTAACCTGCGGCGAAACTAAAGCGAAGTAACGGCGCGGCCTCCGCAAGCGTCGTACAATATTCGCCTGGAGCCACAGGAGCGATCATGGCCGATTACACCGAAGAGCACGCCCGCGCGGGCATCGACGCAAGACTCCCAGCGCTCGAAACCTGGCCGAACCAGTTCCCCGGCTACATCATCACCACGAAATTTCCGGAATATTCTTCCGTCTGCCCCAAAACCGGGCTGCCCGACTTTGGCACGATCACCATCCAATATATGCCCCGCAAGGATTGCATCGAGCTAAAGGCCCTCAAAATGTACCTGCTCGCCTATCGCGACCTGGGCATCTTTTACGAAAATGCCGTCAACAAAATCCTGCGCGACATCGTGGCCGCCGTCCAGCCCGAATGGTGCGTGGTCCGCGGTGAATTCACCCCCCGCGGTGGCCTGACTACCACAGTGTTTGCCCGATGGCCCGCTCCTGCATCTAAGGGTAAGGCGCAGACACAGGCCCATCGCAGTCGCGCCCGCAGCGCTAGCCCGATATAGACAGGCGCGCACGTTGCGAGGGATAATTTGAGATTGTATCCGCCCCTCGGGGCCAACCTTTCAGGAGGCTGAATGAGCATTTCTCCAAACGTACCCACCCCGCAGGAGTCCTACCACTACGAGGGGACCACGACGGGCACTCCGCGCTGGATCGCCATCGTGTTCATCGTTCTCTTCCTGGGACTTGCCGGACTCGGCTATGCCGGGTATTCCGTGCAATCGCGCCTGGAGTCCAGCGTCAACAAAGCGCAGGACCAGAACAAGCTGCTCACCGCCCAACTCGATCAAGCCAACTCGCGGCTTGCCGAGCTCAAGGGCCACGTTGATGTTACCGAGCAGAAGATGCATCTGACGCAAGCCGAGCTGGCCAACGCGCGCAGCCGCTCCGAATCCATTCGTAAGGATCAATTGGCCGCGGATCAGAAACTCGCCGATCAACTGAACGCCGCGACGAAGGAAAGCAACGAGAAAATTAACGCGGTGGCCACCGAAGTGGGCGGCGCCAAGAAAGACATTGAAGCCACGCGCTCCGATCTCGAAGCCACCAAGGGCCGCCTCGAACGCGCCAGCGGCGATATGGGCGTGATGAGCGGCCTGATTGCACACAATCGCGACGACCTCGAGGAGCTCAAGCGCCGTGGCGACCGCAACTACTACGAGTTTAAAATCAGCAAGAGCAAGACGGCGCAAAAGGTCGGCCCCGTCCAGGTGACCCTCAACAAGGTCGATCAAAAGAAGGCGAAATACACGATCACGGTTTTCGTGGACGATCGCTCCATCGAGAAGAAAGATAAGACCGCCGGCGAACCGGTGCAGTTCTATGTGCGCGGCGGTTCACGCATGCCGCCTTACGAGCTCGTCGTCTTCGACGTTGGCAAAAATCAAATCAGCGGTTATCTGTCGACACCGAAGGAAGGTGGCGCTCCGGCCGCCACTCCCGCGGCCGCGGCTACCAAGCCCTCGTAAGCCTAACGCTACATAACTTTCGTCAAGCCCTGTTCTGCGTTCTGGAAACCAGCCGCACGACAGGGCTTCTGTCTTTTCCGTCGCGACGTTAGCATCTAGATAGCTGCCTTCAGAAAGCAGCTCTCCGGAGAGATTCCATGAAAGCCCTTCGCGCGCGCATTCCCGCGTTGTTCATCCTTGTTTTCACGTTGCTTTGTTCCGACCACGCCTGGGCGCAAGCTCCGCTGGAACCCGCGCAGATGCCCGCGCGCACTATCTTCTACGTTATCTGGCGCGGCACGCCCGTCGGCGACGCCAGAAAATCCAATTCCCTTCTCGCTCTCTGGGATGACCCGGACCTCGCGCCGATGCGCGCTGCGGCGTTGCAGAACCTGCAAGGGAGCTCCGCTAAGGATCCCCCCAAGCCGCAGCTCTCCCGCGAAGAGATCGAGCAAACTTCGTCTCTGCTCGAAAATTCCTTTGTGGTCGGCTATCTCCGCAAGCCGGAGACGAAGGCGGCCGCAAAATCCACCGACCATCCCTGGAACGGCATGTTTTTCGTGTATGACCGCACCGGAAAAGAAACTCTACTGGACCAGGCCATTTTGCGTCTCCATGCGCAGGAAAAAGAGCCGCCGCAAATCTCTTCGATCACGGTGGCCGGCGCTGGGGCGCTGAAAATCGCGCGCAAAACCGACGTCACCTACTGGACCGAGCGCGGCAAATACGCGGTAGGCGCCGCGGACCTCACTGTCTTCGAAGAGATTCTCAGCCGCCTCGACGGGAAATCTTCCACCTCTTCACTCGCGCAAAACGCTGCTTACCAGGAGGCCGAGCCTGTTCTCCGCGGAGGCTTGCTGGAATTTTTCCTGCGCGTTCCGCAGTTGAAGGATTTCGCGCCGGACATGCCCGCCAATTCCCCGGTAAAAATCGAGCCGCTGTTAAATGCTCTTAAATTTGACTCCATTCATTCTCTATCCGGCCATCTCACTTTGGAGGGCGCGAAGGCCCGCGTGCAGGGCGCCATCCTGGGCGACGCCGCACCCGGCGGCCTCTTTGATCTCTGGAGCCCGGGCCAGCAAACTCCCGTTTCTCTCTCCTTCGTTTCGCCGGACGTGATTTCCTACAGCGAAACGCAATTCAATCTTTCCGCGTTCTACGATTTGCTGAAGCGCGCCCTGCGTGTCGCCCTACCGCAACAACAGCAAGGCGCCGTCGAGATGATGGAAGGCTACGGCGCCATGCGCATTGGCATGCCCATCCCTGACGCGCTCGCTCTGTTCAGCGGAGAATTCGCTTCCATCCAGAACAATCCCGCGATCGATCCGCAGAAAGCGGTCTACTACATCGGCATTCGCAATAAGCCAGACACTTTGAAGCTTCTCCGTACCGTCTTCAGCGATCAGCTAGGCGCGGAGCGCAATGAAGGAGACGCCACGTTTCTCAAGGTATCACTCGGCGGCGGGGCGAGTAGCAGCGGGCTCGCGCAGTGGAATTTTTATCACCTGGCTGTGACGCCCGGCTTTGTCGTCGCCTCCAGCCGCGGAGAGACGCTGCGCGAATTTCTCGCCGGGCGTTTACCCTCGGCAGACGCTACTACACAAGTAAGGTTGCCCGCAGCGTTCCAGTCCGCGCGCGCGCAATTTCCTCCCACGCTCAGCGGCATCGCCTTCATGAATCTGCAAAAGATTGACTACCAAGCCCTGAAAGCGCGCTGGATCGAACAAGCCAAGAAAGCCTCCGCAGGCTCAGCGAAAAAATCCGTCGACGGCCAGCCGCAACCGCCCGTGGGCGAAGCCGAATGGCTGCTCAACATCGATCCCCAGGTCTTCGTCCGCCATCTACACTTTCTTGCTGGCGCCTCCTGGAAAGATTCCAAGGGCGTGCACTTCGACGAATGGCTCGAATAAACCAAGTGGGACAGCCATTTCTGGCTGTCCTCCTGTTCCTACTCTTCGCTGAACCTCCGTCCCAGGCGCAGACTCAGGAACCTCCGCCCATCCGCGTCACCGTCAACCGCGTAAACGTCGGCGTTACCGTCACCGACTCCACCGGCCGCTTCATCGAAGGCCTCCGCAGCGAAGACTTCCAAATCTTCGACAACGGCGTCGAGCAGCCCATCACCGACTTTCTCTCCATCGAAGAGCCCGCGCACCTGCTCCTCCTCATCGAATCCGGCCCCGCGGTCTACTTCCTCGGCCAGGGACACTTTCGCGCTGCCGACACGCTGCTGACCAGCATCTCTCCCGCCGATCGCGTGGCCGTAGCAGCGTACTCGAATGCTCCCGAGCTCATTCTCGGCTTCACGCCAGACAAAGCGGCCGCGCGCTTTGCTCTGCAAAATCTCAATTTCAACTTAGGCTTCGCCGAACTCAACCTTTCCGCCAGCGTAGCGGCCACGCTGGACTGGATGGCGCAACTGCCAGGAAAGAAGACCATCGTTCTGCTCTCCACCGGCTTCGACACTTCGCCCCCGGAGAATTGGCGAATCGTCCAACAAAAATTGCAAACCTCCGACGTGCGCATCCTCGCCGTCTCTCTTTCCGGCGATTTCCGCAAACCCGTCAAAGGAAAGAAACGCGACGCGACAGCTACCGCCGAGCGGGATTCCGTGAACGAAGGCTTTCGCAAAGCGGACGAATCTCTGAGGCAACTCGCCGCAGCCACTGGCGGCCGCGTCTATTTCCCCACCAACGCCGACGAATTCAGCCGCGCCTACGCCGAAATCGCCCAGGTAATCCGCCACGAATACAGCCTCGCCTTCGCCCCACCAGTGGCCGACGGCCAGCTCCACTCCCTCAAAGTCAAAACAAAAAACTCCGCGTATCAAGTAGACCACCGCCAGGCCTACCTGGCCCCGACCGCGAACTGAGCGGAAGGGTCACATACTACGGGCGCAGCACCCTGCGCCCCACCTCTCCAAGGTTCAAGTTTTTCAGCAATTGCTTAAGGCGCGTGGCAAGGGCGACGCTCGAAATTTATACCTACCCTTCCATTATGGGCGTCTCGTACAAGGGTTACGTTATTTTCCAAGGTCGCTCCACTTCGCAAAACGGTTTTGTTCTCCGCGAAGAATTCACTCAAAGCCGTCCAGTCAAACACCTGACCCCACTCGAATTTTGACCTAAAAAGTTTTTCCGCCTCAGCGCTCCAGCCGCGAATTTGGACGGGTCCGATTCGGTACTGGATGCCTGGAGCGACTTTGAAAGTGATATCGATTTGATGCGATTGGCTATCGATGGCGAATTGCGGCTCTATCGTCGCATCAATATATCCCCGACTGCCGTACAGGCTGGTAATCCTCTTCAAACCTTCCCGGATGGAGGAGACATTGAAGAGTTCTCCGTTTCGCAGCGGAATCTCCGGTCTCAGCGCTCGATCCGATAATTCGGCAACATTTTCAAACCGCACTTCGCCCAACCGGTATTGGGTTCCGCTCTCAACCTGTACAGTCACCCAATAATGGAGGCGACCCGGATCCGCTCGTATTAGTCCTGAAGTAATATCAACCACCGTTTTAAAGTAGCCCTGGTCTTGAAGGGGCGTCAAAATTTTCTGGCGCACCTCGGCCTGCCAATCGGTATCTGCAGCAGAACTAGCGTGAAAGCTCCCTCCTTTTAGCTCATCAATCAGCCGTGCCCGAATCTCTGGCGTCAATACCTCATCCGCTTGGAATTCGACGGAGTCGATCGCAATGGCGAGCGGTTGAGGATCGGAAGGTGATTGCGCCGCACAACCGTCGTCTTGAATAGGGTGCCCACAAACGGAAGTTGACCAGAAGAGGGTCTGAACCAAACCCAGCGCTAGGCAGCAACAACGCATTTCGCCAAGCATGATAACAATCTACTATCGAACCCGATTCACTCAAACTCTTTCATCATCTGAGCCATCTTGGTCAGGCGATCATTCACTTGCGCAAAAACGGTTCCGGTCTGAAAAGTTCCATCACCGTTGCAATGTCCCGCGGTCATTCCCGTCAAAATCTCGATGCCCTCTTCGATTTTCGATACTGGCCAGATGTGGAACTTCCCGGCGGCGACTGCTTCCAGCACATCATCGCGCAACATCAAATCTTCGACGTTCGACGCTGGAATCATTACCCCTTGCGTTCCGCTCAGGCCCGCAATCCGGCACACGTCGAAAAATCCTTCGATCTTCTCGTTCACGCCGCCAATGGCTTGAATATCGCCCTGTTGATTCATCGAGCCGGTCACGGCAATGTCTTGCCGCAGCGGCAATTCCGCCAGCGCGGAAATCAGCGCGTAAATCTCCGTGGAGCTCGCGCTGTCTCCGTCCACTCCGGAATACGATTGTTCGAAGCAGATGCTCGCCGCCAGCGAAAGCGGCTTGTCCTGCGCAAAGCGGCTGCGCAAATATCCCGAAATAATGTGCACGCCCTTGTCGTGGAATCGTCCGCTCAAATTCGATTCGCGCTCAATATTGATGACGCCGGATTTTCCCAGCGCCGCGGTCGACGTAATGCGCACCGGCTTGCCAAACGAGTATCCCCCAATCTCCAGGACGCTAAGCCCGTTCACTTGCCCGATGCGCGTCCCTTCCAGATCCACAAGCAGCGTTCCCTCTTCGATCATTTCGCGAATGCGCGTCTCGATCAGGTTGTGCCGCTCCATCTTCGCGGAAAGCGCCAAGCGCACATGCGCCGCGCGCACTACACTTTCCCCCGCCGCCGCAGCTGCGTAATGTGCCTCGCGCGCCAGATCGGCGATATCCACAAACCGCGCCGTCACCTTGTTCCGCCGGCCCGCTTGCCGCACGCCGTACTCCAAAATCGCCGCAAAGGCCCCGCGATCAAACGGCGACAATCCTTCCTTTTCGCACAACGCGCGCAATCGCCCCGCGTACTCCGCGATGACGCCGTCGCTCATGTGCATCTCTTCGTCAAACTCCACGCGCACCTTGAAAATCTTGCGGAAGTCCTCTTCATACTCGTAAAGCAATTCGTACAATTGCCGGTCACCGATCAAAATCACTTTCACGTTGATTTCGACCGCTTCCGGCTTCAGCGCGCTGCCCCCAAACGGGTAAAACATTTCCAGCGGCTGAATCTCCAGCCGGTTGTGATTCAGCGTGCGTTTCAGCGCCCGCCACACTCCCACCTCGCTCAGGGCCTCCATTGAATACATGATCAAGAATCCGCCATCGGCGCGCAGAAGCGACCCGGCGCGCAAATCCATGAAGTCGCTCGTCCAGCCGCCGCGCGCATCGTACGCGCGCTGGATCGTGCCGAACAGGTTCGCGTACGTCGGCGTAGTCTCGAAAATCACCGGCGAGCCATCTTCGTCCCCGTGCGCCAAAATCACGTTCACGCCATACACACGAAACGGGTCGCGCTCCTGCGACCCAGGCGGCTTTGGCGCGCCGTCCGGGGGCGGCTCGGGCCCCTCCTGCTCGCCTTCGCCCTCGCGCTCCTTGAAAGGATCGAGATTGTCCAGCAAGTGGTGCCGCACCTCTTCCAAATATTCCGCAACACTGGTGCCCGGATACTTTTCCTTCAGCTCCTCAATCACGCCGTCTACCAAGACCGAAGCCGCTTCCTGCTCCAGGTAACTCAGTTCGCTAGCCAACTCCCGCGAAAGCGTCAACGTCTTCCGGTAAACGACCGTGAACTCCTGTCGAAACTGTTCGTACTTCCGCTCGATTTCCTCCGCTAGCGGAGAATCCAACTTGCCCTCGTGCACCATCTTGGAAATATCTTCAATCGGCACCATCTGCCCTTCGAGCACCGGAAAAATCTCCGGCAGCGCCACCGCGCCAACCTGCATGTGCCCCAGCGCAAACTGCTCGCGCGCAATGCGCCGGGTAAAATCGTCCATCAGCTCTTTTTCGCGCACGGTGAACCGCTCGACGATCCTTCCCTTCTGCCGCTGGAACGGTTCACCCTCGAACACCTGCGGAATGCGCCGCCGCAAAAAATCAATTCCCGCCTGCATATCTTTCTTGAACGAATTCGCCTGACCCCTCGGCAGCGAAAGCAATCGCGCCCGGTCCGTACTCTCGAAATTGTTGACGTAGCAGCGGTCCAGCGAAGGCTTGGTCGTCGGATGCAACTCTTCGATCATGTGCGCAATCGTGCCGCCGCGGCTCGTGCCTGCCAGCCCGCACACAAACACGTTGTATCCCGGCGCGGAAAGCTCCACGCCCATCTTCAGCGCACGCAGGGCGCGTTCCTGCCCGATGAATCCTTCGCGCAACTCCGCCTGCGCCGTCGTTTCGAACGGCAAGCGCGATGGTTCACACCTCCACCGCAATTTCTCCGGCGGCAACTCCGGATGCACTGCAGCAGGTTTATATCCGTTCGTAGTCATCGTACTCATCTGAGGCGGGTACTCTAGCACACGCCCATTACCTCGCACGTTATTTTGACCCGCGTGTTACGCAGGAAGCGCGGCCTGCCGGTCGCGATGCCCCGCGTATACGCGGAACACGCCCATCGCCGCGGCCAGGATGGCCGGACCAATCACCAAACCCAGCAAGCCGAAAACTTCTAATCCGCCCAACACACCGAGAAACAACAGCAGCTCATTCAAGTGCGTGCGATTGCGCAGCAGCAGCGGGCGCACAATATTGTCTGCGATACCTGCGACGCCGCCGCAAATCAGCACCACCGCAAGGGCCCGGCCCCAATGTCCGCTAAACGCCAGAAACAGCGCCGCCGGGCCCCAGATCAGCGCGGAGCCCACCACCGGCACGAGCGAAAAAAAAGCAATCAGCACGCCCCAGAAAATCGGCGAAGAAATTCCTGCCACCGTGAACGCCAAGCCGCCCAACGCTCCTTGCAACACTGCAATCACCAACGCCACGAGCACACTCGCAAAAATCAAATCGCGCGATTCCCGCAGCATTTCCTCCTGAATATCTTCGTCAAAGGGCAGCAAATGGCTCGCGCCGCGCACGATTTCGTCGCCGTCCCTGAACATGAAAAACAGCGCGAAGATCACGATGAACAAATCCACAAAAAACGTGAAAAGGTTCTTCACCAAGCCGGCAAATCGCGATGCCAGGAACGTCGCGATCCTTTCCGCGCCTTGGCGCAGCGGCTGCGAAAAATCCGTCCCCTGCCAAGCTTGCGGAAGCTGGTGCCGGATCCAAGCCACTGCATGCGACTGCAAAGCCTGGTCCGGATCCATCAGCGCGGTCTGCAATCGCGATGTAGCGTCCAGGGCCTCGCGCGTCGTATACACCAGCACAACCAGCGCCGGCGCAATCAGCAGCAGCGTCACGCCCACCGTGCTCGCCAGCGCCGCGCGATTCGGCCGCACCCTCCGCATAATCCATTCGTGCACCGGATAGAAAAATACCGCCAGCACACCCGACCATGCCAGCGGCTCCAGAAAGGGCTCAACAATGCGATACACCAGGTAAATCAGCAGCAGGAGCGCCCCGTACGAAAGGACGGTAGTCAACCGGTCACTGGTGGTCTTCGTGGGAGAATTGGTGGGAGTCATGCGCGGTATATAATCAAATAAGGATAGAGCGGACGCTGAAACCGCGAGGCCATACCCCAGGTTGTCATCTTGCGGATGCCCCAGACGTTTCGTCTCGCCGACGGAGTAAATTCAGAGTGCCCTCCAAATCGATTCAGCTAAGCTCGTACCAGCTCCGTCTCCTTGCTGTACTTGTTCTGGTCAACTTTGTCAACTTCGCCGCGCGCTGGGTGTTCATCCCTCTTATCCCGATGCTGCGCAACGATCTTGGTATCACCGACGAGCAGCTCGGTTCCCTGCAAACTTCGCTCCTGGTCGTTCTTGCCGTCGGCAGTATTCCCTTTGGATTGCTCGCCGACCGCTTCAGTCGCAAAACCATCATCGTTTTCGGAATTGCTTGCTGGAGCCTGGCTACACTGGCGGGCGGCTTGGCCGGCAGTTTCCTATTTTTAGTAATCGCGCGCGCCTTCGTTGGCGTCGGTGAAGCCGCCTACGCCCCTGCCGCGCAATCCATGATTTCCGGTGCCTTTCCGACCGAAACGCGCGCCACCGCGCAAGCCATTTTTGCCAGCGGCATGCTGATCGGCGGGGCCGCGGGGCAAGTCCTTGGCGGCCTGATCGCCCCGCGTTACGGCTGGCAGGCCGCGCTCTTCGTGATCGCCGCCGTCGGTCTTCTTCCTGTAATTGCGATGATGACTCTACAAGAGCCGCCGCGCGGCCCGGCCTCGGAGACCTGCCCGATTCTAAAGTTGCTCACCGTCCCAGCATTCCTCGCCATGATCGCAGGCGGCGTCTGCATCACTTTTTCCTGTGTCTCCATTCTTACCTGGGGCGTCGATTTCGCCGTCGCCTACAAAGATTTCAGCTTGCGCCAAGCCTCGGTCTGGCTCGCGGTCATCGGTTCCGTGTGCAGTCTCTGCGGCGTTCTCTTCGGTGGATTCGTCGCGGATCGCTTACAGCGGCGCTTTCCGTTCGGAAGGATCATCGCGATCGCGGTGGCCTTCCTCTTCGCCGCCCCCTTCGTTCTTTTAGCCATCCAGACCGACAACCGTACGCTCGTGCTCGCCGCACTGGCTCTGGCATCTTTCTTCATGTCCTGGTATCACGGCCCGGTGACCGCGGTCATTCACGACATGATGCCCCGGCGGGCGCATGCTACGTCCATCGGCGTCTATATGTTCGTCACGCAACTGGTCGGAGCATTCGGACCGAAGCTGGTCGGCAGAATTTCTGACCTGCACGATATGCAGCTTGCGTTACAGATTGCGGTGGCAGTGATGGTGGCCGGCGGCTTGCTGATGTTCCTGGTGATTCACTTCATTCGCCGCGACGGCCTGCAGCACTCGTGCCTTGAGTCTTTCCGCGCCGAGCCCGGCGACTGATTCTTCATGTGGGACAGCCATTTCTGGCTGTCCTCCGCTACTTGATTCCGATCTGATTGATCAGGCGCAGCACGTCCGCTTCGGACACATCGTAGAGCAGCCGCTCGTCTTCTTCTTCCAGCCGCTCGCGCAGGAATTCCGCGGCGATAAAACTGGCTTCGCGGTCGGTCAGGTCGCGGCCGGTGCGCTCGCGAAATTTCACGAAGGCTTTGTGCGACAGTCCGAGCACAAGTGCTTTGCCGTTGACGAAAAACTTTGTATCGATCGTATCAGCGTGACGCGTGGCGATGCCGTTCCACATATGCGAAAAGCGGCACTGAAATACGGTGCCGGTCAGCTTGGAAGTCACTTCAAAGGCGCCCACAAACGTGCTCATCGCACCGGTGTTGGCCAGGACTGGAAGACTCACTGTTTCTCCTTGTTAACGGCTGACGCCGACCGCTTCGGTACGCCCTTGTGTGTAACTCTGAATCGCGGCACCCACGCCCGCGCCTGCCGTCAGGCGGACACCTTGATCGAGCAGCACCTTTTCCATCGCCGCGAGGAACAGTAGCACATACGGCTTCTGACTGCAGTGGCCCATCAGGCCGACGCGCCAAATTTTATTCTTCAGTGGACCCAGCCCGCCGGCAATTTCAATGTTGAATTCGTCGAGCAGTTGATTGCGCACTTTGGTGTCGTCGATGCCGTCGGGAATCATCACCGCGGTCACCGTAGGCAAGCGGTCCGCTGGCTTTTTCACCAGCAGCTCCAACCCCATCGCTTCGATGCCGGCGATCAGCGCGAGTTGATTCACGCGATGCCGCTCCCAGCGCGCTTCCAGCCCCTCTTCCATCACGATGCGCATCGCCTCGCGCAGCGCGTAAATCAGCGACACCGGCGGCGTGTGATGATACAGCCGCTCCTTGCCCCAATAATTCATCGCGGTGGTGAGATCGAAATACCAGCTCTGCACTTTCGTTTTGCGCGTGCGAAAAACTTCCTCCGCGCGCGGACTAACGGTGATGGGAGACATGCCTGGCGGAGCGCTGATCGCTTTTTGCGTCCCGCTAAAGCAAATGTCCACGCGCTCGCGATCCACATGCAGTGGCACGGCCGCGAGCGAAGCCACCGTGTCGACCACCAGCAGCGCCCCCAGCTCGTCGGCAACTTTGCGGAACGGCTCGATCTGAGTAAGTACGCCAGAGGATGTCTCGCCCTGCGCGAATCCCACAATCTTGATCTTTTTGCCCTTGCCCGCCCGCCGCACATCCTCCGCATCCACCGGCTTGCCATACGGCGCTTCGACTTTCGTCACCTTCGCCGCGGTGTGCGACGCAATCACCGCCATGCGCTCGGAAAAAACTCCATTGACGCCAATGATGGCTTCGTCGCCTTCTTCCAAGGTGTTTACAACGGAAGCTTCAATGCCGCCGGAGCCGGAAGCGGAAAGCGGCATGGTCAGCCGATTCTCCGTCTGAAAAATTTGCCGCAGCAGGATTTGCGTATCGTCCATGCAGCCCTTGAACCAAGGGTCGAGATGGCCAACGAGCGGACTGGCAAGGGCGCGATAAACGCGCGGGTCCATCGAAGACGGACCGGGAGTAAGCATAAGCCGATTAGGAGGATTGGATTCCCCTACCGATTGAGGCCCAATCGTTTGAGAATTACTGCGCTGCGTCATGAATGTGTCCTTCTGTGTCGCATTAGCTCGCTGAGTGACATGTCCTTAACCCGCGCGGGGACAGCCACTGTAGCGCCCGCTTTCTGAGGCGGGCATCTCGGCAACCTGCCAGCTTCGTCACAGTCGCAATATAGGATACCCGCAGACCGCGATTTTTGCTCATTCTCCAACCCCCGCGCAACCGACAATTTGGATTCCGAAGCTCGGCCGGCGCATTGCGACCAGCGGGCTTCACAGCCGCACCAAGGTCGTGGGAGTTTCTCCAAATCTGCAATAGTTTGCAGGATTCCGGCCTCTACCACCACAGACAGCTTGCCAGCGGCAAGGAAGCACACGACTTAGCGTTTGCCGCTGTGGAATACAAATTGCTCCCACGGGGCCTAACAGCCTCGCACTTTCCGAGCGGTAACGTTCGCCTAAATGGCTGTGTCGGTCGGTTCGCCGTCAAGGAGCTCACCATGGTCGTTCGTGCCACTTCCGCGGCGTCTATCATGGCCTTAGCAGTCGCTGCGTGGCCGTTTCCTGCGCAGGCTCAGTCGCCTACACCCAATATTAGCTGCACCAACTCCGGGGCTGGCACGCTAGCCGCCGTCATCCCTAGTACGGTAAACGCTATCAACTGGGGAGACGGTTTCGGTTTCGGCGCGCCGAACATCTTGGTGGACACCGTGCCCGGGGTGCAGTTCAACTGCAATGGCGGTATGTACAGCGCCGATGTGAGCGGCAAAGAGTTTTCCGTGAATTTCGGGCCCATCGGTTCTCAAGATCAAAAGATTTTCCCAGGGGAATTCAAGTATCTTGTGGGTACGCAGGAATACAAGGAACAGAAAGGCGATGTTCAGCTGACCGTCACGGAGTTCGACCTGTCCATCAACGTTTATAAGCCGAATGTCGACGGAGCTTTGGTTTTCGGTTATAAAGACTATATAGTTATAAAGATGGACTCAGCTTTCGGTGATGCCGTGTCCGACAAGACCAAGGTGTTCGTTGAGGGCGATGGCAGCGTAGTTCTGGATCCGCCCATCCCAGGCGGCTTTGGCACTGTTGAACTTAGCACGACTCCGACTCCCACTCCCGAGCCCGCTACTTTTGCCCTGCTAGGCACGGGCTTGCTGGCCGCCGCGCGCGTTTTGCGTCGCAAGTCGCGCCGCTAATTCCCCAGGAGCGCTGCCTGCTCCGTCAATTCTCGTTCCTGTTTTCCGCCCTCGCATGCAATAGTGTGACTCGCCACTTCCAGGCCTCATGAGCGCTTACGACGAACTCCGTTACCCCGGTAGATTCTATCCCCAGGCTTCCATCGAGCGCATGGCCACGCTGGCGACGCTCTACGGGCTCGAGCCGGCTTCGGTGCAGGGCTGCCGCGTCCTGGAGCTCGGCTGCGGCGAAGGCGGACATCTCATCCCTCTGGCTTACGCCTTTCCCGAAAGCGAATTCCTCGGCGTGGATCTCTCCGAAGTATCCGTGGGGCGCGCCAAAGATGTCGCCGCGAGGCTTGGCCTGAAAAAGCTGCAATTCAAGGCCGAGGACCTCGGCGCGTTTCCTGCAGATGCCGGCACCTTCGATTACATCATCGCGCACGGTGTGTTCTCCTGGATTCCACCGGAGATTCAGGAAAAGCTGCTGGAAATTTGCGGTCGTCATCTCGCACCCAAGGGCGTGGCTTACGTCAGCTACAACACCTATCCCGCCGGTCACCTGCGGCGCATTCCCCGCGATCTGGCGCGCTTCCACACGCGCAATATTTCCGAGCCTCGCGCCATGGCTCGGGAAACGCGAGCCATCCTGGACTTTGTGATCTCGGCCCTTCCCGAGGGATCCCTGCAGCGCGGGTTGCTGCAGCGGGAATCCGCTGCCTATCTCCAGTCCGAGCCTCTCCTGGTTTTTGACCTGCTCTCCGAGAACAACGAGCCCATGTATTTCCTGGACTTTATCGATCAGGTGGCGGAGTACGGGTTGCAATACATCGCCGAATCGGATGTTCAGAAGATGCGTACGGCCCACCTTCCGGAGCATGTCCGCAAGCAACTCGATGCCGTTCCGGATCGGCTGCTGCGCGAACAGTACCTCGACTTCATTGTCGGCCGCGGATTTCGCCAGACTCTCCTGTGCCGGGCTGGCCACGAACTGGATCTGACGGTTACCCCCCAGCGTATGGAACGCCTCCTGGTTGCCGGCTCGCTTCAACCGCAGAAGCCGATTGAAAATGTGCACAACGTCGAAGTGGTCGAGTTCCGCGATGCGCAAGGCACCACGGTCTCAACGAGCGAAGCCCTGCCGAAGGCGATCTACTCCGTATTGGGTGCGGCCTCCCCGCACGCTCTGTGTTACCGCGATCTATGCACGCGCGCCTGCGCCCAAACAGGCACCGCGTTGCCGCTGGACTTCGCAACCGAAGCGAGGCTGATCCGTACCTTGGTCTCATCGTTCGCCAACGCCGTGCTCGAATTCCACGTTTACGAAGCGCCTTTCCAGAGCACTGTTACCGATCGGCCGGTAGCAAGCCTTGTCTCTCGCTACCAGGCCACCACCGACCTTCCCGTATCTTCCATGCGCTTGGCCTCTTTCGCCATGACCGACCCCGCGTTGCGCCAACTGTTGCCGCTCCTCGACGGATCCCGCGGTCACGATGCGCTGCTCGCCGAACTCCGCCCCCGCCTGCCCGCCGAGACACTTGCAAGCTTCGGCGCCGAGCAACTAAAAACCGCGCTCGACAAGCTGGCCGAATACGGAATGCTGATCGGTTGAGTTCGTAGCAGTAGTGAGGTCGCGTGCGGACCTGGTGCTTCGCCCCGGAGGCTCGCCGAGCAACTGAACCTTGCATGCGCTGGACACAACCAGGGGACCGCTTTGCTTGAGCCGCAAGGTTCGGCAGGGGCTGACTCACCCGCTTCCACCGTAAGCCCATCCTGGTCGGTCGGCTGCGCGGGCCGCCGTTGCCTCGCCCCCTGCTTGTATATGCCTTGACACGTATATGCTCTGTGGAGTATACTAAGAGAATGGAATCTGTGTTCGAAATCATTGCGGAGCCGAACCGCCGCGCGATATTGAGCCTCCTGGTCTCGTCCCAACAGTCGGTGGGAGAGATCGAGCGTCAGCTTCGTATGCCGCAGCCGATGGTGTCCAAGCACCTGCGCGTGCTGCGCGAGGCCGGTTTCGTGGAATCCACGGTGGACGCGCAGCGCCGTCTCTACCGGCTGAAACCTGAACCATTTCAGGAGGTGAATGCCTGGCTGGATCAGTTCCGTCGGTTCTGGTCCGCTCACATCGATGCTCTGGAACGCCACCTCGACCGCATGGAACGTTCATCACCAACGAGGGCAGCACCAACGAAAAGCAAGACAAGGAGAAGACGACGCGGCCCACACCGCGAACGTGACAAAGGAGAAACGAAATGAAAATCAAAGTGACCAGCGTATACGTGGACGACCAGGACAAGGCCCTGCGCTTCTATACGGAGGTGCTGGGCTTTGCCAAGAAAACCGATTTCAGTCAGGGCCCCTATCGCTGGCTGACCGTGGCCTCGCCCGAGGAGCCGGACGGCACGGAACTGCAGCTCGCGCTGAACAACAACCCCGCAGCCAAGGCGTATCAGCAGGCGATCTTCCAACAGGGCCAGCCCGCGGCCATGTTCTTCACCGACGACATCAAGGGCGACTACGAGCGGATCAAGGCCCGCGGCGCCGAGTTCACCATGCCGCCCACCGACGTGACCGGCTCGACCATTGCGATGCTGAACGACAACTGCGGCAACCTGATTCAGCTGACTCAACTGGCACGCTATTCACGCTAGGAGAAAAAAGTGAACTATCGCGAGCAGTACACACCGGGGCCTGCCAGCGGGGCGCAGATTCAGAAGGACGGAGAGAAGTGGACACTCATTCTCGTCCGAGAACTGCGCCACCCGCCCGAAAAAGTCTGGCAGGCGCTAACCGACCCGGCGCATCTGCGCGAGTGGGCGCCCTTCGACGCCGATAGGAGCCTGGGTATGGTTGGAGCCACGGCGAAGCTCACCACGGTGGGAGCGCCCACGCCGCGTGTTACCGAAACAACAGTGACGCGAGCCGACGCTCCCAAGGCGCTTGAGTACAACTGGGGTGGCTTCGATATGCGGTGGGAACTCGAAGCCTTTGGTCGCGGCACGCGCCTCACGCTGTGGACCAACATCGGTCACCGCTTCATCGCTATGGGTGCAGCCGGGTGGCATATTTGTTTCGATGTTCTGGATCACCTTCTCAGCGGAACTCCCATCGGCCGCATGGTTGGCCCCGAGGCCATGAAGTTCGGCGGCTGGCAGCGGCTGAACAAGGAGTACGCCAAGCAGTTCGGTATCGAGACGCCCGACGCGCCGTCTCAGAAAGGGACGAAAAATTAATCATGAAAGAGGCCACCAAACGTTCGATTTTTCGATGGACTCACATTATCTTTGGCATTCCGATAATCGGTTACATTTATGATTCGCCGACGGATACTCCAAACTACGCTTGGGCCATTCGGTCTGTCTTGCTCCCCGTATTGCTGATTTCAGGATTGTGGATGTGGAAAGGCCACGTCGTTCGACGCCTTCTTTCGAAGAGAACGAAAACGGCGCAAGAATTAGGGGTATAAAGATCCAGTGAATCCATCGGAACGTATTGACCAGCTGATCGCAGGACTCACAGACTGGCGCGGGAAGACGCTCGCCAGCGTCCGCAAGACCATCCTTGAGGCCGACCGGGAGATAATCGAGGAATGGAAGTGGATGGGAAGCCCAGTGTGGTCTCACGACGGAATGATCGCGGTCGGCAACGCGCACAAAGAGAAGGTGAAGCTTACCTTTTCTCATGGGGCGAGCCTCCCCGATCCTGACAAGCTCTTCAATGCGGGCCTCGGAGGCAACACGTGGCGAGCGATCGATTTTTTCGAGGGCGACAAGATCAATGAGCGTGCTCTAAGAAATCTCGTCCGTGCCGCCGTTGATTACAATCAGATCAAATTGAAGAGGAAAGCGCCTGCGGGTACTCGAGCGAAAGTACATAAAAGCAAGAAGTAATGAGGCTACAGCTTTTTCTCACTAATTCTCTTGGGGGGACTGCGTGACAATGGTGCTTAACGCTGCTGGATTGTCTTCACCACGCACAAGAGTTCGGACCACCGAAGACCGCACCCGAGAAACATGGCAACCATAGCGCGGTTGGCGCGTAGAGCCTCGCTCTGAGCTTGCATCACTTCCGCAAGGTAGCGTTCAGGGCAGTTTCCCTAAAAATTCCCAATCCACAGTTTGGCATGTCTTATAGGTGAGGATCGCAGATGGTCTCGTTCACAAGCTAATCCCCACCCTGATGGTCAAGTCCCGAGAACGCGAATCTCGTCAGTGCTCGATTTCCTGACGAAATGCCGACTTGTGGGTACTAATCCCCCGAAAACTGGCTCCGATCGCTTGCGGATCACCGACGACCCAGAGCAAAAGATGGCGTGTTTCCAATTTACAAGCGGATTCGGACGTGCTCCATTTCGGCGTCGCTAGGGACAGCAAGCCTTCATTCTGTCCCCTCATTTGCCCGCAGACACTCAAGCCTCTTTTGCTTTTGCCGACTCGGTGAATGCCGCCGCATTCTTTCGGACAAACTCCTGCAAGCTCAGCGGCGGTTGTCTCGTCAGCGTGAGCACGTCGTCCGACAGCCGGTCGAAGCGCCCCGCGCGATGCAGGTCGCCCATCGCCGCCAGGTGGTTCACCACGTGAACCGGCCAGCCCCGCTTGAGCAGCTCGTCCCGCCACGGTTCGACGGGAATGTCCTGAAAGGTGATTGTGCGGCCGAGCGCCTTCGAATACTCCTGTGCAAAGAAATGCATGCTCTCGGACTGCGGACCGGTCAGGTGATAGATCTTGCCGATGTGCGGCTGCGGATTGACGAGCAGCGCGGCGATCACCCGCGCAACGTCTTCCGATGCCACCGGCGAAGTCTTGCCCTCCCCGAACGGTAGCCTGATCTGATTGGAT
>Ga0210408_10000213_pt1 | contig 83579 bp, 173 predicted proteins | sample IncBWH4MmetaG_FD_155471 | JGI IMG/M metagenome (GOLD analysis project Ga0210408, IMG submission 155471) | Forest soil microbial communities from Barre Woods Harvard Forest LTER site, Petersham, Massachusetts, United States - Inc-BW-H-4-M | ecosystem: Environmental > Terrestrial > Soil >...
CGTCGGGCACGTCCATGTAGTCGCCGAGGACGAAGAGCGCCGCATCCGCCGGAACGTCGGCGCGCGAGGCGAACGCCTTCACGTCGATCGGGATGCGCGAGTACGAGGGCGCGAGATGGAGCGTTTCCTGTGCGGCACATGCGGCGACACCGGCCTCGAAGTCGGCCAGCGCGACGTGCTTGGATTCATTAACGACGGCGAACATCAGTACCTCCGGTTCCGGTCGAACAGATACCTAATACTGTCGAGCACGAACCAGCGTGAGTGCTGCGACCCGGAACTCGTTCACGGCGTCGGCGCCCCGCCGCCATCCTTCACACAGCGGCCTTCGCCGAAGGCCTTCGCGTCGACCTTGCGCACCTTCGTGATGACCGTGTGAGCGACCGGCGAACCGGCTTCAATGATCGAGCACGTGAACTTCACGTACTCGGGCTCGTTCTGCATGTCCGCGTCGAGCGCCTTGCACGTCGCGTCCGTGAGGTCGACGCCGATGTTCGCGGCGGTCTTACCGCCGGGGGTGCAGGCGGCAAGGAATAGTGAACAGAAGAGAAACCGGTTCATGCGTATTCTCCGCGCTTGAGCGCCTGGTATTCGTGTACAGCGTACTCCCGCGCGAGCATTTCGCGGAGCGTCTTCGGAAAGAGATCCTGCACGCGACCTCCGTACTCTTTCACGTACTTCTTGGCTCCCGCGTCGACGAGGTAGAGCCAAAGCTTCGGCGCCTTCTTCGGGTCGTACATGCCCTTCGACGCGCGTCGCGCGACGTTCTGCAAGATCGACATCTTCTGCCGATAGAGCCCGGCATCGTTTTCGATGTAAATCTCGAGCTCGCGCTTGGCTGCTTGGCCGATCATGGCTTGTACCCCTTAATGATTTCGACGAAGTACGGGTTCGTGAGGGCGTTCTCGCGGCGCTCGCGGATTCGCTGGATGACCGGAGCTGCTGATTCTCCTAGCATGACCATGGCGAGGCCGGAAACGAGCCCAGAGCGGTTTCTCCCCTGCATGCAGGTCACGAGAACCTTCCTTCCCTTGAAGAGGCTCTTCGCGACCGTCTTGGCTGCCAGGTGTGCGATGAGGACCTCGTCAGCGGTCGGCGGCGGGCCCTTGGGGCGGTCATCGTTGGGCGCACGAACGACCGTCAGGCCGGGAAATTGCGAAGACGACGGCTGGTGCTCCTCAGCGCAGAGGACGAGCATATCGAAGCCTTGCTCGGCAAGCGCGGTGCCCTCGGGTGGGGGCCCGCCCTGCCAGAGGTTGCCGGCGATGGGTGTCACTTCGCCGTTTCGTCCTTCGCCATGTCCTTGTCTCGATTCCGAAGGCATCGAGCTGCCCTGGCTCTCATTTTGCTCCGTCCGACGTGATCTTCGCAGCGCCGAGCATCCCGACGCCGACGGTGAACCCAGTTGCGACGTACTTCACGAGATCCACGGCCTCGGAGCCGGGGATGGACTTCGTGGCGGCGAGCGCGACGGCGGCGGCGACGACGCAGACGAGGAGTACGACCTTGATGAGAAGTGCTTTGTCGAGCATGACCTATTCTACCCCGGCCGGCCCCTCGAGCCAAAGCGCAACGTATGCCAGCGCAACGAGGCACCGGCACCGCCAGCACTTCGGCGGATCACGGAGGACCCTGAGGTACCGCTCGCTGTCGCCGTACTCACCTGGACGGAGCGTGTGCTTGTTGCACTTGATCGGGGTCATCCGGAATGCACCAGCGTGTCGCCGAAGCGCCTCATGAACTCGAGCCTCGTTCGCTCGTGAGCCATCTGAACTTTCATGGCTTCAGCGAGGGACAGGTGAACGCGCGCAAAAAGGATTCGTTGCCAACCTCGCGGGCCGTCCTCTTTCGGAAGACCTCTCTCGTCGTATTCGGTCCACGACTCCCACCACCCGCAGGCGACGAGGAACGCTTTGGCCTCGTCCTCCGTCCACGGAGTCACGTGTTGTTGACCACGGCGAGGATGTCGTCCTCGCGCACGAGAAGAAAGTCCTCGCCATCGAGCTTGATTTCGGTGCCGCTGTACTTACCGAAAAGAACCGTCTCGCCGACGCGGACGTCTACTGCGCGCACGGTACCGTCATCGAGAGTCTTGCCCCTGCCAACGGCCACCACGCGGCCCTCGACTGGTTTCTCCTTCGCGTTGTCCGGGATGATGATCCCGCCCTTCGTGGTCTCGGCGGTATCGATGCGCTTCAAGACGATGCGGTCATTCAGGGGTCGGATCTTGTCGTTCATGTCGGCCTCATAAAAGGGCTCGTCCGGGATCTGGGGGGGATAGATCTCCGGACGAGCGAGGATTTAATCCTACATCAAACGAGAGGACTTGTTCAAGGCGGAATCGTTCCGAGGAGGTAGGCGACCATCTTGGCGCGCTGCGCGGAGTTAAGAGCGATACCGTGAAGCGTGATCTCGGCGATGTCGCGCGCTTGGTCGAGCGCCCCGGCCAGAGTGGATCCCCCAACCGTGTACGGCGCGCCGATCGCGTAGATAGGCAAGTTCGACACCGCGGCGGTGTTCTTGAGCGTGGTGCCTCGATACAGAGTCCCAGTGCCTGCGCCATCTTGGATGAGAATGTCGACGACCCATCCGACGGTTGCGCCATCATCCCAGAGCACGAATTCGGAGCCGTTGAAGTTCCCGCCGAGCACACGGCTGGGCGTTCCGTGCGCATCCGAGTCGAGCGCGAAGAGTGGCTGGTGGGACGGAAAGTCGAGATCAAACCACTTACCCGAGTTTCCCGCCACAGGGATGGACCTGAGGATACAGAGCGTCGCGGGCGTACCCGCAGCGATGCCGACCGCCAAGGTTCCGTTGATGTGCGACGAAGCCCCTCCTGGATAGGTCAGGTGCGCGGGAACACCCGAGCTTGATGCGACCTTCGACCAGACCGTAGCGGGCTGCGCGCCGTCATTGTGGTTCCCGCTTTGGTCGAGCCACGTCAGGTTGCCGCCGCCGATCGTTGCCGAACTCGTCGGGAGCCAAATCTCGAGGTTCGGTAGACTCCTAGGTGTGAATGAAGAATCCGAACCAAGAAGAGCAGACGTTGCAGGAGTCACGACAGACCTGGGTACCCTCGCCACACAGGGATCCCCGTGACGGGCGAGGTGTACGCGAGGAACGTTGCGCTGTGCCAATTCCCAGAGATGGCATACGTCGCGGAGCCGTTGATGAGGTCCCCTGGCGTGGTGACGCCTACGGTGACGCCAGCCGCGACGTTCTCGAGACTGACCGTACAGAAACTCCCGAGGTTCGACGCCGCGTCGGGGAGCTTCGGCGTCGCTGCTGCGCCGAAAAGGATCCATATCTCGTTCTGCGGCGAAGCCGTGAGGTTCTGCGAGACCGCGTTCGACGTGTGCGGCACCGTAGCGGCCGGCTGTCGCGGCAGCATCTCGATACTCGTCATTCCGGCGCTTCGGCCAACGAGCTGGAAAAGCGTCGGTGTCGACCCATTGGCCGCCAGGTCGCCCGTCGCGCCGAGCACCACCTGCCCGCCGGTCCACGTTACAACGTGACCTGCGACAATATCTTGAGCCGCTTCGATAGACACGGCATGTCCCGGCTTCACGTTCGATACGGCGAACACCGTGTCGCCGACCAATGTGCAAAGGAAGTAATTGCCCTTGCTCGCGTCTACGGCTGTCGCACCCGAAACGTTTCCGAGAGCAACGACGCCGTAGATCTGTTTCTCGAGTCCCATTCAGTCGCCGAGGATGACGACGTTCGTGCTCGATGATTCGACGTCGACGCCAGCAGCGCCAACGAAGTTCGGCGGCTTCGCGCGGTCGTAGAAGATCCTCGCGCCTGGCGCGCGACGGATGCGCGGGGGAGCTACGTTCGTACCGAACATCCGCACGTCGTACCCGGACTCGAGGTCGGCGAGGACTTCGGAGCCGGGTCCGAGGTCGACCGCCGTCGTGACGTTCGAGATGGCGAGCCACCCCTTCGCGAGCGAGTACGTGCCCTTCCCTGCGCCCGTGCGGAGCTTCCCGCCAACGATCGTATGGTTCATGTAGGCGATGTGTCCGCCACGGTCGACGATGGGCGAGGAGAGGGAGCCGCCTCGAGCGACGAGAACGATGGCCTGGTCATAGGCGCGGATCGCCCCTTGGATGATGCAGCCGCACATCGCCCACTGCGAACCGCCCACGTACTGGTCCCAGTTCGAGAGAACGCACGTGTCGAAGAAGGCCGCCGAGAGGTCCGATTGCACGCCGTGGTCTCCCGTGCCTGCGCGACACATCTGAAGCCCGAAGCCGCCCGTGCCAGCGAGGATGAGCTCGTCACCGAATTTCGGGAACGTCTTGAAGGCGAACGGATCGAGTGCGCTCACGGCATACGCGGATTGGAAGGCGGCATCATAGGACAGGGCGAGGTGTGGCGCGGAAATGATGGCGTTCCCAGAACCGAGATCCGCGAGTACACCCCAGCCGTTCCCGGAGTTCGGACCTGCCGTAATCTGCGCCCACTGGCCTACGTGCGGCGCGAAGTCGAAACCAGGGACGTCGATGCGCCACTCGGTCGGAACGGATGGGTCCGCGTGCGTCGCCGAGGCGATGACGCCCGTGGCTCCGGTCGTAACGGCCTGCGAGCCGTCGATGGTCGCGAAAACGCTACCCTGTTCCGCCCACCCAGGGATCATCGTGATCGCGCCGTTGTAGTCACCGAGGATGGAGATCGTCACGCCCGCGCCGCCGCCGAAGTTCGGATCAGCGTCGCGGATCTGCGGGAAGATTTCTGTCTGAACGTGGAGCGGCGTTTGGAAGGCCGTAGCGGGCGTGAGCCCGTCGTTCGAATTGCTGCCGTTGGGTGAGAGATAATACTGGGTGGCGAGTGTCATTGTTTCGTCCTTTACAGTGATGCGAGACAGGTGCCGCCAACACCCCCGATGCCGCCAGCTAAGCCAATGTGCGCCGCGCCAGCCGCTCCCGCTGTTCCGACCGTATTCACGATCGACCCAGCTACGATGTTCTCGAGCGTAATCGTCCCACCATCACCTCCGGCCCCTCCGTTCCCGCCGACGCCCGTTCCGAGGCCTGCGCCGCCGTTTCCGCCGGCTCCACCGGGGGCCGAGATGAGGTTTGTGACAACCGGCCCTTGAAGCGTCTCGAACGCGAGAACAACCCAACCGCCTCCGCCCGCGCTGCCTCCACCGCCGCCGCCTGCGTTTCCGCCTGCGGCTGCGCCGCCTGTTCCGCCAGAGCCCCCAGCTGCGACGATGGTGGCTACAGGATTGAGTGCCGTCTTGATGATCGTGCGCGCGTTGAGAGCGAGAATGGCACCGCCGTCGCCGCCGCCGCCGCCGCCACCACCCTTGGAAGCGCCATCGCCGCCGCCAGCAGATCCGCCGTTGCCGCCAATGCCACCTGCGATGGTCTGACCGTTGTTGGTTAGCGTGTCGACAAGCGCGCCGCGAATGTACGGGGACATGAAGCCGACGGGAGCCACGGCAGCTCCGCCTGCATTGCCGCCGGCATTCCCCGCCCCGCCCGCTCCTGAATTGTGGGCGTTTCCACCCGTAAACCAGGGAACAGGAGCAGAGAAGCCGTCGACGGCTGCTGCCGACGTAAGATCGGCACCCTGTGTCCCAACCGCACCAGCGCCGACCGCGCCATTCGCACCAGCACCGCCTGTGTCAAGCAGGCCCGTGTCGCTGAAGAGGAATGCTCCACCTGCGCCGCCTGTAGCACCCGCTGCGTTGTTGCCGTTGCCGCCACCGACGAAGTTTGTGATTGCGCCTGCACCCGCGTTCGTGAGATCGAGCGTGCCCGAAATGTAGACCAGGTTACCGCCTGTATTGAGGATCGCTCCCCCGGGGGCGAACTTGACGTTCCGCCAATACATCGTGCGAATAACGGGTGTTACTCCAGCTGGAAGCGTGATGTCGCCGTCCTGACCGTTGCCAAAAAACTTCGACTCAACAGCTGCGCTGACGCCGGAGCCTGACGACGTTCCAGAGATCGTGTTCGAGGACATATCGGTCGTCGAGCCACGAAGTGTGACGATCGTCGTGGAGCTAGGAGCCGAACTAGGCGCCTGTCCGTTTGATACACCGACCCACGTTACCGCGTGCCCGCCGACGACATCTTGCGCGAGTGCAATTGCTGTGGAATGGCCCGGCTTGATGTTCGTAACGGTGATTGTGCAATCGCCAGTCATCGTTCCGGTGAAGTAGTTGCCCTTGCTCGCATCGAGCGCGACGGCTCCGGTGATGTTGCCAAGAGCGACGACGCCGTAGATCTGTTTTTCGAGTCCCACAAGTCACCTCACGAATACTCTTCGATGATGAGCAAGCCGGGTGTGCCTGCGCCGCCGTTCTGTGCGGCCGATGCGCCCGTGGCCGCCCCGCCGCCGCCTGCTCCGAAGCCGAGCGCAACGTTGCCTGAGCCGACGACCGTCGTCGGAGCGCCACCGCCGCCGAAGGGCCCGGACCCTCCACCTCCGCCTTGGACGATCGGTGTCGCCACGACGAGCGTGAACCCGCTCTCACCCGGGGCGCCTGCCCCGTTGATGTCACCGCGGCCCGACTGAATCCCGCCCGCTCCGCCTGCATTGACCGTGAGCGTGTTCGCCGCCGTGCCGACGGTGCCGCCGGTCCCGCCGAAAGCCTGAATCGCTCCGGGCGGCCCGTTGAACGTCGTCGTGCCACCGTTGCCGCCGACTGCTCCGACACCGCCCCCGCCGAGCGCACCGATCGAAAAGGTGAAGGTCGTGTTCGGCGTGACGTTGTAGACGCCTTCGACATACCCGCCCGCACCGCCTCCGCCTGCGCCTGCGGCCGACGCAGCGACGTTTGTACACCCGCCGCCGCCACCACCGCCGCCAACGGCGCGCACGCGGATCTTGTTCGTGTTCGGGCCTGTCGTGAATGGAGAGGATGCCGAGGAGGTGAACACACTGCGCGCAAGGAACGCCCCGCTAGAGACGCCTGTCCCGACGGACTGCCCGATGACCGATGACGTAGACTGGTTCGCAGTCGACCCCTGGATACAGAAGATGGACACCGACGAAGCGGTGCTCGTGGGGGCACCACCGTTCGTAACACCGACCCACGTGACCGCGTGTCCGCCGACGACGTCTTGCGCGAGTTGCACAGTGAGGTCGTGGCCTGGTCGGACATTCGTCACAGTGACCGTGACGTCGCCCGTCATCGTGGCCGTGAAGTAATTGCCTTTGCTACCGTCCACGGCAACAGCACCGGTCACGTTGCCGAGTGCGACAACTCCGTGAATCTGTCTTTCGAGTCCCATGTTCTTCTCCGACCTCGCGACCCGAGGCGATCAGTGGCTTCACGCCTTCGGTTTGCGCTTGCGCTTCGCGCGACACTTCGCGCACGGACACGCCTTCGGTTTCGCCTTGGGGCGCTTCTTCTTCGCCGCGAGCATCGACTTGTACACGGTCATAACCACAGCGTACGGCTCCTCGTACTTGTCGGCGTGCGGAGCGACCACACGCTTCGCCTCGTTCCAGAGCTTCTCGTCGACGCGACCGCGGGGCATCAACCTCTCCCGAACAGAAATTCGATAACGCCTTGGTCGGAAGAACTTCGACCCCCTCTCTTCTTTCTCCCCATCAACCGGTCGAACTTCTTGACAATCGACCGGTATTCTTCGACAGAGTCGGCAGCATTGAGTTCTCGACGCCTTCGTTCTTCAAGAGAAGCGCGTCGGTGTTTCGGTTTCGCCCGCGACTTCTTCTTCGTTTTCTTGACGGTCATACACCCTCGTCCTCCTTCGCCCGCGCCGACGCCACAAGAACCTGCACCGCGAAGGCGTCTGCTTCATTAGCTGGGAGAACTACGTCGATACCGAGACCTCCGTCCACCGTGAGATGGAAGGCTACGAAGGGCTTGCCTTCGATCTCTCGAGCACCGACGTAGTCGACCTTGGCGCTCATCCGAAGATGTACGAGAGAAGCCCTTGCCTCGATCGTCCCTTGTGCGGGCGCCCGCTCTTCGTCGCGCGCTTGTAGTTGTACTTCCCAGGCTTCACCGCGTGCGACCAGTGCTGACGGGCCGTGTGGCTCTTGCCGCAGTGCGGGCAGTGGCCCTTGGCCGACTTGTGACCGGCGACCTTGTGCGCGTGCTTGCGGTGCTTCGCGTGCGGCCTCTTGGCCTTGCGCGTGTGCTTCGCATGGGTCTTCTTGGCGTGCGCCTTCCTCGTCGTCTTGCGACGCTTGGGGGCCTTCGCCTTGGTGTGCTTCCTCGTGCGCTTGGCCGAGGCCTTGCGCGCACGCTTGGCATGCACCCTCTTCGAGAGGATGCCGCTCGTCTTGCGGGGCTTTGCTCGCTTCGTCGAACGCTTCGAGCGTTTCGTCGAGCGTTTCGAACCTTTCTTCTTCGTGGCCTTGTGGTGCTTCGCCATCGCCTTGCCGACCGCCTTTCTAGCCTCGCGCCCGGCGGGCGTCGCCATGGCCGCCGCCATCGGCGACACCATGCTCGTCGGCACACCGAGGGCCGCTGCAAGCTTCTTCCGAGTCTTGGTCGTCACGACCATCGTCGTGCCCGCAGCCTTCGCTGCGCGGCGAATCTCGGCGTTGCGTCGACGTGTGGCGGCGGCCTTGGCCTTCGCTGCCGGCGTGTTCGCGAGCTTCCGGAGCTCTGCCATTCCGGCTGCATCGCGGGGCTTCAAGTGAGCACCCCTTCCTTTCTTCTTCGGCATCACTTCTTCTCCGTCTTCTGCGATCGGACCTTACCGAGCGCCTCGCTGATCTTCTTTCGAGCCTCACGGCCCTCGGGGGTTGCCATAGCTTCCGCCAAGGCGAACTTCTTCGGCTTTTTCATCGTTCGCTCTCCTCCACTCACGTAGACGCTTCGGCTTCGTCGAGGCGCTTGAGCCGCGCCTCTTCGTCGTCGAAAGATTCGACAGGCACGGGCGCTGTCACCACGACCGGATCGAGGCGCATCGCATCGGCCGTCGCGTCCTGCCTGCGCTTCGCCTCCGCAGCTTCCGCAGCGAGCCGAGCCTCGGCATCCGCCACGCGCTTCGCGTCTTCGGCGATACGCTGAAGGCGGGCTTCCTCGTCGTCCGGTGATTCGACTGGAACGACGACCGTTGTGGTTGTCCCCGGCCCGCCGAGTTCGACGCCAGCGCCGAGGCTCTTGAGGTACTGCATGCGCTCCTCGTCCGTCTTCAGCGCGAGTACCTTCTGGCCGACATGCGTCGCCTGTTGCTCGAGGCACGACGTGCGCTCACCCTCGAGACGACGCACGTCCTCGCGTGCAGATTCGAGGCGCTTGCGCGCGTCGTTGATGTCAGTGTCGATGTCTTGGATCGCTCTCACGATGTCCTCACCTTTTCTTCACGCCCGTAGCGACAGCGGCAACGGCCGCGAGAAGCCCGACGCCGACTGCCACTTTCCCCCAAACGGGGAAGTTTGACCAGAAACTTTGCCCGTACGCCTGGCCCGCCTGCTGCGCCGCGCGGTCGACCACGGGCTGCGCGACCGATGCGGCGGCCGATGAAACAGCCTGCGCCGCGGCTGCCGCGCCCTGCTGAAGGGCCTGCTGCGCTTGCTGCTGCTGTGCCTGTGTCGCGCCGGGGGGAGCGATGGGTGTTCCCTGCGCGAGCTTCTGCCCGGCCTGCGCGAGACCTTGAAGAGACTTGCCAGGATCCTGCATCGCGCCGAAGAGCGCCTGCGTCGCGTTGTACGTCGCGTCGTAGATCGGGTTCGAGCTGAGATCGTCAGCGCCGACCGACGGCCTGCGCAACCTCACGTTGACCATTCTCTTCATGACTTCTTTCCTCTCGTGTCTCGGCTTCGAAGGCGTCGAGCTGCCCTTGCTATGTGAATCACCGTCGCCTCCCAAAAAACCAAAGAACCGCCGCCCCGATGAACCCGAAGACGAGGACCATGGCCCCCGTTGAGGACGGTGGGTTCGGCTTCGAAACGGCCGTCGACGTCGGCACAGACGGAACGGTTGCCGGTGCGGGCGGTGGCGTGCCTGTCGAGTCTTGCGCGGTTGTCTCAGGGGCTACAGTCGGTCGATCGACCAAGAGCGACACAGGGCCAAGCGTCGCCTCCGTTGCCGTCTTAGTGGCGGAGTTCAACGATTCAGTCGCCGACTTCCAAGCGTTGTTCACGGAGTCGAGCACGCCACCCACCGGGGTGCGTCTCGCGTCGGCTTTCTTGACCCGTCGACGGCTCATCTTGACCTCGGCATGTACGCTTTAACACCGAGCACTACAGCACCCACGAGTACGACACCGATGCCTGCCTTGACGTACCAAGGGATCGGAACGACCAGACCGCCCGGCCCGCTATCGGAACCAAGCATCCCGAGCACGCCGAAGAGACCGGACTCGGCCGCCTTCTTCACTGTCGTCTTGGCAGCATCCGCGGCGGCTGCGATGTTCTCGTTCGCGATCTGGTTCACGGTCGAAGTGTTCCCGGTCGCGTTGACGCCGATGCTCGCGATGGGGTTTATTCCGGTGAGCACATCGACCGGTGTGACGCCATCGCTTGCACCCTTCGCGACAGGATCCATGAGACCGCCGCGCGAGAGATCGATCCCCTGCTCAGCAGATCGGAGATCGGCGGCAGCCTTGGCGATTGCGGTTTGGTCTCCGCTTATTTGAGCGGTGGTCAACGCCTTCGCAGCAGCCTTCACTACGTTGGGATCGACGAGGCCTGCGACGACAGCAGGTCTCGAAAGTCTCACGTACTTCATTTGGCGCACCCGTGAACGAGAAGGGTAACGAGAGCGGGCATCACAATCCCGTAGAATGCCGCGATGCCGCCGAGGATGAAGCGGTTCCTCGTCACGCGCTTCCGACGCTTCTCTTCAACGTCCTCGAGCCCAGCTTCGGAAGCGAGCTTGAGGCTCGTCTTCGCCGCTTCGTGCGCAAACTCATCGGTCCAGCTTGCACGAGAACTCTGCTCGTTCGCAGCCTTCGCACTGCGTGCTGCGCGGTTGGCCGTCGACTCAGCGCCACGCGCAATCGAGAGGAGCTCGAACATGCCGGTTTCGATGCGGCCTTGCGTGTCTGCGATCTCGTCGACCTTTTTCTCGAGCCGATCTTGGCGCAAGCGCATGCCGCGGGTGTCCGAAAGGACCCCGTCCACCTTCCCGTGAAGGAGACTCAGCTCGCTTTGCTCTTCGTCGGCCGTTCGCATGGCTCAGCGTGGTACTCGGTGCGCCGTGCTCATTCGCACAGGAGCAGAAAACGCGGAATGTTGCGGGTCCGCGATCGGGGTCGGCGAGAAGACGGAATGTCCTGGGTCAGCAAACTGCGATGTCGGAACGTCGGTTCTTGACTGGTGAATCTTGGCATGAGGCATTTGGGCAGCAACAGCCAGGGCGACCGCATTGGCCTGGTCAACTGAAGCTTCAGGCACTTCGCTACTCACCTTTTTGAAGATATAGGAAATGCGGTCCATCATGACTGCCGCATTTTTCTCCTTGGTCGTATCAAATCCGTATTTGTCTCCTAATTTTGCCCAGGCTACCGACTCGCTGCCGGCCCAGATAGCGTACTGGTCCGTGCTCATGCCACCAGGTGGCTCGCTAACCAAGACAACGGCGCCTTCAAATGGGTGAAGATCCCATTGAGGGGTTCCTATTCTTCCAATTGAGATCTTTTTGGCGTCGGGGTCATGGTCCACTCCGCTGGCCCATCCGGTCTTCATCGACGCCGGAGAACTTCGCCCGGCCACGTACCCGACCAGAAGGCCGATGCTTCCAGCCACGAATGTTCCTAGGTGTTTCATGTTAGAAGTCCTCTCCCCATGCATCAGGATCCTTCTTCGGTGGGGGATCATCTTTCGGCAAGGACTTCGGCGGCGGTTTCACGAACCCTGCGGTCTGCAACATCGCCGGATCGATCTGCGTGCCGTCCGCGAGGAAGTAGTTCCCCTGGTCGTCGGTGTAGATCGTGTTCGGATCCGATGCTGCCGGTGAGTTCGGGTCGGGCATCGTGAGGTATACGTTCCCCTGCTCGTCTTGCGAGAGCATGCTCGGATCGATCGGGGTCCCGTCCGCGAGGAAGTAGTTGCCTTGACCGTCGGTGTAGATGTCCGTGGCCGAGGTCGTGTCCGATGCAGGCGAGTAGCCAGGCTGCAGCTGGGCAAACCCCGGATCTCTCGGGGCCACGGGGAGAAGATCTGGCGACGGCGCCGAACTCGGCGGCGTGAACACGCTCGACAGGAACGGCGACTTCGCCGCTGGTGCAGGCGAAGGCTGGGCGTTCATTGCATCGAGCACGCTCGACATCGCACGCGACGGCGCCTTGAGCAACGACAGGACCGGGTGAGGGATCGACTTCGTGAGAGCCTGCGCTGCCTTCGCTGCGTTGTCTGCGAGGAGGTGCGGCGTGTACGTCGGGTGAGCGTTCGCGGTGTCAGTCACGCATCCAGCGATCTGGCTTGCGGAGCACTGCGGGCACGCGACGGCGACGGCCTTCAAGACGAAGGACGCCCGGTCGGCGAGAACGAGGGAGTTCGTGCGGCTCGAGCCCATAGGGAAACCCGTGGCCTCTTGATAGACCTGCGCGTTGGTCTGGTAATCCTGCTTCGGAAGACCTTGCGAAATAGATGCAAGGTGACCCGCCCGCATCGGACTCCCGTTGTTGTTGGTGACATCGTTACCGACGCTGTCCGTAATAGGCGTCTGTGGATCTGGTCCAATCACGATCGAGCCGTTGATAGTGACGGACGGCATGTTCCGGTCCATCGGATTCACACCCTGCGCCGCCGAGATGATGTTGTCGGCGATACGCTGCGGCTCGTCGTTCGGCGACTCGCTGCACGCGGCAGCGATCACGGCGGCGACGTCATACGCGAGGGGCTCCTCCTTCGCCGTCGACGGATCGATGCGCGGCGTACTCTTGGCCCCCTGCGCGATGGCATCCGAAGTTGCTCCAGCACCGACGTCGCCCGCGGTCTTCGCAGCCATGCGCGCCTTAGCCATGTCGACGGCCCGAACGACGCGTCCCTTGAGAAGAACCCCTGCGGCGACGACGGCACCGAGAACATAGAGACCGGTGTGCTTTTTCATGAGACCCTTCTTTGCAATCGAATCGGCATGGCAACGAAACCACGCTGTCGACGCTCGAACTCTGGAACGATGCCGCCTTCGACGCCAGGCGAAGCGTGTTGCCGTTGAAGCGTCTCGGCCGACTTCTTGATGAAGTAGTACGCACCATAGCCGAGGACGCCAAGTGTTCCGAGCATGACGGCGAGTTTCATGCAGCCTCCGCTTGGGCGAGCTTCTCGACGTTTACCCATCCTGTGATGACGTGCACGTTGCCGATGCTCGGATGGTCGATGATCTTGTCGCCTTGGATTGTCCACTTTCGCGTGCGCGCGGCGACGCTCTGGTGACCACCGATGTCAACGACACCGCCATCGACCGAGGTGAAGGACATCGTCGCTGGATCGACGCTCGTGATCGTCCACACATGACCAGTTGGCTTGTCGACGTCACCCATGACGACGTCGCCGGGCTCGGGCAGAAGCCCGGGCTTCCCTTCGACCCAAGCGCCGAGCTTGATGGCGAGGTTCCTGAGCGCCGAGATCGCTGTGCCGTTCTGGTAGGGCGCGTGGAAGCTCGCGTCGGTGAACCCTGCCATGCGAAGGATGGCCCGCGCGACAAGGCCACACGTCGAGACCTTCGGATAGAGGGCCATGTCGTGCTTGACGTTGGCCGCTTCGCCGGGGCCTCCGAGGAAGTCCTCGAACGCGGTCGGATCGCCAGATGCGGTCATGCCGACCGCGCCCTTGGCAATCGAGACGATCTTCGCTCGCAGGGGACTCAATGAAGAGCCGCTGTTTCTGAACGCCGCAATGAGCCCGGTGACAGTGGCAGCGATGGCGACGCCGAGCATGACGTGGAATGGCTTCATACGAGCACCCCGCCATCGCCCACGCGCTTACCCGCAACAGAGGAGAGTCGCCCGTACACCGCAGCACGCACGTCGCCGACGGTGATCGAGCCCTTGCCGGCCTTGTCGTAGACCTTGTTCAAGGTATAGGCCTGCTCCGGGTCAGTCGCGATGACCGTCGCATCGGGCGCGTTGATGTGCGAGCCCCATCCCTGCATGGCTGGGTCGGTCTTGTACCCGGGCGCGTGAAGGATCGCCGTCTTCACGTCATCGAGTTCCTGGAGGCCGGTCTCGCCGGCGATCTCGTCGGACGTGTGGCCCGTGCTTCCGACGGCATACTTCGGGACCCATTGAAGGAATCCCGCGGCACCGATGCCGTTACGCGCCTGCGGATTCCACCCGCTCTCCTCGTCGATGAGTGACGCAAGTCTGTCGCCGTTGGCGCCCGTTTCGCGGATGACCTTAAGGAGCTTGCGGATGAACCCCGGCTCGAGCTTCTCACGCGCGAGAAGCCGAGGGAACGCGGGAAGCGTTCCGCTCTCGGGCGAGCTCAGGACTGCGGATGACGTCGAACCACGGAACGCCGCGACCAACCCCGCAAGGGCGGCTGTCACTGCGACGGCGATCATGACGTGGAGCGGTTTCATCGGTACTTGAGGTAGATGGCGACAACGATAGCGGCGGTAACGACCACGATGGGCACGCGGAGATGCACGAGGGCCGCTCTCGTGCGCGCGGTCATGCGAACCTCTTACCAATGACGTAGATGGTCCCGGCAACGATCGCGAAGGCGAAGGCCATCGTGATGGCCACCGACGTGCGGAGGTTTTTCTCTTCGGAAGTTTCGCCACCTACGAACGGTCGGCAACTCCCGTCAGGGTAAAGAGCCCATCCGATAGGAGTTCGAGTCATGCCGGCTCCTGTGGCTTGCTTGCGTTGACGAGTGCCCACGCGAAGGCGCCGATCACGAGAATCACGACGAGCGGAGCGACGGTTTTCACTTCGACCCCGCCTTGAGGCGCACGTACCCGCGACTACCAGACGTCTCCATCGGCCCGTAGAGGCTGACGAACGCGGAGCGCGTCACGTTGCGACCGCTCTTCGTGAGGAAGAGATAGGCGCCGAGAGCGACGAGCCCATAGGGACCATACTTCCTGGCGTTGGCTACGAGCACCGGGAACTCCACGACTTCCCCATCGCCAAGAGCGATTGCGCGAGCTGCGAGGTGGCGTTGACCGCACCGGACGCAGCCGAGTTCGGGTCAGACGCCGCCTGTTGCGCCATCTGCGCGGCCGTTGCGGCGGCCTGCGCTACGGCAGCGGTACCCTCGGCGACCGCTGCACTAGGAGATGCGCTAGGTGGCGGAATGGCTGCCCCCTGCGGTGCACTCGGCTGCGCCTGTGCGGGGGTGGGCTTCGAGAAGCCGAGCGGATGCGCCCTGAAGTACGCCGCGATTGCCGATGCGTCGTCCATCGGAGGCGATCCCGGCGGCAGCGCTGCATGCGCCTTTTTCTTCACATAGTACCCGAGACCGAGAACGGCCGTGATCCCGGCAACGATGGCTGCGATGACAGGCTTCTTCATGACGACACCCTGGCATTCTCCATTGCGTTCTGCTTCGCACGGACAGCATCCTCGAGCACGCCTGGAGTGAACGTGAACGGATGCGCCTTGAAGTACGCGGCGATCGCCGCGTTGTCATCTGTCGCCGTGGCGGGCACACCCGGCGCGTGGCGCTTCTTCAGCCAGAGGTACCCAGCGCCCAGGAGCGCGACGACGCCCGCTCCGACGATGAGTGTCGCGTGCCTTTTCATGGTCCACCTTTTCGTGTGAGCAAAAACGTTCCGAAGCCGATCAGCCCGACGCCGGCCGCGACGAGTCCTCCGAGGAGAGTGACCTTAGGCTTCGGCGGCGCAAGCGTCATAGAGGCTCGCACGGGTACGCTGCCGAACCTTGACAGGAACGGGTTGGCTGAAGCGAGAACGGTCTTCATGGCGCGAATCGGGACGGTGAACGTCGGCAAAAAAAGCTTCGCTGTTCGCTCCGGAGGAACGTAGCCCGGTTTCGCGCACCCTGCCTGCAACTTGACTGCATCAGGAGCAGACGATGCCGCGGCCGTATCTTCGTTCTTCTTGTGGATGTCGATGAGCGCGTCGAGTCGCTTCGCGAGCTGATCGACCGAGAGGATCGTTCCGTAGTTGATCGTCGCCCACCTCCAATTGAAAGGGGCGACCTTTCTCGCGTACGTGAGCGACTCCGAGACGCTCGCGCCAAGGCGACGACGTTGCACGTACGCACACATCGCGTCTGGCGGAACCATCGGCACGTAGTACGTTCCACCCTTCGCGTTGTTCGGTGGGTTCGCATACTCCTTGAGCGCCTCCGCGAGACCGCCGCCGTTCGCCCATTTGTTGTACTGCCCGCTTGCGATTTCTTCACTCGTAAGTGGAGTCGTGCCGGGGATGTCTGCTCCTCCCTTGTCGACGAGCTGAATGTCCGGCATCCGAATATCTTCGATGCGGTACGGCACCGCAAGCGCGAAGTGGGAAAGGTAGATGCCAGCGTCCTTGCCTGACACTTGCGTCGCCGTGCCGATTGTGATTCCTGACACCGAAGAAATGGTCGAGGCGGCCTTCTGAATCATGTCGATGCCGGCGGCGACGCCTGCTTGAGAGACGTTCGAGATAGCCGTTCCGATGTCGGGCGCGTTCTTTACCGCGTTCGCCCCCATCGTCGCGGCATCGCTTGCCGCATTGAACATCGCCGTGACCCCTTGCTGTCCGGCTGCTCCCGAGATACTTGCGCCGAGCTTGGCTCCTGTCTGTGCAAGGCCTGTTGCAGTATCGACGGTCGTCGACGCCTTCAGCGAAGCGTCGGCCCCCGATGCCGTATCTTGCGCCATCGCTCCCGCTTGCTGCATTCCTGCGCCGGCCTTAGCCGCATCGGAACCGGGTGGTGCGAAATGCTCAATGAGCCCGCCAGCAATCGAAACGGCTGTCCCGACAGAACCAATGACACCGAGAACGCCGCCGACGGAGATGCCTCCCGCGGCGGCTGCTGTGACTACCGGGGCAATGATCCCCGACGTTGTAGCTGCCACGGTAAAACCACCGCCCGTCGCGCCGAGGATCGCGCCACTTGCTCCGCCGGCAGCGGCCCCGCCAGCAATCGCAGCCGTAGCGCCGCCAGCCACAGCAGCGCCGGCAGCGGCCCCGCACGTGCATGCGATAGCGATGGCGATCCCGACGCCCGTGAAGATGGCTGCGAGCCAGGGCGGGTGCTCCTTCAGTGGATCCTCCCACACGGAGTCGCCCATATTCGCCGACCACTCGATGATGAGCCCAGAAAAAAGGAGGTCGTTGTAGGTGCCGAGGTTGAAGTGAGAGATCGACTTGCAGAGACTAACAGGAAGGCTTCCCGACGGGGCTCCGTCTGCAATGTCCTCTGGAATGGCGGTATTGCCAGCCCAATCTCCTCCGCCTTCAACCGCGTTGCGTTGCTCCTCGATGTAGAACTTCCCGCCCGGATCGGCGAACGTGACTGCACCGAAGCGCCACGGATTCGCACGGTAGGCGTCCTTCGTGGCAGCGTCCTTGATGATCCGCCCGTGCACGTTACCCGTGTCACTGCCTGAAGCCCCCGGAAGAGACTCCCACTTCATCCCACGGGCAATCCAGTCGTCGCTTGAGTAGATGAGCGGAACGTTGACCGTGCGGCCATACTGAATGTCGCCGCCGACGACGATCTTTCGCTTGAGGGAGATCACGGCAGCACCCCAAAGAGGAACGCGAAAAGCCCTCGGCGGTCGCGGCGAGACATTAGTGTGCGCGAGGCGCGGCTTCTGCTGGCGTCGTGCTCACGAACGAGTTTCTCGGCCAACTTGTCGCTCTCCCTCATGCGCTTGAGGGCAAGCTGCTCGAACTTGTGCGCCGGCGTGCCTTTGTACCAACCACTCCCGGGCCCAACCATCTCGGGCATATGAAGATGGTACCTGTCGCGGAGTTCGCGAAGCTGATGCAGCTCGGCCGTTGTCAACCATCGGCAGAGGCCGTCTTTTCCTGCGCGCGGGAAGGTCACGACAAGAACCCGAACCATCCGCTGCCGGATGCCTTCTTGAGCATCGTCACCTGCGAGTAGTCGATGTGCGTGTTGTGACCCGTCGAGTCGATGTGCATCCCGCCCTTCGACTGAATGAGCGGATTCCCGTCGACATCGCGACCCGTCGCGTTCTTGTCGTACCAGCCGAAGTTGTACCCGCCCTCGAGCCAGTACTTACCGACGTTCGACACGGGCACCGACCCGCTCCACCCCTTCGCCGTGAGCTGCTCGTGCACCTTCTGGTCGTGCTTCTTCGCGAACGCGAGCGAGGCCATCTTCAACGTGTCGGCGCTCGTCGCCACAAGAGTGACAGGCACAATCTCGAGCGCCTCTCCGGTCTTCGCAGCCTCGTGGATGTGCGCGAAGTCCTTCTCCTCAAGAAGCTCGGCTCCAAGACGCGCGGCGACGGCCTTCGCGTCATCGTACTTGAGACGCGCGAAAAGACCTGTGCGCGAGTCGGTCAACGGGAGCGCCGTGACCTGCATGCCTTGAAAGTCGACCCAGCCACCGGGGTCGGAAAGCACCGCGTACTCTGGCGGCGTAAAATACACGTCCGAGTCGTCGGGCTTACTCTGTACGGTGCTCGGTCCGGTCGACGGTGGAAGCGGCGTCGAAGCAGGCGTCGCGGCCCTGACTGGTGGCGGAACGGGTCCTGGTCGGGGGGCTGTCGGCGTCGTGGCTGTAGCAGCCTTCGCAGTGCGCGAAAACGCAATGAGCCCGGCGATCACAACCGCCGCGCCTACAGCCAGTAAAGCTCCCAACTTGCCCATAGAAGAACACCTACCAAAACGAGACTGCTTGAAATCAGACGAAAGACATGTGCCATTGCACGAACCCGTTGACGTTGGTCGTACCCGCCGTAACTTGAACACGCTGCGCGTTGTGATGACCGACGCGCGTCATGAATGCCGATTGATCCGACGTGCCCGTGAGTTGCACAAGCGTATCGACAGGCACAGCCCCTGGACCAACGACCTTTGCGAGAGATCCGCCTGCGGTCTCCTGAGAGATCGCGATCGTTGGCGCAACGAACGGTGCGGCGGCGTTGTCGTTGTACGTGAAGGAATGGGCGCCGAGGGGGACCGCGTTGAACGTCCTAGTAGTTGCGGTCGCGTCCCCGGTGCGCGCGAGTCGAAGAGAGAGCGTCGCATCAGCTTCCAACGGAGACCCTCGACGTACAGCGTGCTCGTGTGAGCGCTGCATCGGATGTCCGGCTATGGCCATTGCAATGTCGTACTCGCTCTCGACGAGAAAGTACTCGAAGGTCCAAGAGCCGGGGTATTGCGAGATGACCGAAAGCTTCCCCGGATACGGAAGAAGCATCATCCGGTTGCCGACGATGTCGAAGAAGAACTTCATCGTGTCGGTGCTGGTGTTGATCCCATTGATCTTCACCTTGTCCGGGTCGACGAGGTCCGAAGACGTCGCGGCGATCTCGTACCGCAGAAACGGGCCTTCGAGCGTGAACCCTGTCCGTGCGCCTGAGAACACCGGATCTGGATCGAGTGCGTTCTGTGCGGCGGCACCGTACTGCGGCGTGAGACCTGCACCGCCAGCGTTGTCGAATGCCGTGACGTCAAAGCTCCCCGACTTGAGCTTCATGAGGAGCTTGGAGGGTCGACAGATGTTGGCGATCGTCTGCTCAGCAAGATTGAGCACACACGTCGCCGCACCGGTCTTCGTGACCTTTGCTCCTCCGACTGTGACGTCTCGTGACACGCGATTCCTTTAGTGCGGGGCCGGAACGATTTCCGTCTCCGCCGGCAGCTCAGGCAAACGGAACTCGTCCATCTGCGTCAACTTCTCGAAGAGATGGTTGGCCATCTTTCGATCTTCCTCGTTGAGCTTGGGAAAGGCTCGGTTCACCCGAGCTTGGAGTTGATCCATGAAGTCCTTGGCCTGCCACGCATACATAGCTTCTCGGCCGAGCTTGATCCCCTCCTCGATCCACTTGTCCTCACGCTCGCTGTCGAGGTGCGCGATCGTCATGTTGCGCATCTCGTCCTTGAGACGGTGGTTCTCGTCGCGAATGCGGTCGTAGTCCTTCTCCCGCTCGCACTTGACTTCGCGCTCACGAGCGAGCTCGGTCTGGAGCCGATCGTTCTGACTGAGGAGACTGTCAAGCGCCCCAGTCGTTGCTTGCTTCGAAGCCCGCGCCTGGATGAGAAACATGTCGTCATCTCGGTTCGCTGACCTCTTGCCGACGACGGTCTCGAAATAGATCGTGTCGTTGTGCCGAAGCTCGTACTTGCCAGGGTTGGCTTCTACGTACTCGGCGTCCACGGGCACCGGCTCCGACGGATCATCTATGCAGAAGATGACCCATGTCGGATCGTCGTCGTGTTTTTGTGCCTCGCGAATGAACTTCAGAGGCGCTTGTGTTCGAGGCGGCGGCATGCCGACCTCACTGCGCGAACTTGTTCACGACGTCGGCAGTTCCCATATTGACGGCACTGCCGACGATGTGAAACACCGTTACGGCCGCAGCGCCGGCTGCCGGGGTCGTCTTGTTCGTCGCCGTGAAGGCGTTGAGCGTCTGGCCTGCCCACGTGATCGTCCGTCCGCCGCCGCCGTCTTGCGTGACGATGACGTCGATCGAGTGACCTGGCTTCACGTTGGAAAGCGTGAACGTTGCGTTGCCAGCCGGGAATGTGAACGTGAACACGTTGCCCAGACTCGCATCGATTGCCGCAGTGGCTCCTGTGACAAGCGCCACGACGCCACGAACCGGAATATCGCCCTTTTGTCCCATGACTTCCTCTTCCTTCTCAGACGGTTTTCGAAACTTTGCCGATGCGCTCAGCGTCGGCGACGCGGAACCGGAACGTTGCACCCTGTCGTGCAACCCTGGAGTTGCGGATCCATCCAGTGCGCTACGGGGAGAGACTCCACCGATCCTTTGAAGGAGAGATCCTCCGCCGGAACATCGTCGTCACTCCACTGACCAACGACCTCTTGCACCCCGGCGACGAGCGTCGGCGACTTGTCGTCGTCATCCCATCCTGTTTCCGCAGGGCCGGCGACAGGCGCTGGCGCATGCGAGTGAGGCGCAGGCAGTGGTGCGGCTTCGACTTCGTCGTCGGCCCATCCGTCGCCCACGCTCGATGCGTCGGGCGCTGCGCTGCTCTTCCCGAGCGCCGCCTTGCACGAGCCGCACGACCCGCCGCAGTGACAAGCACCGCCGTGATCATGACCAGCTGTGTCGGTGGTATCAGCCACGTCGGTGGGGCCGTCGTAGGAGTTCGCCATCACGTAGCGGTCGGCGAGCACTTCGTAGTCGGGCTCCTGGTCTCGATTGATCGCATCGATGATGTACGTGATCGATGACTTCTCTTGACCGGACACTTCCTCGGAGGCGAGTACGTCACGCGGATCCGTCGGCGGGTTCAGCGAAGCCTCCGCAGCGTCGAGCGCTGCCAGCGCGTAGTTCTTGTGGTTCGCCATGTTCGCGGCGGACAATGCCGAAGCGCTTCCGCTCACAGTCGTGGCCGCCTTCCTCGAGCGGTGCTCGAGCACGCGAGAAAGATGAGCGAGGCGCTGACCCGCACGCGCCATGTTCGCCATCTCGACCTGCTCTCGGCTGCCGGTCATGTACCCGGTGGCTCGCGCGTGACGACGCCTCGAAACCTGCGCGCTCTCTTTGCGCTTCGAGTCGGCCTCTCGGAGGGCCTTCACCGTGGGCAGCTCGATGGCCGACGCTCCGACCACCGCGGGGTCGCGCGGAAGGTTGCTCGACGTGAGCAACGACGCAGCGCCTTCCATCCCGGCGACGACAGGACCGGCGACGTTCTTGAACGTGTCCTTGCAGTCGTCGATGATCGTCTGGAGAAAGCAGTCGGCGACGGTGTGCACCGGGATCGACGTGATCTCTTCGACACCCTGAAGGATGAGCTTGCTTCCCTGGTACGCGACGCCGATGTTTCCGGCAGTCATGAGAGCTGGCAAAAGTGCGGGCAACATTCGTTTCTCCTTGGACTCCTCAGAGTCGCCTGACTCGCATCCACGCGATCCCGTCGTAGGTCGGTAGCGGGGGCATCCCGCAGTCGACCGAGGGATCAATCACCGACTTTGGGGTGCCGATCTTCGTCGGCGTTCCACCTGGACCCTCGATGCCGCACACACAGTGGGCGATGCTCCGACCTGGACGGAGTCCGACGAGCGCTGGCTTGTTCTCGCCGACGAGAAGGTACGCCGCATGAGCACATGCGATGTCCTCGCAGTCGAGCGGGATGGGACCGACGGGGTACCTGTCTCGGAGGCCTAGGAAGGTGCTCCAACAGTCGGGCAGTCCGCACGTATCCGGATCTGGAACGTAGCGGAACCTGCCCGACCGCAGAGCTTGCTGATAGGCGCCGAGGAGTGAGGGACTGGCCTCGAAATCCGATCGGTTTGCCTCCGCGAGCCCACGAAGACTCGTGAGAGTCTCCCTGACGCGCGAGTCCATGGCTGGGTTCAGCCGCCGTAGATCGAGTGGAAACCGACCTGCTTGCGGATGAGGTTCGCCATGTTCGCCGCACTGTTGACGACCTGCGCCGAGTTCTGGCCACAGGGATCTGTCTGCGACGGGATGAGGAAGCGCGGGTTCAGCGTGATCGCATCACCCGTGCCGGCGACCGACATGTTGGCGATCGTGCCGGTGACCTGCACCGAGTTGTCGAACACCTGGCCGGTCCACGGCTGGATGTTGAACTTCTGACCGTCGCCACGAGCGACGAAGCCCATCCAGCCTGTCGCGTTCGCGATCGGCGCGGTAGGCGTCGCCTGCGTCGCGAAGATCTGGTCGAGACCGCCGCACTTGAGGCTGGTGAAACCGAAGATCTGAGCCTGGTCGTCGCCCGCGAGGAAGGCGAGAAGGCGGTACCACGACGTACCGCCTGAGGGCGTGATCGTGAACGCGAGCGTGGCGCCGGGGGCGACCGTGGTGCCGTACACGCCGACGAGTAGGTTCGGGCGTCGGAGGTAGTCCGCATCGAGCACACCGAGCTGGCTGTGGATCATCTGCGCGACGTTGGAGAGATGCGTGATCGCGGCAGCGTGCGACGTCGAAACGCCGTTCTGCACGAGGGCCTGGTTCCCGATGCGAGCCATCGCGGCCTGCGCCACGAACTTGTTCGGATCGACGGCGGCGCCGACCGCGAAATGCTGGAGCCGAGCGTAGAGCTGGCTGAGGTCCTGCTTGGTGTTGACCTCCAGCGGGATCGGGTCGTCGTCGGACTGGTAGGCACCGTAGGGTCGGTTGGGCATGTAGCCGCCGACGATGGGACGATTGAACTGGTCTCGCAGCATGAGAAACTCCTTCTTTTCTGTGTCTGGTGGAGGGCGCCCTCTATGGCGGCGACCCTCCCCAAAAAGGTTCGGGCGGAATGCCCTTGTCGGCCGGTTCCTCTCTTGAGCCCGGAAGCTTGAACGAGGTCGTGCTCACCCATCGAGTGATGAGCGCGTGGCCTGCGCCGAAGAGAATGGAACGCGAAGACTTGCGACCCTTCCACTTGACCGCAGTGCCGAGGAGGGCGCCCGCGAGGACGACCCAGTCGGGCTTCAGCGCCTGAACGCCGAAGATGCCCTTTTCCATGTTCTTGGAAGCGAGCGCGACGAGAGCGTGCGTACCGAACTCGAGGGTTCGAGTGCCGAGATGGCTGAGGTGCTCTTTCCCTTGCGCCTTCGCGAGATGGCCGTTGAACTTTTCGATTCCGAAACCCATTTGAGAGCCTCCCGGCTGGTTCGTTTGGACGTGCTCAACGATGACAGCGCGTTGGAGTGCTTGACAACGAATTAGAACCGGACGAGACTTGTTTGCATAACGTTATGGCCATCACGACGTGATGTGGGTCACGTCTTGACGAGTGGAGAGAAAGAGTGCCGACGGACAACTACTTCAAGGCGACCAAGTGGCGTGCGACCGAGACCGGGTTCGGGCCCGACGACTTCATCGTCTGCTTCAACTCGAGCGACGAGATCGCGACAAGGAACGCGTGGGAGCGTGTCTCGACGTTCGCTTCAAGAAACAGTCTGCATGTCACAATGTGGAAACGTATCCACCGCACGGGACCGTGGTCAGAGTCGAAGGTGATCGGCGACTCGCCTAAGCCGATGCGCGTGATCTCGCAGAACGATGCGGAGCGGTTGACGAGAGAGTTCGGTGTCTTCTCCTTGACGCCGAAGGAAGAGGAGAAGCCATCCTAGTGCCCATCCTCCGCACTTCCGACGGCAAGGACGTCGAGTGGCCGTGGCCCACCGACGTGAAGACTATCTCGCTGTCGGCGAAGCGACTCGCGGCTCTTCGTTCGAGGAGTGCGGTCGTCCGAATCATCGGACATGCAGACCTCTACGATTTTCAGATCGGTAGGCTCTACCCGCACCCGACAAGACGGGATCGCGCCGTTCGCATGCGCAAGATCGCGAAGCGGATCATTCACCACAAGATGGAAGACCTCTGCGTTGGCATCGGTGAGGTTCGGATCATGGAGATTTTTTATTCGACCGACGACCCGTCCGTGCTCCGGCACAAGCTCATGAACGCACCCTACAACGAACGTCGCGCCCTCGACGACATCGAGGCCCTCAAGGAGATGACATGCTGATCGACGAATCGACAATCGAGTTGAAGAACAAGTGGACCGAGCTCTTGGTGGAGTTCATCGACGACGCCACACGGAAGCTCGGCCTCCAAGACGCAGACAAGCCCGAACTCCGCAAGCAAACGTGCGAGGCGACCCTGAAGCTCTCGATCGTCGCAGCTCGAGCCGAAGGGATTTCGTGGGAGGAAATCCTCGACCTGAAGAAGGACGTGGAACTGATCATCGACCAGCGGCAGCTCAACCGATCTTTCGCCAAGGTGTCGATGCCAGCGACGAACGGTGCGTCAACGTCGCCTGCAATCAAGGCAGAGGCAGCGGCCAGCAAGACGAAGAAAGGAAAGAAGGCGTGACCGACACCAAAGACGCGCCCGGTCTCGACGACTTCGCGCCGCCGACCGAACTCGCACCCACATCGATCAAGGAGATGGCCGAACGTCGGCGCGAACTCGACGCAGGCAACAATATCGCCTCGCTCCACAAGTACGCGAGGATGGTCGCGCCGGGCCTTCATACGAAGGTCATGCACCTGATCGTGTCAGCCGAAGACAAGGTCGACGTCGGCGTCCTGCGGCGCGGCTTTGCCTTCATCCGCGAAAAGGTCGGCGGCTACAAGCAGGTCCTCACCGACCAGGAACTTCGCAAGGCCCAGCAGATCTACGATCACCTCCTCTCGCTCTTCCACGAGACCGGGGGTCAGCCGGACATTCCGCCGAACGAGGCGCTCTCGATCGTGCTCGAGTGCTACAACTTCGTGAACAATCTGCTCGAGTCCTACTCGGACAAGAAGGGTGTTCACGCGATCTACGAGATCTATCTGCTCATCGAGCTCGCCGGCCTCGCACAAATTCAGTACGACAACTGGGGCCAAAGCGCTGGGTACTTCATGCCTTACAAGAAGTGGAAGGACCTCGGGATGCCCAACGTGGCAGGGGCGATCCCTGCCGGCGCCCCGGTCGTCGCCGCCTCGAAAGAAAACGGTCGTCTCGCCGTCACAGAGGAAGACGCACGTCCCATCGACAAGGGGGGAAAAGGCAGCGAGGACACCGGAGTCCGACCGGAACAGCTTATGGAACGTCTGCCGAAGATCGATCCGCCCGAAACCTTTCGAGGTGACTACTACGACATCCACGGCGGAGGGACGCGCGGCGGTTCAGGAGGAAAGGTGCCGACGTGAGAAGCGACGAGCACCCTGGCCACCTCGAGACGCGCGCGATCATCGAAATCGCCGACAAGTTCGCGCGCACCTACCAGGCGCTCGAGGCGCTTGTCGAGGAGAAGGGCGAGGTGCGCATCGATCGGCCTACCACGGCGTGGACCATTACTTGGAAAGAAGAAGACGGCGCCCATGTCGTGTCGGCGCCTTCGCTCGCCGGGGCACTCCAGATCGTGCAATCTGTTCTTCGAGGAGATCCTATGCAACCAGAGAAGATGACCGTCGGCGGCGCGAAGCTCGGCAAGTGTGTCACGTGTGGCCACCGCGCGCAGCTCACTGCGACAGGGTTCTGCGACGACTGCTGCCCGTCTGGAGACTGCCCAGCGCCAGCGGTCGCGACGGCTGGGCCTGAGCCGAGGCCCGCGCAGAAGACGTGGTGGCAACGATTGTGGGGACATTCTTGAAGATCAAGGCCTGGCTCCTCTCTGACGAACTCGTCCTCTACCGAGGCTCGCCCGCAGGGCTGTGGGTCGAGCTCGACGAAGGTGAGGAAGACACAGTGGCCGACCACTTCGTTCACCAGTACGTCGAGACACAGGAAGGTGACGTCACCTTCGTCTGCACCGAATCAGATGTGTGGCGCGTCGAAACTGTCCTGTGGGGCCTCGGCTATCTCACCAAGAAAGTTTCCCGCGAGGAAGCCGTCGCGGAGTACACCAAGTGACCCCTCCCTACGTTTCACCAGAGAAGCGGGCCTACTGCGAATCGCTCGGCGAACGGATGGCATCTGTCTGCAAGGAGGAGGTCGCGGACGGAAACCTCACCGGCGAAGAGATCGTCGGCGTCCTTCTCTCGGTCGCCATCAACAGCTTCATCGACCAATCGACCGACCTCGACATTCTCGAGACGCTCATCCAGGTCGTTCGAGCGTGCCGCGCAGTCAAAGCAGGTACCACATCCGAGGAGGTGGCCGCTTGCGACCCGTCGACGGACAACTGACCGACGACGAACCACGGGACCCGTTCGACGGCCGCGGTCCGTTCAAGAAGTGGGCAAGCTGGCTCAAGGAGCCGGGTGAGTTGCAATCGAGCGTGGCGCGGGCCGTCGGCAAGGCCTTCGTCGCAGGCGTACGTGCGCGCACCTTGCAGCTCGATTACGTCGAGGAGCACCTGGTCGTGACGGTGCCCAAGGCGCTCGTCGAACGCTACCTAGGCAGAAAGATCCCGTGAGCGGCAGCGACGACGAAGACTCGTACTTCACCAACCCCTTAGCCGACGACGGCTTCAACGGTACTGGCCCGCTCGAGGAGTGGCTCGAGTGGTTCCGTCAGCCGGGCTTATTCCAAGCCGGGGCGGCCGAGCTCGTGAAGCACGCCGTGGCTCTCGGCATTCAAAATGGTGTGATCCGCATCAAGCAGACCGAGGCCGGCGACTTCAATCTCGCGCTCCCGAAGGCTTGGATCGAGGAGCAGTTCGCGCGGCGGTTTCCTTAACCAAAGGCGCCTCGGGTAAGTTGGTGTTCGTTGGTAATTTTGCGGTAACCAACGAACGTCGACCCGTGACACCAGTTCCGGTTGATGGGCTCGAACCACCGACGAGCGCGTTAACAGCGCGCTGCTCTGCCAACTGAGCTAAACCGGAACAAAAAGGCGATTAGGTAAGTGGCGCCCGTTGGTAAAACGACGTCTTTCGACGTACGTGTGTGGGTTTCGAACCACTCGGTCAGCCTTTCGGCCTTCCTTTTTTCCAAGGTTAACCAACGAACATCGACCCAATGCCTAGGGGCAGCGGCGGGGCTCGAACCCGCGACCCAGGGGTAACCTTCGTTCGGCGGCCCGCGAGCGGGCAAGTTAATGAGCGAAGACTTTGTCTCTTGCTCTGCCAACTGAGCTACGCCACCCAGAAGCGTCGGATAAGGAGCATCGGAAGGGGTCTACCCAAGAGAACCTTCCGACAACGACCCGACACCAGAACCTTACGCCTCCTCTCGGTGAATTGCAACACCGCGCACAAAATTGGCGATGACGGCGGGCACGTCGGCGCTCATGCCGACGATGTCGAGCATTCCGGCATCGTTCGGGTCGGCAATCGTGAACGCCGTCGGAGTCATCGCAAGCACGCAGAGCTTCGCCGCGCGCCCACTCTGCTGCCGATACTCGCGCAGCGCCTGAAACGGGTGAACGTTGCCATGCCAAGTCTCATTGTCCGTGTAAATAGCAAACGCGTCGACATCGAACTTGTTCTTCGTTGCGTACCGCATCGGCAACGAGCAGTCGGTGCCGCCCATCGGGAGTCGATCAATCGTCCGGATTACGTCGTCGAGACGCTGCTTCGGCGAGATAGCGATCTCCGTGAAGCCGCAGTCGCCTCCGCCCCATCGGCCACCCGGTCCGCCACTCGCCGCGGTGAACCCGAAGCAGTGCCAGTTCTTCTCCGTACGTGCCGTAACCATCGCGAGAGCCGCAGAAGCCTCGTGACACGTGAGCGGCATACCAGCGATCGGCGACGTCATCGACCCGGACACGTCGAGGCCGAGTAGCATGTTCTTGCCCGTCGGCTCCACCGTCTCGAAGGCGAGGTAAAACGCGGCGTCAAGTGCATCGACGATCTCTCGCTGCGGCTCCCACTTGAGCGAGCCCTTCTCACCGTGCCCTTGCTGGTATGTCTTCAACGCCACGAGCACGCTCATGGGGTGCACGCGCGCCTTCCTGAGAACGTCACGGTCTGCGAGCTTCTCTGCCGTTCTGCGGGTGGCGTTCGACATCGTCTTGAGCAAACCAACCTCGGTCATCTTACCCAGATTCCGAATGAGCGCCGTCATCGGCATGCCCAAGAGCAACGCATCCCACACCTCGACGTGATTCTTCCACTGCGTGGGCAGCATCTCGTGCGTGAGACCGTGCTCGCGGATGATCGCGCAAATGCGCGACTTGTCATCCGTCTTCTGCGCTTCCTCAAACGCCCAGATGAACGGCGGTAACGTCTCCACCGCGTCGTACTTCGTAACCTTCTCGCCGCGCTTCACATCGCGCTCGCCGTTCTCGATTGGATTGACGACGTACCGGAAAAGGGCCTCGTGCTGCGGCGTCGGAGCTTTCGGGTGCGCCAAGCGCAAAAGATCTCGATGACTCCACCCGTCGCGCTGGCGATACTTGACCACCTGATTCGCAAGCTTGTCCGCCGGCTGCGCCGCGTACCACTTGGCAACTGCGTCGCGCAGCCCTCGCCCGAAGCCCCTAAATACCTGCGTGTCGCGCACGAAGTGAAAGAGGTGGGTGCCGATTCGGCAGACCTTCGGAAGCGCGTCGAGGGCGGCCTTGCGCGTCTTCGAGTCGGATTCGCTCGCGCACATGGCGAGCGCGAAGATCGCAGCGTCGTTCTTTGGGGCGAGCCCGCGGTACGACACGTCGACGATACGTGCGACGGTTCGAGCACCGTCCTCGCTAGCACACTCCTGTACGACTCGAGCGTTCTCCACCGTGAGCGCCTTCTCGGACGCGTAATAGGTGCCTCCGTCAGCGCCGAGGACGAGGAACCGGTCAAGTCGCGACCACTTGTCGACGGTAAAGACGAATCCGCCAGCGCCGTTAACCTTCTGGTCGCTGCGCGCCGACTCGACCTGTGGCGTCTTCAAGGTAGAAAAATGCTGTCCGTAATCTGTCATGGGGTAGACCTCCTACGTGTCTCGACTTCGAAGATGAGCGACGAACGTACAACGCGTCACGAATCTGACGCAACGGCGAAATCAGCGACAGCAGCTCCCGCCGAGACACGTGCCGTCGATCATTCCGTCGAGCTTCGTCGCGCACGGGGCCGTGTCTTTACCGAGGCACACCTGGTCCGTGATGCAGTAGGCGGGCTTCCCCGTCGTGGTCGACGTCGCACTCGCACTCGAGCTGGACGAGACCGACGTGGACCCTGCACCCCCGTCGCCGTCCCTCGCGACCGGGCAACTGCACCCCACGAGCAAGAACGTCGCGAGCGTCGCAAGGACCCTCGCGCATGCTGCGATAGCGTCGTCGCGGGTCATCCTTCGGATAGGGTCCTTCTCGTCGAGCCACGTAGGAGGGTCGCCCGTGAGGGCGAGCTCACACACAGCTACCTGCTCGTGATCGCCGGCCGAGCCCGCTTGGTCGCGGAGGGTGCGCACTTGCGCGATCGTGATGTTGTCTTTCGTTGTCGTCATGGTCTTTCCTTCAGTTCAAACACCGAGCGAAGGGCACGTATGATTGTCAAAACCCCTCGGACCATCCTCGGAGTCTCGACCGGTAGTCAAAGCACACAGTGCCCTTCGCTCGGGGCTCGATAGCCCCGTCGGTCTTAGACGAAGTCTGACGCCTTGTTGAGCATTTGTTCTCGGAAAATGATCTTGTCGCCAAGCCCTCGGATCCTCGCCTTGTCCAAGGCAACCATACGCTTCCACGCGGTCGTGAGTCGCGTCTCCCCGAGCAAGAGAAGTACCCTCATCTGAGGGATCTCACAGTCACGCGGATCCTCGTGCTCATTTGCGTCGCGCGGCGTGTACGGACCTGCGCGCAGCTCCCTGGACAACCGGCGCACACGGGCTTGCTGGCCTTCCGTGAGGTCGCCCCACGGAATCTCTTTCCCGCCCAATGCGTCGAGCACGTGTCTATCGTTCTTCGTCATTCGCATGATCCTACCCTTTCACGAGGCGCAGCCTCGTCTGTTTCGCCCGTCGTGGCGCCGGTATCCGCTCGAGGGTTTCGTCGCTCATGATGCAACCGCCTTTCTCGTTATCGAGCATGTTCTTCGATGCTGTCCGATGCCGTCGCCGTAGAACCGTCCGCACTCCTTACACACGCCGTCGACCTCAGGCGGCGCAAACCCGCACGCTTCGCAGATGTTGCAGTCGTCGCAGAAGCGTTTCTTGCCGCATTGCGGACACTCGAACGTCTGATGGGCGATGACTTTCATGCGGATTGCCATTCCTCGGCTTCATTGACCAACTGATCCCAACGAAAGGACGCCTCGCTATTGATCTTCTCGTCGATCCCCCACGCCTCACGCTGAGAATCATAGAGGCCGTATTCCGCGTCGAGCGAGATACCCCGTGCTTCGACGGTCGTGCAAGCCCAAGGGCCGTCAGGCGGACCCGGAAGCGCTTCCGCCTCGCGTTCGGCCCATTCCCTGCCAGCTGCCGTCGCACCTGCTTCGATCGCATCGCGCCAACGTGCGACGTCGTCCACGTATTGATCCGTGTCATATTCCACGGAATCAAGGCCTTGCTCTCCGTTCGACGGGTTTTGCGCCCATCCGTTGTGGATTCGGGCACAACCGCACACGACGCACACCGAAGTGCAGATGACGCCTCCCCCGTGACCGCGCACACCGGGGTTCTCTTTCAGTCCTCCCACGATGGCATGCGGCGTTTGCCAGTCGTGCTCGCATCCGCGTTCGCAGGGCGGCTCATCGGGGTCGACTCGAACGTCACCGTTTGCAACGTCGTCCTCATCCGCGACGTTGACCGCGTACACGGTGACCCAGATCGTTTTGGTCCGGTCAGGGTAGTTTGCCGAGTCGACGTTGCTCTCCGCTTCGTCGAGCGCATCGTCAGCGGATGCCGCCTCAATGGTGTCGTAGGCGCAACCTTCTTCGAGCAATCTATAGGTGGCCATATGTCTCTCCAACGCCCCAAGGCCCGGGGCTCGAAGCCTACCGGGCCGGGGTGGAGTTGCCGCGCCTAACCGAAAAACATCTCTCGCGTGAATCCGCGGTATTTCTGATAGTGTCTAAACCACGATTCGGGGTCTTCGGGCGTGTTCCCCTGTCCTCTACAGCCGAACCACGCCCTTGCTGGGCACCCTTGGAAGGTGTGTTCCCAGCAACAACAGCGACAGGGAGCTATCTCGTGCAAAAGATCCACGTCCCGCCCAAACAGCTACCGCGATGCGCGGATCCTCGGCACTCACGACGCTTCCGCTTCGTCCGTCTCCTCGTCCGCGTTCTCCCGCCACGCTTCGATCATGGCGTACGTGATTCGCTGGATCGCACAATACTGGATCGCCTTGATACGGTCCTCCGTGGACGCGTCCGCGGAAACTAGGTCGCTCGCCTCGCTCTCCGCGTCCGCGTAGATGCCCGAGTTGCACATGTCCGCGGCCCATGCGAAGAGCTTGGACGTGTAGACGTCAACCTGACCGTCCGCGTGCTCGTGCACCACGTCCTCGGGATACCGCCCCGAGAAGCGGTCCTCGTCGATCTCGCCGCACGCCGCGCGGCACTCGTCGTAGATCCAGTCATTCGGAAGACTCCCACCGTGCGCCTCGCGCACCGCGTCTCGGAGCCACTCCGGAGCGGAGTCTTTCAAGCAAACGACCTCGCCGTCGGAGCGCTTGCAGGTCTCGAAACAGTTGTACAGTTTCATAACGCCCGAAGGCCCGGCCCCCAAGAAGGAGGTGCGGGCCGGAACTGGCGGGGAACGGGGCTAGGGCGTCCAACCAAGCTCCCCGACACTCGGAACGATCTCCGGTTCAGGTTGCCAAGAATCTACGATCTCGTGGCGATACTCATTCCGTCGAGCATCGAAAAGATCGTAAGACGGAGCGCGGGAAACATCGCGGTGGTAACACCAGTTCGTGGTAACGATCGGATTACGTTTCGCGTGGTGTTCAATGGCCCTCAGAGCATTCGCCACGGTCGAGAACGATCCGAGCGAATGAGCAACGAAAGCGCGTTGCTGGTAGGAATGCAGCCAGACCACGGGGCGATAGCGACGAATCACGATTCTCTCCTTGCACAGTCGGAAGCATGCTCACGGGCAAGATCCATAGCCTTGCTCCACATCTCTACAGCTTGGTTAGCCTTCTCGGAACCTGGCGATGTAATACAAAGCCTTTCCGCAGCAAAGCGAGCCTTCTCGCACTCCGCTTGGAGCTTTTGCCCTTCCTTGCAAAGGGCTCGTCGAGAGCAGCGGCGAATCTTCTCTTTTCGCATCGTGCAAAGGGACCTTGCAGCGCCCGTGCCACTCGGAAACCCGCGAAGATCCGCGAGCTCCGCGAAGAGCTCTTCGCCCTAAGTGCGAAGGAAAACCCGGGTTTGCTGGCGACTTTCCTTCGCACCCCCGTGTTTTCGGGGAAAAACAGGGTGGCACGGTTCCCGCAAGGTAGGGTTTCAAGGGGCTAGATGGCCCTTCGGAAACCTCCCTAGAGGGGGTAGAGGAAACTAGGAAACCTCGATGTACTACACCAACTGGATCCCCCGCCCGCGCTTCGCTGTGATGTACGGGCTCGACCACGCGACGTCGGACGCGGCACGCAACGAAGCCAAGCAAACGCTTCGCGACCATTCCGAGGTTTCCAAGGTCGAGATCACTGACGGCACGATTCGTGTTTACGAGACGATCACGAGGGAGCCATGATTACGACGGACGCGACTCTGATTCAAGAATTGAATCCCGGCGACGAAGTATTGATTGACGAAACGGCGTGGACCGTTGTCGAGATCATTCCGCGCGCCACCGATTCGTGGCGTCAAGTCAAGCTTCACAGCGCTTCCGACGTAGACTTCGTCACGGGCGGCTGGGGGTGGATGCGTGCCGCAACATTGGGGATCCAGGCAACATGAAAACCTCTAACGTCGCTGAGACCGATCTCCCTCCGGACCATCATACGTTCGCGCTCTCACGCGTCCGTATCCGCAAAGACGACCACCCTGCTTTCGCGGCAATGGTGAAGCTTGCCAAGGAGCTGCCCTTGCGAGACTACGTCAAGGATCTGACCTTCCACGATCGCAACGCGCTTCGCCATGTCCCGCGCGAACGTGGATTCGCGTGGATGCTTCGCCCAACGGGCGCGACGCTGTTCTGGCAAGGTGCCAAAGTCGAGGCGGATACCATCGCCAGCGCTTCCGAAGGTGGCGCGGCGTTTTGGTGGGATGGCGTGTCGCTTACAAAGCGAACACCTGAGCAAGTCAAGGAGCGCCTCGACGCCCCGAGCTTCGACGGAGCAAACGAGATTCTCAAAAGGTACGGATTGGTGCTTCGCGCCGTGCCGTTGCAGCTAACAGGCACTGGACGGGCACTTCCCGGATTCAAGTGGAGCACGGGTAGCCTGTATGGTTCACGCGCTTCTCGCGTGGCAAGTGACCTTCGCGACGCGGGTTTCGTTGCTGAGACCGTCGAAACGGATACGAAAGACCTCTACCAGCTGTTAGTGGAGATCCCATGAGCACGCTCACGTGGAAAGACCACGGCTATATCTTCACGGCACATTCCAAAGAAGGAATGTGGACCATTGACAAGCGTTACGACTTTCACGTGACGCTCATGCTCGACGGCACGACCACAGAGCAAGCCTTCGGATCGTATCCCTCGCTCGCCAAGGCGAAAGCCGGAGCTGAGCGCGACCACTGCAAGATCGCGCCTCCGTGGGCCGTCTACGTGTACTGTGTCGAAGTACAGGACGAGCAGGGGTGCTATCATTGGAGCCCCGAGCCGTCGGGCGGCTACGTCGTTCGGGAGAACGGCTACTATCGCGGCGTCGAGCCCGTGAAGCTTTTCCAGCGGCGAAGCGCCGCGGACCGTCTCTCGCACCGTCTCACGTTCGGAGAGGAGTTGGATCCGTGAAAGTCATCGTCGACAACATGTGGTTTTGTATCGATTGCACCATGCTAGCCGTCAATGGCGATGCATCGGGCATGAGCGACGAACAGGAGAAGCGCTCGACGGAAGGCCTTGACGATCTCGGGGCGCACATCGTGCCAGACTTCGACTCGGAAACCGGCGAGGGATACCAGGACTTCGCGCGGCCCGCCCGCGGATGCGATTGTTGCGGCTCGGGGCTCGCTGGGACGTTTCATCGCTTTGCGCAACTAGGAGAAGACTCGTGAACCTCGACCAAGAATACCGCCGGCTCCGTGCCAAAGGTTGGGCCGCTAAGGAAGCCAAGCGCACCGCAAAGGTCAACGTAGCTTTCGCCGCGTACGAAGCGCGAGGGCTCGTGAAGATCGAAGCGGAGCCGGATGAGTGCGCATTCATCGAAGACGTTATGGGCGACTATTCCGACCTCGACGAAGACCAGCGCCAAGAATATCGAGCGGACGATTACAAAACCGCCTACCGGGAGGGGATATGGGTCTACTTCACGTCCTACCGCGTCTCGGAAAACGCGGCGTGGCAAGTAGCGGACAGCATCGGGGCGTGCGTCGGACGTCTTGACGATTCGTACGGCGAGGACCTCAGAAAGGGGGCACTCGACGCCCTTGACGCCGCGTTCGCGGCGGAAGCGGAAGCCTTGCAGGAACGCGGTACATACGCAGCGGGAGGAATGTAATGATTGCCGCCAAGCTTCAAGACTTCGAAGGGCGCCTGTACGTCGTTTGGGACAACGTCAGCGAACTGCACCCGGTCATCACTCGAATGTGGTGGCCCGTCGAGCAGTCCGCGGGATGCGCGTATAACGCCAACCGTCCGTCGAGCGGTGATATTGCCGTGAATCAGCACGACGGCCGATGGGTCACACATCGGGAATCGCCTACAATCTCTAGGACGGGCTCCGTCTACGTCGACGGCAAAAAGCAGGCTGAGCGCGTCGAGACTATCAATGTCCCATGCCCGAAGGTCCGCGCCGGCGTCGAAACCCGCTGGTACCAAGGGGAGTGGCAAAAGCTCCTCAAGAAAGGATGGGTGCCAGCGTGAAAACCTACGCACAAGCCAAGCTCGACATGCTCGCCTACCTCAAGTCGAAGGGTTGGGCCGTCTCGGGCGCATTAAAGATTCCCCATGCGACCTCGCCGGATGGCGATCTTCGGTTGTGGTTCAAGCCGCAAGCGGTGTACTTCACTGAAAGCGGCCCGCGGGACTTGAACCGTCACCAGTTCGGCAACGCACGGACCGCGTACTGGCCCGGCGAATCGCAGTACGACACACGCGCGATGACCGGCGAAGAAGCCGTGGCGCGCATTTTGGGGGGATTCGGGAGGACGGCGTGAAACGCCTAGCCCGAGGCTTCCGCCGAGGTCACGACGACTCGCTTGCGTGCAAACACCGCGACGTCTCGTGCTGCCCTGAGTGCGCCAAGGCCCACGAAGAGATCGTGAACGTCTGCGGCCAGCATTATTGGGTGCCGGATGCCGCGGAACGAAAGGCGCTCATTGCCGAAATGGACGCCTTCGTCGCCGGTCAAACGAGGCTCGTGTGACCTGGTTACTCTCTTCCTCATCGGACCGCCGAGCGCTTGACGTCGTGGACGGGCACGGCCTTTGCGAAGGTCTCGGTCCGCACTACTCGCGACGGACGCCCGGATCCAACACGTTCACCGGGGTAGGCCGCGAGGTCGTTCTCGTGCACGGCACGGGACTAGCGGTATGGGCTTGCGTCTACCAGCGCACTCCGTCAGCGAAAGGAAGCGGAGGGAGCCGCGGACGCGTCGGAGTCGCCGATCCGAAACCTCGATACCTGTGGCGAAACATGCTCTTTCGGAACGAAGGCGCTGACCTCTCGTCTGACCTGATTCGAGAGGCGACCGAGCGAACCTACGAAGAATGGATCGAGCGCTATGGTGCCCTTCCCGAGGAGCGCCTGCGCACCGAGATCGGCGTAAAGGAGATTCGCTCGAGTAATCCTGGCTTCTGTTACATCGCTGCGGGCTGGGAGCCGGGACCAACTGTGCGAGGGAAACGCTTTCTGTACGCGCCTGAGAGGAATCAATGACCAATCGACAAGATTTTCTCGAGCGCGTTCTCGACCGCCAAATAAAGGATCTTCGCGCCGAACTCGCCCGCGTCGAAGCCGAACGCGATGCCCTCCTCGCCGAGGCCTTCGCCTTTTCTGAGAAGGTCCGCGAGCTCACGGACGCTCTGGACGCCGCGCGCGGGACTGTAGGGAAGCCGTGAAAGGACCGAAGGAGTTGTTAGGAAAACGAGTCTTGTTCAACGGCGAAGAATGGCTCGTGTGGCGAATCGAAAACAGCCGCGCAACGCTTCTTTTATGCAAGCGCGGACGCATAGAGCGCTATGTCGATCTTTCAGATCTCGCTGATGCTGTTCTTACGGAGGGATCCCCATGAAATGCTCCTGTTGCGGCAACCCATGCCGCGTTCGAACCAAGGCCGTCATCGTCGGGAAGGGCACCGGGCTCGTGTGCGCCACGTGCGTCAGTGCCGGTCTCACGGTCGTAGCGCCGAAAGCCGTCGCGAAGTGCGCGTGCGGCAAGGCCGCGACCGTGTGCGGCGCGTGCGCGGACAAGCGCGCGAAGCGGCCCGACGACTTTCGGAAGAAGCTCGCGGCGCACTTGAGGAAGCTGGCGAAGGCGTACGCCGGATCTTCGTTGAACGTGATGGGACAACTCATCCCCGACGATCGCGCCGCGGGGCTTCTTCAGGCCGCTGACCTCGTGGAAGGGTGGAATCCGTGAGCGACGCGCACCGATTGCTCTCCTCAAACGATCCCGATCCTACGGTGCCGGCCCCCGGTCAACGTTGGCAGGCCCGAGGGGACGTGTATCGCGGCAATGGCGGTGGGGAGGTGGCCAAGATCTGCTTCATCGATACGGGCGTTGTCCACTTCAGGCCCGACCGTACGTTTTACGTTCTCATCGAAAACCTCGTAACGCATTGGTGGTGCGTCGATCATCTGCCGCTTTATGCCCTCATGGTCTATGGTCGCCCGGTCAAGACGTGGCGCGAGATGTGTCTCGCACTGATCGATTCTCTTCCGAAGGAGGGGCCGTGAAAACGACCGATCAAGTGCACCGCGAGCAAGCGGAACACTGCGAGCCGGAGCTGCTCGAGCATGCCGTCCGACACGCTCGAGGAGGACCACCCCGACATCTTTAGCGGCGGCGCCTCCGACAAGATGTGGGCGGCGTACGATACTGAGGTATCGCAGTACGGCGGCCGTGACGTGTGGACCGGCGAATGGCCCGGCACGGCCGAATGCCGCGAGTACGGCCTTTGGTCGCGATGGGTCGGCAGCACATGGCCCGAGCCAGGCGGGCGGTGGGTCAAGTGCGCAGCAACCGACGAGGGCGCCGGCCCGAACCTCAATGCGCTCAATGCGTGGGGTGGGTTCGTGTGGGATCGCACTGCGCGAAAGTGGAGAAAGCCGTGAAGATCGTCCTCTATACCGCCGACGAGAAGGTCAAGGTGGAGACCTACTCCCGCTCGATCCCGCAAAAGGGCCACACGGTGGCCATCGCCGGCAAGACCTACGAGATCATGCAGGTCCGTTGGGTCAACGGCGCCAAGACGTTCAGCCAGGTAGAGATACTCATTCGATAAGGAGAACGCATGAGCAACCGAAAAGAAACGTACGGATTCGAAGGGCAGTTCGCGGGCGGAGACAAGTACCCGGAGGACCTCGTCATCGTCGGAATCGATTGCCCCGTCGAGGACTTTCCGGAGCTCTCCGACGACCGTATCAACGACCCGTTGGATCCGGAGATGGTCCAATCGGTCAGGGATCACGGGGTGCGCATCCCGATCGAGATCCGCCGTCTCCGGGGCGATACCCGCAACTTCGTCAGCTACGGACGTCACCGCGTGAGGTGGGCGCGCGAGGTGAACAAAAACCTCAAAGGCAAGATGCGTATCTTAGTCCCCTGCCTGATCGCGGAGGTGGGCTCCGATCCGCTCACGGCAGCAATCATCGAGAACGCGCGGAAGAAGGCCCTCACGCCGCTCCAGTGCGCGAGGCTTGCCCAGCGCATGCGCGAGCGAAAGCGCCCCGAGCGGGAGATCGCCTCGGCGTTCGGTGTGAGCACGGCAACCCTCGCGGGGTGGGCCAAGCTCACCGACGCTGGCGACGAAGCGCTCAATGCAGTCGAAGCCGGCGACGTGACAACCGAGGCCGCGAAGGCCATTGCCGAGGTCGCTCCGCCGAAGCGAGCTGCGGCCATCGCAGCCGCGAAGGGTAAGAAGGGTACGAAGGCCGTCGAGGCGGTGAAGCGCGTCGCTCGAGGGGAAACCGAGCCCGAGGAGCGCGGTCCGCTCAGCCGGGCGAAGGTCCGCGCCGTGTGCGAAGCCCTTGCGCCGACGAAGGACGACGACGTGGATCCGGAATCGCCAGAGGAGCTCGCGCATCGCCTGATGCGCATCGTTACCGGCGACGGAACGGCTGCGTTGCTCAAGGCGTGGCCGAACGTGGCGAGGGCCGTGAGGGAGGCGTTGCGATGAAAACAAAAAAACCTAAGGCTCATCGGCCATCACCGGGTGCCTTCATCAAGTCGCTGCCGTTGTCCGTCGAACCGGAAGCGGTCATCAGTCAGGGTCGCAGAGAAGGCTTCGAGATCACACGACAGCAGGTCGGCGTCGTGCGTCACCATATGCGCAAGCGCGCGGTGATGAACTTGCCGAAGAAAGCGAAGGTCCCGCCGTCGACTCTGCCGAAGCTCGAATCACCTCCCGGGTTCACCGACTTGCAAAAGCGGCTCGACAGACTCTCGCAATCGCGCCCGTTCTTTACTCCGTTCGCTGGAGGTTTAGCGACCGCGTTCTCGTTAAGCGGCGACCACGAGGTTCAGTTCCTCCAGGCAGCTGCGAACATCGGGCTTGATAGAGCCTGCGCGCTCATCGAGGAAGCGCGACGTCGGATCGTGGGTACAAAATGAGTGACCTACAATGCGCCGATGAGCGTCTTCTCGGCGACGAACCAAGCGTTCGTGGAACCGGCATCTACGTCCGCGCATCGGGCATCGTGAGAGGGTGCGCTGCGCCCGACCGAAGGGGCACGAAGGTCGGTGCCGGGACGGGGGCGGGTGGGAGTTCTAGCGCTTGACTTCGGCGTGATCCTGGTCGTATAAAAGCGAAACGCCCGCTCAACTCTCGCGGAGGAGCAGGCGTCAATGGAGTCTTGATGACGAGAAAGATCGTATTCGACGTCGTTCCTGAAGGCAAGCCCGCTCGTAAGCCGACGCCTGCTTCGGTTCCTATCGTAACGCCTCCAGTGGAGCCGAAGGAGCCGAAGGAGCCGAAAGGCCCGATAGTTCACCCAAGGGACCCCAACTCGAACAAGTCGAAGCGCCGAGCTGCGTGGGCCGCGAAGCACAGCCCCCGGCCGTACGACGACCCCGGCGAGACGCTCTGGATCGGCGAGCGCCACGAGAACGTGCGTGTGCGGCTCTTCCAACACACGAAGCGGCGCTTCCTTGAGCTGCGCATCGAGCGACTGATCGATGGCGAATGGTGCTGGACGCAGAAGGGGTGCTCGATTCAGCAGAACGAGATCGACGCGGTGGTGAGCGGCTTCCAGGCGGCGAAGGGGGCGATGTGACGCAGACTCACGAAGAGCGGACAATCTCCGCGCTTCACTCGGTGACATCGAGCGAGTGGTTCTCGCCGGAGCCCATCTGCAACGCCGCTCGAGAAGCCATGGGTGGCGAGATCGACCTCGACCCCGCGTCTTGCTCGGTAGCGAATCGTCTCGTGAAGGCGAAGAAGTTCTACTCACTCAAGAACGGTCAGGACGGACTACGACTGCCGTGGCGTGGTCGCGTCTTCCACAACCCACCGTCACCACCTCGAGAATGGTGGGGAAAAGCCATGGTGGAGCGTGACACGGAGGCAGAGTTACGCTCGGTTTCAGAACGACGATTCCAACTTTGCTACGTCGCGTACAGCGTAGAGAGCCTCCAGCAGGCGCAAGGTTGGTCGGTCTCCATGATGGGGTTTCCCTTCTGCATTCCGAAGGGTCGAGTCCGTTATATGTGTACGGCCGCCGACGCCATTGCTGCTCTAGTGCGAAAGCAGGCCAAGAGGAAGCTATCGAGCACAGAGGCCCGCCGAATGGCGCAACTTGCCGGGATGCCGGCTGACGAGATCGTGCAAGGCGACTCGCCTACGCATTCTAGCGCCATTGTGGCCGTTGGGATCGAGCTTTCAAAATTCACCAAGGCATTCCGATCCATCGGCGAATGCGTCGGAGGTTCCGACAATGGCTAGCAAAAAAAACCTCAAGTGCGAGCGCTGCGAAAAGCTCTGCACGGCTCGTCTGCCGGATCCGCTCGTCGAGGTGGACCGCTTCGACGGCTTCGGCAAGCTGGTAGGCAAGTCGGCGCAACTCATATGCCTGAAGTGTGTCGACAAGGCTCGGAAACTCGCCGGCTACAAGCCGCCGCCGACGAAGCAGGCCATCAAAAGGGCCGATGCAGCGAAGAACCTTTTGGTGTTTGGAGGCGCCTATAATGAGCGCAGCGCGAAGGGGGCAAAGTAAATGGGCTACATGCATATCAATAATCTCTACAAGGACCAGCGGATCCTTCTTTTTCGCGAATGCTACGCGCTCGAAAAGATCCACGGTACGTCAGCGCACCTATCGTGGAATCAAGGCACGCTCACGTTCTCACCCGGAGGTGAGAGCCAGAGCCGATTCGTCAAGGCCGTCGATCACGTGGGCCTCATACCAGCGTTCGAGAAGATGGGTCACCCGTCCGTCACTGTCTACGGTGAAGCGTACGGTGGAAGCCAGCAGAAGCAGGCGTGGCGGTACGGATCGTCGCTGAAGTTCGTCGCCTTCGACGTGAAGGTTGGCGACGTATGGCTCGCAGTCCCGCAAGCGGTACAACTCGTGACGGAACAACTCACACTAGAGTTCGTACACTTCGTCAAGGTGGCAACCGATCTTGCGGCGTTAGATGCCGAGCGTGACGCCCCGTCTGAGCAGGCTCGGCGCAACGGCATCGAAGGGAGCAAACCGCGCGAAGGTGTCGTCTTGCGTCCGCTCATCGAGGTGCGCTTCAATGACGACGAGCGGGTCATCGCAAAGCACAAGCGAGCCGAGGAGCGCGAGACGGTGACACCTCGCGAAGTGGTCGACCCGGAGAAGATGAAGATTCTATCGGACGCCGAAGCCATCGCCTTCGAATGGGTGACTCCGACGCGGCTTCAGCATGTTCTCGATAAGATCGGCGATGTGGACATGCGTCGCATGCGAGACGTGATCTCGGCGATGACGGATGATGTGTTGCGCGAGGGTGCCGGAGAGATCGTTGACAGCCGAGAGGCGCGCGCAGCGATCGGTAAGAAGACGGCCCAGATCTTCAAGTCATACCTGGAAGCAGCGTTGCGAACATGAAGACTACCATCGAACGCGCCATCCTTGCGGCCCGCGCTGTGGCCGCAACCGACGAAGCGAAGCGCGTTGCCAGGACTTCACGAGGCCGACATGGCGTATGGAGCGCCAGCGACGAGAAGGCGCTTCGACAGGGTCGCGTGCGGACAGAGTACGGCGACATCCGCCTGCCTGTAGAAGCGGCAGAGAAGTGGTTCCGTGATTGGGGGAAGCCGTGACCGCGAAGGACCTGTATCCGCATGTGTCGCAGCCGACCGGGGCGGTTGAGACATGGCGGTTCAAGTGCAAGCACATGGGCACGGTCTACGATGCCGAGGCAAGGAACTGGTTCGATGCGCGAGCCATTGCGTGCGTGGCGATCGGGTGCGAACCACGCGCGGCGGAACTGGTGGGCACGGTGGCGGAGCTTATGGGGAGGATGGGGGAATGAGCGCGGTCCACATCTACACCACACCTTCGCAACCCGCCACGAGGTTCGTGTTTGATGCGTGGTCCCACGGTCCGGTTGTAACGGAGTATAGCCCACGCAAACTGATCCAATGCTGGAATTGCAAGCGCCGCCGATGGGCTAAGAACCTCATTGCGAAGCCATATTACGACTGCACGCAGTTCTTTTGTCTTGAGCGGTGCAAGTGGAGGTCGCGGTGATCCACACCGAGCAGTCGATCATGTCGCTCATCCGGAAGAAGTTCTCCGGGAGCGCCTACGTCGTCCTGTCACAGGTACGCAACCAAACGGGGTACGGCCCGCGCACGCGTACCGCAGACGCCATCGTCATGTCGCTGTGGCCGTCACGTGGGCTCACGCTATCCGGCTTCGAGATCAAGCGTTCAAGAAGCGATTGGAAGGCGGAGCTCGACCAGCCCGAAAAGGCTGAGGAGATCAGCAGGTTCTGCGACTTCTGGAACGTGGCCGCAGCCCCTGGCGTCGTGGAACTCGGGGAGCTTCCGCCAACATGGGGGCTCTACGTCGTCCAAGAAAAAAGAGAGGAACTGAGGCTGACCCGCGAGGCGGTCATGTCGAAAGAGGTGCAACCGATCACGCGCGGGTTCCTGGGCGCTCTTCTACGGGCGGCGACGTCGAACACGGTCCCGAAGAGCGAGGTGGACAAGACGATTTGCGATGCGGTTGATCTCGAAGTCGAGAACCGCATGAGGCGTCAGTCGGTCGACTACACGGCAGAATCGTTCAAGAGGTCGCTCGACTCGGCGTTGAAGCGTATTCAGGACTTCGAAGAGGCTTCAGGCGTCCACATCGACGAGTACAACAGCGGACGCATCGGCAAGGCTGTAGCCGGCGTCCTCGGGCGCAGACCGCTGTATGTCGCTGACGCGCTCGAGTCCAATTCTCTGTCCCTTCAGAAGGCTGCGCAACTCGTCGCCGACGGAGTTCGAGAGCTTCGAGCACTCGAGCAAGGACTGGAGGAGTCGGCATGAACAAAGTTCTCGCCATCACAGGCTCCCGCCACTGGACATGCCACCTCACGATCGAGGCATGGCTTCGCACCGTGCCGAAGGGCGTGCACGTCATCCACGGCGCGTGCCCAGATGGCGCCGACGCCATCGCTGACGAGGTGGCGCAGAGCCTTGGGTTCAAGGTGGTGCGGTTCCCCGTGGAAGAGCAGGACGGCCGCTGGCCTTCAGCGGGACCCATGCGCAACGAGCGCATGCTCAGGATAGGACGGCCAGGTCGGGTGTGGGCTTTCAGGGCGGGTGGCAAGTCGTCGGGAACCGACGATTGCGTGAGACGGGCCCTAGCCCGTCGGATCGCGTGCACGACGATTCCGGAGGGGTCGAGGCCGTGACGGGCGAGGTTCTGAAGGAGCGGCTGATGCGGCGTGGTCTTCTCCAGCAGGTGGAGAAGATCGCGATTGTTCATGCGACGACTATTCACGAGATCGCGTCGTCGAGCCGAATGGCTCACGTAGCCCGAGCCCGTCACGAAACGATGCGTCTTCTGCGAGCAAAAGGGCTCAGCTACCCGGCAATCGGTCTCATTATGGACAGAGATCACACCACTGTCATGGCCGCATTAAGGAGGAAACTGTGAGCGGATCGGTCTACTTCATTCGCGCATCGGAAACCGGCCCGATCAAAATAGGATTTACGTCAGGAAACCCTCACGATCGGTCAGCGTCGTTACAGACAGGAAATCATGAGAAGCTTGTAATTGTGGCGGTTATTTTTGATGTACTCCCATCAAGGGAGCGTGAACTGCATGAACGGTTTTCCAAGTATAGGCGCCACGGAGAATGGTTTGATCCTGGCCCAGAACTTGTTGCCTTTATCGATGGCGTCATGGCAGGAGACCCAAAATGTAGGCAGAACTTCTGGCCAGACAATCATTACGAAATTTCACACGACGAAATGGAAGAAATATTGGCCGAGGTAGTTTCACGTCGCGAATACAAGATCGCTTCGGAAGAACTGACCTCAGATCTGTCTGAGGGCAATGACCCAACAGACTCGATAGAGGAAGGTCTCCAAGACAGTCTGGATAAGTATTCACTTGAGCTTGAGCAGCAGGATGTTGACCATCGGAAGGCCAACTAAATGGCTGGCCGCATCCGCACCATCAAGCCCGAGGTCCTCGAAGACGAGGAAGCCTGCGCGCTCACCGACACGGCCTGGAGGCTCTGGGTCGGCAGTTGGGTGCTCGCGGACGACCACGGCCGCTTCAGGGCGGCTGCGCGCTTCCTTGCGTCGAATATCTGGCAAGACACCGGCCGGATGGGCGACGTCGACAAGGCGTTGGTCGAGCTCGCCCACAAGGGGTTCATCCGAAGGTACAAGGTAGGTGGGCAGGTATATGCCCAGATCAAAGAGAAGGGCTGGAAGACTCACCAGAAGATACACAATCCGGGCCAACCTCGTGTTCCTGTCCCGACCGATGACTGCTTCATCGACGGAGAGCGACTCTCAGGACGCGTTGCGGATCTGAACTTCAACAAAAACGATGACTTAGAAGAAGTTTCTCGTGATGTCTCAGAGGTTCTCGAGCTTCCTCCGAGAAATTACGAGGACCTCGAAGTCTCTCAACCTTCCCCTTCCCTCGCGCGTACGCGCGCGCTACGTAGCGCGAGACCTCCGACCTCCGACCTCCGACCTCCGACCTCCGACCAACAAACAAAGGGTCAAGAAGCCACGGAGGTCGACCAGGACCCAGGCTCACCTGCCACCGCCGTCTTCAACGCCTACATCGAAGGGTGGAGACGACACGTCGGCAAGGGAGCCGAGCCTAAGCTCACCGACGCCCGTCGCCGTCTTGTTAGGACCAGGCTGAAGGAGGGCCACTCCATGGAGACGCTCAAGAGCGCCGCCTCCGGCCTATGGGTCTCGACCTTCCACGTCGAGAACGGTCACACATCATTCGACCTGGCCATGCGCGACTCCAAGCATGTGGAGATGTTCTCTACGGTGAAGCAAAAGCCAACCGGATCTAGAGCTCCATGGCTTCCACCGGTTCAGCCTGGCGGCAACTCCACCGCCAAACATGTGACCGGCGAGAATCCGGATCTAACCCGTCTCGACAAGGACACCGATGAACGACCTTTCTGAAACCGAAGCACATACTCCTGGTCTCACCGGCCTTCTTGGACGCAGAGGTCCGTTCACATGTCGCTGCGGGGCAGCGGTAGGACATCCTGGTGCTTGCGACGCGTGCTCTGCCGAGTGGGACCGACAAGCCTTCGAGAAAACGATGCGTCCAGCTCGGGAATCGATTCCGCCGCATTTCCAATGGGCAAAATTCGGAAACGAGCTTCTGTTGAAGCGGTGTGGACCCAAATCGATTCGAGCGGTCCTGGACCTCCCTAAACCGCTTGGTATCGGAACGGTGTTCGTGGGTCCGAAGAACAGCGGCAAGACATCGCTTGCGTGCGCCGTCCTTCGACGACTTCACGACTGGGCTCGACATGATCGTCCATTCTCTGAAGTGGAGCATGCCCGACGTGCGTACTTCGTGTCGGCTCCGGAGCTTATTGAAGCCGCCAATAGATGGGCGGCTGACGAAGATAGAGACGCTGGTCTTCTTCGCCGGGCTCGAAACGCGAGCCTGCTTGTACTCGACAACGTGGAACCCGGAAAGCTATCTGATCCGGTTGGCAGAATAGTCATGGGCCGCCATAACGCAGATCGCCCAACCATCATTACGACCTGGATGACCGAATCTGAGGCCGAGTCTTCTTACGGAGGCGGATGGGCACGTCGTGCGTACGACGCGGTTGTGGAGATGGGCTCATGATCGACGACGACCGAGACCCGTACTGGCCATCACAGGAGGCGCAGCGTATTTCTATGGCTGCCGGCGCTCGAGGGATCCTTGCGAGACTAGGTCCGGCGCCGACCCAATCGAAGGACACCGCATATCGAGAGCACTTGATGAAACGTCAGTGCACGTGTCCTGTGTGCGTCAGGTTTTCGGATCTTTGCAAGACCTCTTCTTGCGAGGAAGCGATTCAAGAGATACTGAGAGGACTCAAGTGACCGACGAACGAGAGTGGAGCGCGTACCAGCAAGCAATCTTCCGCGACGTGGCTGAAGGCGTCGGTCACACGGTCGTGGTCGCGAGAGCCGGAAGCGGCAAGACGTCGACCATTATGAAGGCGCTCACCTTCGTTCCACCTGGACTCTCAGCCTTCATGGCTGCGTTCAACAAATCGATCGCCGATGAGTTGAGGGGCCGTGCTCCGCGAAGCGTCTACGTATCCACGCTTCATTCGTTCGGACTCAAGGCATGCGTTAGCGCCTTTGGTCGTCTTCAGGTAGACAGCCGTCGTGTCGACGTCTTCTGCGATGAGATTCGCGGGACAGCGTTCGGGACCGTTCCGATTAAGAGATCGCTTGCGAAGTGCGTGTCGCTCGCCAAGGGGTGCCTAGCAACGACGCCAGAAGAGATCGACTGCATCATCGACAGATTCCAACTCGATACCGGGACAACCGCAAAAGAACGGGATGAGTTCATCGTCGACGTTCTCGAGATCATGGCGATGTGCAAGAAGGTCGACGGCTCGATCGACTTTGATGACATGGTCTGGCTGCCTGTGGTCCACGACCTGAAGACGTTGCAGTTCGACCGTGTCTTCATTGACGAGACGCAGGATCTGAACCCGAACCAGATTTCTCTCGCTCTCAAGGCCGTCAAAACGACCGGACGAATATGCGCCGTGGGCGACGACAGGCAGGCCATCTACGGATTCCGTGGAGCTGACGAGAACGCGGTTCAGAACGTCATCGATCGCCTCGACGCTCACGTGCTGCCTCTATCGGTAACCTACCGGTGCGCGAAGTCTATTACTGCGGAGGCGAGGACCATCGTTCCAGACATCGAATGGGCCCCCAACGCCGAAGAGGGTCAAGTCTTCAGGTACGTACCGGCTCAACTAATGCTGAACGAAGCCACGCCGGGCGACTTCGTCCTGTCGAGAGCCAACTCGCCGCTTATCTCGATCTGTATGTACTTCCTGAAAGCGGGGCGTCGCGCAAACATCCAGGGCCGGGACATCGGCGCTTCGCTTGCGTCGTTCGTGAAGCGATCGAAGTGTTGCGACGTGTCGGAATTTATCGCCTACGTTGTCGAATGGCGAACGGAGGAATGTAAGCGGCTCGTCCTGAAAAACAGGGACACGACGACCGCGGACGACAGAGCCGAGACGCTTTTCGCTCTTTGCGAAGGAGCCAGGACGGTTCAGGAGGTTCTTGACCGAATTGAGAACCTGTTTTCTGATGACGGCGGGGAGAAGATTGTTCTGTCGTCGACGCACAAGGCGAAGGGCCTCGAGAGGGACCGGGTGTTCGTTCTTGAATCGACGTACCGGAAACGGCCCAGTGTCGAGGAAGACAACCTGTACTACGTGGCCGTCACGAGGGCGCGTAGGTCGCTCTTTTTGGTGGCCTCATGACTCCCCCGCTCACCAAGGCGCAGCGCGCCGCCCTGGCCCGGTGCCTCGACGAGCCAGGCAAGGTCCCGTTCAATGTGGCGGTGTGCCTCGTGCCGACAGGCCTCCTTGAGCAGCATGACGTGCTGGCGGGGACCTACCGAACAACGCAGGTGGGCAGAGCAGAACTGGAGAAGAGCAGATGAAGACCCACCGTGAGGACGACATTATCGCGGCGCTCAATAGGTGCGGCGCCTTTCTTGACCGCGGCAGGTTCGTTGAGGAACTTCGTGCTGCCAGGCTCGACCGGCTCATTCGTGAGAACCAAGCGAAGCAGAAGGCGGAACTCGCCCAAATCAAAAAGCCGCTTGATGGCTCTGCAACTGCATGGGCCATTCATATGGCCGCACAAGCTGAATTGACCAAACTGTTCGCCGAGAACGACCGGCTCAGCATGGAGCTTTTCGGATGAGCGGCGCCGGCATCGCAAAGAAGCCGCCGATTCGCTGGTGCTGGGTGTGCTCACGTAAGTTGCACGCCAACTTCCACCGCGTCGTCCGTGGGCCCGATGGGCACGATCACGTCGTGCATGCGCAGTGTGCTGAGGAAGAGCGTCTCGAGATCGTGGACGACGGAAGGAAGAAGCTGTGAGCCTCAGCTATCGAGAGGTGTCGCCCGGCGTGATCGCGCGTCGTGACGAGTGCACGGACTGCGGCGGCACAGGCCGAGACGATCGCAACCAACCTATGGGATACTGCCATTACTGCGATGATGGCATCGTAGAGACGTACGAGACGCAGTGCTCGTACTGCGGCGAGTATTGGTGTCAGTGCGACGACGAACAGGAGGCATACCCGTGAATTACGACGACGATGAGGAAATGGGCGGACTGAATTGCCACGTCAGCACCAAAGAGGAAGGGACCACCGTCTCGGCCACGGCTGACATTACCCACGTGCGTGAGCACGTGATCGATCAGGCCATCAGGCGCGCCGTCAAGGCTGAGATCGAGAAGAGAGTTGCCTCGCATGTCGACGAGATCGCCAAGGAGGAGATTCGAGCCCGACTCGCACCGCGTATCGAAAAAATCCTCGACGACGGGTGGCCGATGTTTTCCAACTATGGCCAGCCGTGTGGCACCAAAAGGCTCCCGGAGATGATCGCGGACTGGATCAAGGGGTCGGACGGTTACCAGCGCACCAACATGCAGGGCCTCATCGCGGAGGCCATCCGTAAGCAGCTCGAGAAACCGTTTGCTGACGAGATCGAGGCGGCCAAGAAGAGGTTCCGTCAGCAGTGCGATGAACTCCTCGGCGGGCAGATCGCGCAGGGCCTTCGTTCGGCCTTTGGGTTGCGATGACCGCCGTAGACGAGCCGCTCAGCGAGATCTGTCAGCAGCTCCATATGAGCGGGAACGGTTCCTCCGACCTCATGTTCGCCGACGAGCGTGAAGCGATGGTCGCCTATCTACTGAAACGGATCGCCGACTGGAAGCTGTCGGACCCGGCGTCAGACGCGTACGACAACGCCGTCAAGGCATTGTTGCGAGCAACAATTGCTGAAGAACCGTACGCGCAGAGGTGTTCGCGATGAGAGCGTGGCGATCCCCGTCAGAGGAGCGCGAATGCGCCGCCGAGTACATCCACACGTGGGCGATGGCGCTCAAGGGACGCGGATGGTCCGGCGAGCAGGTCGCCGACAAGATGTTCGACCTGGCGCGAGACATCCGGAACGGAGCAGCGGTTACTGACTCGGTTGTGGCCGAGAGATTGGGGAAGATGAGATGAGAGTCAACGTGTACGCAGAAGAGATGACCGAGCGCGTCGAGATCATCTCGAAGACTATCGACGGTCACGAGTTCACCGGGCTACGGATCTACCTGGAGCTTCCGGCGTCCCTGCCGAAAGACGTGTACCTCGCGGGCCCAACGCCAGCGGTCAACAGCGCTTACGCGGAGCCTCCCACTGAGACCACGCGGAACGTCCAGGGACCGTTCATGCACCGGCCTGGCGACGACGACTCGTCTGCCGTCACGTTCTGGGGCAAGCGCGACCTGCGCGCGGTGCTCCGGAAGATGCTCGCGCAGCTCGATACGCATTACGGACCTGGCACGCAGAAGAAGGTCGTTTACATCGCACATGCGCTAGGCGCCGGTCCGGACCGCGAGTCAAACCGCGCCAAGGCCTCACGCTGGGTGGCATGGGCCGCAGAGACGCAGGGTGTCGCACCGGTAGCAGATTGGATCATCCTCTCTGGGCAATGGGACGAGTCTCACCGTGACTTCACCGGGCTACGGATCTACCTGGAGCTTCCGGCGTCGATCGATGTAGCTCTCGTCGCTCGCTGCGACGAGGTATGGCTCTGTGGCGGGCGCGTGTCGCCGGGGATGACCGTCGAGGGGAAAGAAGCGAAGCGGCTCGGTAAGCCGGTCTTCGACCTGAGCGACCTTGGGTCCGAGCCGCCAACCGGTCTCGGGCCTAACGAGATGCTAGTCATGACGACAGAATGGGAGGTGCCGCAATGATCGCCACCATCGACGCCGACGAGTTGGCCTCCCTGCGCGAGGAACTGAAACGCCTCACCGACCGCGAGACGGAGCTGCTCGAGAAGAACAGTGAGCTCCGGTTCGAGCTTCAGTCGATGCGTTCCATCTCGGTCTTCATGCGCGACCTCGAGAAGCATCTCGCCGAAGGACTCGAGCAATGCATCACCGAGTGCGCGAAGGGGCGGCCGTGAGTATCCTGGCCGACTCCGCAATCCGCGCCGCGATAGACCGAGGCGACATCGTCATCGACCCCATGGCGCCGTGGGCGATCGGCTCGAACAGCGTCGACCTGCATCTGTCTAGGCACCTCGCGACGATCGAATGCGACGACCACATCACTGGCACGCTGACGACCGAGCGCGAACAGAAGCTCCACCACTTCGACATCGACGACTGCTTCGAGTTGCTTCCTGGCACGCTATACCTTGGCTCGACGGTCGAGTGGACGAGTTCGGGCCCGTATGTACCTGTACTCGAAGGAACAAGCGGAGCTGCACGCCTCGGAATATCGGTGCATTGCACGGCCGGCGTCGGGGATCTTGGATTCGTCGGGGCATGGACATTAGAGATTACGGTGGTAGAGCCGGTCATCGTTTTCGGCGGTGAGCCAATCGCACAACTGCTCTTCCATATTGTGCAGGGCAAGGTAGAGCATCCGTACGACAAGAAAGTAGGCGGAAGCGGTTACGGCGCCAACCGCGACCCACGCCCGCAGGCTTCGCGCATGTGGCGGAAGCGCCGATGGCCGGAGCCGTCACGATGACCTACGCCTCCTGCCCCGAGCAATGCGGCGGCTGCTCCCGCTGCCGTCCTGAGTTGGGGGACCACTGCGAGGCGCACGGCCCCGGCTATTCGCCGGACCCGCTGTGCTGCGAGGCCTGCCTCGGCATTGTGGGCCCGACCCCCGCTCTCCGTCTCTCTCTACGAGAGACGCAGAATGAGGAAGGATCAGACAAATGCCCGTTCTAGCAAACCTGATCGGCGAAACGTTTGGTAGACTAACGGTTGTCTCTCTTGCCGGGAAAGAGAGAGGCGCATGGCTGTGGTTATGCTTTTGCGAATGCGGCAAGTACACAACGAGTGAGACGCGTGTCTTGAGGTATGGTCGAAAAAGATCTTGCGGATGTCTTCACTCCGAATCTTCAAGAGAAAACGTCAAGAAGACCAAAATCGACCCCTGGCATACACATGGTATGACCAAGACCCCGACGTATCGTATTTGGGGTGGCATGATTGCTCGCGCCACTGGATCTGGCGGTATAGTTGGACGTGAGTGGTACAAGAACGTCACCGTCTGCGAACGGTGGCGTAAGTTCGAGAACTTCTTGACTGACATGGGCGAAAGGCCGCCTGGGCTGAGTATCGAGAGAATTGACAACTATAGGGGTTACAGTCCGGACAATTGTCGTTGGGCAACGCCGGCAGAACAGGCTCTCAATCGGAGGAAGCGCCGATCTAGCCAAGAAGTGAGAGAGGCTCGGGCTCGCATCGAAGAAATGATCCAATCCGGTGAGCTGAAGCCAATCTCTAGGACAATAGGTCGGCCACGAAAGGTGAGACATTCATGACCTTAACTGTGGACGATGTCTCAGAGCCGCTTCGTCTTTCGTTTACCGAAACGAAGAATCAGACGCTATTTTTGGTTGATCTAAGTGCGGTATTTTGGCACGCATGGCACGCCACCAACAAGGAGTCGGCTCCCGACGAAGCGGCCGAGGCAACCATCTCTCGTATCCATCGGTGGGCGGAGGACTACCCGTGCATCGGGATCTGCTGCGACGATCCGAACGGCAACTGGAGGTACGAGCTGTACCCCGAGTACAAGGCGACTCGGAAGGCGAAGCCGCCAGGCGCAAAGGAGCAACTCGCACGCACCATCGAAGTCCTGACGCGTGAGGGGTTCCCGGTGTGGATGGCGACGAATCACGAGGGCGACGACGTGATTGCGAGCGCAGCCACGACGGCAGCGGAGAAGCGGAAGGTCGACGTCATAATTTGCGGAGCGGACAAGGACCTTGCCGCCCTGATCTGTGATCGCGTTTCAATGCTCAACGAGCGCACAGGCCTCCTGATGCGTGAGGCTGATGTGCGGGCGAAGTTCGGCGTGCGACCCAGCCAGATTGGGGACTGGCTCGCCATTGTGGGCGATACGTCCGACAATATCCCAGGCGTCCCAGGAATCGGCGAAAAAGGAGCGGCGAATCTGCTGACGCGGTTCTGGTCGCTCACCCAGGTGGTTGCGGCAGCGAAAGATCCTGGCGTTGACCTAAGCGCGTCAGTGCGGTCGCATAAGCAAGCGAAGCGGTCGCTCATCGATAGCGAGGAGCGGCTGAAACTGACGCGTCAACTTGTGTCGCTGAGGTACAACCTGCCTATTCCGATCGATGAGGCACTATCTAGGACGCGCGTGGTGAAGGTGGAGCCGACCGAGCCGGCGAATGATGCGGAGATGGAGGATGCGCCACACGTATGTCCGGGATGCAGCGCGGTGGCGGAGCCGTGTGCGCCAGGATGTCCGGATGAACTGCGCCGTCGCGAGGAGCAGGATGCATACGACACGGGACCGCAGGATGGAGGCGACGGCGACAACTACCCTGAGCGATGCCTGGCGTCGGCCAGCGATGTTGCCGAAGAGCCGCCGCCGCTAAAGTCCATCGCACCTACCGAGGAGCAGAAAGCCAGGTTCGATAATGCGCTCAAGAGACTTGTGGAGGAGCAGAGACCAATGACAACGACGACTAACGGAACAGCAGCACAGGCGCCAGCACGCAAGGTACGCAACGCAGTCGTGAAGGGTGCGCCGAAGCAACCGCACGCGTTCATCCTCACTGGACGAAGTGGCATCGGGAAGACGTTCCTAGCGTCCACCATTCCGAAATGTTTTTTCGAGTCCATCGAGCAGGGCCTTGAGGGTGCATCGAAGGCTCACGTCGACGACATTGCTAGGTTCGCGAATCGACCGACCAGGTACGGCGACCTGATCGCGGACATGCAGGACTTTCGCGAAAACTATGCCAAACAAGATGGGTTCCGACACTTCGTGACTGATGGGCTCACCGGCATAGAACGGCTCGTCAATAAGCAGGCCTGCGACAGCGAGAACGTGTCAAGCATGGGCGGCAAGGAGTTCAGTCAGGTATGGCTGGCTGCGGTCCCGCTGTGGCAGCGCGTCCAAGACGAACTCGACCTCATCCGAGCGGCCGGCGTTCACGTATGGGTCATCGCTCACTCTTCGGAAGTGACCGAGACCATCGGCGAGACCGGAGAGACTTGGACGAAGTACGACCTGCAACTTCAGGGCAACGGCAAGGCTCTCGCTGCTCTCCGCAATATGTGGCGAGCTTGGTCCGATCATTGCTTATTCGTAGATTGGGACGCCAAGGTCACGATCGCCAAGAGCAAGAAATCAGTGGCCAGCTACAAGGCGCGCATCCTGCGTACGCGCGAGACACCGCAGCACTACGCAAAGAACCGCGCCAACCTGCCGCCCATTCTGCCGGCAACGTGGGTCGACCTCGAGCGAGCGATGCGGGCTGGTGCCGCTGGAGGAGGCCCGGCACCGGACTTAAAGCTCCGGCAGGACATCGAGACGCTTCTGCCTCAGGTGCCGGACGACGGTGATCGTGAGGGTCTCATTGCGGAGACGAAGGCGGCAAAGAACGGGGCCATACTGTCGGCGATTCTCTCCAGAGTGCAGGGACTCATTGCGGCAGCGCGTGATGAGGATGCGCCGGAAGAGACGCAGAGCGAGGAGGTTTCGACATGAACGGACTAAATAAAGTATTGCTGTACGGGAACCTAACCGCCGATGGCGATCTCCGATACACCCAGGCTGGCCAGGCTGTTCTCAACTTCCGAATGGCCACGAACGAGACCTATCTTGACAAGAACCGGGAGCGTCAGGAACGAGTTGACTATCATGCCTGCGTTTGCTGGGGGAAGCGCGGAGAGGCCCTCGCGAAGATCCTGGTGAAGGGCTCCACGATCTTCGTCGAAGGCTCTCTGCGCACGTCGAGCTACGACGACAAGGAAGGCGTCAAGCGCTACAAGACCGAGGTCAACGTGATCAACGTGGTTCTCGCCGGAGGGAAGAGACTTGGCGGCGATTCCGCTGAGCATGAGCGGCGGAACTATGGCACATCCGGCGGTGGATCGGTCAAGCATACGACGACGCCTGAAAAGGAAGACGACGAGTTCGGTGGCGGCGACGATAACGGAGACATCCCGTTCATTACATCGGAACCGAACCGGTTCGGTCTGTAAGATCGATGGCCGAGAACCCATACCTCCTTGAAGCGCTCTGCACGCACGAGGTGCTCCGGCGCCTCGGGTTCAAGGCCGCGGACATCTTCTTCGCTGCGAGCGTGCCGCTCGTTGAAGCGCCTGAATCGCACAAGCACCTCCTCGGCTCGGTGCAGATGAGCGTAGTACTCCGTACGCAGTGCCGCGAGTTCACGATCACGATCGGCTTCTTCATGGACGTCAAGGACCGCGAGGCGATCTTCGCCGAGTGGACGTCGCTCGTGGAGCGCTTCAACCGCGAAGAGGGTGGCAAGGACAAGTGGGAGGATATCTACGCCGCAAGTGAGGCGCTGAGGAATGCGCCGGGCATCGCACTGCGGCTCATCGAGCGAGGCTTCGTTTTACCGAAGGCGATGAACTAGGAGAACGTGATGAAGAAGAACGGACCGAAGGTAGTGACAGGGCTATTCGAAGCAGCGGGGCTCGAGGACACGATAAAGACCCAAATGCAGGAGGCCGCTGCGACAGTGGAAGCTTTCGCCAAGCTTCCGATCGTAGCCGATCGCATCCGGGAGTATCGCCGCGACATCTTCGCCGCGCATGCAATGGCGGCACTGATCATTGCTTCGAAAGGCAATCGCGAAGTCGCAGCCATTGCTGATGATGCCTTCACCTTTGCTGACGCGATGTTCGAGTCTAGCGAGAACGCCGTACTCAGGGCCATCGAACGATGAGGGTCATCCGACACCAGACCGCCCCATGCCCCGCCTGTCACGCGCAGCGCTTCTGCGACGACTGCGGCATCTGCGACGCGTGCAAGTTCGCTCCGCCGCTCGTCGACCTGCCGCACTCTCCTCCGCCAGCCCCCGCGCTTCGGTGCGATGAATGTGGCCACGCCGTGCTACATGCGCGGACTTGCTCGGTCACGCTGGCGACGTTGCGATCTTGACAACGTATACTTCTCGTATACTATAGGGGACACATGCCGAGGGACAACGTGATCCACCTCCGACTCGACGACGCGGAGAAAGAGCGCTTCAGACGCGTGGCCGAGCACCACGAACTTGAGGTGGCGCAGGTCATTCGCAAAGTCCTGCGCGAGGAGGAAGAGCGCCTCGGGCTCGGGCCGAAGAAGGGACGGGTGAAGCCGTGAGGAAGCTCGAAGAACACGCAATGGATAAGAACGGGCCGGCGCTCTATCTCCTGCCCGTGTGCCGACGTTGCGGTCACTCGGTGTGCCCATGCTGCCTGGTTTGGTGCGACCGTCTCGTGAGCGGCGAAGAGTCCGACGATGAAATGTGCTGCGACGGTGAGTGCGACCTTCACGAAGGCGAAGCGGTTGAGCGGATCGCGGCGTTCGATGCGGAGGCGCTTTATGGATAGTTGCAACTGCGACTCATGCCTCTTGCGCCGAGCCTTGGCGCGGGCGCGCGAGGAGAACCGCGAGCTTCGGGCGCGAGTCGCCGAACTTGAAGACGAAGCGAAGACGTTGTCGAAAGCCGTCTTGGACGGACACGGCATCCCGTGTCTCCTCTGCGGCGAGGATTGCAACGCACTCGTCGGCAATCCTGGAAGATGGCCGATTGGGTTTTGTTACCGAAGCGAGCCAGGCGTCGTGAAGTATCATTGCACAACGTGCGTCGAAAAGAGGATGTCGTGAACGACTACGAAACCGCCCTTGCTGCGCTACGTGACGCCGCTGATGGTAAGACCCATCAAACATATATTTCAATTCGCAAGTATCTCACCGCCCTCCCCGCCGAGCAGGAGCGCGTCCGCGGGCTCGAGGCCGAAGCCGCCTTGTGGCGGGCCGTCGTTGCGACCGAGACGGAGGACGAGGGGGAACGGCTAGCGTCCGCATACCAAGCGGGTACCTCGACGCTCACGTCAGAGCAACGTCGATCGGGATGCCTTCAGTGCCTCACGTCGAGCAAGGTGGGGCTGCTCGCCGTCCGCCGCGCCGTCATTGCGCGGGCGACGACGGATGCGGCACTCGATGCGCACGACGAGGTGATGAAGCCGCCGCCGTTCGTTCCCGGCACGTACATGGTGTCGGGTGACTCGATGGGCGCGGCGAGACGAGCACGGGCCAGAGCTGGCATCCTCGCCGCCCATGCCGCGAAGGCTGAGGAGTTAGACCACAAGGCCGAAGCTCGAAAGGAGCGCTGGTTAGAGCGTAACGAGGAACTGTGTCGAGAGCGCGACGCCCTCCGCGCCCGCGTCGCCACGCTGGAGGGCGAACTTACGGAGGCGCGCGGGCAGCTCGAAAGGCAACACGAGCTTTCCGCCGTCAGCGACAAGATGCTTCTGCTTGCTAAGGACATCTCTGTCGCCCAATCCGCCGAGCTCGAAGCGCTGCGCACCAAGGCGCGCAACTACGACGAGCTTGGCGCGGACTTCGACAAGATGGCTCTGGCTCTCGCGGAGCAGACGTCGGAGGTGCAAGCGCTGCGACGGGTGGCGGAGGCCGCGCGACAGTTCGCCGATGCGACGAGCATCCGCCCAGACAGGCAGGAGCTCTACGAAGCCCTTGCTGCTCTCCCTTCGGATGACCGGATCGGTATCGCCGTCTATCAAAAGGAGATGTGGTGTCGCAACTGCGGTCATCCGCTTGTCCTCAGCAACTACCGCATCGCTGACGGGTGCCCTTGCAATTCGAAGAGAGGCGTCAATCATGGACTCGTCCCAACGTTGACGTGTACTTGCGTCAAGTGCGACCCGGAGCAAACGGGCTCAACACGTCACGCTATTCCTGGCGTCGACGCCTGCCGCTGCCACGCCATCATCGGCACGGACCCCACGCGGCACTTCAAGGAGTGCCCGAAGCGCGCCGAGTACCCGAAGGCGTCCACCGAGCCGTGTGCGGCGTGCGGCGGGACGGGGCGCGCCGTGGCGCTGCTTCCGTGGGATGACGAGGATCAAGCCCTTGCGGAGGGACGCAATCCGTCGGCCGAGCCCCCGCTCGCCCCGGTGCCGCGTGGGCATTGCGGGCGGTGCGATAAATGTGAGGCGCTCATCAGTGGCGGCCATCATCCGGATTGTGGGGAACGGGATCCGAAGTTCTGGCCGGTAAGTCACTGCCCAGGCTGCGGCGCGCCTTACGAGACCGGAGACGCCTTTCGGAGTCTCGTCGCCAAAGCTGGCAAACCGCCGCACTCAATGATGGCAGCTGCGACCGGGCCCCTCGGGGTCGCCCCCGCGGACGAGGACCCGCAACGCATCGAGATCGGTCGCATACCGCCTGGCGTCACCGTGAGCGGGCCGCGCGTTGCGCCCGCGGACGATGACCCGTGTCCGCACGCCGGTTACGCATTGCCAAGCCAGTGGGAGCAGTGGCTTGGCCGCGAGAACGAGCGGCGAAAGGCGGAGACCGCGGCGATGGCTGAGCGCGTACAGGCAATCTGGGAACTGCTCCGACAGACGATGAACCGGCTCGATGGGCTTGACCATCCGAAGACGGGCGCGCTGGACCGACTCACCGCGCTCGAGGCGCCGGCGCCGTTCGCGTTGCCTGTTTGGTGTTCGGACGCGGCGCTTGAGGCGATGCGCGCCGGAAGCACGACGAGCCCAGGCCAAGCATGCGAATTGCTCGCCGCACTCGTAGACGTGGTGACGAAGCTCGCGGCGGGACGAGGTGTGAAGTGAAAGACGAACCTGGACCGATGATCGCGACCGTGGAGGGCATCATCGTCCTCCGGTGCATGTGCGGCGGGCAGAGATGTCACCACTGCGGGCATATCGCGCACGGCATGTGCTCTAGCCGAGTCCCTCAATGCCCGAAGTGCGGGTGCCCGCTGGAGATGCCGTTGAACGCCGAGGAGCCGATCCGATGACCACGTACCTCATCCTCCAGCACGACCTCGCATGGGCCCCCGGCACCATCGACTTCGCCGCCGCCCGCCGGTACACGCTCGAAGAGGCCGAGGACTTCCGTTCGCGCGAGGACCCGCGCTGCGCGATCTTCCCGCTCGGGTTCGCTATCGATTGGTACGAAGAGGTCGTTGTGGCGCGGACGAGGAGGGATGCGTTGCTCGCGGAGGCGAAGGTGGTCGGAGAGGTGTTGTTCGCGGCGATTCGGGGGGTGGAGGGATGATGCGCACATTCATCGAAGCGCTCGACAAGATGCAGGACGTCGAAGCGAAGGCTGAGGTGCTCGCGCGTCAGTCGAGCAAGGCTCGGCGCGATCTGCTCGTCCTGAAGGAAGCGTACGCGCTCTATTGCGATGATGAACTCGAAAACAAGACGCTGGCGAGGAAGTCGGCCTTCGAGAAGGATCCGCCGTGAACGCCGAGTATCGCAGCAAGCTACGCCTGTTCGATGCCTTCGGCATGGAGGTGCCGCCAGGGGAACTCACGAAGGTGCTCGACGCGCTCGAAGCCGTCGAGGCGCTTGCGCGCAAGGTGGTCCACGATCTTCGCGACCTCGAAGACCCGAGCCAAAACGATCCGTCCGAGGCCGAGTTCGTCGCCCACGTGGAAGCCCTGGAGGCGGCCTTGGCCGTCGGTAGGTCGTGAAACCGTACAAGTGCGTTTTCTCTGGTTGTACGGGCGGCTGCCACGTTTGTTCTGCTGTTCGCGAGCAGACCGCAAATGCATCTTTTCACGCGATGGCGAAGCGTGTTCTGCGTCTAAGGGACCTGGATCCCGAGGCGCGACAGATCGTCGAATGGGCAATGAACTTCACGAGACCTAGATTCGACGTGAAGAAGGGTCAGTGGCTTCGGTGACCTACGCCAAGACCACCACGATCTCCGTCGAGAAGACACGCGTCGAACTCGACCGTCTGCTTTCGAAGCATGGCGCGACGCAGCGGCTCGTGGGCGTCGACGACGCTCGCGGTATTGCCTTCGCCGGCTTCTCGCTCGCTGGGCGTCAGGTGAAGGTACGCGTTCCGCTGCCTACGAATGCCGATAGAGGAACCGAGAGGCAACTCGAGCAGCGCCAACGCTCCCGGTGGCGTGCCCTTCTCCTGCTCACGAAGGCGAAGCTTGAGGCGGTGGAGATGGGCGCGTCCACGATTGAGCGCGAGTTCCTCGCCGACATATCGATGCCTGACGGCCGCTCGGTGCACGACACGCTCGCCGAGTCCCTCGAGAAGGCCTACCTCACCGGCACGATGCGGCCGTTGCTGGGGAGCGGAACGTGACCCCCGCCCGCCGACAGGCCTTCGCCGAGGCCATCGAAGGGGCCCTTACCGCTTGGATCGCCCTCCGCGCCCACCCGCGCCTCGCGCCGTACGAATCCCTCCCCGATCTCGAAGCGATCCCGTGCGGCCTCTGTGGAACGAGCACGACCGGGTACGCTCACGCGCACTGGCTCAAGGACGACCCGTGGCTCTGCGAACGATGCGCCCGGGGCGAGCTCGCGCCTGCGGAGTTTGCGAAGTACATGGATGAGACCGGAGGGCACCCGTGAAGTGCAAGGGCCGGGGACCGGATCGTAAGCCGCGCGGTCGTCGCTATGCCGAGTTCGTCGGCGCGTGGTTGACCAGGGCACAGTTGGATGGACTGAACCGGATCCTCAGCGATAGGGAGAACGTGCGCATGTCGGATGTGTTGCGGGAAGCGGTGGATACGTATCTGAAGGAGAAGGGAGGATCGTGATGGGCGTGCGATGGAACATGATCGGGCTTCGGGTTCCGCCCGAGCTTGAGGCGGAGATCACGTCGGTACGAGATGAGTTGCGCTCAGCGAATGCGCGAAGCGTCGGCGGACGCGGCGGCATCAGCACGGCCGCCACGGTGCGGCTTCTCGTATCCATCGCGCTGTCGTGCGACAGGAGCGCATTACGCGAGAAGCTGCGCGAACGGCCTCGCAAGGACGGCGGGATACGAAAGGGCTTGGTGCCGCGATGAGCGACAACGACGGACCCTACAGCGACGAGGCTGGCGAGAACTCCCCGTGGAATCCTCCGAAGGGCGCAATGACTGGCGAGGAGAAGATCGATCACCCCAAGCACTACAACTCGCTCGGCGCGCAATGCTCGAAGTGCGGGCATCCGATCGAGTGCATCGACGTCACGCGGCACATGTCGTTCAACCTCGGGAACGTCGTGAAATATTGTTGGCGCGAGTCGTTCAAGAACGGCATCGAAGACCTGCGCAAGGGCGCCTGGTACCTCGCGGACGAAATCAAGAAGCGCACGCCGTCGCCCATCGAGCAGGCGAAGAACGCGTGGAAGGATTGGACCAAGGAGGATCGGGCGACGGAGTTGGCGGCGGCGGCGCCGAAGAGCGCAATCGCAGAGGCTTGGGACAAGTCGGAAGATCTTGTAGCGAAGGCTCTCGGTGTTCCGGGTAAGAACGGAGGCCGCCGCGCAGCGCTTATCTGGTTTCATCAAGCCATGCGTCAGCCCATCCCCTCCACCCCTCAGGTACCGAGCGACGACCGCGTGCGCCTCCGAGCGCGGCTCATGGCCGAGGAGTTCGTCGAGACGCTGCGGGCGATGTTTCAAAAGGGCCATTGGGCGCTCGCTCAACTAGAGGAGACGTTGACTCTGATCGATGAGAAGGTTCCCGTCGAAGTCGACCTTCCCGCGCTCGCCGACGGTCTCGCGGACCAGAAGGTCGTCCTCGAAGGCACCGACCTCGAGTTCGGGCTCCCGGGCAACGAACTATTCGCTGAGGTGATGCGGGCAAACATGGCGAAAGTGGGCGGAGGGTTCCGTGAGGACGGGAAGGTACAAAAGCCAAAAGGATGGGTTGGCCCGGACATCGAGGGCGTGTTGCGAAGGGCGGGGTGGAAGCCGTGAGAACCGTCATGATCGGAATGCAGTCGGGCACCAAGCTCTTGGCGGAGCTGGCCGCCTATGCTTCGGTGGTTCTCGAGAAGGACACTCACATCTTCGAGTTCACTGTATCGAAGGACGTCGCCGAGAGCTTCAATCTCGTGAGCGCAAAGATCGGCGAGCAGAAGCTTCTCGTTGGTCCGGTCCCCATGACGGTGTTTCTCCGCGAAGAGAAGACCGATCTCGAACGGCGCGCGGACGAGGTAGAGGCGCTGCTTGATGAGATGGACTTGCCGACCGATGGCGGATCCGACTCACCTCTCGTGGCACTCCTGAACGCCCTGCCGGAGCTGCTCGCGCTCATTCCGCGCAGGATCGAGCCGCCGCCGTTTTCGTACTTCGTGCCGGCGAGGACGCCCATCGTTTTCGAGGTCGAGAACACCACGAGCGAGCCGAAGGTGTTTCGGTGCGCCTTCGTCGGGCAGGAGATGCCGTGAAACCCATAGCCCGTACCGTCATGGTCAAGAAGGTCCTCCGCGCCACTCAGTCGCCTACGAACAGTGAGCGCTGGTGCTGCGATCTCGAGTGCGGGCATGAGGTATGGGTCACCAGGCAACGCAGGCCGAAGGAAGCGGGCTGCGGCGAGTGCGTGCGGAAGAAGGAGGAAACGTGAGCGACGAAGAAGTCTGTACCGTATGCCATGAAAGCACGGCCTCTCACGAAATAGCCATCTCGTGTCAGAAGACGGTCAAGAAGAAGGAGACGTACTCGTACGAGTACAACAAGCCATCCTTCTCGGCCTACTACCTCGTGTGCATGGAATGTGCTGGAAAAATACTCGACGTGAAAATCGACGTGAACCTCACACGTCGCTCGAGGAAGCCGTGACCGATACCAAATGGGCCGTGAACGAAGAGTGGCTGAACCGCCTGGCCGTGGCGCTCGGCGAGACCGGGCCGTACGACCCGGAGACGTTGCCTGAGAAGGCGGAGGCGCTGCGGAACGCGGTACGTCGGATGAATGATCTGCCAGTGCTTTCAACGATCGCCCCGCTGAACGATTGGCGCGAAGGCAGAGAGTGGAAAGGTGGCGTCGAAGAGATCGTGAGGATTCGTAAGGGTCTCGCGTATTGCATTGATTCGATAGGAATCTTGACGGCACACAAGGAAAAAATATGAAGCGTCCGTATATCCCGCCAACGGTCGCGCCCGTCGGCCACCTGCACATGATGCAGAACGCGTTCGCGAACGTCGTCTCGTTGCTCCTGACCGGGCGGGGCGTCCCGACGGGCTGCTCCTGCGGGCGGTTCGAGTGCCCAACGCTCAAGGCGATCCATTCCTTGGTGAAGGAAGGTACGGAGCGGCTCAGTGAACAGGCGCGACGGCCCGAACGTCGGGAGATGAACTGATGGACAAGCAGGAGCTTTGGGCGTGGAACGAGGAGTTGAAGACCGAGAACGCGCGTCTCAAGAACGACCTTACCGCCGCCGTCGACAAACGGCTGACCGAATGTCGAAGACAATTGGCTGCATGCTTCAAGCTCCTAACATCCGACGACCAACTTGCGTCGTGGTCGGCGTTGCTTGTGATGGTCGAGATCGCTGTGAAGGCCAAGGAGAAGGCCGATCCTACGGACTACGAAGTGCTATCGAACGCAGAACGTCTCGGGCTAGGCGGATTGGCGCAGAGGCTCGCCGATCTAGAGTCGGAATTTGTCACCGCTGGCGAATACGCTGCCGCACTAGAGAATCGGATCGCCGCGCTCGAATCCTGGCGTGGACAGGTGCTTCAGAGGCTTCTAGGAAGAAAGCCGTGAAGAAGGACGCGATAGTTCTCGTTACAGGCGCCGATGCGCGACTGTTTGACGCCGCGCTCAAGGATACGCGCCCCCGGGTTCGCGATGCGTTTTGGGACATCGCCGCGCCGCTCGCAATCGCGCTCATGTGCCTGTTCGACTTCATCAAAGGACATCACGTGTACGATGTGATTCTTGGCACGGCCAATCTTGTGCTCGTGCTGGTCTATGCGGCGCGACATCTGTCGCATTGGTGGCAGTACAAGAAGGCTCGTGCGATCGTAGATAGGTTTTTGAGGGAGACCGGGCAGTCGTGAAGTTTTTCCTCGGCACGCATCAGCCGCATTGGCTTCACGACGAACGGTTCGTGGGTGTGCCGTTATTCATCTCCCGTCGTCGTCTTGCGACGTACAAGACTCTCCCAGTTGCGGAGACAAGATTTGCTCTCGACTCTGGAGGCTTCACTGAGCTTCAAATGTACGGGCGTTGGACATTGTCCGCGAGCCAGTACGCGGAGGAGGTTGGACGGTTCGTTCGGTTTTATGGAAGAAAACTGTGCTGGGTAGCCCCGCAAGATTGGATGTGCGAACCGCTCGTCATCTCGGGAGGCAATGCATCACGAGGCATCGTCTTCAAGGGTACGCGACTCAACGTGGAGGAGCACCAGCGTCGAACCGTTCGCAACTTCATCGAGTTACGTCGGCTTCTTGGAGGACGTGTGATCCCAGTCCTTCAAGGATGGAAGCTCGCTGACTATTGGAGATGCCAGGAGATCTACAAGCAGGCCGGCGTCGATCTCGAGGACTGTGAGACGGTTGGCGTAGGCTCGGTTTGCAGACGTCAGTCGACCAATGATGCGACGCAGATCATGTCGACGCTCGCGGTGGATGGGCTTCGCTTGCATGGTTTTGGATTCAAGAAGGGAGGCCTCAAGAACTGCCACAGTTTCATGGTGAGCGCCGACTCGACCGCTTGGAGCGACACAGCCAAGGGCGGCGGCGTTCACGTGCTCGCGACCGACAAATGGCGAGAGTGGCACGAGCTGATCGGGAATCGGACATGGGAAGAGTTGAGGAGGGCGGGGTTATGACCGCCTACGTCGACAAGCTTCTCGTCCACCCGACGAGTATCCGCTGCTTCAAGGCCGGCTCGTGTCACCTCGAAGCCGACACGCTCGAGGAGCTGCACGCGTTCGCTGCGCGGCTCGGGCTCCGACGCGCGTGGTTCCAGGAGCACAACATGGGCGACCACTACGACCTGACGCCGTCGAAGCGCGAGCTCGCCGTGAAGCTCGGTGCGGTCGAACAGAACCGGCAGGAGGCCTCGGCGCGGCGTCGGAAGAACCCGAGGCATCCGTTTCATCGGGCGGAGGAACAGTGAAGCCGTTGCGCCCATTCTTCTCGTTCTTCGGCGGGAAATGGACCCTCGCGCCAAGGTACCCTGCCCCGGCGCATCGGACGCTCATCGAACCTTTCGCGGGCTCCGCTGGGTATGCGACCCGTTACGCGCACCACGACGTCGTCCTCGTCGAACGTGAGCCGATCGTCGCGGCTCTCTGGCGCTGGCTCATTTCCGTTAGCGTCGACGAAGTGATGAGGCTTCCGCTCGATCCGGAAAAGCGCTTCAACCTCGCGCCGGAGCCTCGATCGCTGATCGGTTTCTGGTGTGGACGCGGACGAACACAGCCCGCGAACACGACGACGAGCGCATGGCTGCTCTCGGGGAAGTGGCCGTCGTCGTTCTGGGGCTCGTACGCGCGTCAACGCATTGCAGACCAGGTACCGCGCATCCGGCACTGGAGACTTATCGAGGGTGACTATAGCGATGCACCCGACGTCGAGGCGACATGGTTCGTCGACCCCCCATATATCGGAAGTCGACACTACCGAGCTTCCGTGGGCGATTACGATCGTCTCGCTCAGTGGTCGCAGAGCCGCCGCGGACAGGTGATCGTTTGCGAACAGAAAGGCGCGACGTGGCTCCCGTTCGTTCACTTCCGAGACGCGAAGAGCATCAACCGTGGGATCAATACCGAAGTTGTGTGGAGTCGGTCGTGAGAACCGACAACCCCTATGACATCTGCCGACGCATCAAGCGGCACCACGAGAAGAATGGCTACCCGTTGAAGCGCATCGAACTCCCTTGCGACGATGCGTTCGTCGACAAGCTCGTGAAGAACGGCGTCATCGAGCTTCACGCGCTGTACGAAGGCGGACCGCAGGTCTGTGTGATGCTCACGGACAAAGGTCTACGGATGGCGAAGGAGGGGCGGTGAGTCTGCTTACGCTGAATGAGAAGGCCGGCTTGATGTCGGCCTCGATTGTGGCCGTGCCCGACGGCGCAATGGAGTGGCTGCTTCACGAAGTGGGTCACTGGGTTGCTGCTTCTCCGAACGAACGGAAGCAAATCAATTATGGGCTCTCATCAAGCGAGACCGGTCATGACGGTGATCGCGAGTGGCAGGCCTGGGCATTTGAAGAGATCGTGATGGCGCCGTTCGGCCCAGCGCGCGACTTCGCCGCTCCTACGCAGCGTGATGGCGCAGGCTTCTCAAAAATTGGCCCTATTCCAATGTTCGTGATGCGTCATGCCGAGCAGCGAATCACAGACTTGGGCATTGATCTTGAGCCGTGGTGCCAAGTATACGGCGACTGGATTCAATGGGGTAAGTCGCTCGGACTAGGTCGTGCTCCGTGGGATGTAGACCGATGAGCGACAAGAACGACAAATGGACCGAAGCGATCGACGCCGCTCACCCCCTGAGTAGCGGCTCGCACGAGCAATGGGCCATCGCAATGGAGATGGTCGGCAACCGGCACAGCAAGGGTGCCCTCGTCGAGCTCGTGAACTGGCTCTTGGTTCGCGACCGAGCTTGCAGTCTGTGCCGGTTCAATCCTCGTTCCGAGTTGTGCGACTTCTGTAAGAGGTCGATGTGAACCCCTACCGCTTCGCACTCGCGCGCCCTGAGGCCGCACGGAGGACTCTGCGCGGGCGGCTCCGTCGCCTTCGACGCCGGCTCGTCGTGTGGTGGTACCGGAAGAAGGCGTATTGCCCTGCGTGCAGGCAGCGAGGGTGCCGCGCGCACTACAACCTGCGCCTTCGTGAGCAGGTGATTGCGACCGCCGCGCATTCGGTGAGTTGGATGTTCACCAAGGGTAGGGAACGATGAAATATAAATTCCGAGATGTCCGCTTCCGAGCAGACTCGCTTGAACGCATCGAGCAGTGCAACGAGATCATCGCCGACTACCAGGCCCAAGGTCTCCGCCTCACGCTCAGGCAGCTCTACTACCAGCTCGTCGCGAGGAATGTGATTTCGAACACGGAGAAGAGCTACAAGAACCTGTCGACGCTGGTGAGCGATGCGCGGCTCGCAGGCAAGATGGATTGGAACGCGATCGAGGACCGTGTCCGTGTCCCGCGGATGACGTCCGAGTGGGGATCCGTAGCTGAGCTCGTGGAGACGGCGCTCGACGCCTACCGGCGACCTAGATGGGCAGGGCAGCGTGACTACGTCGAGTTGTGGGTCGAGAAGGACGCGCTCGCCGGTGTGCTTCTCCCCATTGCGCGAAAGCACCATATCGTCCTTATGGTGAATCGAGGCTACTCAAGCCAGTCGGCCATGTACGAGAGCGCCTTGCGGTTCGCTGACAGGCGACCGTTCATTGAAAGGCACCTGCTCTATCTCGGCGACCACGATCCGTCCGGCGAGGACATGGTGCGAGACATCCGAGATCGGCTTCTGATGTTCGGACAACGCGTCGACGTGAAGAAGGTCGCGCTCACGATGTCGCAGATTCGCAAGTACAAGCCACCTCCCAACCCGGCCAAGGTGTCGGATCCACGCGCGAAGGCGTACATCGAGGAGCACGGCGATGAGTCGTGGGAGGTCGACGCGCTTCCGCCAGAGGTGCTGACGCGCATCATTGAGAAGGAAATCGCGAAGCTCGTCGACGTCGAGAAGATGGCCGAGGTGATCGAGGAAGAAGAGCGGGACAAGGTCGAGCTTCGGCGCCTCGTCGACGCCGCGGGGCTGTAAAACAAGGCGAAAGGCAAAATTCCTCAATGATTTCGCACACTTACAGTACTTTATCGACCACCAAACATACGGTACGGTAATGCTTGTCATCGTCGAAGGACGTGTTAGGTTGGGTGGGTCCTCGCAGCGAGACGGTTCAGCCCAAGGCCGTGGAACCCCGCCCTTCGAAAGGCGTCCAGCAACCTGGCACGGAGTGAAACGGTTGGACTGTCTCGCTGCGAGGACTGTCGTCGCTGAAGAAGCGGTTCGGGAGGACATCATGAAGATTTGGCGACTGGGGCGCTTGCCTGGGTGCGAGGGCGACTGGGATTCGTACGAAGGCTTCGTCATCCGGGCGGCCTCAGGCAAGGCAGCAAGGGCGCTTGCGGTGACGAGGTCGCGTGAGTCGGAGTGGGCCGATCGGACGAAGACGTCGTGCGAGGTGATCAGGTCCGATGGCGCCGCGGACGTTTTGTTCGAGGACTTCAGGGCGGGATGAGCATGCACCAGAGCATCGTGAAGGAGCTCGGCTCCGTAGGGTTCCCTGTGTTCATAGGCGAGCGCGTCTACATGCGGCGGTTCACCAAGAACGACGGCTTGCCGCTGGACCTAGCGCGGTGGCAACCCACGGTGGATGCGATGCTGCGCGACGTAGATGCGACCGGTCCTGTCTTCATCATGATCGATCAGGCCGAAGTGCGCGCAGGCGCTTCGCATCGTCGCCCTGGCGTTCACGTCGACGGCTATTGGCTCGAGGAACTCGGGCGACACGGAGGTGGTCACCACGGCAAGGCAAGCGGCGACGGTTGGGACGTCTTCGATCCATCCGACGACGAAGCGATCGTGCTTGCGAGCGACGTTCAAGGCTGCGTTGCCTACGTCGGCCCGTGGTCGGGCGAGGTAGGTCACGGCGGCGCGTGTGACGATGTTGATTTTCGCGGGACAGAGCGCGTCCTCATGAATCCGCGAACGGTGTACGCCGGCAACGTGGCCATGCTGCACGAGTCGTTGCCCGTGCGAGAAACAACGCGACGCACGCTCGTGCGGCTCAACGTTCCTGGGTGGTCGCCGTGACCGCGATCCTTCCGCCGTCTCCGGACGATGACGAGGACCGACGCGAGGCCCTCGGGTGCACGTATCTCGTCGGCGTCGTTCTCGCCGCGCTGGTGCTTTTGGTGCTGCTCGCCGAGATGGCGGTGCGGCGATGAGGATGGGCACGATCTATGTTCGCCCGGACAGGGTTGGAGGTCAGCTGACCGGGAGGTTTCGCATCGATCTGGAGTCGCATCTTGGCGACGGCGAAACAGTCGCGCTGCGTCTCCACGAGAAGGAGGAATACGTCCTTCGCCGAGCGAGGCTCATTCAGGAAGCGCTCAACGATGGGCTGCCTGCCGGTTTCTCTTACGTCTTGGACGGCGAGTCGTGACCAAGCTCGTCCAAGTCCCGAAGGAGACGCTGCGCGCGAAGCGCAGTCTCCGAGAGATGGCAGAAGCCGTGGGAGAACTGCCGACGTCTCTTCTCGCGGGGTCATTCGAAGCCCCCGCCCCGCTCGTACGCGTTCAAACCCCGACATCCAACATCCAGGTCTCGAAGTCAGGCGCCTCGATCTACCTCGACTCACTCACCGAGGGCGCGTCCCGGGAATCGGGGCGCTCCGCTCTCAGGCGAATCGTCGTTGCCCTTGCCGAAATAGGGGTGGAAAAGGAGGTCATCGAGCAGAACCGTAGCCGATTGAACGAACTCATTTTCAAGATCCCATGGCACACGCTCGATCGAGCCCTCGTCGCAAAGATCCGCGCGCATCTCCAGGAGACTTGCGCCCCTGCGTCTGCGAACCACTACCTTTCCTGTTTGCGCGGCGCACTGAAGGCGTGCGCGGACGCCGGGCAGATGACCTACGAGGCGATGCACCGTGCGCTCTCCGGAGCGAAGCGCGTGAAGGGCTCAAGGACGAAGGCCGGTCGAGCACTCGATCCTGAGGAGGTGCAGAAGCTCTTCGCGCAGTGCGAGAACTCGGCGATCGGCAAGCGCGACGCTGCGATGCTCACGCTCCTCTGCGCCTGCGGCATGCGTGTCTCTGAAGTTGCAACGGTGAAGTTCAAGGCCTTGAAGGACGACGGCTGGTTCTCCTTCGTGGGCAAGGCCAACAAGGAACGCGAGATGTGGCTCTCGGGACCGCCGTTCGAGCACATGAAGGCATGGGTCAAGGTCCGTGGCACTGATCCCGGCTTGGTCATCCTCGCGTGCGACGGGAAGAACGAGCGCGGCCTCACGCGCATAGGCATCTACTTCCGCGTCGTCGAACTCGCGAAGCGCGCAGGCATCGAGCACATCTCGCCGCACGACCTTCGAAGGACTTTTTTCACTGACATCCTCGACAGGGAACGTGAACACGGAGGCGTCGATCCGTTCGTCGTCGCCGAGCTCGGCGGTCACGACGACGTAAAGACGACCATGCTCTACAACCGGATCAAGCAGGTGAAGAAGAAAGAGGCGATGGTGAAGTTCCACGCGTCGATCGGTAAGGTGATGAAGACGGGGAAGGCGGCGAAGAAGCGATGAGCGACGACTACTTTGCCATTTACGTGGAGCCGCCGAACATTCCGCACATCCCGGTCGTGTACGTTCTCCGAGACGAGAAATGGATCAAGATCGGTAAGACAGCCAGTTGGCTTCCCAGGTGGGGCATGTATGTCGCCCACAATCCGAGCATCCGATTCATTGCTGCATGGCAGGAAAGATTCGGCGATGAGTGCCGAACCTTGTTCGAAGCCGGGCGCATCGTGGACAACGTCGGCAAGGCTAGAGGCTCTCGCGATCTCGAGTGGTTTCCGGCAGTCCCAGCTCTTGTTGAATGGGCGCAGGCAAAGGCTGACTTGCACGGCAACTGGTGGGACGCCTGGAATCAAGCGAAGCAGAGAGAGGCTCACGAGAACTTCCTCAAAGACGTCTTCAAGAACATGACGGTGGGCGAGGAAACGAAGAAGTAACGTATACATATCCCCTTGACCTAGCCTAGTCGAGGACGTATACCTTTGCCGTGACCAAGAAAACCAAGGCGGTCCATGCGACCAAGGTCGTTACCTTCCGCACGTCGGAACGTGAGTACAGAGAGTACGAAGCAGCGGCGAAGAAGGGGAAGGTGACCGTGAGCGCGTGGGTGAGGTCGCGCCTAGCGCGCGGTCGTAAGGCGGATCGATGAACCAAGCCATGCTGTTGGCGTTGGGCGGAGCAGTCGGCTTGACCATATTGGTGCTCAACAGGTTTCTGTCGAAGCGCGAGACGGCCGAGGACGTTGTTCACCGCGTCGTCGTTGGCGCGATCGAGCATGCGGTCGCCGAGGCGAGTTCGCGCTGGGCGGACTGGGAGTTCGCGCGATGAGCGAATCAAGATTCTTCAAGTGCGACACGTGCCCAGCTCAAGTGGTGGGCAAGGACGCCGACAACTGGCTGTACGTGACCGTGAGTCAACTTGGCGTCGACTACGGAGAAGACAACGTGGGTCTGTTCGGCGAGGCGAAGCTGCACCTCTGCGTGGCTTGCAGCGAGAAGCCCATCGCTCCGAAGAAGTTGCGAGATGACTTCTTCGCGAAGGGACGTGGGCGATGAGCATGACCGGAGAAGGCGTGCCTGGCGACTGCGCGGGTGAAGGATGGATCGCGACGTCGTGCGGCGGCTCGCCGGAGCGCTGCCCGGGGTGCAAGTCGTGTGTGGAGAACGGGGAGATGCTCGCCGCCGCGCCCTCTTCGCCTCTTCGAGGTGACTTGGAAGTGGCCGGCCTTGTGGGCTCAGCAATGGCACAGGCGGCCAAAGCGCTCGACATCGCGATCCGTCTTGGGCGCGCGGAGAAGGAGATCGAGCAGCTCAAGGAGGCGAACGCGTGGCTGTTGAAACAGTTGAACGCGAAGGAGCCGTGGGTCTCGGTGAATCGAGACTCGGCCAAAGAGCAGGCGGCGCTCGCGCGTCCTGCACTTGAACTAGACTGGTCGGTCCACGCCCATGATGTCATCCAGCGGATGTTCCATCCCGGCAATGTTCCATACCATCCAACCGTCGCCGACCTCGTCTCCATTCCGCCGGTCGAATGGCTGAAGGTCCCGCGCTGCGGGATGCTCGTCCTTCGCGAGATGGACAAGATGTTCAAGGAACTCGGCGTCGAGTGGCCAGGGGAGTGGCCGAGGCGATGAGACTTCTCAAGGACCTCGTAGAGTATTACGAGAACGTCAAAGCCGGCGCTGATCCCATCGAAGCGTTGCACGGGCATCTTTGCGGGCCGAAGTGCCTGCACTGGTCGTCCATGACCAGGGAGCGCCGCGCGACGCTTCTGAAGGCGCCCTGGAACAGGGACGAGGATCCTTCGACGATCGATGACGAGACGCTCGAAGAGATGTTCCGACGGATGGATCGGCGTGATGGAGGTGAACGATGACCGACGAAGAACGAGAAGCGAAGTTCATCGCTGCGTGGAATCTCGTTGGACCGCGTGAGCGACGTCGGTTCGTCGAGCGCCTTCTCTGGCGGCGGAAGATGCCCTACGCGATGCAAACGAAGTGGCGCGGGCTCCTCCGTCTGCTCAAGAAGAGCGAACGTGTCGAGCGCGAGGATGTGCGCGAGGCTCACCGGCATCGACTCGAGCGACACGAGCTGAAGAAGATCGTGCGCGAGCTCGGCGCCCTACGTGAGCGAGCGCAGAGCGCCTCCGTGGACCATACGTCTGGCATGGGTGAGATCGTCGACGCGATAGGTCAGTTCGTGTTGGCATTTGCGGGAGCAGCGTCATGAGCAAGTGCCACTTCTGCGACCAAGAGGCCAGCTCGAACAAGGAGCAGGTCGGCACCTGCGACGCGTGCTGGGAGAAGTACAGGCCGCGCCCGGGAACGCCGCCGAAGAACTGGAAGAAGGGCTGCCAGGCCTCCGCGAGCAAGACCTTCGGCGACTGGTCGATGGATCGGTGCGGCAAGGAGCCCACGCGACCGACGACGTTCGGTCCGATGTGCGACGAGTGCTGGGCGCACCTCCGCGAGACGACGCGCAAGGGCGAGAACCTCCTCGGGATGATGCAGGGCTACCCGAAGAAAGCGAAGGATGAGTCGTGACCCCCGATCAAATAGCCATGCTCCAACCGGACGTTCTGACGGTCGGCGAGCTGATCGACGCCCTCGCGAAGTACCCGCGAAGTTCCCATGTCGTGGCGAGCTGGGAAGGCATCTACCGTCGCATCGGGGTGGTCGAGTCGGAGAACGGAGTCGTCGACATCGACGCTGACGCGGGGTGTCCGTTCGAGGCAGCGGACGAAGACGGAGAAGACGAATGAACGGACCTAAGCAACCATACGTGGGCGTGGCGATGTACGGCGTCGCACCGACCTACGATCCAGTACCGATCCCCGATGCTCAGCCACTATTGCCGTGGTCGCCTCTGATGCCGCTCCCCACGACGCCGGCCGAAGCGCTCGACATCGCCATCCGCCTCGGGCGCGCCGAGAAGGAGATCGAGCAACTGAAGGCGACGAACGCAGCGCTCGTCGAGGAGAACGCGAGGCTCAAGGCGCAGATCGAACCGAAGAACGATCCTACGGATCTTGAGCGTCGCGCGCTCAGACTCGAGTGGTCCGTTCGCACGGAGAAGGTGATCCGGGCAAAGTTCGGGATCTCTGTGGCGGAAGATGATTCACCGACCATCGCCGACCTCGTCGCCATCCCGCCGGCCGAATGGCTGAAGGTCCCGCGTTGCGGGATGCTCGTCCTTCGCGAGATGGACAAGATGTTCAAGGAGCTTGGCGTTGAGTGGCCAGGGGAGTGGCCGAGAAAATGACCGACGAAGAACGAGAAGCGAAGTTCATCTCCGAATGGAACCTCGTTGGACCGCGTGAGCGACGTCGGTTCGTCGAGCGCCTTCTCTGGCGGCGGAAGACGCCCTACGCGATGCAAACGAAGTGGCGCGGGCTCCTCCGCCTGCTCAAGAAGAGTGAGCGCATCGAGCGCGAGGACGTGCGCGAGGCTCACCGGCATCGACTCGAGCGACACGAGCTGAAGAAGATTGTGCGCGAACTCGGCGCCCTACGTGAGCGAACGCAGAGCGCCTCCGTGGACCATGCGTCTGGCGTAGGTGAGATTGTCGACGCGATAGGTCAGTTCGTGTTGGCATTTGCGGGAGCAACGTCATGAGCAAGTGCCGCTACTGCGACCAAGACGAGAGTACGAACAAGGATCAGTTTGGCCTCTGCGACGCGTGCTGGGAGAAGTACAAGCCGTGCCCTGGGACACCACCGAAGAACTGGAAGAAGGGCTGCCAGGCATCGGCGAGCAAGACCTTCGGCGATTGGTCGATGGACCGATGCGGTAAGGAGCCGACGCGACCGACGACATTCGGACCGATGTGCGACGAGTGCTGGACGCACCTTCGTGAGACGACGCGCAAGGGCGAGAACATCCTCGGGATGATGCAGGGCTACCCGAAGAAAGCGAAGGAGGAGTCGTGACGAACATTTCAGACGCAGAGTTGCAGCGCTTGAGAGAGGCTAAAAATGAGGACGAGTGGAACGATGTCTGCTCCGACATCAAGAGAGCACATGACGGCTACCCGTCCGATTGGTGGGCCAAGGTCAAGCTGTCGGGACTCATGCAGCAAGTTGCTGACGGCTGGGGTCGGCCCGAAGGCGCGGAGTTGAGGATTCGAAGAGGTTGAAGTGAGACCCGTCTTCGAAGACATTCTCGATGCGTTCAATGACCTTGAGCCCCGCGGCCGGTTCACGACGTCGGTCACGTACTGGCAGGACGGCACGATGCAGCTCATCACCCACTCCGTGGCGCGCGATGCGGGGTACAAGATCGAGGCGTACACCGCCGGCACGATCTCCGACCGCACGATGCGCCGGCACCTTCGGAAGCTCGAAGCGTGCGCGTTCACGTACAAGAGGGGTCCCGTGTTCCCGAGCACGACGCGGAAGTGGGCGGCGCGGGGTGTCTTGCAGATGCTTCGGTGGGCGGGAGAGGGCGAAGCGGCGGATGAGATTCTCGAGAAGCTCGAGGCGGCCGGGGTTCGTTTGACGAAGGAGGAGTGATGGGTCGCATGGTCGGCTACCGCTACGGTTTCGATTCCGACATCGAGTTCGACGAATCTGCGATGGAGCGCATCCTCGTTCGCGCCACGAAGCTCGGCATCGTCACCGAGTACGACACAGGTCGCGGGCGGGTTGTATGGTTCAACGGACGTCCCGGCGCCGCGTTGCGGGCGGTCCGCGACCAAGTCCAAGCGCTTATTGCAAAGGGGAAATGATGACCGCCACAGCCCGCAGCGAATGGGGCGTCTGGTACACCAACGGCGAGATGTCGTTCGGTTGGCTCGCACGCGAAGGCGGCAACGGCCGTACGCACACGATCGAGGTCGATACGAAGGAAGAGGCCGAAGAGATCGCTCGTCTCAATTCGTGCGACGGCGATGAGCACGTCTACGGCGCGGTGTCGTTCTTTCGTCTTGACAGCAAGGACGCCATGGAAGCCCTGCGCCAGAAAGCGCGAGCGCGGCAGCGAGCGAGGTGGGCGTGACCCCGCGCGACGTCCGCCTCATCCGCACGACGTTCGGCTTCTCGACCGAGACCCTCGCGCGAGCGATGGGCGTTTCGGGGTTCACGGTCATGCGCTGGGAGAAGGGTTCGAACCCGCCGACGGGGCTTTCGCTCGAGGTTCTCGACGCGTTCTTCCTCGTGGCGCAGAAGGCGAAGTCGGCGAAGCAGAAAAAGATTCTCGGCTCGAGGATCCGTCTCGGCGTGGGTAGGTTGATTTACGAGGAGTTGGTGAGACAGTGAAAACGATCTTCCAGGCTACCTACGGACTCGACGTCGCGGATCGCGGATACGTCGACGGACCAAAGGGTCGACCGATCTCGAAGGCTGCGCTCGACGCTGAGGTGAGCACCGCACCGCTGTTTTTCACTCTGGAGTACCCGTTCGGTGAGAAGTTCCACGGCGTCGTCGAGATCGGCGAGCGAGAGCCTCGCATCACGCTTCGGATGATCATCCGAGATGTGCGTCGAGGTTTCCGCGAGATGTACCGCGGCTCAAAGGCCGCAAGCATTCCAGGGATGCGGAACAAGCGCGTCGTCGGCCGGTACGGCGAGGCCTTCCATGTCATTGGCGATCTCGTCATCGAGCGGATTCGCTTGCATGGCACGAGGCTCCACGTGGACATCGGATCATGACCACCGACCTCGAGAAAGAGTACGGCGACGCGCTCGTAGCGGCGCACGACCAGCGCATCAACGACGCGAAACGAATCGCCGAGCTCGAAGCAGCGCTCATCGAAGCGTGCGACGGGTGGGCGACCTGGCGCCAAGCGCCGCGCATCGAGGAACTGCGGGCGTTGGCGCGGGGCGGACGATGACCGCACGTAAGTGCCGCAAGTACAGGCTTCGTCCGGGCGAGTTCGCCGACGGCGAACGATACACGCGAGCCATGCGCGAAGCGCTCACGTGCTGGCGTTGCCGGTGCTGGATGTTCGTGATGGAGATCGCTTGGAGGCTCGGTCTGTGAACCCACTCTCCGTCCTCCGCGAGCTCGTCGCCGCCCTCGAGGCCACGAACAAGTGCCGACACTGCGTGCCCACGAAGGACGCCCCGTGCGGCGAGCACGCGGCGCAGGTTGCGAAGGCCCTCGCGCGGGCCAAGGATCTCGTCAAGGACGATGCGAAAGGGAAACCATCATGATCCGAATGCGGTTCTTCGCTAGAGCAAGCTTTGAGCGCGAGTGCTTCCCAGCGTTTCTCGCGGAACGCCGCGCCGCCGGCTTCCGAACGAAGCTCGGGCAATGGCCCTGTCCAAAATGGAGACCGTCGTGATCCTCACCCCCATCCAGGAAGCCTTCCTCATCGCCGTCGTCGACCGCCCCGTGCTCGGCAAGGGTGTCCTCACTGGGCAGGATGCGATGGCCGCGAGTCACCTCAGGGTGATGGGCCTCGTGCGCATCGACGTCGCGCCGAAGTGGTCGATGCCCATGGCCTTCCCTACGAAGTGGGGCTGTGCGTGGGTCAGCGAGAAGTACCTGGGGCATCCGCCTGTGGGAGAAGATGAAAGAAGACGTGCCGGCGTACCGTGTACCGTTCCCGAGAGAAGAGCCGAAGGAGAGAAGGAAGCCGATGAACAACAACTGGTTTTAGCATGGAGAAGTTGTCGTGACCGATCAGAGCCTCATCTGCATCGACATCCGCGACGTGCTCCCGCGTGAGGTGCGCATCCACGAGCTCACGCCGCCGAAGAAGGCCTTCCATCCGGTGCACCTCACCGTGAGCGACGCGGTTCAGGAGGCCTTCAAGGTCAGCGCAGTGGAGATCGGCGAACGCGAGTTCCACGCGACGCTCGTCTCGCCCGGGGCATATCGTCTCCAACCGAAGGACTACGACAATGTGGACGACGTCGTCATCGGGCCTGGCGTGAGTGCGAGGATCATGGTGGAGAACCGCACCAACGAGAAGCGCCGGTTCATCGGCATCCTGACGGGGAGGGCGCTGTGAACGACCGCGTGTGGGCCGTCACGTTCCGCGGCACTGAGTGGGTCGAGCGCGCGCGATCCGGTTGCGTCGTAAGCAACACCGACCCAAGGCGCGCTGCGGAGTTCACACGCGAAGAGGCCGAAGAGGCCGAAGCGGTCGTAGCGCTCGCCGAGGCGAACGGCCTGCCCGGACGCACCATCGTGAAGCACCCGATGTCACACGCAGGTGTGGATACCGAGGCGGCCGTGACCCCGCCGCTTCAGGTCGGTGAACGCGTGCACGTCGCGCGCTGGGGCGAGGGCATCGTCGAATCAGTAGGAAGCGGTACGGTCAACGTGCGCTTCCGGGACGGGCGCGTGGGTCGGTTCGCGGCCTTCGCGGAGCACGTGAAGCGGGTGGAGCCTAAGCGGCAGTCGACGACGGTCTGGAGGCCTTGATGATCATCGAACACACGTACACGTTGAGGCGAGCATGAACCCTTTCAGAATACCTTGGCGTGAGGAATTACAAAACACGCCTGATTGCGTCCAGTTAGCTGCCGCATTTCTAGGCATATGGGCCATCGCGCTTCTCGGTCTGGTCATATGGTCGTTTTACAGAACGCCGAACCAGCCTGGTCTTCCGATCAAGACCGGTGCTGAACATTGTTCCGACGTCTGCCACGGTCGAATGAAGTCATACAGCGCCAGCGAGTACAAGTGCGAATGTCAGGACAATTGGCCATGAGCGAACCGAACCCCATGTGTACCTGCGAACTCGAACCCGCCTTCGGCGTGTGCCCCGACGGCGAAGAGCCGCGTCCGTGGATCGTCATAGACGCGGAGGGCGAGGAGATCGCAGTGTGCCGAGAGGAGCGGTTCGCGGCGCTCATCGCAAATTCGCTGGACAATGTCACCGTCGACGACGGGCCGTTAGACGGCGACGGGTGGGGAGGAAATATACGCGCCTGCCTCGTTCATCCAAGGAAGCCATGATCGTTCCCATCATCTCCAAGCGGTTCTTTCGATGCACGACCGACGGGTGCGAAGGCGACTTCAGCATCGACCACGTGCTCACTGAGAAGAACCTGGGTGCCAAGTTCAAATGGTTCTGTGACGAATGCGGCTGCTACATGCATTTCGTCGTCGACCAAGACGCTCAGACGATCGACGTCATCGATCGGCAGATCGATGGAAAACCGATCACCGTCACGCTCGAACTCGAGACGAAGGACGGGCATCGACTCCTCTTCCGCGTGTACGATTGGGCGCACAAGTACAACGTCGGCCCCGACGGCGAGAGTACGTTGGTCCACGACAAGAGGTACTACTACGAGCAGCACACCTGCCCGACGAACTGGTTCCGTGACGTTGCCGAGATCGTCGAGATCTCTGCCGACGGGTTCGAGGACCGCGCCCCGCACGGCTTCGCGAGGTTCGTCGACATCGAGCCAGGATGGCACTGTAAGAAGGATGAGGACTGCTGATGCTGTCCAAGTACCGACCAAGGTCAGAGTTGCCGAGCCACATGAGGCAGCGTCTCGAAAGAGAGCGTGAGAAACGCCTCGATCGAATTGCGAAGGCCTCGTTAACCGCGACGTCGCGCTGCAAGATGTGCCGGGCTCCTCGGTGCGAAGAGACCGAGCGCGAACGCTGCCCTTTCTACCCGGAAGGGCTTCCGTGCTTTCTCTTCGTTCTACACGAGTGGCGCTAGCGTTTCTTTTTCTCCGCAGCGAGTTCGGCCGCGTATCGTTTCTGCCAGCGCTGCCAGTAGTCGTAGAGCTGCTTGCTCCCTTCCTGCCCGGCCTTCGACGAGCACATGCCCCCGGCGTACTGCGAGAACGCGAGGTCTTTCCCCATGCCGAGGCATGCGGACTGTGAGTCATGAAGCAGTTCGAGACCGTACGAGAAGCATGCGCGTCGGTCGTCGAAGAGCTTCTGGCCGGCCGCGGCGTCCTTCGCCCAGATCTGCATCGAACAGTAGGCGCGTCCCCCGTCGCACGTTCCCGGTCGGCACGGGCCCTTGTCTGTATCGATGGCGAAGCCGCTCTCGTGCTCCGCGACAGCGAGGATGAGGAGCGCGTCGGTCGCGTTTCCCTTGGCAGCCCACGCCGCGTCCTCGGCTATCTCGTGCAGGCGCTCGTGGAACTCCTCGTCGGTCTCCGTGACGCCCTCGGGCGGCGGAGCCACGTGGACGGTCAGGAGGATGGCGTAGAGGCGGTCGGCAAGCGTGGGCGGGGTCTTCTCGGCACACGCCTGGCACGTCCCGCAGGTCGACGCTCCGACGAACAGGGCGAAGGCGAGGAACGCAAGGAAGTCGAGGTAGAGACGCTTCTCGAGGGTCATCGCAGCACCCCGAGGAGGCAGGCAGCAAAACCGACGACCGTGCCAGCGACGTCTCGACTTTCAAGGCGTCGAGCTGCCTTTGCGGTCAACATGAGACCCTCTTTACCACGACCCAGGTTTGTGTGTATGAATGGAAAAGCCCCGCGACGCTTGATCTCGTCCGGGGCATGGCAGGCCGTGGAGGGCCTACAACATGAAGGTGTACCAGTACGGGCTCAGGCCTGCGACCGAAAACGCAGCAGTCGTTGCTGAGCAGATGTGGCTCGCGCATCGCTACCGAAACACGCTCGTAGAGATCGAGCGAGGTCGTCGTGCGGCGGTTCGTCGCCTTTGCGAAGCCTCGGATGAACTGGCTGCGTACGATGCCGCACCGGAGACCGAGAAGAAGCAGGCGGCGATCGTTCTCATCGAGGCGCGCCGCGCCGCGTTCCGCAAGCGCAAGGAGGATGTCGCTCGCGTGAATGCCCTCGCTCTCGAACTTCACAAGTCGGCCCGCGCGCACTGCGGCGTTTACTGGGGCACGTACCTTCTCGTCGAAGATGCCATGGACGCCTCGCGGAAGGCCGACGCGAAACGTGGGGCCGAGTACTGGGACGGCGTTACGCCGAACGATCCTCGGTTGCGGCCGTATCCGTCGGTGAGGCGGTGTTTTCAGCGACACCTCTAGCTCCCACGAAGACTCTCGCGACAGTATCGGTCGTAATCGCAGTGTTCTCGGCGATTCCTCTGTTGTACGTAAGGGCCGGCACCTGAACTGTGAAGGCCGCAGTGATCGTCGCCCCGAGGAGCCCTGTTGCTGTCTCGTCGATTCCGAACTCGAAGCCGAGCACGTCGCCGCCCACAGTGACGGCTCCAACCGATGTCATGGTCAGAGTTACGGTTTCTGTCGTCGCGGCCAATGGTAGCGTCGCCGCTGAGCTTTCCACCCAGCCGTTCGCATCGGGGCCTGTTCCGCCACTCGGTGTCGTCAGCGTAATCTTCGTCGGCGAACCGAAGGAGTCGGTCGAGTGAAATGCACGGAACACAATCTTTAGGCTGCCGGTCCACGTGACCGAGAACGTCAAGACTATGGTGACGATCCATGTGCCGCTTGCGATCGATTGGATCGGCTGCGTCACCGTTGTCGGGGTGTCCTTGTTCGTGAGGATCCAGCACGTGTTGACCGGACTTACAGGCTCGGCAGGCGCCCCGGGTGACGCCGTTTGGTTCGGTCGAAGAAGCCCGAAGCCTGTGGCCCCTAGCGCTCCGGTAGCGGCGTAGGTTGTCGTCGCGTCATTTGCGCCCGCCCCGAGTGGCAGAAGCGCGTAGGCCTTGCTCGCTGGCCAGTTGCCAGCGACGAACGTGGTGGAGTTGCCGCTCGTGAGACTCACGACGGCTCACACCGGCGGAATATCGACCCACGGGATAGCACCCTCGAACGAGGTCTTGATCGAGGAGTAGGTCCTGTTGTCGATGTCTGGCGAGAATCGACACTCGACGTGGACGTAACCGAGCAGGTCGTTGTAGATGAGAAATTCGCTCATCGTGTTCGTGTTTGCCAGTTGGATGAAGTACCGCGTGACAGGAGTGCCGTCAGGAAGCGATGTCTGCTGTCGCAGGTAGACGTTCGCGCTCGGAGCCGGAGCCGGACCGACGCTCGGAGATCCGCTCGCCGGGTACCCGGCCACGCCGGTCTTTGGGAAGATGCGTCCAGGCCCGCTTGCTGCCGATGGACCGCGTCGGCGCATGTTAGTTCGGGGAAATCACCGAGTATTGGTGAAGCGTCATCGAGCCCGTAGCGACCGTCTGCGTGAAGAAGAGATCGATCGATTGAGCGATCGTTGAATCAAACCCACCTCCAACGGCCGGCGCGGCATTCCACGGCAGAATGGCGGTCAGCACACCTTTCGGTGCGATTGCGGGAACGCCAAGGATGTCTTCACAAGTCCACGTTCCTTGCCCCATCAGGTTGGCATTGGTCGCGTTTCCAACTGCCCGGCACGTCATCGTGATCTCGAGAAGCCAACCGACGGCTGTGTGGGCCGCCACGGTGTCAAGCAGAATCGCTTGCGAGTCGAAGACGATCGTTCCGCCCAAGCGGACGTCATATCTCGCTGTACCCGGCGTGGTGATGACCGAGGTAATTCGCCCCGACGCTCGGATGATCAACTGCTTCCCAGCTTCGCTAAAGTACCCAGCGGGGAGCGAAATCTTCGCATGCGTCGGCAGACATGACGCAGCCCCTGTGGCAGTGATCGCTGGGCCGTCAACCTGCGCAGCAACGAGAACTTCTTGCCATCCTTGACGAGACATGCGCGCCTTTCAGTTGATCGTGATCGTGATCGTCTGGGCAAGAGTGTCGCCGGAGACGAGCGTCGGTGGGCTCGGCTCTGCACTTTCGAACGGCATGACGCCCCCGCCGGTCGTGTTGACTGCTCCGAAGACGGCTTCTTTGTTGATTGTGACCGTCGTCGTGCTCGTGAACGTGTGCGTAAGCACGTACGTCGTCGCCGCGGCAGTATGCGACCAGCTCCCGACTGATCGTGCCCAATCTGCCGTCGTCAGCTCGGCCGTCAGTGTCGTGTCGGTGTTCGCTGGAGCTACGGCGTTCTGTGTGACGGCGAGGAACGACGCGGGGTTCTGTCCTGGGATAACGATGTACGGGGCGGTGTTCGCCGGGGTCGTACCGGCAGCCCCTGTCGTGCTCGTCGCCGAGTACCACTGATCGACCGTCAACGCCGTTGCGGTGTTCGAGACGATGACGCCGTAGACCATGACGGTCGTCGAAATCCAGGCGACGACAATCTGCCCAGCGAGCGCCTGTCCTGCCGTAGGAAATGCCGCACCGGAGTTGGTGAGCGACGTTGCTGTTGCCGCCGTCGCTGCCCCCGTCGCGGTTGCGAAAGTAAAACTGGGGCCGAGCCCCATCGCCTTCGCTTGCCAGTCGCGCCGGTTCGTGTATCCAACCGCGGCGTCGGTCGTCAGATTGTGTCGGTAGACGCCGCGCCGTTTCGGTCCTCGACGAGGCGTGATTACGGAGAGAAAGCACGAGTAGGTTTCAGGCGACTTCGTACGTCTGCTAGCGCGTCGGATCGCTCGCTGAACATCGGTGGTCACGGCTCACCTACTTTGAACGACGCCTTGAGATGTTCGGGCGTCGCGTGCTCGGTGTACGCCTTGACCATCTCGCCGACGTCTTCGCTTTCGAGGTGCCCCGCTTCCGTGTGCCGCGCGACATAGGCAAGGAAAAGCTCTTCGCTCGGACCGTCGTCATGGATCTCGATGTCCTTGAACCACTGGGGGTGTGCGTGATGTCGCATATTCTCACGCGTCCAACTTGCGAGAGCTTCCCTTCGCGTCATCGTCTCGCCGAAGCGAACCTTTCGGAACATCGTGTGACGGATCAGCTCGCTCTCCGTGAGCATGAGCGTCGTGTGCGTGTCCCCGATCTTGGTGATGCGCATGAGCCAACGGCCATCCGATCCCGGCTTGACGCGGAGTGCGGCCTTATCCTTCTCCGTCGGCTCGATGCCTGTCTGAAGCGGCTCCCAGTCGTAGGACTTTGTCAAGTGAATGACGACACGCATGCTCCGAATGCTACCCCTACGCCTCGGCGATCGGAAGAACTTCCATGATCAGCGGCTCGACGTCATGCCCCTTCTCGCTGTGCTCGAAGTAGTAGTCCATCAGCTCTTTCTGTTTCTCCTTCGAGAAGGACTTCAGGCCGAGGACCGGATCCTCTTTCGCGAGGCGAACCTGTTCGGCCGTCTTCAGTTCCTGCGCGCAAGCCGTGCTGCACTGGAGGCACCTGATCCCGAAGCAGATCACGACGCGAAGATTTCGGTGAACCCCGCGGGCGGTGACGTGCCGACGTAGAGCGGAAGTACTCTCTCCGGCTTCGAGGCAGTTGGATCGAGTTCTGAGGGCCCCATCCACACGTGGCGCTTCGCAGCGAGCTGCGCAGCAAGAAACGCTGGTACGGTCCCGACCCCTGCCGAATCGGCCTTCATCGCCACGAACGGCTCGGCGCCCACCGCGGCGAACGGCGCGTTCGACGGAGGCGGATCGTAGAGGGTCTTGTACTTCGCGATGTCGAGCACGACGTACCCGGGCCAAGCGGCCGACACGGACGCGACTGTGGGCCTTGGTGCAGCCGGAGCAGGCTTTGGTGCAGGCGGTACGGGCGCTGGAGGGACAGGCAGAGGCATCTTCGCGACGGCGTAGACGGCCACGGCGACAGCGGCAATCGCCAAGAGAAGGAGAGGCATCAGTCCTCGTCTTTCGGGCACGGATCAGTGTCGGGAATGCGCACCGCAGGCATCGTTCCGCTCGGCGAGCGTTTCACCGCAGCGACTTGTTGCGTGAACGTTGACGGCGATCTTGGACGATACTGGTGACTCAGGCGCGGCTCGACGTCGACGAAGTGCGCGAGAATATGGTATCCAGTACGCAGTTCAACCTTGCGAATCGCTTCGAGGACTTCTTCGCGGGTGAAAGTCTGTGGCTGGCTCATGAACAAGCCTTTGCCGACGACAGCGTGTACGCCCGCCCGTCGTCAAAAAAGCACACATCTGTTCGAGCAGAACGCCTCGCCGAGCGCACAGACTTCATGCGCCGCGCCGGTTTCTTCCCGAGCTGCTGCCTTTGTCCGTTCGCATCGACGAACTGGTAGTAGCCGCCGTCGGTCTTCGAGAACGCCATCGCGAGCCTGCCGACATAATCGTACGGACCCTTGGTGTTCTCAGGGTCCATCCACGCGGGTAGGACGAAGTCGGAGACGTCGACCCCGTTCACTTGGTACGTGACGTCTTGCACCGGATCTGCGATCTCGAGGTCGACGATACGACCACGTCCGTCGGCGAGACCCGCGTTGCAGAACGGATCCTTTCCAGCTTCGGCGAGTTCGTGGGAGAGGTCGACGGT